>Ga0209166_10001081_pt1 | contig 24097 bp, 20 predicted proteins | sample Coa_R1_3_FD_187151 | JGI IMG/M metagenome (GOLD analysis project Ga0209166, IMG submission 187151) | Surface soil microbial communities from Centralia Pennsylvania, which are recovering from an underground coalmine fire - Coalmine... | ecosystem: Environmental > Terrestrial > Soil >...
ATCTTGGTGAAGTTGCCGGTGGCGTTGTCGGGCGGCAGCAGGGCGAATTCCTGGCCGCTGCCCGGCGCCAGGCTGTCGACATGGCCGTGGGCGACCACGCCCGGGAACATGTCGACCTCGATGTCGGCCGGCTGGCCGGGCTGGACGTGGGTCAGCTGCGTCTCCTTGTAGTTGGCGACGATATAGGCGGCCTGGATGGGGGCGATCGCCATCAGCTGGGTGCCGGCCTGGACATACTGGCCGACGCGCAGCGTGCGGTTGCCGACGACGCCGTCGACCGCGGCGACGATGGTCGTATAGGAGAGGTTGAGCTCGGCCTGATGCTCGGCCGCCTCGTCCTGCAACAGGTTCGCCTTCGCCTGGGCGAGCTCGGCCTTGAGCGTGTCGACCTGCTTGACCGCGGTCGCGAGTGCTGCCGTGTCGCGCAGGACGGTCGCCTTGATGGCGGCATTGCGCGAGGAGGCCTGCTGGGCGTTCTGCACGCTGCCGGCGCCGGTCTGGGCCAGGGTCGCGTAGCGCGCATTGTCCTGCTCGGCGAAGGTCTGGTTCGCCATGTCGACCGCGATCGTCGCCTTGGCCGCGTCGATGATCGACTGCTGCGTCTCGAGCGCGGCCTGCTTGTCGGCGATCACCGCCTCGGCGACGGAGACATTGGCCTTGGCCTGGTCGAGCGCCGTGCGGAAGTCGCGATCGTCGATATGGGCCAGCACCTGGCCCGCCTTGACCGGCTCGTTGTCATTGACCTGTACCTGGTCGAGATAGCCCGAGACCTTGGGGGCGACGGTCGTGTTGTCGGCCTGGACGTAGGCGTCGTCGGTCGAAACCTCGAACCGGCCGGCCGTCCAATACCACTCGCCGGCATAGCCGACGGCGGCCAGCACGAGCAGGCTCACCCCCAGCATCAGCGGCTTCTTCGACCGCCCCTTCTTCGGCGCCGCGGGCTCGCCCGCCGAAGAGGTCAAGGTCTCGGCGTCGACCTCGATGGAAACGTCATGCTTGGTCATCGGATGCACTCCCTATCCCGATTGGACTGAGGCTCGCTGCGGGGCGAACTTGAAAAACGAAATCTCGTGTTTTCCAAAATAGCGGCGCGCATCCCGGAGTCAAGCGTTTTAGGAAAATATCTATGTGCCAAAATATGCAGGCCGGCATGCGCAGGGCGCGGTCGAGGCCATGGGTTGCAGCGAAATGCCTGCGGCTACGCCGATTCCGGGTCGGGGAAACACAGTTCGCTCCACCGATGCAGGCTTTGCAGAACCGGCAGGAAGGCTCGGCCCTGCTCCGTCAGGATGTACTCGTCGCGCGGCGGACGGCTTGAGTAGCGAAGCCGCTCCAAGAGGCCAGCTTGGACCAGTTCGGCGAGCCGGCGCGTCAGCACGGCTGGAGAAACGCCCAGGGAGCGTTCGAATTGATCAAACCGAGTGAGACCCCTGAAGGCTTCGGACAGCACGAGTACTGTCCATGGCCGGCCGATTGCGTCGAGCCCTCGCGCGAGCGGGCAGGGGACGTGGCGGTGACTTTCATGCCTCATGGGTGACCATGTTCCTTTCGGTGATCCTGGGATCCCTGCCTCGCTGCGCCCGGCGCGAGCGGCGGCTCGTTTCAAAAAAGAAATTTGACGTTTTCCAAATAGAGCCTACATAGGCCTTGTCAAGGAAAATTGGAAAACCGTTATGAGACAAAATGCGAGTGCGGTCCGCCGACCCCGCGGCCGGCCTCAGTTGCGGCCGGACGAGGAGACACGCCGACTGGTGATCGAGGCGGCCAATGCGGAGTTCCAGCGCTGCGGCTATGCCGGTACCGGCATGGGCGCTGTGGCTCAGCGCGCGGGTGTTTCGACCAGGACCCTCTACCGTCTGATCCCGACCAAGGCGGATCTGTTCACCACGGTGGTGACCGATCGGATCGGCCATTTCATGCTGGCGATCGACGACCGTGCGCTCGACGCGCTCGAGCCGGCCGAGGCGCTACAACGCATTCTTGTCGCCTACGCAAGGCTCACCCTGTCGCGGGAGACCATCGTCATCAATCGCCTGGTGATTGGCGAAAGCGACCGGTTCCCGGAAATCGCCGCCGCTTACTTTCAGCATGCGATCGTGCGGACGACAGCGCGCATCGCGAACTGGCTCGCGCGCGAAACGGCGGGCGGTCGGCTCGATGTCGCCGATCCGCAGGTCGCAGCCGGCGTGCTGCGTGGCATGATGGTCATGGATCCACAGCGCCTTGCCATGCGGGGCCAGTGCCCCGCTTCGACGCTCGAGGAGATCGAAGAGCGCGCACGGATCTGCGTGACAATTTTTCTCGATGGCTGCCGGGGCCGATCGGTGACCTGGCTTGCGAAGGTTGAACCGGTGTTGGCTCAAGGGCTCTAATTTCGCCGTCCCGGCCGAGGCCGGGCGACATCGAGTTCAGCCTGGCGGTCAAGCCGCAGACATTGACAAACAGTCCGTTCTGTATGTAATTGAATTGCGATGAACGGCAGCCAGGCCGCGTCTGCCGGGGGGAGCGAACTGCCGTGTCTGGGGCGAAGGAACCGATGCCAACCACGTCTCCGCAAGCCGGCATGACGGATGCGCCGTGTCCGCCGCCCGCGCCGCCGACGCCGATGCAGGTCGCAATCGTCACGGCACTCTTGAAGCCCGGTCCGCTGGACCAGGCCCTTGTTGCCGAGTTTCTGAGCCCGGCCGCGATCGAGGCGCGCCAGCAGGCCGAGGCCGAGCAGAAGCTGAGCGATTGGCCGAACCTCTGCAAATACCGCGGGGAGAACGCGGCGCTCGCCGGCACGGCGCCGCCGCGCATCGTCTTCATTGGCGATTCGATCACGGAGATCTGGCGGCACGCCGATCCGGACCTGTTCGGCGACGGCGTCGTCGGGCGCGGCATCAGCGGCCAGACCAGCCCGCAAACCCTGGTCCGCTTCTACGCCGACGCCGTGGCGCTGCGGCCGAAGCTCATCCACCTGCTGAGCGGCGGCAACGACATCGCGGGCAACACCGGTCCGTCGCATCCGGACGATTACAAGAACAACATCCGCTCGATGGTCGCCATCGCCGAGGCGCACGGCATCCGCATGATCATCGGGTCGATCGCGCCGTCGAGCCGCGTCTATTGGCGGCCGCAGATCGAACCGCGGCCGCGGATCCGCGACCTCAATCGCTGGCTCCGGGAATTCACGGGCGAGCGCAAGATCGTGTTCGTCGATTATCACAGCGCGCTCGCCACCGAGGACGGCTCGTTCCGGCCGGATCTCAGCAACGATGGCGTACACCCCAACCTGGCCGGCTACGCCGTGATGCGCACGCTCGTCGACCGGGCGATCGCGTGGGCTACTCAGTAAGCATGATGGCGGCGCTGGCGGGGAAGACGGCCGTCGTCACTGGGGCGGCAAGCGGCATCGGCCGCGCCATCGCCGTTTCGCTGGCGCGGCGCGGCTGCAGCCTGGCGCTCTGCGACCTGGACGAAGCCGGCCTCATGGAGACGCGGCGCCTCGCCGGTTCCGGTGTCGAGATCGCTTGCTACGGCCTGGACGTGGCCGATCCGATCGCGGTCGCTTCGCTCCCGGCCACGGTCGCCGCCCGGCACGGCACCGTCCATCTGCTGGTGAACAACGCCGGCGTCGCTCTGGGCGGGAATTTCGAGCAGATCCCGGCGGAGGATTTCGAGTGGCTGTTCGCCGTCAACTTCTGGGGCGTCGTTCGGATGACCCGTGCCTTCCTGCCGCTGCTTAAGGCCAGCGGCAGCGGCCAGCTCGTCAACCTGTCGAGCCTGTTCGGGCTGATCGCCCCGCCCGGCCAGAGCGCCTATGCCGCAAGCAAGTTTGCCGTCCGCGGCTTTTCCGAGGCGCTGCGGCGCGAGCTTGAGCCGCGCGGAGTCGCCGTCACGGTGGTCCATCCAGGCGGCGTCGCCACTCAGATCGCGCGCAACGCGCGCAACGCACCGGGTAGTAGTGCCAAGTCTTTCCAGGCAATGTTGAAATTGCCGGCCGAGGCCGCCGGCGAGATCATCGTGCGCGGTATCGAGCGGCGGGCGCCGCGGGTTCTCGTCGGACGGGACGCCAAGCTCGCCGCGCTGGTCGAGCGGCTGGCGCCCGTGACCTACTGGAACTTGCTGCGGCGCTTCGCCCGCACCTGATCGGGCCCGAGGAGAAGATGGACATGCCATGGTCGCCATAGGTTTGTCGCTGGCCTGCCTGGCCGTGATTGGCGTCGCCGGCCTCGCCCTTTTCAGCCGCCATGTCGGGCGCAAGGTCGAGGCGGCGCTGCCGCCGCTCGGGCGGTTCCTCGACCTCGGCGACACGCGAATCCATTACCTCGACGAGGGCGCGGGGCCGCCGGTCCTGCTGGTGCACGGCCTGGGCGGCCAGATGCGCAACTTCACGCCGCTGCGGCAGGCCTTGCAGCAGCAGGGTTTCCGGACAATCGCGATCGACCGGCCGGGATCCGGCTATTCCACCCGCCCATCGGACGCGCCGGCCACGCCCATGGCCCAGGCCCGGATCGTCGCCGAGGTCGTGCGGTGGCTGGGCCTGGAGCAGCCGCTCATCCTCGGCCATTCGCTGGGCGGTGCGGTCGCACTCGCCGTGGCGCTCGACTTTCCCGACGCGGTCGGCGGGCTGGTGCTGCTGGCGCCCCTGACGCAGCCGCAGGCGGGGGTGCCGGTACCGTTCCGCCGGCTCGCCATCCGCTCGCCCCTGCTGCGCCGGCTGGTGGCCTGCACGCTCGCGGTGCCGCTCGGGATCGCCAAGGGCAGGGCGACGCTCCAGGTCGTGTTCGCGCCCGAACGGCCGCCCGGCGACTTCCCCGTGACCGGCGGCGGGCTCCTGTCGCTCAGGCCGAAGGCCTTCCAGGCGGCATCGACCGATCTCATTGCGGCGAACGAGGCCATGGGAATGCTCGCGGAGCGCTACGCGACGCTGCGCCTGCCGGTCGGCGTGCTGTTCGGCACGGCCGACCAGATTCTGGACCCAGATCGGCAGGCGCTGCCGCTCGGCGACCAGATCGCGTCCGTCGAGCTCGAACTCATCGACGGCGCGGGACATATGCTGCCGATCACACGCATCGACGCCGTCGTCAGCCTCGTCCGGCGCATCCTGGCGCGCGTCGAGGCGGGCCGGCCGGCCGGCCGGCATGACGGCGACCGATCACCTTCAAGCCGCGCGGGGAATGACGCGATGACTTCTCATTTCGACGTCCTGATCATCGGTGCCGGTCTTTCCGGCATCGGCGCCGCCTGCCACCTGCAGAAGCATTGCCCGGGCAAGTCCTTCGCCATCCTCGAGGCGCGCGGCGCCATGGGCGGCACCTGGGACTTGTTCCGCTACCCCGGCGTTCGCTCGGATTCCGACATGTTCACCCTCGGCTACGGCTTTCGTCCGTGGCGCGAGCCGAAGGCGATCGCCGACGGCGCCTCGATCCTGCGCTACATCCGCGGGACGGCCGAGGCCCATGGCGTCGAAAAGCGGATCCGCTACCACCATAAGGTCCGGTCTGCCGCCTGGTCCTCGACCGACGCGGCCTGGACGCTCGAGGTCGAGCACGCGGGCGTCGTCGAGCGCTTGTCCTGCCGGTTCCTCTTCACCTGCACCGGCTACTACGACTATGCCGGCGGCTATGCGCCGGCCTTCCCGGGGCGCGAGCACTTCCAGGGTCAGGTCATCCATCCCCAGCAATGGCCGGAGGGCCTCGACTATTCCGGCAAGCGGGTGACGATCATCGGCAGCGGCGCCACCGCGATCACGCTCGCCCCGGCCATGGCGGCGACGGCCGCCCATGTGACCATGCTGCAGCGGTCGCCGACCTATGTCGTTTCGCGTCCGGCCGAGGATCCGGTGGCGAACCTGCTGCGTCGCAAATTGCCGGCCCGGCTCGCCTATCGCCTGATCCGCTGGCGCAACATCCTGATGGGCATGTTCTTCTACAATCTGGCGCGTAAGCGGCCGGAGCGCACCAAGGAGCGGATCCTGGGCTGGGTGCGGCGGCAGCTGGGCCCCGACTATGACGTCGCGACCCATTTCACGCCGCGCTACAACCCGTGGGACCAGCGGCTCTGCCTGGTGCCGGATGCCGACCTGTTCCGGGCGATCCGGGCCGGCAGCGTCTCCGTCACGACGGACGAGATCGCGAGCTTCACCGAGACCGGCATCCGGCTCAAGTCGGGGACGGAGATCGCGAGCGACATCATCGTGACCGCGACCGGGCTTCAGCTGCAGCTCCTGAGCGGCATGCGCGTGACGGTCGACGGCACGGCGGTCGACCTGGCCAAGACGCTCACCTACAAGGGCATGATGTACGGGGGCGTGCCGAACCTGGCGTCGGCCTTTGGCTATACCAACGCGTCCTGGACGCTCAAATGCGATCTATCGAGCGAGTATGTCTGCCGGCTCATCGCCCACATGGACCGGCACGGCTACGCGAAGTGCGTGCCTGTCGCCGGACCGTCGGTCGGGCACAAGCCGCTGCTCGATTTCACCTCGTCCTACGTGCAGCGCGGCATCGGGCAGTTCCCGGGCCAGGGCGCGCAAGTGCCGTGGAAGGTCCGGCAGAACTATCTGCTCGACCTCATCGACATCCGCTTCCGGCCGATCGACGACGGGGTCATGCGGTTCTCCCGAGCCGAGGCGCCATTGGGCGCAGCGGACTAGCATCGAAGGCTAGGTTGGGAGCGTGAAGGTCGACCTGGCCGGCCGGCCAAGGTCGGCTCACGCCGCAGGGCTTCGCGTCAGTATCCAGTAGACACGGGCCGTCACTTCCTCAAAGCACCGGACCTCCTCACGAAATCCAAGCCGCCGATAGAACGGCAGACTCAACGGATTGAACGTCTCCAAATAGCAGGTGGCCCCCTGCCGATCGGCCCGGCTCAAGGTCAACTCGAGGAGACGCTGGGCCAGGCCCTGTCCCCGCACCGTGGGCCGCACGCCGAGGATCGACAAATACCAGGCATCGGCGAGCTGTGCAGGGACCTGTTTCCCCATGGATTCGGAAATCCGCAGATAATTGCCGAATCCCGCGGCGCCAAGCAGCTCCGCCAGCGCTCGTTTCCGGGCAGCGCTGTACATGTTTTCAACGCTGTCGCTTGCTTCATGGGTGTGCCAGAGGGCAGCACCGTCGTGACCGGCGTATTGAATCTCGCCGATGCCGATCGCTTCCTCGATGGCAAGGCCGAAATACTGCGCAAGGGCTGCCAGCCTTCGCCCTTCGTCGGCCGACGCCTCGACCGTGACCGCTCGGTAAAAGGGATCGTCAATCAGAGCTTCCGCAAGAGCCATCCAGACGGGCGGGATTTCCTTCACGGCTGGCTCGTCATTCGGAGGCGCTCAAAGTCAGCGCCGGGTGTCGGGATAGAGCAGGCCCAGGACCTCGGTCAGCGCCTTGACCGAATCCTGCGGTCGGACCTGCTCGCCCATCGAGAGGGCTTCGATCGCGAGTCCGCGGATCGCGGCGACGAACAGCCGGTGGATCGCCTGGCCGTCGGGCCGGTCGGTGAGGCCGGCGGCGGCGATGCGCTTCAGGATGCTTTCGCGTGAGACCCGGTCGATCTCGGCCTGCATCGCCCTCAGCTTCTCGGTCAGCACCGGGTCCGAGCGCGTCGCCAGCATGATCTCGATCACAGCGATCGCTGGCGGCCGGCTCAGCACCTGCCACATAAGCTCGGGCAGGTGGGTCAGTGCCTCGGCCGGCGGCAGCGCGTCGAGCGCGCGGTTGTAGTAGGCCGCCTCCGTCTCGAACACGTGCTGGACGACGGCCAGCATCAGGTCGATCTTGGTCGCGAACTGATGGGTGAGCGCGCCGCGACTGACGCCGGCTTCGTCGGCCACCATGCCGACCGTCGTCAGCCCATAGCCGACGCGGTGCAGGCAGGTGATGGCGGCCTCGATCAGGCGGGCCTGCGTCTCGGCGCTGCGCTCGGCCTGCGGGCGCGGCGGCCGCTGGGTCAGCCGCGGGCGCCTGCGCTTCGGCGCCGCGGCGTCGGCGGTTGTTCCCGGATCATTCACGCCGTTCATGATCGAAAAAGCCCCCATCCCATTGATCGGTCTTCCGCTCCGCTTACCGCTCACGACCTACCGCATGGGGCCGTGCCGGTCCATCCCCAGTCTCATCCCAAAATTCGCATCTCAGAAGTTGAGGTCGAGCGACACGCCCAGCACACGGAAGGCATCGGGCGAAAAGGCCTGGTCGTAGTTCGTCCCGCCCGAAACGGGATCCGGGAAGATGACGGTCGGAAAGCGCTTGTCGAACAGGTTGCGGGCGAAGAACGCGATCGAGTAGCGGCCGTCGTCGGAGCGGATGCCGATCCGGCCGTTGACGAGCGCATAGGCCTTGATCACCTCGTTCGGGTCGCGCACCGGGCTCGACGAGGCGTCGGTGCGGTAGCTGACGTTGGCGGCGATGAAGCCGTCGTAGCCGTCGATCAGCGGGCGCGTGTACTCGCCGTTCAAATTCATCTGCCAGCGCGGCGCGTTGGCCAGTTGGTTGCCCTTGACGTTGACCGCGCCGCTGCAGACCGAGGTGCATTGCGACAGGAAATCGCCGTAAATCGCGTAATTATAGATGATGCCGCCGTCGAGCCGCAGGCCCTGGGCAGGCCGGGCATAGAAGTCGAGCTCGAACCCTTCGGACTTGAGCTTGCTGGCGTTGGCGAAGGTGAAATAGGACGGCGTCACCTGGGTATTGAGCGTCTGGGCCTGAAAGTTCCGCACGATGTCGTGGAACGCCGCCGCGTTGACGGTAAGCGCGTGGTCGAACAGGGATTGCTTGAGGCCGGCCTCGACATAGGTCGGCGTCTCGGCCTTGACGATGGTCGGTGTGATGTTGCCGAGATAGGGCGTGTTGATCGCCGGCCCCTTATAGCCGCGCGTGTCGGTCAGATAGACCATGCTGTCGTCGTCGAGCCGGTACTGGGCGCCGATGCGGTAGGACAGGTTGTAGTGCGTCACCTTGGCGTCCTGCGGCCCGAGCGAGGTCAGGCCCGGGATGCAGAGGCCGAGGCTCGGCACGCACGGGAAACGCCCTAGCGAGCTCACGGTGTCGCGCGTCTCGCGCAGGCCGCCGATCAAGCTCAGGCCGTCCCAGACATGGAGCGTCGCCTGGGCGAACGCCGCGTCGCTATATTCCTTGGCATGCTGGGTCGGCGCATCGAGCAGGACGGGCACGGGAAAGAAGCCGAGGGTGCCGGCCTGCTCGCCGTTATATTTGTAAGTGAAATCATAATAGTAGAGGCCCGCGACATATTCGAGGCGCCGGCCGGTCGGCGAGGCGACGCGCAGTTCCTCGGAGAACTGGTTGTCGAATTCCCGAACGTAACTGCGGTCGAGGAAATTGAGGTCGACCGAATCAGCGTCGCTGTTCTCCTGCGACGTGTACTGGCGATCGGCAGTGATCGAGGTCAGCGTATAGGCGCCGATCGGCACGTCGATCTGGGCCGACAGGCCGTAGCTGTAGGTGTTCCGGGCGTTCGGGCCGTCGAGGCAGACGTCGGTGTTGTCCGGGCCGGCGGTGACGCCGCAGGCCGCGAGCAGCGGCGCCAGCGAGCCGGCGTGCCGCACGGTCCAGACCGGTGGCGAGCCGTGGTCATGCTCGTAGTCGGCGATGACGTTGACCGTGACATTCTCGTTCGAGAACAGATAGCGGGCGCGCCCGCCATAGTCCGTGTACTGGTCGACGCCGCGGTCGTCGAAGCGGTTGAACAGCCGCGCGTCCTGGCCGTTGCTGAAGGCGCTGATGCGCAGCGCCGAGTTGCCGGACAGCGGCACGTTCTCGGTCGCCTGATAGACCTGGTAGCCGTTCTCGCCGAGGTCGGTGTGGAACGAGCTGGTGAATTCGTCCGGGTCGGGGGCGTTCGTCACGACATTGATGACGCCGGCCGATGCGTTCTTGCCGAACAGCATGCCCTGCGGGCCGCTCAGGGTCTCGACGCGCTGGATGTCGAACAGGCTGTTGGACGGCGGCTGGGGCTGGCCCTGGATGACGCCGTCGACGACGATGGCGACGTCGCTCGAGGCGGTCCGGCTGTAAGTCTGGGTGCCGATGCCGCGGATGGCATAGGCGGGGGCGGGGCCGGCGGTGTAGGTGAGACCGGGCACGGTATATTGCAGCTGTGTCGCGTCGGTGACACCCTGGTCGACCAGTTGATCGCCGGAGACGACCGAGACGCTCACCGGCACGTCCTGCAGGCGCTGCTCGCGCTTCTGCGCCGTGACGACAATCTCCTCCGGCCCGTTGCCGGTTTTGGACGCCCCTGTCGAGGCTGGTGTCGCGTCGGCCGTCGTGTCAGCCGGTGCCGGCACCTGCTGCGCCCAGGCACTCGCCGCGGTCGCGACGCTGCCGAGCAGATAGACCAGGAACGGAGTCGTCCTCTTCGTCACTTATTTCCTCCCGCTTGCCCTTTTTGATTTTTGGCCCGCCTCTTCGTGCGGCTCAGATCAAGTTCGCCCTCGCATGGGCGCCTAGCAGCAGGGCGCTGGGTTTGATCTGTCGCTCGAACGTGTCCGGGGCGATGCCGACCAGGCCGAACCTCTGCTGGAAGCCGCGCGACCATTCGAAATTGTCGAGCAGCGACCAGTGGATGTAGCTGCGGACGTCGATGCCGTCCGCGAGGCAGCGGCGCACCGTGTCGAGCGCACGTTCGATGAAGGCGGCACGCCGGCTGTCGTCGCGTGTCGCGATGCCGTTCTCGGTGACATAGACCGGCTTGCCCGTGGCCGCCGCCAGGCGGATCGTGGCGTCGAGCGCTTCGGGGCAGAATTCGTAGCCGGCGTCGGTGATCTCGGCGCCGGGCTCGGCCGGCAGCGGGCCGGCGGCGCCGATCCGGACGCGCGTATAGGTCTGCACGCCGATGAAATCGCTCTCGGCGGCAGCGGCGAACCAGGCGCCGTACAGTGTTTGGCGGATCCGGGCGGCGATCGGCTCGCCGCCGCCGACGCCCTCGAACTCCTGGATCGACAGGCTGACGCCGACCGGGAAGTCGCCCGGTCCCGCCTTGAGTGCCTGGTAGGCCTTGGCGTGGGCCGCGAGCATGACGGGCTCGGTCTTGTCGGGCGGCGCGAATAGCAGGGAGGAGTAGCCGGGCGAGCCTGAAGCCTGCGCGGCGGCGGCGATCATCCGCTCGGCCGTGGGACGGTTCTCGATGGTGGCCGGCATCAGCTGCAGCAGGCGCGCGATATTCGCCTCGTTGAACGGCGTCGCCGCTCCGATCAGGGGGCCTAGGTGCCGGGACACGCGCTCCGCGAACCGGGCGAACCGGTCGGCGCCGTCGGCGACCTCGAAGCCGCCGCGCATTGCGAACCAGCGGGGCACGGTGAAATGGCTGAGCGTCACGATCGGCGTCAGGCCCTGCTCGCGGCACGCCCGGAGCATACGCGCGTAATGGTCGAGCGCCGCCATCGAGAAGCGGCCGTCTTCGGGCTCGATCCGCGCCCATTCCAGCCCCAGGCGATAGCAGTTGAGGCCCAGGCCCGCGGCGATCGCGATGTCCTCGGGATAGCGGTGATAGCTGTCGCAGGCGTCGCCCGAGGGCTCGGCGAAGACGGTCGGTTGCACGGTCTCGTTCAGCCAGCCGTCGGAATTGACATTGCCGCCCTCGGTCTGGTGCCCCGACGTCGCGGCCCCCCACAGGAAGCCGTCGGGGGCCTTGGCGAAGCGATTGCTCGCCGTCAGCTCCGCCGCCCGTTGATCGATAGCCGCACGGGCTTGAGCGATCTGGTCGACGGTCGACGGAGCGAGGGCAGGGAAGCCGATGGGCACGGGTGCTGACTTTCTCATTTAGAAACAGGATGAGCTGTTTGTTTATTGGCGATAGGTTACTATAGCATCAACAAACCGTACAACCGTTTTGTAAATAGGATTGGAGATACGATGTCTCGAGGGACGGCCGAGGTCGAAACGGATGCCCGGGCCCGGGCGGATGAGCGGGCGAGGCGCCTGCCGATCGGCGTGACGGCGGCCTATGCCGCCGGCGCCGCCATCGATGGCGTGATGAGCAACGCCCTCAACGTCTTCATCCTGTTTTATCTGACGAGCGTGTGCGGCGTGTCCGCGATCTCGGCCGGCGCGGCGCTCGCGGTCGGCCTGGCGGTCGATGCCGTCGCCGACCCGCTGCTCGGCGCGCTGTCGGACGGCTGGCGGTCGCCGCTCGGACGACGCCTGCCGCCGATGCTGTGCGGCTTGCCGGTGGCCCTCGTCGCCTTTGCACTGATCTTTTCGCTGCCGGCCAGGCTCGACGGAAGCGCGCAGATCAGCGTGCTCGCCGTCCTGTCGATCGCGCTCCGCATCGGCGTCTCGATGTTCAACCTGCCCTATCTCGCGGTCGGCGCCGAGCTCAGCGACGACCACGACGTGCGTTCGCGGATCATGACCTGGCGCTGGGGCTTCAACATGATCGGCGCCCTCGTGGCGATCGCGCTCGGGTTCGGCGTGTTCTTCCGCGGGGCGAATGGCATCGCGCGCCCAGGCGCTTATCCTTGGTTCGCCGTGACGCTGGACGTCGTGGCGCTGGCGGCCGCCGCCGTCGCCATGGCTGCCATCTTCGCGACGCGGGGACGGCAGCATCTGCCGAACCGGCGCGGGCGCTCGCTCGTCCGCACGCTCTATGCGGAGTTCAGGGAGGTCTTCGCCAGCCACTCCTTTCGCGTCCTGTTCTTCGGCGCGATCCTGTTCTTCGTCTCGCAGGGTGTGACCCTGTCGCTCGGGCTCCATACGAACCGCTATTTCTGGCGGCTCGACGCCGGCGAGACCGAGCAGGTGACGCTCGCCTACTTTGCCGGCCTGCTTGTTGGCGCGCCGCTCGCCGGGCCCATCGTCAAGAGGATCGAACGGCGCACGGCCTTGTTCGTCGGTATCGGCGGCCTGGCATTAGCTCAAGGCGGGCCGGCGGCGCTTCGCCTCTCCGGCCTGCTGCCGCTCGAGGGCGGGCATCTGGCTTGGCTGCTGGCCGGCGTGCTCGCGTGCGGTGGTGCCTTCATGTCGATGGCGGCCATCGCCTTCATGTCGATGATGGCCGATGCCGCCGACGAGCATGAGCATCTCTACGGCACCCGGCGAGAGGGCCTTTACTTTGCCGGCTGGGCCTTTGCCGGCAAGGCGGCGCACGGCGCCGGCACGCTGATCGCGGGCCTGATCCTGCAATTAATCGGCTTTCCCAGCATGACCGCGGGTGAGATCAGCCCGGCCGATCTATCGCCGCACACGGTCGAGGCGCTCGGATTCTTCTACGGGCCCGCGGCGGCCGCCCTGGCGCTGCTCGGTACGGTGGTGCTGCGCTGGTATCGCCTCGACCGTGCGACCCATCGATCCGTCTTGGCGGCGCTGCATCTGAGGCGTCGCGATATCATGGTCAAGTGCGCGGCAGCGGAGGTCGGCCGATGAGCGCGGATCTTGGGGTGATGCGGCCGGGCATGCGGCTCGGCGGGCTGCGCGTCCTGATCACCGGCGGCGCCCAAGGCATCGGGCGCGCGATTGCCCGGCGCTTTGCCGACGAGGGCGCGCGCGTCGCCATCAATGACCTGCGCGAGAGCGCGGCACTGACCGAAACGCTGGCGAGCTTGACCCCCGTCGCTGCCGGCATGCACCGCGCATTCGTCGCCGATGTCGCGAATGAAGCCGCGGTCAGCCAGATGGTCGGGGACGTCATCCGCGATTTCGGCGGCATCGACGTCCTCGTCAACAATGCCGGCATCCAGGTTGCCGCCGCCTCCGATGCGATGACGCTCGAGCAGTTCGACCGTGTGCTCTCGGTCAATCTGCGCGGCACGTTTCTCTGCTGCCGTGCCGTCCTCCGGCACTTTCTCGCCGCCGGCATCAAGGGGACGATCCTCAATACGAACTCGGTCCACGCGGTTGTTCCGAAGCCGGGGTTTCTCGGCTATTCGGTCAGCAAGGGTGGCCTCGGCAACCTCACGCGCACCCTGGCGCTCGAGTATGCCGGCCGGGGCATCCGCGTGAACGAAGTGGCGCCCGGCGCGATCGCGACGCCGATCAACGCCGGCTGGGTCGACGATCCCAAAAAACGCGAAGCCGTCGAGCGCCATATCCCGATGGCGCGTGTCGGCACGGCGGAGGAGGTCGCCGGCCTGTTCGCCTTCCTGGCCTCGGACGAGGCGGCCTATATCACCGGACAGACGTTCTTCATCGACGGCGGCTTGAACCTCTACGCCGATTTTGCGCAAAACTGGTCCTCGTAGCTGACCGCGAAGCCTATCGTCCCTTGCGCCCGACGGCCGGGTCGTCGAGGCTGCGAAGGTCAGGTGACGCGATCCGGACGAGAGGCGGCGGGTGAAGGACATCTTCGCGCTCAAGCTTTACACGCGCGTGGCGCGGCTCGGCAGCTTCTCCGCCGCGGCGCGCGAATGCGGCCTGTCCCAGCCGCAGGTATCGCGCATCGTCGCCGAGCTGGAGGCCGACCTTGGCGCGCGGCTCTTGACGCGCACGACACGGGCGGTGGCACCGACCGAGGCCGGCAGCGATTTCCTGGAGCGGGTCGAAGTGATCCTGGCGGCGCTCGACGACGCCGAGCACAGCGTGCGCGAGGGCAAGGAACTGCGCGGGCTGGTCCGGGCCAGCATGCCGACCAGCTTCGGCGTCCATACCGTGATCCCGCGGCTCGCGGGTTTCACCGACCGGCATCCGGACCTGCATATCCAGCTGCTGCTCGAGGACCGTCGCCTCGATCTGGTGCGCGATGCGGTCGACGTGGCAATCCGCCTCGGCAGTACGGCCGGGGCGACTGCCACCGTCAGGGCGATCGGCAATATCCCCCGCGTCATCGTCGCCGCACCCGCCTATCTCGAACGTGCGGGTATGCCCGAGACACCGGAGGAGCTGCTGCGGCACCGGATCGTCGGCGGGCCTGCCTCGGTCGTGCCGACGGCCTGGGTGTTCGGGCGCGACGGCGAGACGGTCGCGGTCGACCTGCAGCCGCATTTCTCGACCAACGAAAACGAAGGCGCGGTCGCGGCCGCCGTCGCCGGCCTCGGCATCACGTCGACCAGCCAATGGGCCTGCGCCCGGGCGCTCGCCGAGGGCGCGCTGGTGCCGCTGCTGACCGGGTGGCACGCGCAGGCCATCCCGGTCCACGCCTATTTCCCCATGGGGGCGGCGACGCGTGCCGCGGCACGGGCCCTCGTCGATCACCTCGTGGCCGAGCTCCGGCGCGAGGCGAAGGGTGCCCCGGACGGCAAACCTGCCGGATTTATGTAGCCCATACATAAATCATATGGCGATCGGCCTGCTACCGGACGCGGTCGGCGGGGCCGATCTCTCCCCCATCGGTCAAGTCCGCAGAAGGAAAGCGAAAGCTGGCGCGCTGTGCCCGCCGCATGGGGTTCGGTGCCCTGTGTGCGCCGCTCGAACCTGTCTTCGGCTGACCCCGCAACCAGGAAATCCACCATGCCCAAGACCACTCCCGCACAGAACAAGGCGCTCGTGCTCGAAGCCTTCGACACGCTTTTCAATAAGCGCGATTACGCGGCCGCCGAGCGCTTCTGGTCCGACCGCTACATCCAGCACAGCGCCCATATCGCCCCCGGCCGCGACGGGCTGTTCGACTTGATCCGCTCGCTGCCCGACACGCTGCGCTACGAGAATCAGCTGATCGTGGCCGAAGGCGACTACGTCATCGCCCACGGCCGCTTCTCCGGCAGCGGCCGCCCGGCCGCCTGGATCGCGGCCGATGTCCTGCGCATCGAGGACGGCAAGTTCGCCGAGCATTGGGACGTGCTGCAGGACGAGGCGACCGAAGCTCAGTCGGTCAGCGGCCTGCCGATGTTCGGCGACAAGTTCCCCGCCTGATCCGTACCCCTTCCTCGAGGAAAGCCATCATGAAGCTCAGCGGCAACACCATCTTCGTCACCGGCGGCGGTTCCGGCATCGGCCGGGCGCTGGCCGAGGCGCTGCACCAGCGCGGCAACAAGGTCATCATCAGCGGCCGCCGGCGCGGCCATCTCGACGCGGTCGTCGCGGCCAACCCCGGCATGGCGGCGATCGAGCTCGACATCACCGATCCCGCCAGCATCGACCGGGCGGCCGCCCAGCTGATTGCCGAGCACCCGGATCTGAATGTGCTCGTCAACAACGCGGGCATCATGGAGCCGGATAATGCGGCCGGGGCGCTCGACGATGCGCGGCTGCTCGCGACCGTCAACACCAACCTCATCGGGCCGATCCGCCTGACCTCGGCGCTGATCGAGCATCTGAAGGGCAAGGAGGACGCGGTCGTCGCCTATACGACATCGGTGCTGGCCTTCGTGCCGCTCGCCTTCACCAGCGTCTATTCGGCGACCAAGGCGGCGCTCCACTCCTACATCCTGTCGCAGCGCTTCATGCTGCAGTCGAACGGCGTGCGCGTGCTCGAGATCGCCCCGCCCTGGGTGCGGACGGAGCTGATGAACAGCCAGGAGGCCGAGCTGGCGATGCCGCTCGACCAGTTCACGGCCGAGACCATGGCAGTGCTCGGCAGCGATGCCGACGAGATCCTGGTCGAGGCGGCGCGGCCGCTGCGCGCCAATCCGGGGCCGAACGAGCACGGTCTCGTCAACGGCTTCAACGGCCAGATGCAGGCGCTGTTCGGCGGCAATTAGGGGCTCCTGCCATCGCGGCGAGGCCGCGCATGCCGCGGTTTCGCCCGATGGGGTGGAGCACTCGCCTGAACATATCGGATCGCATGATGAGTAATCTGTTGGATATCGCCGTCAGTGCGCACGGCGGGTTGGATCGGTGGAACCGTATCCGCACCATTGGCGCCGACCTCGCCGTGGGTGGCGCGCTTTGGGCCGGCAAAGGGCAGCCGGGCGTGTTTGAAAACGGCCGCTACCAAGCCGAGACGCGGGCGCAGCGTGCGACCCTGACCCGGTTTGGTGCCCTGAATCACAACGTGCGCTTCAGCCCGGAGCGCCTCGTGCTCGAGACGGCTACCGGCGACGTGATCGAGACGCGCGACAACCCGCGCGCGGCCTTTGCCGGGCACGTCAACGAAACGCCGTGGGACCGGTTGCATGCCGCGTATTTCAACGGCTATGCGCTCTGGACCTATCTGATGCAGCCGTTTCTCTACACGTATCCTGGGTTCGCGGTCGAAGAGATCGAGCCGTGGGATGAGAACGGCGAGACCTGGCGGCGGCTGAAGGCGACCTTCCCGGACGAAACCGTCAGCCACACCCGCGAGCAGATCAGCTATTTCGGGCCCGACGGCCTGCTGCGCCGGCATGATTACGCCGTCGACGTGCTCGGCGGCGCGGTCGGCGCGCAATATGTCGGGGATTACCGGACGGTCGACGGCATCGTCGTGCCCCATCGCCGAACCGTCTATCCGCTCGATCCGAACAACCACAAGCTCGCAGAGCCGGTGCTCGTCACGATCGAGATCGGCAAGGTCGAGTTCGGCCGCTCCTAGCGAGGCGCCGGTTTGGGCTGCCCGTACACAGCCATGATCACAATCACATTTCGAAAATTGCGCGATCTCGAAAGGAGACTGCCGTGAGCAACGTCGATTCCATGCCGCTTCTGCGCCCCATCCAGCTTGGGCCCCTGGCGCTGCCCAACCGCATCGTGATGGCGCCGCTGACCCGGATGCGGGCGGCCAATTCGGGCTCCGTGCCGACCGCGTTGCATGTCGACTATTATGCCCAGCGCGCCTCGGCCGGGCTGATCATCAGCGAGGGCGTTTTCATCAGTCCCGCTTTCGTCGGCTGGGCCGACGTGCCGGGTCTGTGGCGCGAGGCGCAGGTAAAGGCCTGGCGTCCCGTGACGGACGCAGTCCACAAGGCCGGCGGCCGGATCATCGCCCAGCTGTGGCATACCGGCGCCCTGTCGCACCCCGACTTCTTCAATGGCGACCTGCCGGTGTCCGCATCGGATGTCGATCCCGAGCAGCAGAGCGTCACGCCGGACGGCCACAAGCCTACGGTCTCGCCCCGCCCGATGACGAAGGCGGAAATCCGCCAAACGGTCGCCGACTTCGGACAGGCGGCGCGGAATGCCATGGAGGCCGGTTTCGACGGCGTCCAGATCCAGGGCGGCTATCACTATCTGTTCGGCCAGTTCCTGCACACCACGACCAACCGCCGGACGGACGAATATGGCGGCAGCATCGAGAACCGCGCCCGCTTCCTGCTCGAGACCGTGGAGACGGTGGCCCATGCCGTCGGCGCCGAGCGCGTCGGCGTGAAGGTCGGGCCGGCAACGGGGGAGACCGGCGCCTTCGTTTCGACCGCCGAAACGCTGCCGACCTCCGAACATGTCTTCAAGCGGCTCAACGAATTCGGGCTGTCGCACCTGCTGCTGATGGGCGGGATGGCGGATCTTTCGGCGACACCGCTCGCAAGCCTCGCCGGAGACGGCATGTTCCGCCATTTCCGCGAGATCTATCGTAATACCATCATCGCCAATGTCGGCTTTGACCGGGAGCGCGGCAACCGGCTGATCGCCGAGGGCCTGGCCGATCTGGTCGCGTTCGGCCGGCCGTTCATCGCCAATCCCGATCTGCCTGCCCGCTTCGCGGCCGGCGCGCCGCTGGCCGAGCCCGACTGGACCAGGGTCTACGGGGCGACCGAGCGGGGCTATACCGATTATCCGGCGCTCGCGGCCGCATAGTCGTCCCCTGACAAATCCCGCCTGAACAACGGTTCAGGCGGGACGGCTTATCGGGCGAGGATGCGGGTGAGCATGATCGCCATGAAGCGGTCGAGCGGCGCCCGGCTTTTCTCGGCGCGCGCGCGGAGCAGGGCGCCTTCGTAGGCATCGAGCAGGAATGCCGCGAGCTCGCCCGCGTCGCGTTCGGCGGAGACCGTTCCCTCGGATTGGGCGTCCCGCACCGCCGCCGCGATGTCCTCGGTCCAGGCCGTGAACAGTCCCGACAGTTCTTGCCTGATGAGCGGACTATGGTCGGCGATCTCCGCGGTCAGGTTGCCGAGCAGGCAGCCACGCTGAAACGCCAGATCATTGTAGGTTTCCGTCAGCGCGGCGAAATGGCGGCGCAGCCGTTCAAGCGGCGGCAGCGAGCCGTCGCGCAGGAAGGTCGGCCGCGCGTTCGTCTCGGCGTAGCGCTTGACGACCTCCGCGCCCAGCGCCTCCTTGCTGTCGAAGTAGTTGTAGAACGAGCCCTTGGGGACACCGGCGCGATCGGTGATCTCCTTCACCCCGGAACCGTTGAAGCCCAGCTCCCGCAGCAGGCCGAGGCCGGCGTCGAGCAGCAGTTCGCGCACATCGGGTCGCGCCATGTTTCCACCCTGTATGACCGGTCATATTGACCGTTAAGGTCAGCCTTTGGCCCTGTCAGTCGCCCGGGCGCGCCGGTCCGTGGCGAGGAACAGCAGGAAGGAGCCGACGACGCACAGACCGCCGATCCAGCCCAGGTCGGCCGGGCCGCCGACGGTGATCGCCATGGAGCCGAGGGCCGCGCCGCCCGAGAAGCCCAGGTACATGAACGAGCCGTTGAGCGAGAGGATGATGGGCGCGTTCTTGAGGCCGGCGATCCCGATCAGGCGCGCTTGTTGCGGCGGGAAGAAGCCCCATGCCGCCAGGCCCCAGAGCGCGATCGCGACCAGGACCGGAACCGCCGCCGCGGCCGGCGAGAGATAGGCGCCCGACAGCGACAGGCTGGCGAGGGCCGCGGCCATGACCGGCAAGGCGATGACGATGGCACGGCGGGCGCCGAGCTTGTCGTTGATGAAGCCGCCGATCATGAGCCCGACGAAGGCGGAGGCGCCCCAGCAGAACAGGAAGTAGCCGGCCTTGTCCCCCGATACGCCGACGACGGACGACAGGTACACCGCGATATAGGTCCAGACCGTATAGCCGCCGGCCGCCCAGACCGTGGTCACGAGCAGCGCCGCGAGCGCCGCCGGCTGCCGGATGACCACGATCCGCTCCTGCAGGGTCGCCGTCGAGACGCCGATGGCGGCCTGCCGGGGAATGCCGATGAACAGGCCGGCCATTGCGACGACGGCGAGCAGGGCCACGCCGGCAAAGGTCATGCGCCACCCGAGATGACTCCCGATGAAGGCGCCGAGCGGCACGCCGAGCGCCACGGCGACGCTGAGCCCGCCGTTGACGATGGCGAGCGCGCGCCCTCGGCGCTCCTTCGGCACCAGGGCTCCCGCCAGCGCGTTCGCGTTCGGTGTGTAGAGGCCGGCGGCAAGCGCGATGATCACTCGGGCGGCGAGCAGGAAGCCATAGTCGCTGGCCAAGGCGGCGGCGACGTTCCCGAGCACGAACACGCCCATGCCGGCCAGCAGCAGCACCCGTCGGTCGAGCCGGCCGGTGAGCGCCGTCAGGATCGGCGAGCTGATCGCATAGACGAGGGTGAAGACCGTTACCAGCTGCCCGGCCACCTGCAGGCTGACCGAGAGGTCGCCCGCGACCTTCGGCAGGATCGCCGCGATCATGAAGCCCTCGGTGCCGACCGCGAACGCGCCGAGCGCCAGGTAATAGAGCGGTCCATGGCGGACGGGTGTCGCTGTAGGGACTTCGGCCTGATCCGGGGCCGCGGCCCCGCTCGTTGGGATCGACAAGGGCGACTCCGTCTGCGTGGGGTGAGGTCCATGATATGACCGGTCGTCTCAACTAATATGACCGGTCGTCTTGGATGTCAATCAGGATCGGCGGCTGGGCGAAATTGACCCCGGGGCCGCTGGCGAGCGACGGTCAGCAATGCCTGCCGTCCGCCCCCCGATAGTTAGAAGTCGACCTGGCGCTTCAGCCGGCAAAGCGCCGGGTGGGCCGCCCCCGGACGCCAAGGCCGGCCACGGCGAACAGGCCGCCGGCGTAGGGGTAGCGCACGAGCGCCGCGGCATCGAGGCCGATGGCCGCGGTCGTGACATAGAGGATGTCGAGGCCCGGGCCGCCGAAGCAGGCGCTCGAGACCTGCGGAGCCGGGATCTCGACGACCCGTTCGACCGAGCCGTCCGGCCGATAGCGCGTCAACCGGCCGCCGCCCCAATGAGCCCCCCAGACATGGTCCTCCGCGTCGACCACGAGGCCGTCCGGGTGGCCCGCATCATGCGGCACGCGCGCGAACACGCGCCGGGCACCCGGCTGCCCCAGGGCGGGTTCGAAGTCATAGGCGAAGATCACTCCGCCCACCGTATCGACGAAATAGAGCGTGCGGCCGTCGAGGCTCCAGTCGACGCCGTTGGTGATGGCGATATGGCTTTCGAACGTCGCCGTGCGGCCGTCGGGGTCGAGCCGGTAGAGATGGCCCGCCGGCCGCTTCTCATTGTCATCCATGGTGCCGGCCCAGAAGCGGCCGGCGGCGTCGACCCCGCCATCGTTGAACCGGTTGCCGGGCACATGCGCCTCGGGATCGACGATCGGCGTCACTGCGCCGGTTTCGGCATCGATGAAGGCGAAGCCGTTCTTGAAGGCGCCGACGAGCCCGCCTTGCTCGCGCACGGCGATCGCGCCGAGCCGGCTCGGCATCGGCCACGACCGGTCGGTGCCGCTGGCGGGATCATACCGGTGCAGGGCCGGCGCCTTGATGTCGACCCACCAGACAACTTGGGCCCGGTCGTCCCAGACCGGGCCCTCACCGACGAGAGCGCGGGCGGGAACCACACAGTCTATCCGCATGATCGGGTCCTGATGCCGTTGGAACTATTCCATGCCGAGATGGGGCGGCTGCCGTCCGCAGTGATCGCCCGGGAGCCAGGATGCATCACGCCGGGCCGCCCCCGGCGCGGTGCAGCCCTTGCCGTGCCAGGGTGATGAAATTGCGGACGGTCGCGGAGCGGTTATCCTTCCGATAGGCGAGGCTGATCGGCGCCATCGGCGCCTCGCCCTCGATCTCGATATAGACGATGCCGTCGGCGCGGATCTGCGCGATCGACTGCGGCACGAGAGAGACGCCGAATCCCGCCGCCACCAGGTAGACGATCGAGGGGAGCTGCGGCGCTTCCTGGCCGAGGGTCGGGCTGAACCCGGCGCGCTGGCAGCCCGCGATGATGCTGTCGAAGAGACCGGGCCCGATTGCGCGCGGGAACAGGATCAGGGTCTCCCGCGCCAGGGCGGCGAGCGGCAGGCTGGCGCTTCCGGCCTGCGGATGCTTCGACGGCAGCACGATCCGCATCGGCTCTTCGGCGACGGTCTGCAAGGCGATCCCTTCGCCGTTGCCGAGCGGCGGCCGCACGAAGGCCACGTCGACGGCCTCGGCCCGCAGCGCGTCCGCCAGTTGGGGTGAATTGCTCTGCACCGGGGAGAGCTGCACGTTTGGATAGAGTTCCCGATAGGCCTGGATCAGCGCCGGCACGCGCGGCTGAAAATAGGTGGCACCGGCAAAGCCGACATGGATATGCCCCGTCTCGCCGCGCGCCCGGCTTTGCACATCGGCCTTGGCTCGTTCGACCTGTTCCAAGATCCTAAGCGCGTTGTCGAGCAGCACGGCGCCGGCCTCCGTCAGCTCTATGCCGCGCGTCAAGCGGCGCAGGAGCAACGTGCCGATTTCCTGCTCGAGCTGGCGGATCGTCAGGCTCAGCGGCGGTTGCTTGATGCCGAGCCGCTCGGCCGCCCGCGTAAAATGCCGCTCCTCGGCCACGGCGACGAAATAGCGGAGCTGCCTCAGGTCCATCGCTGCCTATACCGAAAAGCTATCAAACTGCGCGCGCCCAGATATTAGACCAGCGATCTCAACGTTCCTAGATATTCGCCATGGAGACGCACGCGTCGTCATTCAAACCAAGGTGAGTCACATGTCGCTAGAAATCACGTCCGGCCATGCGCTGCTGAGCGATCCTCGGCTGAACAAGGGCACGGCCTTCACCGACGAAGAGCGCGATGCCTTCCACCTGCATGGTCTGCTGCCGCCGCATGTCGGTACGCTCGACGAGCAGGTCGCCCGCCGCCTCAAGGTGCTGCGGTCGTTCCGGGCCGATTTCGAGCGCTACGCCTTCCTGCGCGACCTGCAGGATTCGAACGAAACGCTGTTCCACGCGCTTATCTTCCGCAATCTCGAGGAGATGCTGCCGCTGGTCTATACGCCGACAGTCGGCGAGGGCTGCCAGCGCTTCAGCGAGATCTGGCGCAAGCCGCGGGGCCTGTTCGTCAGCTATCCGAACAAGCACCGCATCCGCGAGATGCTGGCCGACCCGCGCTACGACGGCGTGCGCATCGTCGTGGTGAGCGACGGCGATCGCATTCTGGGCCTCGGCGACCAGGGTGCCGGCGGCATGGGCATCTCGATCGGCAAGCTGTCGCTCTACACCGCCTGCGCCGGCATTCATCCGGATGAGACGCTGCCCGTGCTGCTCGATGTCGGCACCAACAACCAGGAGCGGATCGACGACCCGCTCTATGTCGGCTGGCGGCACGAGCGGGTGCGCGGCGAGGAATATGATGCGTTCATCGAGGAATTCGTGAGCGCCGTCGCCGAGCGCTGGCCCGATGTGCTGCTGCATTGGGAGGATTTTGCCGGCTCGAACGCCGCCCGCCTGCTCGAGCGCTACCGCGACCGGCTGTGCACCTTCAACGACGATATCCAGGGCACCGCCGCGATCGCTGCCAGCACACTGCTGGCGGCCATCAACGTGACGGGCGTGCCGCTGACCGAGCAGCGCATCGCGCTCTTGGGCGCGGGCTCCGCCGGCTGCGGCATCGCCTCCCTGCTGCTGCAGGCGATGATCGATGCCGGTTCGAGCGAGGCCGAGGCGCGGGAGCGCTTCTTCCTGGTCGACCGCTACGGCCTGCTGGTCGAGGGCATGGCGAATATCACGCCAGCGCAGCAGCCGTTCCTGCGCAAGCCGGCCGATGTCGAGGGCTGGCAGCTCGAGCAGCCGGGCACGATCGGCCTCCTTGACGTGGCCGCCAACGCGCACCCGACCGTGCTGATCGGCGTGTCCGGCCAGGCCGGCGCCTTCACCGAGGCTGCGGTGCGCGCCATGGCGAGCCATGTCGAGCGGCCGGTCATCTTCCCGCTGTCCAACCCGACCTCACGCAGCGAGGCGACGCCGGAGCAGCTCATGGCTTGGACCGACGGCCGCGCGCTCATCGGCACCGGCAGCCCGTTCCCGCCGCTCACCTGGAACGGCCGAACCTCGAAGGTCAACCAGACCAACAATTCCTACATTTTCCCGGGCATCGGCCTGGGTGTGCTGGCCGCGGGTGCCAGGCGCATCACCGAC
>Ga0209166_10001082_pt1 | contig 24034 bp, 21 predicted proteins | sample Coa_R1_3_FD_187151 | JGI IMG/M metagenome (GOLD analysis project Ga0209166, IMG submission 187151) | Surface soil microbial communities from Centralia Pennsylvania, which are recovering from an underground coalmine fire - Coalmine... | ecosystem: Environmental > Terrestrial > Soil >...
GAGGCCGCCGCCGCCAAGGCCGCCCGCTACAAGCCGCTGGCCGACATCGAAGCCGTCGCCAAGCAGGACTACACCGACGCCAAGGCCGCCGCCGACCAGGCCGCCGCCCAGGTGGCGCAGAACCAGGCCGCCCTGCAGACCGCCAGGATCAACCTGCAGTTCACCACCGTGCCGGCCCCGATCAGCGGACGGATCGGCCGCTCGCTGACCACGGTCGGCGCCCTGGTCACCAACGGCCAGACGACCGCGCTCGCCTCGATCCAGCGGCTCGACCCGATCTTCGTGGACATTCAGCAGTCGAGCGCCGACCTGACGGCGCTGCGCCGCGAACTAGCGTCATCCAACATCACGCCATCGTCGGCCATCGCCCGCCTGACGCTCGACGACGGCAGTGAATACGCGGTGCCCGGCAAAGTCGATTTCGCCGAGCCCGTGGTCGACCAGTCGACCGGCACGGTGACGCTCCGCGCCACCTTCGCCAACCCCACCGGCATCCTGCTGCCCGGCATGTACGTCCGCGCCCACCTCAGCCAGGCGACGGCGCACGATGCGATGCTGGTGCCGCAAGTCGGCGTCAGCCGCGACCCGCGCGGCAACGCCACCGTCTATGTCGTCGGGCCGGACAACAAGGCCGCGGTCCGCCAGATCAAGGCCGACCGGACCATCGGCGACAAATGGCTGGTGACCTCCGGCCTCGCGCCCGGCGACAAGGTGATCACCGAAGGCCTGGACAAGGTGAAGCCTGGCCAGCTCGTGCGCCCGGTGCCGGCGGGGTCGGCGCCGCGGCCGCCCGGCGGGCGCAGCGGCGGTTCCCATGGAGGCGGCCACTCCACGCCGGGTGGCTGAACCCGCATGATCTCGCGCATTTTCATCGACCGACCGGTCTTCGCCTGGGTGATCGCAATCGTGATCATGCTGGCGGGCCTGGGCTCGATCTTCACGCTGTCGGTCGAGCAGTATCCCGACATCGCCCCGCCGCAGGTCAACATCCGCGCCACCTATCCCGGCGCGTCGGCCGAGGTGCTGGAAAACAGCGTCACCCAGATCGTCGAGCAGCAGCTCACCGGCATCGACGGCCTGATCTATTTCCAGTCGACGTCGGACTCGAGCGGCAACGTCAACATCACCGTCACCTTCGTGAAGGGCACCAACCCCGACATCGCCCAGGTGCAGGTGCAGAACAAGGTGCAGGCGGCGATCCCGCGATTGCCGCAGGAGGTGCAGCAACAGGGCCTGATCGTCACCAAGTCCAACCCGGACTTCCTGTTGATCACCTCGATCTTCGACACCACCGACCGGCAATCCAGCGCCGACGTCTCCGACTACGTCGTCTCCAATCTGCAGGAGCCGGTCGGGCGCATCGCCGGCGTCGGCGATATCCGCGTGTTCGGCGCCCAGTACGCCATGCGCATCTGGCTCGATCCCTACAAGCTGGCGGGCGTCAAACTGATGCCCAGCGACGTGATCAGCGCCCTGCAGGCCCAGAACACCCAGGTCGCCGCGGGCCAGATCGGCTCCCTGCCCTCGAACGCCGGCCAGATGCTCAACGCGACCGTCACCGCCCACTCGCGGCTGAACACCGTCGACCAGTTCAACAAGATCATCCTGAAGACCCAGAGCGACGGCTCCCACGTCCTGCTGGGCGACGTCGCCCGCGTGGAGCTCGGCAGCGAGAACTACGGCACCATCAGCCGCCTGAACGGCCACCCGGCCTCGGGCATCGCGGTGTCGCTGTCCCCAGGGGCCGACGCCCTGAAGACCGCCGAGCTGGTCCGCGCCGCGATCACCGAGCGCGCCAAGTCCTTCCCGCCGGGCTACGCCTACGCCTTCCCGAACGACGCGACGGCCTACATCAAGCTCAGCGTCCGCGAGGTGGTCCAGACGCTGGCCGAAGCTATCGTCCTGGTGGTCATCGTGATGTTCATCTTCCTGCAGAGCTGGCGCGCGACCCTGATCCCGGCGATCGCGGTGCCCGTGGTGCTGCTGGGGACCTTCGGCATCCTGGCCATCGCCCACTTCAGCATCAACGTGCTCACCCTGTTCGGGCTGGTGCTCTCTATCGGCCTCCTGGTCGACGACGCCATCGTGGTGGTTGAGAACGTCGAGCGGGTGATGGCCGAGGAGCCCGGAATCTCACCGCGCGAGGCCACCATCAAGTCGATGGACCAGGTGCAGACCGCGCTGATCGCCATCGCGCTGGTGCTGTCGGCGGTGTTCCTGCCCATGGCCTTCTTCGGCGGCTCGGTGGGCGTGATCTACCGGCAGTTCTCGATCACCATCGTCTCGTCGATGGTGCTGTCGGTGTTCGTGGCCCTGACGCTCTCGCCGGCGCTCGCCGCGACGCTCCTGAAGCGCCCGGGCACGGAGCACCATAGCGGCAATTTCCTCGACCGCGGCCTGACGAAATTCGGCGGCTGGTTCAACCATTGGTTCGAGCGCAACGCCGAGCGCTACCACAACGGCGTCAAGTGGGTGATCTCCAAGATGCGCCTGGCCATGCTGGTCTACGCCGGCTTGGTGGCGATCCTGATCGTGGTCTTCCTGCGCCTGCCGACCAGCTTCCTACCGCAGGAAGACCAGGGCACCGCCCAGATCCAGTACACGCTCCCGCCCGGCGCCACGATGGAGCGCACGTTGGCGGCGGTGCACCGGATCGAGGCCTATTTCATGACCAAGGAGAAGGCCAACGTCACCGCCGTCTACGCGGTGCTTGGCCGGAGCAACCAGGGTTCCGCCCAGAACGCCGGCCAGGGGTTCATCTCCTTCGCCCCGTGGGACGAGCGCAAGGGCTCGCAGAACGCTGCGCCGGCGATCACGCAGCGCGCCACCCGCGCGCTTAGCGGCCAGCTTCGCGACGCCCAGTTCTTCGCGCTCAACCCCGCTCCGGTGCGCGGCCTTGGCCAGTCCAGCGGCTTCACCATGGAGTTGCTCAACTCCGGCGGCCTCACCCGCCAGCAGTTCAAAGACGAGATGCGTGAGCTGCTCGCCCAGGCCAAGGAGGACCCGGTCCTCACCGGCATTCGCCAGAACTCGCTGGACGACACCCCGACCCTGTCGGTCGATATCGACGAGCAGAAGGTCGGCGCGCTCGGCATCTCGCAGGCCCAGGTCGACCAGACGCTGGCCACAGCCTGGGGCGGCAACTACGTCAACGACTTCGTGGATCGCGGCCGGGTGAAGCGGGTCTTCGTGCAGGGCGACGCCCAATACCGCAGCCGGCCCGAGGACCTCAGCAACTGGTATGTGCGCACCGCCAGCGGCGAGATGGCGCCCTTCTCCTCCTTCGCCCGGATCAGCTGGGCCCAGGCGCCCTCGGCGCTCGGGCGCTTCAACGGCGTCTCGAACTACGAGATCCAGGGCGACGCCGCGGTCGGCAAGAGCTCCGGCGAGGCCATGGACCACATCGCCGCCATCGCGGCGAAACTGCCCGGGACCTCGATCGCCTGGAGCGGGCTCTCCTACCAGGAGCGGCTGTCGGGCGGCCAGGCGCCCTTCCTCTACGCGGTCTCGCTGATCGTCGTCTTTCTGTGCCTGGCGGCGCTTTACGAGAGCTGGTCGGTGCCGTTCTCGGTGATGCTGGTGATCCCGCTGGGCCTGCTGGGCGCGGCCATCGCGGTGGCGGCGCGCGGCCTGACCAACGACGTCTATTTCCAGGTCGGCCTTTTGACCACCATGGGCCTCTCGGCGAAGAACGCGATCCTGATCGTCGAGTTCGCCGAGGCCGCCGAGCAGCGCGGCGCCAAACCGCTCGACGCGGCGTTGCAGGCCGCGCGCCTGCGCCTGCGGCCGATCCTGATGACCAGCCTGGCCTTCATCTTCGGGGTGTTCCCGCTGGCCATCGCCACCGGCGCCGGCGCCCAGAGCCGGATCGCCATTGGCACCGCGGTGATCGGCGGCATGCTGACCGCCACCGCCATCGCGATCTTCTACGTGCCGATGTTCTTCGTCATGGTGCGGATGATCTTCAAGAGCCGCCACCACAAGCACGAGCCGGCCGACGCGCAGGCCGCGCCCGCGCCAGAGCCCGCCGAATGAACAGGCTCTTCGCGGTCCTGCTCTGTGGCGCAGCGCTCGGCGCCTGCACCCTTGAGCCGCACTATGTGCGCCCGGCGCCGGCCGTGCCGCAGACCTGGCCGGTGGGCGCCGCCTACGCCCCGGCCAGCGCCGCCGCCCTGCCCTCGCTTAGCTACCGCGACGTCTTCAAGGACGCGCACCTGCAGACAATCATCGGCCAGGCGATCGCCAACAATCAGGACCTGCAGATCGCGCTCGCCAATGTCACCATCGCACGCTCGCAGTACCGGGTGCAGCGGGCCGCCCTGCTGCCGCACATCTCGGTCACCGCCTCCCCCGCCGAGAGCCGCGGCAACGCCGTGATCCATCCCGGCGGCATCATGGCCAGCCCGCGTGAGACCAGTCGCAGCTACACCGCCGACCTCGGCTTCAGCGCCTTCGAACTCGATCTCTTCGGCCGCATCCGCTCGCTCACCCACGCCGCCCAGCAGCAATACCTGGCCAGCGAAGCCGGCGTCCACGCCGCGCGCCTGACGCTCGTGGCCCAGGTCGCCGACGCCTATCTGACGCTCGCCGCCGACAAGAGCCTGCTGGCCATCGCCAACGAGACCGTGGCCAGCACCCAGCGCACCGTCGACCTCACCCAGGCGCGGCTCAGCGGCGGCATCGCCCCCCGAACGGACCTGCGGCAGGCCCAGACCACGCTGGACCAGGCCAAATCCGACGCCGCCAATCTCGTCACCCTGGTCGCCCAGGACCGCAATGCGCTGGAGCTGCTAGTCGGCGCCCGCGTGGCCGACACCGACCTCCCGGCCAACATCGAGAGCGTCGAAGGTTTCCTCACCGAGGTCCCGGCCGGCCTGGATTCCCGCATCCTGTTGCGCCGGCCCGACGTCGTGGAGGCCGAATACAAGCTACGCGCGGCCAACGCCCAGATCGGCGCTGCGCGGGCCAACTTCTTCCCCACGATCGACCTGACCGCGCTGGCCGGCGCGGCCAGCCCCGCGCTGGGTCAGCTCTTCAACGGCAGGAACTTTAACTGGTCGGTCAGCAGCACGATCACCCAGCCGATCTTCGCCGGCGGCGCCAATGTCGCGAATCTGGCCTTGGCCAAGGGGCAGCGCGACCTCATCGTCGCCGAGTACCAGAAGGCGATCCAGACCGCCTTCCGTGAGGTGGCCGACGCCTTGGCGCGGCGCGGCACGGTCAACGACCAGATGGCCGCCCAGGACGCCCTGGTGGCCGCCGCCACCGACGAGTACAACCTCGACCTCGCCCGCTATCAGCAGGGGATCGACCCCTATCTGAACACCCTGGTCGCCCAGCGCACGCTCTATCAGGCCCGCCAGACCCAGGCGCAGACCCGGCTGATCCGCGCCGACAGCCTCGTGACCCTCTATCAGACCCTGGGCGGCGACCAGCTGATCGACGCCAAGCCGACCGGCCCAGTCCCCGCCGCCAGGTAGGCCCATGTGACCTGGGGGCATGCTTGTCGTGCGGTCCCGGCGGACTAAGGTGGCGGCCCAAGCTGATCGATTTGAAGCGGGAGACGCGTCATGGCCGATTTCGGAGCCGACCTCGAGCTTGAGGACTTCCGCAAGGACGCCGCCGCCTGGCTGAAGGCCAACTTCCCCGCGACGCTCTCCGGCAAGGGCCAGCTGGCCATGAGCGAGCGCTCCGGCCAGAGCCCCGAACTCGCCCAGTGGCGCAAGGCCATCGGCGAGAAGGGCTGGGCCACGCCCACCTGGCCCGTCCAATACGGCGGCGGCGGCCTCTCGCCCGCCCAGGCTCGCGTGTTGCAGCAGGAAATGGCCAAGGCCGGCGCCTTCAACCCGCTCCTGTTCGGCATGGGCGTGACCATGATCGGCCCGACGATCCTCGACTACGGGACCGAGGCGCAGAAGGCCCAGCACATCCCGCCGATCGTGCGGGGCGAAGTGCAGTGGTGCGTCGGCTATTCCGAGCCCAACGCCGGCTCCGACCTCGCCTCGCTGCAGACCAAGGCCGTCGACGCCGGCGACCATTGGGTGATCAACGGCCAGAAGACCTGGACCAGCGGCGCGCAATATTCCGACTGGTGCGGCCTGCTCGCCCGCACCGACCCGTCGGCCAAGAAGCACGACGGCATCTCCTTCATGCTGGTGAACATGCGCCAGCCGGGAATCGAGACCCGGCCCATCGCGCTGATCGCCGGGGCCTCGCCGTTCTGCGAGACCTTCTTCACCGACGCGACCGCGCCGAAGGACGCGCTGCTGGGTCAGCTCAACGTCGGCTGGACCGTGGGCAAGCGCCTGCTGCAACACGAGCGCGCCAGCCAGACCGGCGCCATCGGCGGCGGCCGCCAGGCGCCGCTCAGCCAGATCGCGAAGAAGTATGTGGCGCTCGACGCGGACGGCCGCATCGCCGACCTCGACCTGCGCACCCGCCTCACCCGCCACGAGATGGACGCCAAGACCCACGCCCTGACGCTGGCGCGGGTCATGGCCGAGTCCAAGGAAGCCAACGGCGCGACGAACGGCGCCTCGGTGCTGAAGAACTCCGCCACCCACGTCGCCCAGACCCGCGCCGAGCTGACGCTCGAGATCATGGGCGCCCAGGGCCTGGGCTGGCAGGGCGACGACTTCAGCCGCGAGGAGATCGAGACCGTGCGCGGCTGGCTGTCGGGCAAGGCGATGTCGATCTACGGCGGCTCGGCCGAGATCCAGAACAACATCATCTCCAAGCGCATCCTGGGCCTGCCGGACAACACCCAGTCGACCTGAAAGAGCGGCCACAGACCCAAAAGCAAGAAAGGCCGCCCTTGCGGACGGCCTCTGCCGCTTCCTTTTTGACCGCGCAGGACCGAAATCCTGGGAAGCGCCGCGGGGCCCCTTGCCCCGGCGACCGGTTACCGACCGCCGTTGCACAATTTGTGCGCGCGGCTCTCGAGGCTGGCAAGCGGCAGGACGACGCAGCCGTACTGTTCCGCCCGGGCTGTAGCGGCGGCGCAACGCCGCGAAATGGCCCCATTGGGAACGAGCCCCGGCCACATCGCGCCGCTTTTCTCAAGCCGTCGGTCGACCGGCCTCCGGTCCGGACCTTGAACAGCCCCCCAGCCCGCCGAATTGGGCGCCGGTCGGCCGACACTTCCAGCCCCTTGAAGCGCCCCTGCCTGTCGCGCGCCCTATCGCGCCGGAGGCCGAGTCCGGCTAGAAGCCCGCCATGAGCGCCCTGCCCTCCAAGACCATGGCCGAAACCGCCGCCGAGTTCGGCCTCAGCGCCGCCGAATACGGCGTCATCGTGCAGCGCCTGAACCGCGAGCCGAACCACGTGGAGCTCGGCGTCTTCTCGGTCATGTGGTCCGAGCACTGCTCCTACAAATCCAGCAAGAACCAGCTGCGGAAATTCCCCGTCACCGGCCCCAAGGTGATCTGCGGCCCGGGCGAGAACGCCGGCGTCATCGACATCGGCGACGGCCCCGACGGGACGAAACTGGCCTGCATCTTCAAGATGGAGAGCCACAACCACCCCTCCTATATCGAGCCCTACCAGGGCGCGGCCACCGGGGTCGGCGGCATCATGCGCGATGTCTTCACCATGGGCGCGCGGCCGGTCGCTCTGCTGAACGCCCTACGGTTCGGCGACCCGAGCCATCCCAAGACCAAGCGCCTGGTCGGCGGCGTGGTCAGCGGCATCGGCGGCTACGGCAACTGCGTGGGCGTGCCGACCGTCGCCGGCGAGACCAACTTCCACCGCGGCTACGACGGCAACATCCTGGTCAACGCCATGTGCGTGGGTCTGGCCGACGCCGACAAGATCTTCTATTCCGCCGCGCCCGCCGCCGGCCTGTCGGTGGTCTATTTCGGCTCCAAGACCGGCCGCGACGGCATCCACGGCGCGACCATGGCGTCGGCGGAGTTCGACGACGCCTCCGACGAAAAGCGCCCGACCGTCCAGGTCGGCGACCCCTTCGCCGAGAAGCTCTTGATCGAGGCCACCCTGGAGCTGATGGCCTCCGGGGCCGTCGCCGCGATCCAGGACATGGGCGCGGCCGGCCTTACCTCCTCCTCGGTCGAGATGGCCGGCAAGGGCGGCGTCGGCGTCGAGCTCGACCTCGACTGCGTGCCCCAGCGCGAAGAGGGCATGAGCGCCTACGAGATGATGCTGTCGGAGAGCCAGGAGCGGATGCTGGCGATCCTCAAGCCCGGCCGCGAGCACGACGGCGAGCGGATCTTCGCCAAGTGGGGCCTGGACGCCGCCACCATCGGCAAGACCACCGACACCGGCCGCCTGGTCCTCAAGCACAAGGGCGAGATCGTCTGTGACGTGCCGCTGGCCCCGCTGTTCGACGACGCACCGCTCTATGACCGCCCCTGGACGCAGCCCGTCCTGCAGCCGCGGCTGACGGGCTCCGATATCCCGCCGACGGCCAATGTGGATGCTCCCGGTGAATGGGAAGCTGCTGTGCTCAAGCTGATGTCCTGCCCCGACATGGCGTCGAAGCGCTGGCTCTGGGAGCAGTACGACCGCCACGTCATGGCCGATACGCTTGAAGACAGCGCCACCGGCGCCGACGCCGGCATCGTGCGCGTCCATGGCACCAAGAAGGCGCTCGCCGTCACCTCCGACGTCACGCCCCGCTACGTCCAGAACGACCCCTACGAGGGCGGCAAGCAGGCCGTGGCCGAGGCCTGGCGCAACCTGACCGCGGTCGGCGCCACGCCCATCGCCATTACCGACAACCTGAACTTCGGCAATCCAGAACGCCCTGAGATCATGGGCCAGATCGTCCGCGCCATCGACGGCATGGCCGAGGCCTGCCGCGCCCTCGACTTCCCCGTCGTGAGCGGCAACGTAAGCCTCTACAACGAGACCAACGGCGCCGCCATTCCACCGACCCCGACCGTGGGCGCCGTGGGCCTGATCGAGGACTATTCAAAGCGAGCTGACTTCTCGTCGATGAAAGCCGGCGACCTGCTAATCCTGATCGGCGACGGCGCGGCCGAACTCGGCGCCTCGATGTATCTCCGAGAGATTCTGGGCCGCGAAGACGGCGCGCCGCCGCCGGTCGACCTCGATGAGGAGCGGAAAAACGGCGACTTCGTCCGCTCTCTCATTCAGGACGGCCTCGTTCGCACCGTCCACGATATCTCAGACGGAGGTCTGATCGCCGCCGCCGCGGAAATGGCGCTCGCCTCGAATGTTGGGATGACGTTGGGCTACGCCTATTGGGGCGTCGCCGAACTGTTTGGCGAAGACCAGGCGCGTTACCTCATCGCCGTTCCCGCCGCCGAGGCTGATGGGATATTCGACCGAGCACTGGCAGCCGATATCGATGCGCATCCGGTCGCCGACGTCGGTGGCGACAACCTTATCGTCGTGCACGACAGCGGAGCGGATCGCTTCAGCATCAGTCTGCAGCGCCTGCGCACCGCCCACGAGGGCTGGATGCCGGGCTTCATGGGCGCCTGATGACGAGCCGCGCCGCCGACCCCAACCTCATCGGCCAGCCGGGTTCCCGCGCCCTGATCCCCACGCCCGCGGCCGTCCTCGACCTCGACGCCTTCGACCGCAACGTCGCCAAGATGGCGGCCCGGGCCAAGGCAGCGGGCCTGGCGCTCCGTCCCCATTCCAAGTCACACAAGTGCTCGGCGGTCGCCCATCGCCAGATCGAAGCCGGCGCGGTCGGCATCTGCTGCGCCAAGCTCGCCGAGGCCGAGGCCATGGCCGCCGCGGGCGTCAGCGCGATCCTGGTCACATCGCCCATCGCCGGCGCCGCCCAGGCCGCGCGCGCCGCGGCGCTCGCCCAACAGGTGGCCGACTTCCGCATCGTCATCGACCACCCCGACGGCGCCGCCGAGCTGGCCGCCGCTTCGCAAGGTCCGATCCAGGTGCTGATCGACGTCGACCCCGGCATGGGCCGCAGCGGCGTACACGACGCCGCCCAGGCGGTGGCGGTGTTCCGCGCCATCGCCGCCCAGCCGAACCTGACCCTGCTCGGCGTCCAATGCTACGGCGGCCACTGGCAGCACATCGAAGGCGCAAACGCCCGCGCCGCCGCCGTCGCCGACGGCATGGCCTATCTCTCGGGCGTCATCGCGGCCCTGCGCGAAGCCGGCGCGAAGATCGGCGTGGTCACCGGCGGCGGCACCGGTTCCTTCGCCGCCGACGCCGCCCAGGGCGTGCTGACCGAAGTGCAGCCCGGCTCCTACGCCTTCATGGACCGCGACTACCGCGACGCGCTGAAGGCCGATCCCGACGGCGCCTTCGAACAGGCGCTGGCCATCGCCGCCACCGTGATCAGCGCCAACCACCCACAGTGGGTGACCGTCGACGCGGGCCTCAAGGCCTTCGCCACCGACGGCCCCCTGCCCGTCGCGCTGACGCCCAAGTTCGCCGAGGCCGCCTACCGCTTCTTCGGCGACGAGCACGGCCGGCTGATGCGCCCGGACGGTGAGGCGGTCGCCCGCGGCGAGCGCGTGGACTTCGTCCCGCCGCACATCGACCCGACGCTGGACCGCTACGACGTCATCCATTTCGTGCGCGGCGATACGCTGGTCGAGATCGCCCCGGTCGAGGCCCGCGGCGCCTCGCAGTAGCGCCGTCCAACTGCGGAGCCACGCCCCATGAAGGCCTATCGGTTCGACAGCTTCGATAACCTGGACGCCCTGCGCCAGCGCGAGGAGGCCGATCCCCGACCCCAGCGCGGCGAGGTCCTGGTCCGTGTTCGCGCGGTCTCGCTGAACTTCCGCGATATCGCCATGGTGCTCGGCCGCTATCCCCGCGCCTGCCGTCCCGGCCTGATCCCGGCCAGCGACGCCGCCGGCGAGGTGATCGAGGTCGGTGAAGGCGTCACGGCCTTCAGGCCCGGCGACAGGGTCATGGGCGCCTTCCACCCGCGCTGGTTCGGCGGCGAGATGCCCTCGACCATTCTCGCCGACAGCTACGGCGCCGAGAACGACGGCTGGCTCGCCCAGCTGAAGGCCGTCAGCCAGGAGGCGATCGTCCGCCTGCCGGATGGCCTGTCCTACGAAGAGGGCTCGACCCTGCCCTGCGCGGGCCTCACCGCCTGGAACGCGCTCACCGGGGCCACGCCGATCCGCGCCGGCCATTCGGTGCTGATCCAGGGCTCCGGCGGCGTCTCGATCTTCGCCCTGCAACTCGCCCGCATGGTCGGCGCGACGGTGATCGCCACCACCTCCAGCGCTGGCAAGGTCGAGCGGCTGAAGGCCCTGGGCGCCGCCGCCGTGGTCAACTACGCCGACGACCCGGAGTGGGGCAAGGCCGTGCGCAAGCTCGCCGGCGGCCGCGGTGTGGACCGGGTTGTCGAGGTCGGCGGGCCAGGCACGATCGGCCAGTCGCTGCGCGCCGTGGCCCTGGGCGGCGAGATCGTCTCCGTCGGCTTCCTGAGCACCGACAACCCCGGCATCGACTTCTTTGCGCTGAAGGCCAGCGGCGCCTCGATCCGCAACGTCGCCGTCGGCGACCGCGCGGGCCTGATCGAGATGACCCGCGCCATCGCGATGACCGGCCTCAAGCCGGTGATCGACCGCGTCTTCGACTTCGACGCCGCCCGCGAGGCCTTCGCCTATCTCGAAACCGGCGCCCAGTTCGGCAAGATCGTGATCCGGGTCTGAGCGTCAGGCCCCGATCGTCGCTAGTCGTCGGCCGAATTGCGCGGCGCGCGCGGGACGCTGGAGGCCAGTTCGACGTGCAGGTGCGCGCCTTGCGGGCCGTGGGCGCGCTCGGCGAGCACACGGAAGGCGCCGCCGGCGTTCTGCTTCAGCTTGGCCGCGGCCTCGGCCGTCGACAGATGGGCGACCACCGCGTCATAGGCCTGCGGCGCCTCCGGCCCGCCCACCGAATGCTTCGAGGTGCGGCCCGGCGCGACCGTCCCCGCGCCCTGGCGCCGCAGCGCATCCTCCTGGGCCTTGGTGCGGTAGCCGCTGGTCTGGCGCCAGCGTCCGGGACCGAACACCCGGTCCATGGTCGCGGAGAAGTCACCGGCCGGCGCCTGTGACGCCGGCACGGGCTTGGGATGGAAGCGCGCATAGTCGGCGTCGGCCGAGACGACCTCGATCTGGGCGTGGGCTGCCGTCACTAGCCCGCCGAGCGCCAATGCGGCGGCAAGTCCTGTCGCACGAAACCTCATCGCGCCAGTTTAGCCGCGACAGGCTTTCCAGACCGTTCAACGGACTTGAGAAAGCCGCGCAGACGGCGCTTGGCGGCGCCGCCAAGCTTGTTAGGGTCGCATCCAGCCCGCTCGCAAAGGATGCCCCGTGCGCCCGATCCTCCTCGCCGCCGCCATCGCCGCCCTGCCGCTCACGGCGCTTTCCGCCGAACCGACCAAGGACACCAGCGCCTGGTGGGGCCACATCAAGGTTCTGGCCTCCAACGGCTACGAAGGCCGCCTGACCGGCAGCCCCGGCTACATGAAGGCCGCGCGCTATGTGGCGGCCAAGTTCAAGGCCGCGGGCCTGAAGCCCGGCGGCGACAAGGGGACCTACTTCCAGTCGGTCGGCTATCTCGAGGAGAACGTCGACGCCGCCCACTCGACCGTCGCCCTGGTCGATGCCGGGAAGGCCACGCCGCTGGCGGTCGGGCCGGACCTGATCCTGGGCTCCCGCGACGCCCAACCGGCGACCGTCGAGGCGCCGCTGGTGTTCATCGGCTACGGCCTGCACCTGCCCGAGGCCGGCTACGACGACTTCGCCGGCCAGGACCTGAAGGGCAAGATCGTGGTGATCCTGGGCGGCGGGCCCGACACGCTCTCGGCGGCGCTGAAGTCGCACGCCTCATCGACCGAGCTCCCCAAAGCCATCGAGGCGGCGGGCGCGGTGGGCGTGGTGCGCCTGCTGAACCCCAAGGCCATGGACATCCCCTGGCCGCGGATGATCGGCAACTCCAGTCAGCCCGGCATGCGGCTGGCGGCGCCCGACCTGCAAACCTACCACGGCCCGATGTTCGCCGCTCAGGTGAACCCGGAGAGCGCCCAGAAGCTGTTCGCCAAGTCCGGCCATACCTACGCCGAACTGCTGGCGCTGGCTGACGCCCATAAGCCCCTGCCCCGCTTCGCGCTCAACCAGTCGCTGAAGGCCAGCGTGGTCACGCAGACCCACGCCATCGCCTCGCCCAATGTCGTCGGCGTGCTGCCGGGCTCCGACCCCACGCTCAAGGCGCAGTACGTCGTGGTCTCCGCCCACCTCGATCACCTGGGCGTCGGCGAGCCGATCCAGGGCGACAAGGTCTATCACGGCGCCATGGACAACGCCGCCGGCGTCGCGGCGATGATCGAGACCGCCAAGGCGCTGCACGCCACCCACGCGCACCCCAAGCGCTCCATCGTCTTCGTGGCCATCGCCGGCGAGGAAAAGGGGCTGCTGGGCTCCAAGGCCTTCGCCGAGCATCCGACGGTGAAGAAGTCTTCCATCGTCGCGGACATCAACATGGACGAGTTTCTGCCGCTCTTCCCGCTGAAGCACCTGCTGATCCTGGGCGAGGGCGAAAGCACCCTGGGCGACGCCGCCCGCGAGGTGGCGGCGGCCCGCGGCTACGACACGCTTCCCGACCCCGCGCCCGACCGCAACATCTTCGTCCGCTCCGACCAGTACAGCTTCATCAAGACCGGGGTGCCGTCGGTGGCGCTGAAGGTCGAGGGCCTGCCGGGGTCGCCCGAGGCGCAGATGGACAAGGACTGGAACACCTACCGCTATCACGCGCCGCAGGACGACCTCAGCCAGCCGGTGGACCTGAAGTCGGCCGACGACTTCGACGCCTATCTGCTGGCGCTGCTCAACCACGTCGCCGACGCCAAGGCCCGGCCGGTCTGGCACAAGGACAGCTTCTTCGCCCGCTTCGCCACCAGCCCGACGGCGGTCGGAAGCTAGGCGGCGCGGGCCGCCTGCAAGGCGTGGGCGTTGATGATCGCCGGGATCAGGCCGGGGAAACGGCCCTCGATCTCGGCGCAGCGCGAGATGTTGCGCATCTCGACGCCTTGGCGCTCGGAGCGGATCAGGCCGGCCTCGCGCAGCACCTTGAAGTGATGCGACAGCGATGATTTGGGGACCGGCTTGTCGTTGACTTGCGCGAAGGCCGAACAGGTCTGGGCGCACGCGGCGCCGGCGATGTTGGTGAAGATCGCCACGCGCACGGGGTCGGACAGGGCATGCAGGATGCCCTCCAACTGAACGTCTTCGATCGCGGGGTGCGCCAGCGGTCTCATAATTTTCAAGTAGGAGGACTTGAAGCTAAGTTCAATAGTTCCATTTATCCGAACCATGGAACGGAGACGGCGCGGAGACCGCGCTGCCGGATCGCTCCCAGGCTCTTGAAGGAACCGAACCCATGAACCAGCTCACCGCCACCCGTCCCGTCGCCGTCAATGGCCTGAAGCTTGAAGGCAAGGTCGCCGTCGTCACCGGAGCCTCCAAGGGCATCGGCGCCGCCGTCGCCAAGGCGCTCGCCGCCCAGGGCGCGTCCGTGGTCGTCAACTACGCCTCCAGTCAGGCCGGCGCCGACGCGGTCGTCGAGGCCATCACCGCCGCGGGCGGCAAGGCGGTCGCGGCCCACGGCGACGTCTCCAAGGCGGCCGAGGCGCAAGGCATCATCGACGCCGCCGTCGCCGCCTACGGGCGCCTCGACATCCTGGTCAACAATTCGGGCGTCTATGAGTTCGGGGCGCTCGACGCGATCACCGAGGACCACTTCCACAGGATGTTCAATATCAACGTCCTGGGCCTGCTGCTCACCACCCAGGCGGCGGCCAAGCACCTGGGCGAAGGCGCCAGCGTGATCAACATCGGCTCGGCCGTCACCAGCCTCTTCCCGCCGGACTCAGCGGTCTACACCGGCACCAAGGGCGCGGTGGACGCGATCACCGGCGTACTGGCCGTGGAGCTCGGCCCGCGGAAGATCCGCGTCAACTCCGTGAACCCTGGCATCGTCGAGACCGAAGGCTCCCACGCTCAGGGCTTCATCGGGTCCGACTTCGAAAAAGCCATCGTCGCGCAGACTCCGCTGGGCCGCGCGGGTCAGCCGGACGACATCGCCGACGTGGTGGTCTTCCTCGCGTCCAACGACGCCAAGTGGCTGAGCGGCGAACATCTGTCGGCCAGCGGCGGCCTGCGCTGATCCCCCAGCCAGGGAACGCCCGGCTATCACAGCCTCCCCTGCCGCGCCCGCGGTGGGGGAGGTTCCTCTATGAAAGGGCCCGCTGCAGCAGATCGAGCGCCGCCGCCGTGAAGGCGGTCATGTTAGCGGCCCGGTCGCTCTCACCGGTCTCGATGGTCACGGCCATCTCCATCGGGCCGGAGATGGCGATGCAGGTGTGGCCGGCGGCGTCGCCGTAGCCGTTGCCGGTCGGGCCCGCCGCGCCGGTCTCCGACAGGCCCCAGGTCGCGCCGAACCGTTCGCGCGCCGTGCGCGCCAGCAGCAGCGCGTAGGGTTCGCTCGCCGAGCGCATCCCGGCCACCGCCTCGCGCGGCAGGTCCATCAGCACCATCCGCGCCTTGCCGGTGTAGACCACCGCGCCACCCAGGTAATATTTCGACGCCCCCGGCACGCCCAGCAGCGCCGCCGAGATCAACCCGCCGGACGAACTCTCGGCCACCGCCACGGTTTCGCCCCGCGCCTTCAGCCGCTCGCCCAGCGCATTGGCCAGCTCGTCCACATCGGCCACGGCCGTCTCCTTTTTCTTGGCGCTGGGCGGCTTCGGCGCCCATGATGGCGCCCATAAGAACACGCCATTTCCCGGGAGGATATTTCATGGACGCCCAATCGCAGTGGACGGGCCTGGACGCGGGGCGCCTGGAGCGCATCGGCGAGCATCTGGAGCGCAACTACATCGGTCCGCAGAAGATCGCCGGCTGCCAGGTGAACGTCGCCCGCCACGGCCACCTCGCCTATTCGAAATCCTTCGGCAGCATGGACCTGGCCCGCGGCAAACCCACCGCCGACGACACCATCTACCGCATCTATTCCATGACCAAGCCGATCACCTCGGTGGCGCTCATGACGCTGTACGAGAAGGGCTATTTCCAGCTCAACGATCCGGTCAGCCGCTATGTGCCGTCCTGGAAGAACCACCGCGTCTGGCTCAGCGGCGAAGGCGGCGGCATGCAGACCGAGGCTCCGGCGCGGCCGGTCAGCTTCCGCGACGTGCTCTCGCACCAGGCGGGCCTGACCTATGGCGGCGGCCTGCCGGGTGTCGGCATTCAGCATCCGATCGACAGGATCTACCGCGACCTGAAGATCCGCTCGGCGGGCGGCGCGGACTCCATGCAGGAATTCCTCGACAAGCTCAGCCACGTGCCGCTGCGCTATCAGCCGGGTCAGGCCTGGATGTATTCGCTGGCCACCGACGTCTGCGGCGCCCTGGTGGAGGTGATCTCCGGCGTCCCCTTCGCCCAATATCTGCAGGAGAACATCTTCGCGCCGCTGGGCATGAAGGACACTGCCTTCCAGGTCGCGCCGGACAAGGTCGACCGCTTCGCCGCCAACTATCAGCGCGGACCCGACAAGACGCTGAAGCTGATCGACGATCCGGCGACCAGCGACTTCACCAAGGAGCCGGGCTTCAAGTCCGGCGGCGGCGGCCTGACCGGCACGTCGGCCGACTACCTGCGCTTCTGCGAGATGCTGCGCCGGGGCGGCGAACTCGACGGCGCGCGCATCCTGGGCCCGCGCACGCTCGAGGTGATGCACATGAACCACCTGGCCGGCGGCAAGGACCTGACCCAGCTCGCCATCGGCGGTTTCTCGGAGACCGCCAACGAGGGCGTGGGCTTCGGCCTGGGTTTCGCAACGACCTTGGGCCAGGTGCAGACCGGGACGCTCGGCGTCGGCGACTACTATTGGGGCGGCGCGGCCTCGACGATCTTCTGGGTCGACCCCAAGGAGGACCTCTCGGTGGTCTTCATGACCCAGCTGATGCCGTCGGGCACCTTCAACTTCCGCGGCCAGCTGAAGAGCATCATCTACGCCTCGATCATCGACTGACGCCGGGCGCCGCCCTGCTGACATGAAGCTGTCAGCAGCGGTTTCGTATGTCCCGTCTCCAACCTGGGGATAGGACCATGAACGCCATCGTGATGATCAAGGACGGCCGCCGCGACTTCGACTTCCTGCACGGCGACTGGCGGGTCGCGCACCGTATGCTCAAGCGCCGCGGCGCCCACTGCGAGGACTGGCTGGAGTTCGAGGGGACCAGCTGCAACCGCCCGCTGATGGGCGGCCTCTGCAACGTCGAGGAGGCCGACCTGCCGGCGCGCCACAGCCAGGGCGTCGCCTTCCGCACCTTCGACATCGCAAGGCGCACCTGGTCGATCTACTGGGTCAGCAGCATCGACGGCATGATGGGCGAGCCGGTGCACGGCCGCTTCGAGAACGGCGAGGGCCGCTTCTACGGCGTCGACCTGGACGACGGGCGCTGCGTGCGCGTGGTATTCGTCTGGGACCAGATCACCGCGTCTTCGGCCCGCTGGACCCAGGCCTTTTCCTATGACGAGGGGCTGACCTGGGAGACGAACTGGATCATGCAGTTCACCCGCGCCTGACCATAAGGGCTTCGATGAACGCACAGCTCCTGTCGCTCGCCTCGCTGTTCGCGGTCTGCCTCGCGACCAGCATCGTGCCGGGCCCGAACAACTTCATGCTGATGCGGTTCGGCATGCGGCACGGGCGCGCGACGGCGCTGGCGTCCGGCTTCGGCGCGACGCTGGGCTGCATCGTCTGGTGCCTGCTGGCCGCGCTCGGCCTGGCGGCGCTGTTGGCCGCGGCGCCCTGGCTCTATAAGGCCTTGCGGATCGGCGGCGGCCTCTACCTCGTCTGGTTCGCCATCGCGCTCTGGCGGACCAAGCCGGACGCGGGCGACCCGACCGGCGAGCCAGCCCCGCTCGGCTGGCAGGCCGCCTTCTGGCAGGGCTTCGCCATCAACATGACCAATCCGAAGTCGATCCTGTTCTTCGCCAGCATCTTCTCGGCCTACGTCGGCCCGAACACGCCCGCCTGGGCCCATGTGGCGGCGGTCGCGATCTGCGTGGCCACCTGCCTGGGCTGGCAGATCGCCATGGCCTGGCTGTTCTCCACCAGGCGCGCCGCCGACGCCTACGCCCGCGCCCAGCGCCCCCTGGACCGCGCGTCCGGGGCGATCATGGGCGCCTTTGGCCTCAGCCTTCTCTGGGTCTTCGATTGAGCTTGGTCAGCGGGGGCGCTAAGCCAGCGCCATGCCCATCGCCCAGCCCCAACTCGAAGCCATCCTCCGCGAAGGCTTTCCCGACGCGCAGATCGTGATCGAGGACCTTGCCGGCGACGGCGACCACTACAAGGCCCGCATCGTCTCCACCGCCTTCGCCGGCCTGCCGCGCGTGCGCCAGCACCAGCTGGTCTATGCGGCGCTGAAAGGAAAGATGGGCGGCGAACTCCATGCGCTGGCCCTCGAGACCAGCGCTCCGGCTTGACCCGCCAATACTTGACCCGGGCGGGCCTCGTCCCTAGCTCTGGGCCTACAGATTTGCGCCGAAGGGCCATCCGATGACCGAGACCACCTCCGCCGACCCGATTCACGACTTCATCGCCAGCGCCGTGGCCGACCATGCCGTCGTGCTGTTCATGAAGGGCGTCCCGGAACAGCCGCAGTGCGGCTTCTCCGCCGTCTGCGTGCAGATCCTCGACCACCTGGGCGCCGACTTCGTGGGCGTCAACGTCCTGCAGAACGACGCGCTGCGCCAAGGCATCAAGGACTTCTCCGACTGGCCGACCATCCCGCAGCTCTATGTGAAGGGCGAGTTCGTCGGCGGCGCCGACATCGTGCGCGAGATGTTCCAGTCCGGCGAACTGAAGACCCTGCTGGACGAACAGGGCCTGCTGGAGGCTTGAGCCGGCTCTTAGAGCCTCCTGAGGGCCGCAAGGTCTTCACCCTGCAATTCCAGCCGGCCTCCGCCGACATCGACGAGAACGGCCACGTCAACAATGTGGTCTACCTGCGCTGGGCGCAGGATCTGGGCGTCGCCCACTGGCAGAGCCTCGCCCCCGCCGAAGCGCAAGCGACCTGGGCCTGGGTCGCGCTCCGCCATGAGATCGACTACCGCCGAGCCCTGCTGCCCGGCGAGACCGGCCACGGCCGCACCTGGGTTTCCGACCAGACCGAAGGCCCCCGCTTCGACCGCTTCATCCGCATCGACGCGGCGGACGGCGCCATGTGCGCCCAGGTCAAAACCACCTGGGTCCTGATCGAACAGGCCACCGGCAAGCCCAAGCGCGTGCCGGCGTGGATGCTGGAGCTGTTCGCCTAGGGCGCGCCCGGCTTCAGCTTGCGATTGAAGAAGTCGAGCGTCGCCTCGGTGCGGTGCTTGAGCGACTTGGAGTTCCACCCCGTTCGGTGGCGCAGGCCCGGATAGGTCATCATCTCGAACGGGATGGCGAGCTGCTGCAGGCGGTAGATCACCCGCGTGGAGTTCTCGAAGATCACATTGTCATCGGCCATGCCGTGCACCAGCAGGAGCGAATTGGGCCGCATGTTGCCCAGGCGCCCGGTCACCTGCGACAGGCGATAGCCGTCGGCGTTGTCGGCGGGGGTTCCCATGTAGCGCTCGGTGTAGGCGGTGTCGTAGAGCGTCCAGTCGGTGACCGGCGCGCCCGCGACGCCGGCCGCGAACGGCGTATTGGGCGCGGTCAGCAGCATCAGCGTCATGTAGCCGCCGTTGGAATAGCCGGTGACGCCCAGGTGGGCTGCGTCCACATAGGGCAGCGATTTCAGATAGGCCGCGCCCGCGAGCTGATCCTCCACGTCCGGCTGGCCGGTCTTGCGGTCGAGCGCGGTCTTGAACGCCACGGAGCGGTTCGGCGTGCCGCGGTTGTCGATGGAGAACAGAATGTAGCCGGCGTCCAGCATCAGCTGGTCGGCAGGCGCCGCCCAGTGCTTCTCCACCAGCGCCCCGGCCGGACCGCCGTAGACCTGCACGATCACCGGATATTTCTTTGCCGCGTCGAAGCCCGGCGGCTTGCGCATCATCCAGTGCAGGGTCTGGCCGTCGGCCGCCTTGATGGTCCCGAACTCCGGCGCCGAGAGGTGGTCCACATAGGGCCAGTACGGATGGCCCTCCTTCAGCGGGTTCTCCTCGATCCACCGCACGAAGGCGCCGTCGGGCTTGTAGAGGCCGGTGCGCGGCGGCGTCTTGGGATCGGAATAGGTGCCGGCGAACGCGCCGCCGGTCTTGGCGACGTCGGCGCTCCACCAGCCTCCGGCCGGGGTCAGCGCCTTGGGCTCACCGGGCTTGGCGTAGGAGACCTCGTAGAGCCGCCGCTCGATGGGCGTGTCCTTGCTGGCCGCGAAGATCGCCACCTGGCGGGCCTCGTCGACGCCCTCCAGGTCGGCCACCGGCCAGTCGCCGTGGGTGACCTGGCGGATCAGCTTGCCGTCGGCGGCGTAGAGATAGAGGTGCTTGTTCCCGTCGCGCTCCGACGACCAGAGGAAGGTCCCGTCCTTCAGCGGCTTCAGGTCCTCGCTGAGCGGGACCCAATGCGGGCTGGTCTCGGTGAGGATCACATGGCCCTGCCCGGTCGCCGGGTCGACGGCCAGGAGGTCGAGCCGCTTCTGGTCGCGGGTCAGGCGCTGGACGTAGAGGGTCTTGCCGTCCTTCGACCAGTTCACCCGGGCAAGGTAGATGTCGGTGTTCGCGCCCAGGTCGACCTTCACCCGGTTTCCGGTCGCCACCTCGGCCACATAGAGCTCGACGAGGGCGTTGGGCCGGCCCACGCGCGGATAGCGCTGGTGGACGATGGTCCCGCCCTCCGCGCCGATGTCCACGCGGTCGATGACATCGACGCCCGACTGGTCCACGTGCGCCAGCGCGATCCTCGTCTCGTCCGGCGACCACCAGTAGCCGGTCTCGCGGTGCAACTCCTCCTGGGCGATGAACTCGGCCGTCCCCCAGCTCTTGAGCTCGCTCCCGCCGGTGGTCAGCGCGCGTTCGGGGCCGCCAGACAGCGGCATCAGGTAGAGGTTGTCGTCGCGGACATAGGAGATGAAGCCGCCCTTGGGCGAGATCTTGCCGTCGATCTCGTCGCCTGGCGTCTTGGTGAGCTGGCGGGTCTGACCGCTGGCGACGTCATAGAGCCAGAGGTCGCCCTGCACCGGGACCAGCACCGCCTTGCCCTGTTCGTCCCAGTGGTATTCGACGACGCCGCGGGTTCTGAGGCCCATGCGCTCGCGCCGGCTCTTTTCGGCCTCCGACAGCGCCTTGTTGTCGGGGCTGAGCGCACGCCCGTCGATCAGCATGTGCGGCGCCCCGCCCGCCACCGGCGCGATCCACAGGTCGGTGACGTCCACATCGTCGGCCTTGGCCTTCAGATAGGTCACCGCCGAGCCGTCCGGCGCCAGCGCCACGCCCCGGGCCTGCGGCCCGGAGAGGTCGGGACTGGCGAACACGCGGTCCGGGGTCAGGACTTCAGCTTGGGTGGCGGTCACGGCAAGGCTCATGGCGGCAAGAACGGAAGCGAGAACGAGTTTCATGGAATCCCCGGCGAGTTCGGCGCCGACCTGACCTCAACCGCGCGGCCTTGCCAAGGGCGCGATGGGGTTGAGCACGAAGACCGGCGTCCTGGGCTCCAGGCCCAGCTCGGCCCAGGAGAAGGCGATCTCGGCCTCGCCCGGCGCGGTCTTGCAGGTGTCGACCTGCCTGCGGGCGAAGGCCACGCTGACCGTCCCCGCGCGGCGCTCCACATAGAAGGCCAGATCAGGCTTTGCGGTGCAGCCGCGCGAAGCCAGCCGGATCGTCAGGCCGTCCTGTCCCGTCCCGGCGGCGGCCAGCGGCTCCAGCTCGGCCAGCGGCCCGCGTGGCGGCCCAGGCGCGCCAATGGTCGCGCAGCCGCCCAGCGCCAGGAAGGCCAGCACGAGACTCCTGCGATCCATCCCCTCCACTCCGCCACATCGCGACCCAAAGCAAAAGGCCCGGGATTTCTCCCGGGCCTTCGCAATCGCTTCGAACTTCGCCGCCGCTTAGGAGGCGTAGAATTCGATGACGAGGTTGGGTTCCATCTTCACCGGATAGGGCACTTCCGACAGCTCCGGAATGCGGACGAACTTGGCGCTCATCCCCTTGCCGTCGACTTCGATGTACTCGGGCGTGTCGCGTTCCGGCGACTGCAGGGCCTCCAGGACGAGCGCCATGTTGCGCGAACGCTCACGCACCGTGACCACGTCGCCCGGCTTCACGCGGAAGGACGGGATGTTGACGCGCTTGCCGTTCACCATCACGTGGCCGTGGTTGACGAACTGGCGCGCGGCGAACGGGGTCGGCACGAACTTGGCGCGGTAGACCACCGCGTCCAGGCGGCTTTCCAGCAGGCCGATCAGGTTCTCCGAGGTGTTGCCCTTACGGCGCGCGGCCTCTTCGTAGATCTTGCTGAACTGCTTCTCGGTCAGGTTGCCGTAGTAGCCCTTCAGCTTCTGCTTGGCGCGCAGCTGCAGGCCGAAGTCGGAGACCTTCTGCTTGCGGCGCTGACCATGCTGGCCGGGGCCGTAGGCGCGCTTGTTGATCGGGGATTTCGGGCGACCCCAGATGTTTTCGCCCATCCGGCGGTCGAGTTTGTACTTGGCGCTATGGCGCTTGGACATGCTTCACTCTTCTTCGATCCGAGCCGGCGTCCTCGAAGTGAGGGCGCGATCTCAACGGCGGCTTCGCATCAACCCGTCATAGCTCCGCGTCCGCACAGGTCGCCCTGGCGGCGTGGAAGGCGGGGTGTATGCCCACCAGCCCTCCTGGAGTCAAGTTTTGCCCATCTCCGGGCCAGCCGTTCGCCGGGCGAGCGCCTGGGCGGCCGCCTGCGCCTCGACCCACCACTGCTTGACCATGTCGCCCGCCGAGCCGGACTTCGCCAGCTTCACCGCCTGGCCGGCCCAGAGCGACATCAGCTCCGGGTCGCCCGCCTTGTTGGCCGCCGCGCGCATGGCCTGGGTGAGGCGATTCTGCACCGGATAGGCCGGCACATCCTCCTGAACTGCCCGCATCTCCCGCACGAAGCGGTTCTCGATGCCCCGGGCATAGCGGCCGGAGAAGGCGCGGGTCAGGCGGGTGGCGTCGCTGGGCGCGTCGTGGATCGCCTGGCTCCAGGTGGGTCCGATGATCGCCTCGTCGGCCAGCAGGAAGGCGCTGCCCATCTGCACGGCGCTGGCGCCCAGCGCCAGCGCCGCGGCGACGCCCTTGCCGTCCATGATCCCGCCGGCGGCGACCACCGGCAGGTCGACCGCCTGCAGCACGGTGGCGACCAGCGGCAGGGTCCCGACGGAGGACGCCTCGATATCCTCGATGAAATAGGCGTGGTGGCCGCCCGCCTCGAAGCCCTGGGCGCAGATCCCGTCGGCGCCGACCTCGGCCCACGCCACGGCCTCGGCGACGGTGTTGGCGGTCCCCATCACATAGCTGCCGGCCTCGTGCAGGGCGTCGACCTGATCCTTGGTCAGAATTGAGAAGGCGAAGGAGGCCAGCGGCGGCGCGGCGCGGGTCAGGGCGGCGAGCTGATCCTCGAAATCGAAGGAGAAGCGGTTGGGATGGTCGGGAACCTCCAGGCCCAGCTCGGCGTACCAGGCCGTCAGCCGCGCCAACGCCGCATCCAGCTCGGCGGGCTCGGGCCGCAGCGGCGGGGCCATCAAGAGGTTCACCCCGAACGGCGCGTCGGTCTGGGCGCGCAGGGCGTCCACGGTCGCGCCGATGTCCTCGGGCGAGACGCCGGTCGCCGGCAGGTTGCCCATGGCGCCCGCGCGGCTGACGGCGACCGACATGGCGTCGAAGGAGGCGCCCGCCATCGGGGCCTGCAGGATCGGGATCGCCAGGCCGTCCAGCATCTCGCGGAAGCTCATGCGTCGTCTCCCGTCTTGGCCGCCCCAGTTTTCGCAACCTGGCCTTTGGCGGCCTTCTGACTGGCGAGCTTGGCCAGCACCCGCCCGCGCCCCTTGGACAACGCCGTCACCACCCCGCGGAAGGTGCGCACCTCCTGGTCGGTGAAGCTCGCGCGGCCCAGCGCCGAGCGCAGGTTCTGCACCATC
>Ga0209166_10001083_pt1 | contig 24023 bp, 18 predicted proteins | sample Coa_R1_3_FD_187151 | JGI IMG/M metagenome (GOLD analysis project Ga0209166, IMG submission 187151) | Surface soil microbial communities from Centralia Pennsylvania, which are recovering from an underground coalmine fire - Coalmine... | ecosystem: Environmental > Terrestrial > Soil >...
TCGCGGCATTGTGCCGTTGCACTCTGAGGAACAGAGGAGTCTTGCACTTTAACCGGACAATGAACACAGACGCCGTTGCTGTTGCGGTAATAGTCCGCGGCGCATGTGCCAGGGCTGGTCGCAGGCGTGGTCGCCTGCGTCGTCGGGGGGGGCGGGCTTGGGTTGAGCCTGCGGCCAGGCAACACCAATCAGAGCCAACACAACAATCAAATTGCGGAGTAGTTTGCCCATCGCGTGTATTCCTATTGATCCAGATCAACCCACTGGCCGTTTTGCTGAACTTCTATCTTCGTAATCGGATGGACTTCCCACACTGTTGCCCGTTGCTTACCGATCACGTTGATGTGCTCGGTATCGAACATCAACCATCCACTAATCCGAATCTGTGTAGGTTTATCCACGAATGCGCCGACTGTCGTTGCCGTCCATTTGTGAGCCAGACGCGTTCGAGGAGTCGTTTCGACAATCACCGCGTCAGCAATTCCTTGTGCCGGGGCATTGGTTAGGTACATGTGCCAATCGACCTGTTCAGGGGCGTGCAGGTGGCAGTTCGTTGACTCTCCCCCTGTTTCAACCTGAACTTTATGGGAAAGGAACCCAACAACCGTCACCGGCGCGCCTTGGAAATCCGCGACCCTGTCAGCGGGGAGATCCTTTAGATCGTCCCATTTGATCTCAACATAGTCAGAGTCCCCAGGCAGATCTGTCCGATTCTTATTCTCATTGAGCGCCTGCGTCTGAGGGTTAGACGAATCGCCTTCGGCCCCGCATAGCTCTGTCCCATCTATCACCAGCGGCTGTCCCACGGCAGCTTTCCGTGCGGCCATCAATTGAGAGAAGAGGTCGCCCATGATGGCAGTTGTCCCGGGCGTTGAATTCCGTGTCGACGTGGACGTTGGTCCGGCCTGAAGACGAATGTTTTTCCCCCACACAAACCCGGCCTGCCCGTCCGGGGCCGTTACGTGGTAGTACCCGTCAGTCGGGTCGGGCTCAATCAGCGTTAATTGCGTGCCCCGCGTCAGTGTTTCAATGGGGGCGTTGTCAGTGGAAGCATCGGGTCGGAGATTTACATTGCGCCTTACATTGGCAGTCTGAGCCTCAACAGCAATGCATAACAGGGCCAGAACCAGGGAACGGAGTAATCTCTGCATGGTCGTTCTCCGAATAAAAGATTTTTAGTACGGAGCCGTAGGGGGGAACAGGCGGCAGTATAGTGTTCGATGGCTGTTAAAGGCAAGGGAGAAATTGGATTAGCCCGCATTATTCACATATGTGAATAATGCGGGTTGACTCACTCCGTCGCCACGGCTGCATGCCCCCAACTTTTTACGGTCTCGCGTCTGTTTTAGCGCCGCTGTCGGCACAATGCTGCTGAGTAGCCAGGAATTTGCCCTGAGTATGCCGCACAAAGAGTCTGCGCGCGCTCCTGATCCCGCGCCGCTTTGGCGGGAGCGGGGACCCTCTTCGCCCTCACCGGTCCAGCCGTGCGAACGATATTGATATGTTCCACTCGCCGTACAGGACGTGTATAAGCCGTCTTGGCCGGCTTGCGCAACTTGTCCTGGACCTCCGCTTTCCTTGCTGGAGGAAGCTGTTGGAGCAACGTGGCCAGCCTGGGCTCTGGCCCCTCTTTTTCAACAACGGATTGAGAGCGGACGACTGAGGTCGCAGTTGTGGGCGCAGCCCGCATGGCCTGTCGCGTTCGGGTCGGCGCGCCTGGAGGCAGCACCCAGGAGAAGTGGACCGTTCCATGGATTAATGTTCCGCTTTCGGGCGGACCAAGATCGACGGTGACAACGGCGCCACCGGGCTGGATCAGAACGGAAACGGTATTGTCATTGTTACTAAACACCGCGTCTGTATTGGCGGTCCCTCCTGTCGCGCCCGGCCTGGGCAGGAAGAAGCTCAGCGTGGTTAGTGGAATCGTCATTTCATCCTGCGAGCAAAAACCTTCATCACCCCAGTTGCGTACAAGGATCGACCAGGTGTCGTCCTTCGGATCATCGTTGAGGTGAATCGCCATCCCGTAAACAGGATGCAGTTCGCTGTACGCGCCGTGTTCGGAATCTAGGCCGAGCAGTCCGATAACGATAGCCTCATGCCCGTCAATCATGGCCCCAGGAGCGCCGCCGGATTTTCCGCCATTGTTGTCCACGGCTTTGTGAAAGTCATTCCACCATCCCCTGTCGATATGATCCACCGTCTCATCGGAGTCGAACTCGACAACGTACATCTGCGGGTTCGCCGGCTTTCCTCCCACATGGGCATTGTTCGTGGTAAGTCCGGTAGCAGTCGTTGGCGTCAGGGTAAAGTCATAATCATCATCCCCGAGTTGCGTCCAATCCTTGTGGTCCACCCACAAAATGGTTCCGGTGGCGGTGACCGGCCACCAGTTCAGATGGCCGTGCAAGCGGCCGCTGGTTGCACCCGAAGCGCAAACGTCATTGTTGAAGCCGCTTGGATCATTCACGCTCGGACTTTGCGAGGTGCACGGAGGGGCGCCGAACCCAATACCCAGAGATGTATTGGAAGGATTCAGATACGGAAACCCCCCGCATAATGTCACCGGATCAGGATGGCTGCCCGAGTGGTCTCGCTCCCACTGCCACGCGGGGTTCTGAGGGAGGCCATTTTGATCCAAAGTGCTGCCGACAAGATCAAAGGGAGCCAGACCCGTGGGAACTCCGGGAATGCTGTGATCGATTCTGATCGTGACCCACGCCGGACCTCCATCTCGTCCCGACCCTTGTTTGCATTGATCTCCTGTGCCGTCATCGTGTCCCCAGTAGCCGTTGTCACCGTAATTATCGTCCTCGTATCCGATCGCGAGGAAAGCCACACTGGGGTCAATGGTGGGCGGAAGCTGAATCGTTTGCCCGACCACACCTTGAATCCTTTCCTCAGTCCTGCCGGGAATGCTGATCAGACCGTGATATAACCGATCCGAGTTGGGGCCTTGCGGGTTCACAAACCGTTTCCATGTAGCGCCACTGCCTCCCGTTTGTACGCAGCCACCAGCCTGGACAAGAATCTTATCGTTCGGCTTGAACGTGATGGCACGATACTCAGTTCTGCGTTTGTTTACCGCAGGCTGATCGATCCGGCAATTGGTGGTATTTCCCGACTGGCTGCACTTAACTTGCGGTCCCTGGGCTTTCGCGCCATGCGTCATGCACACCAGAAAAAGAACGGCCGTAGCAAGATTGGTTAGACAACGATTCATACAAACACTCCTCACGTTCATTCTTAAACGTATTTGTCCCCGAACTGCCTGGGGACCGTACTGATGCACTGCAAATGGGAAATTTTTTAAAGGTGGTGACAGGGATTTCTTTTTGACATCAAAACTGCACCTCCTTTTTCCACCCGCTCCGTGACCGAATGATCAGAACAGCGAAGGCCTGGGCGAAGCACCCAGCAGTGCGGTATCCAGATTTGCAGTCACATGGGTGCCCTCTTTTCCTCCCCACGAAAACAGCAGATAAACCACCGGGAATCCGCCGGCGCGCAGCGTCAGGCCAGTGGAAAAGCTGTGCCGCCAGGGATCGGAAGCCAGGTCACCGCGCGTCAGAGATGCTTTTCCCTGGTCTGCAAACAGGGCCACCCCCACGGGTAACTTCCAGATGGAGTGCTCAAAGCTTTCCCGGAGCATGAGGACATTTGGCGCCCGAAAGCGGTAATCAGGATAACTGCCGAGCGAGCCAGCGCCATTGATATCGGAGCCGCCAAGGGTCGGCTGCAAGTAAAAAGGAACAGTATCCTGGCCGGGAGTAAAAGAAAGGGCCGTAAAAAAGCGGACTCCCACGCTGCCTTCGAGGTCCCGCGTCGTCACTTTAGGGCACCGGGGATGGTCGGCGGTGGGATCGGGAATGCAGTCATTGGGGCCGTTGCCGTCAAAGGGAAAGCTGGCCGCCCTGTGGTAAAGAGAGAGCTGATGTGACAGGTCGGCGGTAAAACGCTGGAATGAGAGTCCTGGTCCTGAAGTTGCCACATAGGGCCGGTACGCAAAATCGTAATTCAGATGGTACAAATCATTGTGGAATGAGGGCCGCATTCTCAGGCCTGCCCCGAACTGAAGAAAGAACGGCTGACGGTCCAGTCCTGGAGCGGTAGCCGCTGTGTATAGCTGTTCAATGGAAGGCGACGACTGGCCGTGGCCAGGCCGGATTTCCGTCCAGCGGCCGTTAACCTCGCCGTAGATTCCTATATGCAGGGGATCGTAAACAGGTTTCACGCCGCTTACGCCGGCAATGGTCTCCCTCATGCCATAAAACGCCCGGCCCGCAGGGGCCGTATTGGGCCCAAGCCCAAAAAAGAACAGCTTGTTCAGTGAGATGGTCTGCGCGTAGATGTTGATGACTGGCTGCTCAGGCAGTTCCGTGGACGTCGAGTGGGATATGCCATGCGTGCCCTTCCGGACGCCGATATCCGGAATGTGTGTGTCAACCAGTTTCATGTAGAAACCGGCCCGCCAGGAAGCATTGGATGAGGCGACGGCATCGGCGTTCCAGGTGGTCCGCCAATCGCTCAGGGTCTTGTGCCCGACATAAGCAAGACCAAGCCCAACTCCGTTCTGGGGCGCTATGCTGCCCGCGGCAATGTGGATGGGCTGTCCGGTAAACAGCACTTCGGCGCAGCCTATCGCGTGTGCAAAGGGGCAGTTCTTTTTGAGCTTGCCCATCTCATCGCCAGGGTCCTGTGCCGCCGAATTGGCGGCAGGGTCGCTCTCCTGCGCCCAGGTCAGGGCGGCAGCGGCGAGAACAAGTGCAAAAATAATTCCACGCACGGAATTTCTCCTTTAAAAACTCATGGCGCTAGCCGCGCGCTTTTTTCCTGCCCGCCTTCACGGCTTTTTTCTTTTTCCCGCCCAGCGGATGCAGCTTCTTCGTGACTTTCTGGATATATTTGCTGGCCTCAAGTTCAGTATGAATCTGGTTGATATTTGTCTTTGTGCGGTCTTTCAGCGGCAGCGACTGTTCCGCCGCATGCAGATGGCGCAGCTGATGCAGGACCAGACCGGAAATCGGCCGGTGATGGTTATAGGAGTTTTCCTCTTCCGTGATTTCCAGCACGTCGACGACACGGGCATATTGTTTTTTCATGGCTATTCACTCTTATATGTTGAAGTACACGCAGTCATCATCCGGACGCAGGGTGTCGCCCAGCAAATCAAGAAATGTTTGCGCGCCCTTCTCTCGGTCCGTACGCTTGTCATATTTTTTGAGAAAGTGCTCGGTTACGGTTGCCGGAATCGAGGCATGCTCAAAAACACGCTGGTTGGCCGGGGCTTCCGGGCCGGGCACGACGGTTCCTTTCGCGATATAAGGCGAGATCAAAATTGCCGGCACCCGTATACCCAGCCGGTCAAACTGAAAGGGCATGCCTGTTCCGGTGGAGGCGGCCGATGCAACATAGCCGTCCGGTGTGCAGGCTGGCGGTACCACGTGGTCATAGAGCCCGCCGTGCTCGTCATAGACCACCAGCAGGGCAGTGCTTTCCCAGAGCTCCGGGATTGTCCGGATGGTGTTGTACACCATGGCAATGAATCGTTCCCCTGCCTTGACGTTGTGGTCCGGGTGCTGGTCCGAAGCGAGTATCTGTCCTCCGCCGGATCCGGGATGGTCTGTATAGTTTGGCTCAATAAAGCTATATTCCGGAAGATTGCCGGACTTGCAATCACCAACAAACTGGGCAAAGGTCCCAAAGAGTTTGGGCTGATTGTTCAGCAAGTTCACGATCTCCATTGTGGAACTTTGTTGATCGTAGTAATAAATCTTTGCCGTATGCCCTGCATTCACCATGCGTTCATAAATACTCAGAATGGGGTCGGTAATGTAAAACAGGTTCATGTCCACATTTCCGAACGAGGTGCCGTAATGGGCAAAGGCCCGGTTGCAAATGGTTGGCCCGGGGATAGATGAGAACCATCCGTTAAATACAGCATATTCCGTGGCCAGCGTGGTGAGCACGGGCAGTTTGTCGGGAGGAAAGTAATTCATGATGGCATGAGAGCCCTGCACTCCCGTCCCTTGAGTGGCATAACTCTTGATGAACCCCTGCATATTGGCCACTCTGCCCGGGTCGCCTCCAAAGATCTGCAGATCGACTCCTGGAAAATGGTGATCGGGATCATGATCAAGCTGCCCCTGATAGGTCGCATTCGGCTGCACTTTGATCGTTGTCCCGCTCGCATCCGGATTTGACTCGCTCCCGGTGAGGCCATTGATTTGTGGATATTTGCCGTTCAATCCACCCAGCATATGGTCAAAAGAGCGGTTCTCCATCATCAGAACAACAATATGCTTCAGATTGTCGAGTCCTGCAGACATGTGTTTCCTTTCTTCAGACAGATAAACACCAAGGTCGAAAATCCTGATTTCCGGCCTTGGGAGCCATATCCCCTATGTCACCGTGGCTCATTGCAGATCCTCTATAAATGTAGTGACGGTAATAGCCAAAACGTTTCAAAATAAAACTTATGTGATACGTGTCCGATTATGCAAAAGAGTTATATTATGAGCATATTTTTATGCGATTATTTATTTGACATGCCAAGAGTGCGGACTTATAGTCCGTCTTGCTACCCCTTATGAATTGCTAATTGCTCCGGGTTCCCACCAGTGGTTAAACGTTGAAGCATAACTCGCTGCGGGAATTATTAAAGAATTCCTGAGCTTTGAGAGAGGGTTCAATATTTCATGTCCGCCATAATAAGAAACTGGCCAGTGCTTCTCGCCGGGATTGTTGCAGGGCTCGGTATCGCGATCTATTACGCTTTTCTGCGGTGGAGTGGACTCACCTTCAATGTGCAGGTAACTGCGGTTGCCAGCCTGCTGGCCCCGCTTGCTTTCGCCGCCGCTGTCGTTGAGCGCGCAGTCGAGATATTGATCAGCCCATGGCGCGATGCAGGTGCAAGTAAGCTGGAAAAAGAGCTGGCCGCCGTTCAGGCACAACCCGTTGATCCTGCCAAACCAGCTCAGCATGTTGCCGCCCTGAAGGCCGTATCAGATGCGCTTGATGAGTACCGTGGAAATACGCAACAGTACGCTTTCGCGGTTTCATTGACAATGAGCACCTTGGTTAGCATCGCAGGCGTGCGTGCGCTCGGGCCGTTTCTCGACGCCGGGAAATTCAATGACCTCGCAAAAACGCATCCGCAACAGCAGGTGTTCTTTCTCTGCGTAGATGTAGCACTCTCGGCCGCTCTACTTGCCGGTGGCGCGAATGGCATCCATTCCATAGTCAATGCAATCACCAGCTTCTTTGATGCATCAGCGGATAAATCGAAACGATAACAACGATGTCTGGCCACTCTCTTGTATTTGTCAAGAACCCGAGCATCAGAACCCGAGACCTAGCGCTTTTGTAATAACTGCCATACTCCTGACGCCTGCTGCTGCCGCCACAATTGATATAAACAGAACGCTTATCTGGCTGTGAAGAATTAGCGCATTTGCTTTGGGCAAACCGATATACACATATGCCCAGCTGGCAACTAAACCCACGATTACTCCGGTAGTGATTCGCATCCAAAACTGCCCGTTAGATCTGATATATGCCAGGACGCCGCCGAGTATGCCGCCTATCACGCATAAAAGCAGCACCAGAACTCCAGTTACCCTTATTTTATGAGACGCACTTTTATAGCCTGGGGTCGATGCTTCGATGTTGCATATTCCAATTGACGTTGGCATTGCAACAGTAGAAAATTCAGACCTGCCAGGCGCCACCTCGTCTTGCTCTGGTTTCAAACGCAAAGTCGAGCTGTTGCTCGTAAATCGGAATGGCCGTTTAACATTCGTCTGAATCGGAGTGCCCAACGGGTCAAAGAATCTGGCCACTAAGTCGACTCTGTCAACAATGCTGATTGAATCCGGCGGATTGACAAAATCAATACCAAGAATTGGTTGGCCAAATCTGACTGTGACATTGTTCGGGCCTCGAAAAGCGATATGAGGGTAGCTGTCTACAACTGCTACCGTCGCGCTTTCAACCGGATATCTGGAGGTCCAGCGTGCTTCCGCGACGGGAATCCCCTTTTTTATCACCAAAGGATTTGGCTGGATGTCTCCGTTCGACCAATCTAGCCAAATCGTTATGTCTGATGTAGGAGGAGCGGAAGATATATGAAATATCTGGATGCGAGCGAACGCCTTGCCGTCCGACCTTATCCCACCACTATCCGTTTCACCTGATATACGGAGCATCAAACGCGGTTGAGAATCCGACTGTGTATTGGCTCCTGAAATATCGTCGGCTTGCTGCAAAGGCTCCGACAGAGCCGCATACAGAAGCCGGCCTGACGAGATGTGCTGGTTTCTCATCAAGAAAGCGTTACCCCCAGAAGGGGTACTCAGTTTCTTGGGCGATTTTTTCTTCTTAACGCTTTCGGGCTTGACATTCGTTCGTGCGGGTGAAACCAAGACATAGTTTGTGCTGCCAAGCAGTCTGTCACCAGTGTGTCTCACGCTTAGTTGTGACAGTCCGGCCTCATCAATTACGATTATTGCTTGTTTTGATGTTTCTCCAGGCGCCAACCGGACAACCGTCTTTGTCTTTTTGCCCGAGGGTTGTGTAACGCTGAGCTCAATCGCCGTGCTCTCGGTGGCACCGATCGCTTGTCCATTACCATTACTCAGCGAGACTTGTATCGGTACGCCTTCCCCGGTTGTTCTTTTCTGATCCAGAGCTGCCACATCCACTTTGACAGGCTGCTGAAGAACAGATTGTGCTTGTTGCTGCATTTGTGTACCGCATAGGGCGCAACAGCCGAAAAGACAGATCATGATCGACAACGCGACTAGTTGCCGTGCTTGGAACGATATCGAATTTCCTTTACGAATAAATTCACGCTGATTGTCATTTTCGACATGTAACTTCATGATGTGTACTCCGTCTTGGTTCAAATATGGCCCTTGCCACAACTGAATGACGCCAGCACTCGCGCCCTCCGCTGTTTGGTATTGGCCCTGACTTAAGGCGCGCTCGGGGTTGAGCAAGCACAGGGACTGGAGTCCCGGGTGCCTCACAAAGCGCCATCCGTGAAGATTCACGCTTCTGTACCCATCATGCGGCCTTGCTGACCACGATGCCGGTATCTACCGGCTCTGCCGCCGTCAGAATGCCATTCTCAAATCCGGCGCCGGAACCGGAAAAGAGCAGATAGACACATTCTTTTCGGTTGTGAGCATCTGTTGCACGTTCGCAAAATCGTCGAGATGGTAGAAGATGTTCACTTGGCCGTTCGCCAGGTTGGTATCAACTGGTAACGGCTTTCCGTTTGGATAGAAAATTAACTGCCCAAGAGGTTCACCGGCGCCCGTGAGCCAGATGCGAGGGGAGAAGCTGTTTGCCGAATGCATTGCTTCGAACTGGTCAATATGCGTTGCAGCCATAACACTTCCTTTCTATTCCTTCCAGTGCTTATGTCCTGCACACTGAAGTTCCATTTTGAATTCCACGCCAATGATCAAATCACTATCGATGTTGGCGTGTCTGTTCAAAAGTGCTCACTTCGATGGGAATCATTTTGGAACTAAGAACCAACGACGCCGAGGGAGCTTCCGGCTGAGCATGAATTAGAGGGCTCTTAATTAGGGTAAGGGTTTCGCGCTAAGAGTTCGTTTGGAAAAAGACAAAGATCAGAATGAAGTTGAAAACGTCGTTGAAATCATGTTCTGCCCGAATATTATTGTTACCCGAAGTTAAATTATGCTTGCACTATATCTTTTTAAGAGATAAACTCACCAACGCTTGGGAGGGACATTGGTTTATAAAATAGTCTACCGCGACGAAAAGTATCAAATGTTCGCTGTTTCTTACTCTCCAAAATGATTGGAACTGGCACTGGTAGCTTTAAAGGCAGTTACAGCACTCTCTCAGCGTCGACGTTAACCTTGCTATTTTACATTATTTACTTTCAGCCAGCAGGTCCTGAGTTCAGGGAAAAACAATGTCGCCACGTCAGCATCGCGCAGATCTCAAACCATTTTGCATCTCTCCCGTGATTCGCAGGGAAATGGCGGCTTTAGAGCCCAGGCTCATTCCGGTGATCCTCAATTTTCAGCAGTCGCGGGAAATGCCGGATAAGGGTATAGGTCCATCCAAGGATAAAGTGAAGGCCTTTCTCACGGGAAAGGGCATTGCCTTTAGAGAGAGCGATTTTTTTGTCTTCGCTTCACTTATGCCGGAGGCAATTCGCGAACTGGCAGACATGAAAGACTTGATAGACAAGATTTGGAAGGATGAGGTTTGCCACGCGCACCTTCTGACATCTGTTGATACCATCAAAGCCGGCGCTTGCTGGCGAACTTTTGGCGTAAGCGGTAAGGGGATCACCTGGGCTGTGCTGGATACCGGTATTCGTTCCGACCATCCCCATTTCGTGGCGAAGCAGACCATTAACAGGGAACTCAGTAAAAATTTTTCTAACTCGCCAAACCTGGAAGATCAGGAAGGGCATGGAACGCATGTAGCAGGAATTATTGCCGGGGTTGCGCCTGACGGCAAATATAAAGCCTCCCGCCAGGAAGAAGATCGTGACCAGCCCGTGATCTATGACATGGAAGGTTCGCCCGCCGGTATGGCCCCACAGGCAAAACTGATCAATGTAAAGGTGCGTGACGACGATGGAACGGGAAGCGCATCCAATTGCATTTTGGGTTTGGAGTATCTGCGCAAGTTAAATGCTGCGAGCCGGGAAATTCAGGTGGATGGCGCCAACCTGAGTTTGGGATACTCTTATGACCCGAAATGGTATGGCTGTGGACATAGTCCGTTATGCGAGGAGGTGGACCGGACTGTGCGCTCCGGCATTGTCGTGGTCATCTCCTGCGGAAACGCGGGCTACGGCAACGCAACCCTCAGTACCGGCGAGCAGGTGCCGGTTTCGATTGATCTTTCCATTACCGATCCGGCCAACGCCGAGCATGCTATCGCAGTTGGCAGCGTTCACAAGAGCGCGCCTCATGTTTATGGCATTTCGTACTTTTCCTCCAAAGGGCCGACAGGCGACGGGCGACTGAAGCCCGATCTGGTGGCGCCCGGAGAGAGGATCATTTCCTGCTCTGCTGGTTTTGACAAGACGGGATATCACTATGAGGAAAAAAGCGGGACCAGTATGGCGGCCCCGCACGTTTCGGGCGCGATTGCCACGTTTTTGTCGGTCCACAATGAATTTCGCGGCCAGCCTGAGCTGGTCAAGGCGATATTTTTGAAATCGGCAACCGACCTCAAGCGTGAGGTCACATTTCAGGGCGCTGGAATGCTTGACCTGCTGCGCGCCGCTACATCTGTTTAATGACTTTTATAAGGGAGAAACCATGTCCTCCGTAAAACCCTTTCCTCATCCCGAACTCTCGATGTGGCAATCTGCCGTGGACCAGATCGTCGCTAAATCCAGGAGTGGTGCGCAAACCCTGGATTTTGGCAGCCATCCGGCAGTTAGCCAGCGACCGAATACGAGCGACAATATGGTCGCGACAACAGCTGCCATTGGCAGCAACCTGGAAAAGGGTGTCTCGCTGGCAGACCAGGCGCCTGCCAATCAGGGCCCGCAGGCGACTGAAGGCCTCGGCGATTGGACCAAATATTGTTCATCCATCTGGTGGGAGATAGCTAAAGCCCAGGTAAGAGGCGACGCGCAGGCTGAGGCCAACTGGCGCGCGCAGCTCGGGCCTTTTGGCACGTGCGATCTGCGTTATGCAGAAGCTGCCGAACAATATGTGGAGTTTTTTAGGATAAAAAAAGGCAAGGTTCCTTACAAGGTATGGCAGCATTTAAGCGATTTTGTCGTAGACTACAAGATTCCGACAAAGGCCAGAATCGCGATTTTGGGCGACTGGGGAACAGGGCAGCCTGAAGCCAAAACACTGCTGGCGGCCATTGCGCGCAAAAAACCGGACATCATTTTTCATCTTGGCGATGTGTACTATTCCGGTACAGACTTTGAAGTAAACAACTACTTTCTGACGATTTGGAATCAAATATTAAATTTGCCGGGAAGCGGCATCCGAACCTTCTCTCTCTCCGGCAATCATGACATGTATTCCGGAGGCATCGCCTACTACAAGATGATCGAGTCTCTGGGGCAGCCGGCGAGCTACTTCTGCCTGCGCAATGATGATTGGCAGTTTGTGGCCCTGGATACCGGGTTGCACGATGACGATACTTTCAATTCTTCTCCAACATATCTCGAGGATACTGAAGTCCAGTGGCTGAAGGACAAGATCGATACCGCCGGCAATCGCAAGACTGTGCTTCTTTCCCATCATCAACTGTTCACCGCTTTTGAACATATCGCCGGTGGCTGGTTAAATCCAAAGCTGAATAGCCAATTAGTGCCTCTGCTGCCCAAAGTAACCGCCTGGTTCTGGGGACACGAACATAACCAGGTGATTTACAAGCCATTTCAGGGAGTGCTGGGCCGCTGTATCGGCCATGGCGCTTATCCAGTAGGCATTGAGGAAATCAATTATCCTCCACAATTCCCCAATGTCCCGCTTGAACCTGTAACACTGACCAAAGGAGCGTCATTCTACTCTCACGGTTACCTGATTATGGATATTGATGGACCCAGGGCGCATGTGGCTTACTACCAGGATAGTGACCCGGAAGATACAGCGATGTTTACGGAAAAGTTTTGATTTGTGATGACCGTATGCATTGTTCGGCAATATAGCTAACTTCAAAAGTGAGGGATTTCATGTCTCGTTTATCTTTTCCAGTTGAAGAAATAAAAGACCATTACGAAATCGTCATCATCGGGTCCGGCTATGGAGGTGGAATTGCTGCCTCGCGTATGGCCCGTGCCGGCCGTCAGGTTTGTATTCTCGAACGCGGCAAAGAGTTTCAGCCGGGGGAGTACCCGGATACAGAACCTGAAGCCATCAGGGAAATGCAGGTGAATACGCCCGATGGGCATATTGGTCCGGTTACTGGCCTGTACGACTTTCACGTGAACTCCAGCATCAATGCGTTCGTCGGGTGCGGACTGGGAGGGACTTCTCTGGTCAACGCCAATGTGTCGCTGGAGCCGGAGCCGCGCGTATTTGATGATCACTGGCCGGCTGCTTTCCGCAATGATTTGAGCACCCTCGTGGCTGAAGGCTATCAACACGCGAAAGATATGCTGAAGCCCAATCCCTACCCCGGCGACTGTCCGCCTTTGGCAAAGATGGAGGCGCTTGAAACCTCCGCTGCCAGCATGGGAAAGGAATTCTATCGGCCGCCGATCAATGTGACCTTCCAGGATGGCGTGAACCATGTGGGCGTGGAGCAGCACAAATGCTCGTTATGTGGCGACTGCGTCACCGGCTGCAATTACGGAGCAAAGAACACCACACTCATGAATTATTTGCCCGACGCCCGCAATTTCGGTGCGGAAATTTTCACCCAGGTAAAGGTCCGTTACCTGGAGCGCAAAGACAATCGATGGGTGGTGTATTACCAGGTCGCCGGCTTGGGCCGTGAAAAGTTCGATGCTCCTCTGGAATTCATCACTGCCGACATCGTTATAGTTGCGGCCGGTACTCTGGGTTCAACCGAAATCCTGCTTAGGTCCAAAGCGAATGGCCTGCCGCTCTCCGGCCAGCTTGGCGCAGGCTTTACCGGAAATGGAGACGTTCTTGCCTTTAGCTACAACGGCACAAAGCCGATTCACGGGATCGGCCTCGGGCATCGTAAGCCCGGTGAATTGCCTCCGACAGGGCCATGTATAACCGGCATTATCGATATTCGAAAACAGGAGGAACTGGACCACGGAATGGTGGTAGAAGAAGGGTCCATTCCCGGCGCGATTGGCGCGCTGATGCCCCTGGCGTTTTCCCTTGCCAGCGCGACAGGTGGCACGCTCAGCGACAGATCGCCGGCAACCGTACTGCGCCAGACCAGGAACACACTGGAAAGCATGACGCTGGGTCCCTACACCGGCGCGGTAGACCGCACGCAAACCTATTTGGTAATGACGCACGACGGCAGCGATGGACGCATGTATTTAGATAATGACCGGCTGCGCATTGACTGGAATGGCGTGGGCAAAGAACCCATTTTCCAAAGGGTCAGCGATACGCTCAATGCGTGCACCACTCCACTCGACGGCATTTATACGATTGATCCGCTGTGGAGCAAATTCCTCAACAAATCATTGGTGACGGTACATCCATTGGGCGGCTGCCGGATGGCAGAAGTCGCTGCCTTCGGTGTAGTGAATCACAAAGGGCAGGTCTTCTCAGGAGAAAGCGGGGCAGCGGTCTATGACAGTCTCTATGTTGCCGATGGTTCGGTCATCCCGCGTTCACTGGGAGTCAATCCACTGCTTACAATTTCCGCCGTGGCGGAACGGACCTGCGCTTTGATTGCCAAAGATCGTGGCTGGACCATCAATTACTCGCTTCCTTCGAAAGCAAGTGCAGCCGCGGCCACGCTCAAGCCGGGCATCCAGTTCACGGAGACCATGCGCGGCTATCTGGGTGTGGGCGCAACCGGTGACTACCAGGCGGCAGCGGACTCAGGCCAGCAAAAGGGATCGCCCTTTGAGTTCACCTTAACTATTGTTTCTGAGGACCTGAATGACATGCTGACGAATCCTGACCATCCCGCAGGGATGTCGGGAACGGTCAAGGCACCTGCCCTTTCCGCTGAACCGCTGGCCGTCAGCAACGGAGTGTTTCAGCTATTCGTACAAGACCCAGCCAATGTTGAAACCAGGAACATGGTTTATCGCATGAACCTGACCAGCGTTGAAGGCCGTACCTATTTCTTCAGGGGATTCAAGGTGGTTCATCCCAATCCGGTGTGGGACGCATGGCATGATACCAGCACGCTCTACATAACTCTCTATGAAGGAACGAGCGACGCGGGACCGGTGCTGGGCAAGGGCGTGCTGCATATTTTGCCGGCAGACTTCGCCAAACAGATGACCACTATGGAAGTGGTCAATGCTAACAGCGCCGAAGAAAAGCTAAAAGCGCTGGCGCGGTTCGGAAAGTTCTTCGCCGGAACTCTTTATGAGGACTACGGCGGCATTTTTGCCCGGCAGACTTTGTTTAATCCCGATGCGCCGCCGCGTAAGAAGCGTCCACTCCGCGTTTGTGCGCCGGAAATTTATACTTTCCCCGCCAAAGACGGCGTCCCACTGCGCTTAACGCGCTATCGTGCCGGCTCAAAGGGGCCGGTGATCCTGTCCCATGGGCTGGGCGTTTCCAGCCTGATCTTTTCGATTGATACCATTGAAACCAATCTTCTGGAATTCCTGTACGCGCACGACTACGACGTATGGTTGCTGGACTATCGCGACAGCATTATTTTGCCCGCTTCAAACGCACAATCCACGGGGGATGATGTAGCCACCAAAGATTATCCGGCGGCCGTGGCCAAAGTGTGCGAGATCACTGGGGCAAAAGACGTCCAAATGGTTGTTCACTGCTGGGGTTCGACGACATTTTTCATGGCCATGCTGGCCGGGTTGCAGGGCGTGCGTTCCGCGGTTTGCTCGCAGATTGCCACTCACATTGTCGCGCCCACGATGAACAAGATCCGCACGGGGCTTCACCTTCCGGAGTTTCTGGATAAGATTGGCGTTCGCCAGCTCACGGCGGACGTGGATACCCACGCCAACTGGTGGAACAGGCTGTACGACCAGGCGCTCAAACTCAATCTCCTTCCCCTGGACAATCTCTGCAACAGCCCGGTCTGCCATCGCATTACCTTCATGTATGCGCTTCTTTACGAACACGCTCAATTAAATCAGGCCACCCATGATGCTTTGCACGAAATGTTCGGCGTGGCCAACATCACTTCCTTTGAGCAGATTGCCTTGTGTACGCGCAAGGGCCATATCGTGGCTGCTGATGGCGCGGAGATATACCTGCCGCACCTGGAACGCCTGGCAATCCCCATTGCGTTCATTCATGGCGCCTCAAACTCCTGTTTCCTTCCTGAAAGCACTGAGATTACCTTCAACCTCCTGCGGCAAAAAAATGGAAACGATTTGTACACGCGGCATGTGATTCCAGCTTATGGCCACATTGACTGCATTTACGGCAAGGACGCTGCACGTGATGTTTATCCATTTATCCTGAACCATCTGGAACTTACAGCCACGCAGAAGTAACAGCAAGCCCAAGGAGATTACGATGACAAACAATACAAACTCGTTCAATGCTTCCGCGCGGTGGTTTCGCCGGGTCGCCTGGATCGGCATTCTCTTCAATTTCGTATTTGTTGCCATGCAGTTCTTCGCGCCCGATCTTGTTAACGTCTCCCTCGGCGTGCCCGTCACTGGAACCACGGCATGGAACGTGGCCCATGGCGCCATGGTTTTGGCGTTGAGTCTGCTTTATATTCCTGCCGCCGTCTCTCCGCTGCGTTATCCTGCCTATTCGTGGCTCATCGTGGTGTCTCGATGGCTTGCTGTTGTGCTCTGGTTCTCTCTCTCCCGAACGACCTCTGGATTCATACAGTGCGCCATTGCTGACGGATCTTTCGGTTTGGTTGAGGGCATTCTTTTGCAATTGGCTCTTCCGCGGGAAAGCCGGATCAGCCTGCACAATTTCGCGAACGCACTGCGAAGCTGGTGGCAGGGGATGAAAGTGACCCTGGCGCGGCGAGCAGTCCAGGCTGGTCTGGGCGTTGTAGTAGTGCTGGCAGCCCTCGTGGGCTACATACTTTGGGATCATTTGCTTCGCGCAGAACCCGATACTTATTACAGCTCGATTGAAGACCATTACAAACATGGAGCAATCGGCTTGAGCGCGGGAAGCCGCGTTCCCTATTGGATATGGAAGGTGCTTCCCGACATGTTTCCGGAAAAATTGCCAGGACCCGGGGGATGGGCGTCTCTTGGGCTCATTGTGGAAGATGGTCAGGATCTGCCCGTGGGCTTCGCCAAACGTAAGATTGGGTATGAAGCTGTGGAAGGAAATTGCTCGTTGTGCCATACGGCACAGATTCGCCGCACTCCCGAAAGTAAGCCGGAACTGCTTCTGGGCGGCCCCGCGCACACGCTCGATCTGGAGCAATTTCAGCGTTTTCTTTACGGCTGCGCCGCTGATCCCCGGTTCAACTCAGGCAATGTGATAGCGTCCATCAATAAGATTCACAACCTCGGATTTGTGGAGTCCACGATCTATCGCTTCATCATCATCCCGGCTACCAAGGCAGGGCTAATGCAGCAGAAGGTTGCCTATTCGTGGCAGGAGTCCAGGCCGGAGCAAGGGCGTGGGCGCACCGACACCTTCAATCCCACGAAGATCAATGTGTTCCACATGCCGGACGACGGAACCATCGGTACCGTAGATCTTCCGCAGGTATGGAACCAGAAGCCGCGCGAGAAAATGTACCTGCACTGGGATGGAAATAACAACAATATTAATGAGAGAAACTACGCGGCCGCGATGGCTATTGGTGCGACTCCGCAATCCGTCATCCCGGAAAGCTTCAAACGAGTGACGGACTTCCTGCTAATGCTGCAGCCGCCACCTTATCCTTTCCCTGTTGACAAGTCAGCGGTGGAGCGCGGGCACCCCATCTACGCGCAGCATTGTGCGAGTTGCCATGCCTTTGGGGGCGACAAAACCGGACACGTGGACGCCATAGCCTCGATTGGGACCGATCGTCACCGCCTGGACTCCTTCACTCCGGGGCTGGTGGACAAATTCCACGAAATCAACTCGCCGCCGTTCAAGTTTGACGCTTACCGGAAAACGAATGGCTATGCCAACGTTCCGCTGGACGGTATATGGGCTCGCGCACCTTATCTGCATAACGGCTCTGTACCCAGTTTGCAGGCGTTGCTGCAGCCGGAAAAGGACAGGCCCACAACCTTCTATAAAGGCTACGACGTTTATGATCCCGTGCATGTGGGTTTTGTATCCGATGGGGCCGAAGCGCAAAAAGTCGGCTTTTTTATGGATACGAATATTTCCGGGAACAGCAATCAGGGGCATACCTATGGAGTAAATTTGAGCGAAAACGAAAAGCGTGACTTGATCGAATACCTCAAGACTCTATAAAGGCGGCTAGGCGTTGTGCTGTTACAGAGCATGTTGCATAGGTTTGTAATCAGGATACGAATATTGTGCCAATAAACTCGTCATGATTTCTTAGAAATCCAGGCTGCATGGTTTCCTGGAAAATGCATTGATGTTATGGTCAGGGGATTCTCCATCTCCACGCCGGATGTTCCCGAGTGTATGGAGTGCGTCAAGAAGTCGGGGGGGCAATCGGCAGGGGGAGTAGGCTCAGGGGATGTCGATTACAAGATCCTACAAGCGATTGATTCTACGAGCAGTTCTCCGCAATATCGGCCCGATGGTCATCCGTCTGGTCTCGGTCTCCGATCACACGGCGCTTGGTTCCCCTGGGCCCGATTCCGGCGACGCAAGGCCCGCAGGCCATCGGAAAATCACGAGGCGGATGGAACACAAAGATTCATGGTCTTGCGCCGATGCTGAGGCCAGGCCGCAGAGTAACGCCATTTTCAGCGAAGATCTCTGTGCGGCCCGTGCCCTCTATCGGCACCTTCCGGTCAATTGAAACGGAGATGAAGGACGCGTGCCTCGCGGGTAGTGTGTAAAGCCCTGAAACAGCTTAGCCGTGAACTGAAAATCCGGATTGACAGCAGCTGTCATGTGGCACCATGCTCTGCCGATACTCGGCCGAATGTGCCCATAAAAGGAGGTGTTGATTTCACAGCAGTCGATAAATTGGGACAAATACTCGAGGGGATGGGTTTTCCGCTTCTTCAAATCCGGCGGATAGACCACGCCGTTCCAGTCGGCATAGGAAAAGCCCGCGGTCCCGACGAAAATATTCATCGTGATTTCAATAACTTAGCACAGGAGAGCCGTCCTCGGCGTTGACTCGCAAGCATTCGCGGGCTACCGTAAAGGCGAATAAAAAGAGAAAACGAAAGTTCCTCCTTTATATATGCTCAGTGCCAGCCTCATCCGCGCGCAGGTAGAAGCTCAATTGTCGGGCCGGGTTGCCGCCCCTTTTGCGCAGAGGGTACAAGCGGAAAAGGTTCTTCTGTCCACTGGGATCGGCTCCATTGACGCTCTCATTGGTGGAATTCCATGCGGGGCCATCACGGAAATCGTTGGCTCTGCCTGGTGCTCCGTTGGAAGAAAGAGCCTGCAAACGCAGATGCTCGCCAGCGCCGCACGGGAGAGTTTCTGTGCGCTGGTCGATGCGACCGATTCGTTTGATCCGAAGTCGGCCGAAGCCGCAGGAGTCAATCTCCGGCATCTGTTATGGATTCGATGTGCCGGTATGGGCATGAAGGCGCTGGAAGAGTCGTTCAAATCAGCGGACCTGCTCCTGCAGGGAAGCGGAGGTTTTGGCCTGTTGATTGTGGATCTTGCAAACGTGCCGCAGAAGTTGGTCTGGAGAATTCCAATGTCTACCTGGTTCCGCTTTCGGGCCGTGGTCGAGAAACTTCCGACAGCCCTGGTATTCGTGACCGCGTGTCCGGTCTTGGGCGCCTGCTCGAATTTGACTCTCCATCTGACCGGAGGAAAAGTCCGCTGGTCGCAGCACGCTTCGGAGCCACCTGCACACACCCGCCTTGCCATGGCAGTGGATTTTGAAGTGCAGATTGCCGCCCGGCGTTCGTTGAAGAAACCTTCCCAGGCTGTCGGTGTCTTCACTGCCCAGCGGCAATGGGCTTAATCGGATGCTTTTTGTTTGCATTGTCGTTCCGTATTTTTCCGTGCAGGCATCGCTGCGCTGTGAACCTGAACAGCAGCGCATTCTGTGGAGCAGCCGCCCCGTAGCGGTCTTCGACGGTCCCGAGACCCTGCCGCGGATTGTGGCCTGCAATGAGCAGGCGGAGCGGCAGGGCGTGGCCGTTGGCAGGACGAAAACGCAGGCAGGGCAATGTCCAGGGATCCTTCTTCGCAAACTTGATCCAAAACAGGAACAGGCGGCGCAGAGTGCGTTAATAGATTGTGCCTTGGCGTTTTCACCGCGAGTTGAATCGACCACACAGGGCATTGTCACTCTGGACGTGGATGGAACAGAGCGGATTTTCGGACCGCCGCAGAAATTGAATCGCGCACTGGCCGAGCACGCCGTGCGGATTGGACTCGATGTGAGTGTTTCCGCTGCTGCAAATCCGGACACAGCATTGCTTGCGGCAAAGGGATTCGGCGGCACAACCGTCATCCCCGTAGGCAATGAAGCGAATTTCCTTGCCCAGCTGCCGATCGACGTTCTCCCATTGATGCCAGCCCAGGCTGAAATTCTTGACAGCTGGATCCGGAATCGTTGCCGCCGCCCGTATAAACGAGTTGCTGGGCTTGCCGCACATCCAGCATGGTATTGAAGCCATGCCCCTCCAGACTCTGGGTCAACTGCAGCGAGTCCTGACGTAAGACGAGCGTACGCCGGGAAATCTCAAGTTGCATATCTAATTGACGAAGGGTGAAGCAGGAGCCGGCTACATTGGAGACCAGCGAGGAGATGACTGCTTTCTGCGCCCACTCGCTGGCCAGCATATTGGCGCGCGCAGCCTCGGTTGCACGGCGGAATCGTCCCCAGAAATCCAGATTCCAGGAAGCAGAGGTCGAAATTGCTCGGGCCTCTGGCTTTTCCATCCAGGCACATCTGACCTCGGCGTTCCGGAAGCAGACCGGCGTGACGTCGGCAGATTATCGCAGATCGCTCTAATCTAAAGAAGATTCAATTGCAAGGACTCCGATTCCTGATTGTCACCGGCAGATCGATGTTGCAGATAAACAGATATGATTGTGAAGCTTTCCTTGGAGTAGCTCAGTGGCAGAGCGGCCGGCTCGGACCGGCAGGGCGCAGGTTCGAATCCTGCCTCCAAGTCCCAATTTTGTGGCAAGGAGTTGACCCGTGCCGGAAGACGACGATACCAGAACAACAGTCAATCCCTACGTGCTGGGTCAGCTTAGCCGAGCGATCAGGACGGCAACCGGGCATCCGGATGTGGCCGTCCGGCAGCGCGCGTCGCAACGCATTGAGCACTGGGAACAAGTATTTCAGGGAATGCTCAGTGGCACGCTCTCAGTCGGTACACGGGCACCGGTGCGGGACGTTCCGGCATGGGTCACCCTCGAAGTTGTGCAGGGAGGTTTCGCGACCGGAACCCTGCTGGCTGGCGGTGCCTTGCAGCCTCATGAACTGGGTTTGCTTAAACGGCTTAATCGCGCTCCTGACAAAACGGCGCGTGCCGCTCTCAACATCTATTATCTAAGCGATTCGGGCCAAAAGGAGCTCTGCGAGATGATGCAGACCGGGCGCTATCGCCTCAATGTTCCCGAGGAAGGAGCGCTGCTGGCGGTCGCCTGGTTGCTCTCTTACGAAATGTCAGAGAAGGCGCAGGAACTCATTGATCAAATCGCTCCTCTGTTCGACCGTCTTCGCTTCTATCCAGTGCCGGACCAGAATCCGATACTCCCGAGTCCAACTGTGCATCGGCACACCGTAGGGGAAACCGTTGCGGCACTTCGCGTGGTAAAACCGCAAGCCCGAGTCGAACAGATGAGAGAAGCCGTGAACGTCTGGCAGCCATTATATGACCGCACGGTTTCACTGTTTCTTGAAACCGTTGAAGACGATCATCCGTGCCGAAAATTTCCCAATGACTGGCGAAGCCGGGCACAGGACATCCTGGAGGAATACGCAAGGCGGCGGACAGTCTACGATTTGTGCCGCAAGCCCGACAGGCCTAAGGAGAACTTCACGCGGCTTCGCGGGTACATGAAGATATGCATCGACGATCCGGCACAGCTGTCCTCTCGGGACGTGGGCATGATACGGCACATTCTTCGTTGCTATGTAACCCGACACGGCGCTCCCGGTTCCGATAAATTCGCACAACGCCGCGCAGTGCAGGCGCGAATCGCGAATCTTCCGACTCGCGATGACCTTGCAAAAGTGCTGGAGGCGCGCTTACAGAAACTTCCTGAAAATGCGGGTGTTTCGAACATCGATGCAGTCCTCTCACCAGTTGTGGACGATGAAGCGCTTGAGTGGATTCCTGCCGGATCGAAGATTCACGTGAGTCTAGCTCGAAAAGTGCGAAGGTGCTGGGACGCTCCGATCGCACAACTGGTCGAACAAGGAGTGGTTCGGTCAGGGGACGTATTGGCACAAGTGCTGCCGCAGATCACATCCCAAGTCCGAGCCATGGGAATCGCCGACCGCGATCTCCGTCGATTGTACGGTGCGGTCTACTCTGCCTTCCGCCTCCGCCGTTCGCTATTGCTCCTGAATTTGGAACGGCAGGTAAGACTTGAAGATCTGCCGTGGATTGCCGCCCTCGAAAACTTCCGCCACGACGATCTCGACGCGAACGAACAGGCACGGCAGACGCTTGAACAGGTCACCACGATTGCGCTCGTATCTTTCCCTCAAGCAATTCTTCCGAACAAATTGCTACAGGAGCTTCGGGCCCTTACAACGGCCGCCGGACTCTCAATCCCGATTGTGGATGAACTTGCCGCCGACATCTTTATGGGAGTGTTTTCGGAAAAGTTCCTGCGAGCCGCCCAGGTCGCCGCTCAGATGTTGCGCGGTACTCTCTACGAGCGCTATTTCGGCTTGCCTTACGAACGGGTTCAACGATTGGACACCCGAAACAGTGATGCATCCGATGTTTTGCAAGCGTTTGCGACACTCTGTGGGGAACTGGCACATGTTGAAAAGAGTGAACGCTGGTCAGTAAGCCGCAACGGGAAGATCATCGAGCAGTCCCAGATTCTTACAACCCAAAACCTGGCTCCCCTGTTTGTCGCTCTCGATTTGCATAACGCGCTGTCAGTGCGGATGCTGGAAAACTCCCAGCGCTGCTTTCAGTGGATTTGTCGGCGACAGACGTCAAAGTCATGGAAAGCCAATCTCCGGATGGAAAAGAACTCTGCCTACGCATGGCGGCAGATGGTGTTTTTCCTCTCTTTAGTTGATTCGCAAACAGTCTCTGCGTTTCTCGTGTGGGCACGCCGCCACCTTGAGCAGCAGAACACGTCCCTTCGCGAACGACTCAGCCCGGCTTTGTCAGGTCTCGAATGGATTGCTGGCGGGGGCAGTTTTGATCCGCACGGAATGGGCGGGATAGCTGGCGAGGGCCGTCGGTTGCTTGGCTGGACCACCGGACGACACTAGTGGCCAGTCGCCGAGAATTCGTTACACGGAGGCGGCGTGGAATTGCACTGTACCCAAAATGTACCCATGAATCGCCTATCTCGCCATTTTGGCCATTACAGCCGTTATTGAAATCAATAACTTAACGGGAGCTAAACTCCCGGAACAAAAATTCTTCGCTCATGAACAAAGGAACGATAATGAAGAAAGATTACTCTCGCGGTCTGGAACATATCCAAAGAGAAGAAACGCGGATTTTGGAAGCCCTTAAAGGGTCAAAGCTGGATGGATTCAATGTCGCGTTTCCTTGTACATCATCAAGCAGGACTACGAAGAATGGTTTCCTGCGCTGCTTAAATTAACCAGTCGTCTCGCTGAGAGGGGCACGAGGATCCATGATCGCCGTCAAATTTCCCTGCGACGAATGTGCCATTCTTTCTCGGAGCTGTGAGGCTGCACGAAAGAGAAGCGGTCCCTGGGTACTGGCTGCCACGATTTTGGGCTCCAGCATGGCATTCATTGACGGCACAGTCGTCAATGTCGCTCTTCCCGCAATGCAATCCGGACTCCACGCTACAGTGAGCGATGTTCAATGGGTTGTGGAATCATATGCCCTCCTGCTCTCGTCACTGCTGCTCTTAGGAGGTGCTCTTGGGGATCTCTACGGCCGCGCAAGGATCTTTGTTTGTGGGGTCGTTATCTTTGCTATCGGTTCAGCGTGGTGCGGTTTCGCGCATTCGATCACTTCGCTGGTCGTTGCGCGCGGTGTGCAGGGCATCGGCGCTGCGTTGCTCGTGCCCGGCAGCCTGGCTCTGATCAGCGCCTCTTTTCCCGACAAGGAGCGAGGGCGCGCCATTGGCACCTGGTCTGGTTTCACAGCGATTACGGCTACGCTCGGTCCCGTTCTCGCTGTGAAA
>Ga0209166_10001085_pt1 | contig 24014 bp, 24 predicted proteins | sample Coa_R1_3_FD_187151 | JGI IMG/M metagenome (GOLD analysis project Ga0209166, IMG submission 187151) | Surface soil microbial communities from Centralia Pennsylvania, which are recovering from an underground coalmine fire - Coalmine... | ecosystem: Environmental > Terrestrial > Soil >...
GCATAGCCTCCGGCTTCGGCTCAGCCCGTCAGGCCGGCTTCTGGGTAGCCACGGGCCCGGCCCGGGCGGCGTGCCCCGGCCTGGCGGGCCGACGTAACGCGCCTTACCTGTTCCCCTCCTGGCGGCGACGCCAGCGCTCCTCGAGCCGCTCCATGAAGCTGAGCCCTGACCTCTGCCGCCCGCCCCGGCGGCCACCCCTGGCGGCCGGACGCCGGACGTGCTGCCCGCGTGCCCCCCGCCCACCGGCCGCGCCCTGCGGGCGGCCCACGCCGAAGCCCCTGCCGCTCACAATCCCGCCCATGTGCCGCCAGCTGGTCAGCGCCCACATCGCACACGCCAGCATGACCAGGAACCCGCCGACACCGACGAATATGATCTTCGAGATCACCCCGGCAAGGAGCAGGCCTACACCGATCACAAACCCGAGCGCCGCCTCGACCACCCGGCGCTTGTAATGGACCCGGGGGTCCTGCGCGCGAACGGACTGCGCCAGCTTCGGGTAGTCGGAATAGAGCGCCTGCTCGATCTGCTCGAGCTGACGCTGCTCGTTCTCAGAGAGCGGCACTGCGCCTCCCATGAACCTCTCGCGCGGGGACGGGTGCGATCACCTTGGCCTCACGGTGTGCGTATGCATCCACAATACGAGTGCAATCAGGCCGGGGAAAGAGCAGCCGCAGGCAAAGAGGCGGCCGACCATCGCGACCAGGCACGGCTCCTGGCCTGTGCCAGATTTGTACGGTTTGTCATGGTTTGTCCGGCATATTCACGAGCCTGTGGGGGGCTCCGGTCACGCGCTCTCCCGGGCGCTTGCCGGGCCGCCGTGGTCACGCTGGCGGATCAGGGCCGCCGGGCGCACCGCCCCGGTCCCGAACCGCCCGGCGATCTTGTCCACCGCCTGCTCCGCGTCCCGCCAGGCGGGCGGCTCCTCCCCGAGGGCAAGCTGGGTCGCGGCCATCCCGGCGGGCCGCAGGCCGGCCGCCCGCACCCCGACCAGGCGCAGCCGGGCCCCGGAGTCGAGCCCGGACCCGGCGTACAAGGCGCACGCGGTCGCGTAGATCTTCTGGGCCACATCGGTGGGCTCGGGCAGCGTCCTGGACCGGGTGATCGTCTTGAAGGTGGCCAGCCGCAGCTTGACCACCACGGTCCTGGCCACATACCCGCCGGACCGCAGCCCCTGAGCGGTGCGCTCGGACAGCCGCAGCAGTTCCCGGCGGATCACCACGGGATCCGCCACGTCGCTGGCGAAGGTCTCCTCCGCGCCGATGCTCTTGTCCGGCAACCGGGACAGCACCGGGCGCGGGTCGCGGCCCCAGGCCAGGGCGTACAGGTGCGCACCACCAGCGCTGCCGAGTTCGCGCTGCAGGGTGTCCAGCGGCGTGCGGGCGATGTCCCCCACGGTGCGAAGCCCGAACCGGGCCAGGACCGCTTCGGTCCGCTCTCCCACCCCCCACAGTGCGGCGACCGGCAGCGGGTGCAGGAAATCGAGGACCTTCGCGGCCGGGACCACCCGCAGCCCGTCCGGCTTGCTGATGGTGGATGCGAGCTTGGCGATGAACTTGGTGGTGGCCACGCCCACCGAGCAGGTCAGGCCGTACTGGCCGTGGACGCCGGCCCGGATGTGCCGGGCGATGGCGGCGGGCCGCCCCAGCCGCCGGATGGCCCCGCTCACGTCCAGGAATGCCTCATCCAGGGACAGCGGCTCCACCTCCGGGGTCACCCCGCGGAACAGGGCCATGATCTCCCGGGACACCGCGCCGTAAACCTCGTGCCGGGGCGGCACGAAGATCGCCTGCGGGCACAGCCGCTGCGCCCGGCTCACCGGCATCGCGGATCGTACCCCGAACTTGCGTGCCTCGTAGGTGGCGGACAGCACCACGCCGCGGCCGCCGACGGCACCCACGATCACCGGCTTCCCGGCCAGTTCCGGCTGGTCGCGAACCGCCACGCTGGCGAAGAAGGCGTCCATGTCCACGTGCAGGATGCGGCAGCCGGTGTCGTCGGGCTCGCCGCCGCCCGGGTGCGGGCGCTCGGTCACCGGTACCCCAGGACGTGGAACTGGGCGGCGAAGTCGTGGAAGGCCGGGTGCGCCGCCACCGCGACCTCCAGCCCCTCCAGCGCCTGCGCCGCACCGAGGTCGGCGTCGGCGACGACCCCGGGTACCAGGTCCGTGAAGACCCGCACGCCCAGCGCCGGGCCCGGGCGCAGCCCGGCCTGCCCGATCAGCGCGGTGACGGCGGCCAGGGTGAACCGGCGCGGGCCGCTGCCCGGCCGCCCGCGCCCGGCCGCCGCCGGGCTGCTGCCGTTCCCGGCCACGCCGGTGCCGATGCCGCTGAGCAGCCGCCGCGCCTCGTCGAACCGGCCGGCCAGGGCCCGGTGGATGACCGCCGCGACCGCGCTCGCGGTCAGCACGCTAACCGCCCCGCCGGGCCGCAGCACCGCAGCGATCGCGGCCATCGCCGCGGCCGGTGAGTCCACGTACTCCAGCACACTGTGGCACAGCACCAGGTCGGCGCTCTGCTCCCCGGCGAGCGCGGCCAGGTCAGCCGCGTCGCCCTGGACGGCGCGCAGCGGCACGTCCTGCTCGGCGGCCCGGCGCTGCGCGGCGGCCAGCGAGTCCGGGCTCGGGTCGACGACCGTGACCCGGTGCCCCAGGACCGCCAGCGGCACGGCGAACCCGCCGGTCCCGCCGCCCGCGTCCACGATGTCGAGGGCGGCCCGCCCGGTCTGCCCGGCCAGGTCGGAAACCACGGTCTGCAGCACGCCGAGCACCACAGGGTCGCCTGCCACGCTGTCTCCTCACCCGCCCGTCACGCTGGCGCCGCCCGCACCCCGCACGGCCCGCCCTACGGCCCGCACCCCGCGGCCCGCACCGCGCGTCCGACGTGTCCCACTGTAGTGTCGCGACCTGACATTTCCCGGCCGCCGGGGCCCCCGACCGGGAGTCGCTCGCGCCACCGAGGTAACGAAACCCGCCCTCTTGCCCACTTCGGGTTACCGGGCCGGCTGGGACCGCCTAGGCTCTGCCCATGCCGGAACACGTCGAGTTCCCCCGCCCGCTGCGGCTGCTGGGCACGATCTCCTGGAGCCTGATCGAGTCGGCCGGGCTCCCGGTCGGTGCGCTCGCCCTCGGAGCGTGGCTCTACGGCCGCGACCCGGGCCTGCTCGCCGGGCTCGCCGCCACCTGGCTGGTGGCGCTGATCCGCAAGATCGCCACGGGCAGCGTGCCGAGCCTGCTCACGATCACGGCAGTGGTGCTGACGCTGCAGACGGCAATGGTGCTGGCCACCGGGCAGCTGTGGATCTACCTGCTCCAGTTCCCGGCCGCCAACCTCGTCATGTCGGTCCTGTTCGCCCGGACCGCACGCGGCCCGCACCCGCTGGTGGCCCGGCTCGCCGCGGAGGTCGTGGCGCTGCGGCAGCCCAGTCGGCACCATGCCGGCCTGCACCGCTTCTTCCAGGGCGCGACGTGGCTCTGGTCCGGGATCTTCCTGCTGCTCACGGCGGGTCTCGGGGTGATGATGGTGACCGAGCCGCTACGCACGTTCATGGTCTTTTCGACGGTGGCCACCGTGGCGCTGACCGCGGCGGGCATCGCCGTCTCGGCGCTGTGGTTCCGGGCCGTGCTGCGCCGCTCCGGCCTACGGGTCCGCTTCGCCGCCTAACCGGGTTACCTGGGCGATCTTCGCCGTCGGGCTGGCCACGTACGGAGATCCGGCAAGTGGGACCGGGGTTTGCCCTGGTGCCAGTCGGCTGGGGCACGGGGTTCCGGTCACAGAGTGAGTGTGGGCTTCAGCTCAAGCAGCCGGGCGAGCAGGCCGTTCACGAACGCGGGTGAGCCCTCGGTGGACAGGTCCCGGGCGAGCTGGACCGCCTCGTTGATCGCGACCGCGTCGGGGACCTGGTCCTGCCACAGCAGCTCGTAGGTGCCGATCCGGAGGACGTTCCGGTCCACCGCGGGCATCCGGTCCAGCGCCCAGCCCTGGGCGTGGGCGGCCAGCAGCTCGTCGATCCGGGGGCGGTGCGCCTGCACCCCCTCGACCAGTTCCGTGGCATACGCGGGAACCGGCGGGGCCTGCTCGGCGGCGCGCTCGTTGAGCAGGTCCAGCACCGGCACGCCGCGCAGTTCCGCCTCGAACAGCACGTCGAGCGCGCGCTTGCGGGCCTTGCTACGCGCGGCCACGGCTGCTGGTCACATCGTGACTGGTCATGCGGGGGACGGCGGCGCGGCGGGGGTGCGCGCGGGGGGAGGTCACGCGCGGCCGAGGTACTCGCCGGTGCGGGTGTCCACCTTGATCTTCTCACCGGTGGTGATGAACAGCGGCACCTGGATCTGCACGCCGGTCTCCAGCGTGGCTGGCTTGGTGCCGCCGGTGGACCGGTCACCCTGGACGCCGGGGTCGGTCTGGCTGACGGTCAGCTCCACTGCGGCGGGCAGTTCCACGTACAGCGGCGTGCCCTCGTTGAACGCGACGACGGCGGTCTGGTCCTCCAGTAGGTAGCTGGCGGCGCCGCCGACGGTGCCGGCCGGGATCCGGGGCTGGTCGTAGTCCTGGGTGTCCATGAAGACGAAGTCGTCGCCCTCGCGGTACAGGTACTGCATCTCGCGGCGGTCCACGGTGGCCACGTCGACCTTGACCCCCGCGTTGAAGGTGCGGTCGACGACCTTGCCGGACATGACGTTCTTGAGCTTGGTCCGCACGAACGCGCCGCCCTTGCCGGGCTTGACGTGCTGGAAATCCACGACGTTCCAGAGCTGGCCGTCGAGGTTCAGCGTCATGCCGTTCTTGAGGTCGTTGGTGGTGGCCACGTCTGTTTTCTCTCCTGGTTACCGGGGGCCGAACTCAGGGTCCGAGGACGAGCAACTCCCCTGGGGTCACGGTCTTGGTCGTGGTGAGCAGGTCACGGGAAGCCGTGGGGCCGGCCCCGGAACGGACCACCAGGGTGTCCTCAATCCTGACGCCGCCCCTGCCCGGCAGGTAGACACCCGGCTCGACGGTGATGGGAACCCGGTCCCCGAGTTTACCCGGCCGGCCCACTCCCAGGGCCGGGGCCTCGTGGATCTCCAGGCCCACGCCGTGACCGAGCCCGTGGCCGAAGTGCTCGCCGTGCCCGGCCGCCTTGATGATGTCCCGCGCCACCGCGTCCACGTCCGCGGTGGCCGCGCCGGGCACGGCCGCGTCGATGCCCGCCTGCTGCGCGGTGGCCACCAGGTCGTAGATCTCCCGCTGCCAATCGGCCGGCGGCCCGAGCGCCACGGTCCGGGTCATGTCCGCGTGGTAGCCGGCGTACCGGGCGCCGCAGTCGATGGTGATCAGGTCGCCGGGCCCGAACCGGCGACCGCCCGGCGCGTGATGCGGGATAGCACCGTTGGGCCCGCTGGCCACGATCGTGTCGAAGGCCGGCTTGTCCGCCCCGGCGGCCACCATGGTCCGCTCGATCAGCACCGCCAGGTCGCGCTCCGTCATCCCGGCACGGATCTGGGTCACCACCTCGTCGAACGCGGCGCCGGTGATGGCGCAGGCCCGGGCGAGCAGGGCGATCTCCTCCTCGTCCTTGGTCACCCGCAGTTCCTCCACCATCGGGGCCAGCGGTACCAGCTCCAGGTCCCCGGGCTGGGCGAGGGCAGCGTGCCGCGCGACGGTCATCTCCTGGGGCTCGAACCCGAGCCGGCGCACGCCCCGTTCCCGGGCCAGGTCCGCCAGGGCCGGTTCGACGTTGCGGGCGTTCAGCAGCGTGACGTCCGGGCAGTCGCGTTCCGCGGCGAGGGCGTACCGGGAGTCGGTGGCGAGTACCGGCGGACCGTCGGCGGGCAGCAGCAGCGCCGCGTTGGAGCTGGCCAGGCCGGTCAGGTAGCGCACGTTGACCAGCGAGGTGATGAGCGCGGCATCCGCCTCACCAGCGGCGGCCATCATCCGCAACCGTTCCCGGCGCAGGGAATGAACGTCAGACATGAACCCCATTCTCCTGGCAACCAGGCCAACCCTGACACCCCGGGGATAGCGTGCGGACCAAGTGTGCACCGGTCGCGCCTACCAGAAGTCCGTGTAATCTCCGGAGCCCACCGCGATCCCTGCCCGGCCCGGCGCCCGCCGGGCCGGGCAGGCGGCCGAGGCAGGCTGGCTTGCTCACCCGCCGGTGCCGGTCACCGGCCAGGGGGCGGGCCGCGCTGGCTCGGCCCCGGCCGTCTCCGGGGTCCCGTTCGCCGTGGCAGGAGGCACAGGCTCGGAGACCCAGCGCGGCGGCTCGGCCGGACCCCACTGGCTGTAGTCAGCCTTTCCTGGCTCCTCGGGGAGGCCCTGCCGCCTGCGGTTGACCCTGTCAACACCGCGCAGCACCACTTCGGCCATGGCCAGCTTGGCGTCCAGCGTCGCCTCGGCCACGGCGCCCAGATCTAGCGCCACCCGGTTGGCGAGCGCCTGGTCCCAGGGTGTCGCGACGACCGAGACGCGCGTCCCCTCGAAGTTCTCACAAATCCGGGCGTACCACCGGGCCTGTTCCGGGTCGCTCGCGGCGAACTTGTCCACGACGATGGTGGCCTCGTCCATGAGCCCGTTGAGGTGCCTGATCTCCTGCTCGGTCAGCGGTCTCTCTCTTTCGCCCTCGTAGTTCCGGTACCGGCCGAACACCTGGCCTATGGACCAGAAACCCAGCTGGGAGGCCTCGGTCACGAAGACGTATTTGTCGCCGTGCAGCAGCGTTCCGACCTGAAGTTTGGCGAACAGCCCCGTTCCGCCGTCGTTGATGACGACGTTGGACATGCACTGGAGAAATTCCAGAACCGTGAGGTACTCCTGCTCACCGAAATCGACGCCCACGCACTCGTCGGCGGTGTCGCCGCGGATCACGGCCACGCCCTGCAGCCATGCGACGGCGTCACGCAGGTCGGCGTAAACCTTGATGCTGCCTTCCGCGCAGGCCTGGTAGAACCCCCGGATGGAGAGGGTCCGCTGGCTCGGCGGCAGCGCCTCGACCGGCAGGCCGCCGAGCCTGATGTAACCGTGCGGCATGTCGTCGTTGCTGTCAGCCAGAATGACCCGGTCGGAGGGCCGGACAGCGGCGTAGATGGCCGCGAGTGTCACCGCCACGTCGGTCTTGCCGGTCCCACCGAAGCCCGAGCCCACGGTGATCACACCCGACTTGAGCGGAGGCTCACGGATGGCGGCCACCGTCTGGCGGCGCCACTGCGCGACCTTCTCGCGCTTGGTACGCTCCCGCTTGCCGGGCGGGACGACGACCCCGTGCCGCAGTGCCCGCCGCGACATGGCTCCCCTGACCCCTTCCCGTGCCGGCACCAGCGCACCGGGTGCCGACGCTAGCCAGGTGGCCCTGTCACTGCCCGGGAACTCGGTCCACCACGCTCCCAGTTCGTCGGAGTATTGGGACATCGCATTCCTCCAGCGCCAGGTACCCCGTCTGGGAAAAATAGGCCAACGGTGAATTTACCAGCCCGGCCCCGGCTGATACTTCCCGCATATCACCTGCTACAGCCATTCGGCTCATAGCTTTTCAGCACGCACACAGATCCCACTGGTCACACCTGTCACGCCCCGAGAGCCGGTTCGCGCGCCGGTGCCGCCAGGCAGGCGAACCCAGCCCCGGTCCGGGTGCGGGGGGCCGGAGCCGGTCACCCGGGCGCTGACGGTCACCCTGCCGCCGCGGCTGCGCGTGACCACGGTTCGGAGCACCTCGCGCGGGCTGCTCCTCCGGGCGTCCAGCCTGCTGCGCCATCGGCCGGCTGTCAGCCACGCGCAGCCGCAGCCCGCTCAATCCAGTCGTGCATGAAATTTCTAATGACGACACGAATGCCGCTTACGCGACTATTGCCGCCGTAAGTGCTTGACTGTTGCCGCTCATGGCGGTCATCGCACCCTGACCGAAGTCGCGGGCAAGGCAAATGGTCACCGTACGAGTGGGAGTCAAGGAGCAAATCATGTGGGCACTGCCCGGTGGGCGACTGCCGAGAATCGTAATCAGTGTCGGGCTTGGCGTCGTGACGGTCGCGGGCCTTTCCGTTGCGGCGGTAGCGGAAACGTCTGCGGGTTCCTCGCCGCACGGGCGGCACGCGGCATCCGCGCCGAGGTCTCACCGGCAGCGGGTGAACCATTTCAACGTCGGGGCCACGCACTCGCCGAAGGTGCTCAAGGAACTCGCGGGCGCCGCCGGGAACCCGGCGGGCTATGCCGCCGCGGCCCCAAAGGGTGAGTCAGGGAATAGGCCGGGATCGGCGTCCCCGGGGGCGTTGCAAGGCGTGGACGTAGCCGCCTATCAGCATCCCGGCGGCGGCAGCATTAACTGGCGGAGAGTCGCCAAGTCGGGCATTCAGTTCGCCGCGGTCAAGGCGACCGAGGGAACTTACTACCGGAACCCCTTCGCACTCTCGGACCTGGCCGCGGCGAAGGCTGCCGGGCTGTCGGTGATGGCTTACGTGTTCGCGATCCCGAACGGCAATGGCGGCTCGGCCAGCCCCGTTGCCCAGGCGGATTATCTGGTCAAGTACCTGGCCTCAGCGGGCGGCGTGCTTCCGCCGATCATGCTGGACATCGAGTACAACCCCTACGGCGCTGAGTGTTACGGGCTCAGCCGGTCGGCCATGACCAGCTGGATCGCCCAGTTCAGCGGCGAGGTTCAGGCCAAGACCGGCGAAGACCCGGTCATCTACGGGCCAGGGCCGTGGTGGCAGGACTGCACCGGCGGCGCCTCACGGTTCAGCCAGTTCCCGCTCTGGGTGCCGGACTGGACGTCCGCGCCGAAGCCGTTCGTGACGGCCGGGTGGAGCAACTACTCGTTCTGGCAGTACTCCAGCGCGGGCACCGTGCGGGGAATCGACGCTCCGGGAAACACCGACCTGGACCAGCTGAACCCAGCGGCCATACCGTTGCTGGACCCGGGCACCCAGTCCGCCGTGGCGGGTGGCACCATCGGCCTCCAGATCATGCCGGCCGACCCGGTGCCGGGCCAGAAGCCCGCGTTTTCCGCGGCAGGCCTGCCGCCGGGCGTCTCCATCAGCCCAACCGGGCAGATCACCGGCTGGCCGATGGCGGTCGGCAGCTACCCGGTGATGGTGAGCGCCACCGACAGTCAAGGGCAGGCCAGTTCGGTGTCCTTCACCTGGAACGTGGGCGCCGCGCCCACAACTGGGCCGACCGGAAAGGTCCAGCTGGCCCTGGGCCAGTGCCTGACCAGTGCGGGCAACAACCCGGCCACGGCCAGGGCCGTGATCAAGGCATGCACCGACAGCAGCGCGCAGAACTGGACCTACGCACAGGACGGCACGCTGCGGATCGACAACGAGTGCCTCACGATTCCCACCGCAGCGCAGGGCGCCCCGTTGGGGCTGGGGCCGTGTGGCAGCACGCGGAATCAGCAGTGGCGCGTGATCTACCCGCGTGCACAGGACCCCTCCCGCGGCGCACGCCCGACCGGCCTGATCAACCCTTGGTCGGGAATGTGCCTGGCCGACCCTGGTTTCAGCACCGCCAACGGGACCCGGGCCGTGCTCTGGCCGTGCAATGGCTACTTGAACCAGTCGTGGGCGCTGCCCGCCGGGCCGCTGACCTCGCAGATCCCTGGGCTGTGCGTCGATGACAGCGGCGGCCAGTCGGCAAACGACACCAAGATCGTGATCGCAGACTGCGACGGCGCCCCCGAGCAGGCATGGCAGGTCTTGCCGGACGGGACCGTGCGCACCAACGGAAAGTGCCTCGATGTCGGGCACGGCGCCACGGCCACGGGCAGCGTGGTCGACCTGTACGACTGCAACGGCACCAGGGCGCAGCAGTGGCACCTGGTGTCCGTCGGCGCCGGGGCCAACCTGGTGAATCCGGTTTCGGGCCTGTGCCTGGCCGACCCCGGCGACACCACGGCCAACGGGGCCCAGCTCGTGATCGCCAGCTGCACGGCAGGCGACCCCGGGATCGCCTGGCAGGCCTCCTAGAACCGGTCGAGGGGCCGGGGCCCGCCATGGCGGGCCCCGGCCCCTCGCTATGTCCTCGGCCAGGCGGCGCCGTTCCATGGTGCGCCCCTGGCTCAGGGATCAGCTGGCTTCGAGGCAACGGCCGATGGCCTCATGGGCATCGCTGATCTTGCGGCGCTGATGTCCGGCGAGCCCGGGCCTCCTGGTCAGGGGCCGGAGACGCCCTTGGCGCCGAGCACGACGTTCACGCCCTTGCTGTGCTCGGCACCGGCGATCGCGGCGACCTGGTACTCCCCTGGCGGGACCAGGTTCCCGGCAGCACCGCAGCCAGAGGTCGAAGCCCTCCGGTTCCAGGTGACGCGCAGCGCGGCATGCGCGCCGCTGGCAAGGACGTCCGGGTCCGAACCGGAGCCGGTTACGCAGTCCGCCGAACTCCAGACGCGCCGGCCGCTGGAGGTGTCGATGACCACAGCCAGGGACCGTGCGCCCATGTCGAAGCGACACGGCTGGCTTCCGGTGTTCACGACACGCGCCGTGAACACGGGCGTCTTGCCCGACTGGTACCAGTACTGCGGGGACGAAACGGTGAGCTGCACGTCCCCCGCGGCACAGACCGGCGTTCGCCCGGAAGCGTGGGTGCGCCGGGCGGCCTTGTGCTTTGCGGCCGGGGTGCTGGAGGCGGACGGCGAAGGCGTTGCCTGCGCCCCACCCGCCTGGCGCGAAGCGTGCCGCGGGGCCCGGTTGCTGCCAGAGCTGACCGCCGGGCCCGCCGTCGATCGGGCCATGAGCAGGCCATTCACCGCCCAGCTCATCGTGGTGAGCAGCCCAGCGCCTATGCCGAGGACGACCACCCGGCGGCGCCAGTACGTGGCAGCCGAGACCTTCGGGTGGGGAGCGGGTGCCCGGTTGCGCGCGGATGCGCCGCTGCGCCCAGGCGCGCCGCGGGGAGGCGCGCCACGGGGACGATCGGCCCCGCGCGGCGGTATCTGGCTCACATCGCCCAGTATGTAAAGAATCGACCACAAAGCATTGAAGGCACGCCGGCCGCTGCCAAGATGGCGCGCCCGGTCAGGACCCGGCCGGCCCCACGGCACGGGCCAGTGCGCCGGGCGACGTCGCGCCCCGGTCAGCCGGCCAGGTCGCGGACCTTCTCGATCAGAGCGACCCGGTCGGCGTGGGTGGGCGCGATCGGGGTCACGTTGAGCGTGGTCACCCCGGACTCCTTCAGCACGGCGAGCCGCTCCGCGACGTAACCCTCCGGCCCGACTAGCGATGTCCCGGCCAGCAGCTCGGCGGGGACCAGCGCGGCGGCCTCGTCCTTACGCCCGCCGATGTAGGCGTCCTGGATCCGGGCCGCCTGGTCCCCGAAGCCGTACCGCACGGCGAGCTCGTAGTAGAAGTTGCTGCCCTTGTCCCGGTGCGGGCCCATGCCGCCGATGTACAGCGCCAGCATCGGCCGGGCCAGGTCCAGGTAGCCGCCCACGTCCTCGCCGATGGCCAGGCCCGCCTGCGCCACCACATCCAGCGGCGGCAGCGTGGGATCCCGGCGGGCCCGGCCCGCCGCCAGCGGCGCGTCCCACACCCCGGCCGCGCGCTCCGGGAAGTAGAAGATCGGCTCCCACCCCTCGGCCAGTTCGGCGATCATCGCCACGTTCTTCGGGCCCATCCCGGCGACGAAGATCGGGATCCGCTCCCGCACCGGGTGGTTGATCAGCTTGAGCGGCTTGCCGAGCCCGGTGCCCTGCCCGGCGGGCAGCGGCAGCGTGTAGTGCCTGCCCGAGTACTCCAGCCGGTCGCGCCGCCACACCATCCGGCAGATCTCGATGATCTCCCTGGTGCGGCCGATCGGCGCGTCGTACGGCACGCCGTGCCACCCCTCGATCACCTGGGGCCCGGAGGCCCCGATGCCGAGCGTGAACCGGCCCCCGGAGACATAGTCGAGCCCGGCCGCGGTCATCGCGGTCAGCGCGGGGGTCCGCGAGTACAGCTGGAAGATCCCCGAGGCGATCTGCAGCCTCTCGGTCTTCGCGGCGATGAAGCCAAGCTGGCTGACCGCGTCGAAGCTGTACGCCTCCGGCACGAAGACGATCTCCAGTCCCGCCTTCTCGTAGTCGGCGAGTTCCTGCACCGTCTCCGCGAAACCGCCCGCGTAGTTCAGCGACATCCCGATGCGCATCATGTCCCGCCTTCCGCTGCCAGGCCACGCCCCGCCAGGATCGTTTTGCCCGTGGTGCGTTCACGGTAGCCGGAACCGGCCGCGGCTTCGCCGGCCGGCCTCAGCCGGATTCCTGGCCCGGGGCGCTCAGCTCGGCGATGGCCTCCAGGGCGAGCCGGTAGGACAGCAGCCCGAACCCGGCGACCGTGCCGTCCGCCACCCCGGCCACCACCGAGGTGTGCCGGAACGACTCGCGGGCCGCCGGGTTGGAGATGTGCACCTCGACCAGCGGTGCGGTGCGCATGGCCAGCGCGTCCCGCAGCGCGTAGGAGTAGTGGGTGAACGCGGCCGGGTTCAGCACCACCGGCAGGCGCGCGTCGGCCGCCTCGTGCACCCAGGTGACGAGTTCGGCCTCGTCGTCGGTCTGCCGTACCTCGACGTGCAGCCCGAGCTCACGCCCGGTGGCCCGGCACGCCTCGGCGAGGCCCTCGAAGTCCACCGTGCCGTACACGTCGGGCTCGCGGGAGCCGAGCCGCCCGAGGTTCGGGCCGTTGAGCACCAGCACCGTTCTCACCGCGACGTCACCTCCGCGTACGCCTGTTCCAGCAGGTACTCGGGCGGGTCGGCGAGGATGACCGGCCGCGCCGGGCCCTCCAGCACGACGAACCGCAGCACCGCCCCGCGGGCCTTCTTGTCCACCGCCATCGCGGCGCGCAGGGCCGGCCAGGCGCCGGGCAGGTAGCTGGTGGGCAGCCCGGCGCCGGCCAGAATACGGCGGTGCCGGTGCAGCGTGGCCGCGTCCAGCCGGCCTGCCAGGCGGCTCAGCTCCGCCGCGAACACCATGCCCACCGAGACCGCCTCGCCGTGCCGGATCCGGTAGTCCTCCAGCCGCTCGATCGCGTGGCCGAGGGTGTGGCCGTAGTTGAGGATCTCCCGCCGCCCGGCCTCCCGGAAGTCACCGGTGACCACCTCGGCCTTCATCCGGACGGCGCGTTCGACCAGTTCCCGGGCGTGGCGGCCGTGCGGCTCCAGCGCCCCGGCCGGGTCCGCCTCGATCAGGTCGAGGATGGCCGGGTCGGCGATGAAGCCGGCCTTGATCACCTCGGCCAGGCCGCTGGCGTAGTCCCCAGCGGGCAGCGATTCGAGCACGGCCAGGTCGGCGAGGACCCCGGCGGGCGGGTAGAACGAGCCGACCAGGTTCTTCCCGTCGGCGGTGTTGATCGCCGTCTTGCCACCGACCGCGGCGTCGGTGATCGCCAGCAGGGTGGTGGGCACCAGCACCAGGCGGACCCCGCGCAGCCAGGTGGCGGCCACGAAACCGGCCAGGTCGGTGGTGGCCCCGCCGCCCACGCCGACAATGGCGTCGCTGCGGGTCACCCCGTGCGCGGCCAGCCGGGACCACAGCCGCGCGGCCACGCCGAGTTCCTTCGCCGCCTCGCCCGCAGGGACCGTCTCGGCGTGCACCAGGTAACCGGCCGCCTCCAGCACGCCGCGGACCGGGCGCTCGATCGCCTCCAGGCCCGCCGGGCTGATCACGACGACGGTGCGCGGCTTGTCCCCGACCAATGGCGGCAGTTCGCCGAGCACACCGGTGCCGACGATCACGGGGTAGGGGCGATCCCCGCCGACGTCGATCCTGGTCGCGGTCACGGCGTGGCCGCGGGCGCCGCAGGGGCCGCGGGCGGCCCGGGCGTGCGGTCAGGCACCCCCACCGTCCTCCTCCTCCTCGCCGTCCGCGGCGCCGGCTCCCGCGCCCTCCCCCGCCGCCGCCGCGAGCCGCGCGGTCACCGCCGCCGCGATCTCGTCCGCGATCTCCTGCGGGTCCCGGTCGTCGGTGACCACGGTGATCCGGGCCAGCGACTCGTAGACCGGGAGCCGCTCGGCGAGCAGTTCCCGCAGCCGGGCGCGCGGGTTGCCGATCAGCAGCGGGCGGGGCGCGCCCAGGCCCACCCGCCGCGCCGCCGCGGCGAACCCGGTTTGCAAGTACACCACGCGATGCCCGGCCAGCCGCTCCCTGGTCTGCGGATCCATCACCGCCCCGCCGCCGAGCGCGACGATCCCCGGGCGCTGTTCCAGGGCCCGGGCCACAGCGGTGCGCTCCATGGCGCGGAACGCAGGCTCGCCGTCGGAGACGAAGATGTCGCTGACCGGCTTGCCCGCGGCGGCCTCGACCATGGCGTCGGTCTCGGCGAACTCGGCACCGAGCAGGGCCGCGAGCAGCGGCCCGACGGTGGACTTGCCCGCGCCGGGCGGGCCGATGAGCACCGCCACCGGGGCGGCCCTCATTTGTCTGCCCCCCTCGCGGGACGTCGTGCCGGAGGCGCGCCAGCAGACAGGTCGCTTGGCCGTGCCTGAGGCGCGCCGGTCGCGCTGTGGGGGGCTGGTCCCTGCCGCCGGGCCGAAGGTCCCGGCGCCTGCGGCATCACCAGCGAGTCCAGGTAGCCGCGCAGGTTGCGGCGGGCTTCGGCGACCGAGTCGCCGCCGAACTTCTCACTGGCCGCCTCGGCGAGGACCAGGGCCACCATCGCCTCGGCCACCACCCCGGCGGCAGGTACCGCGGTGACGTCGCTGCGCTGGTTTATTGCCTTGGCCGGCTCGCCGGTCAGCACGTCCACGGTGTCCAGCGCGCGCGGCACGGTGGAGATCGGCTTCATGGCCGCGCGCATCCGCAGCGGCTCCCCCGTGCTCATTCCGCCCTCGATCCCGCCCGCCCGGTTGGTCCGGCGCCGCACTCCGTTCGCGGAGCCCTCGATCTCGTCGTGCGCGCCCGAGCCGCGGCGGCGCGCGGTCGCGAACCCGTCACCGGCCTCGACGCCCTTGATCGCATGGATGCTCATCAGCGCGCCGGCCAGGCGCCCGTCCAGCCTGCGGTCCCAGTGCACGTGACTGCCCAGGCCGGGCGGCAGGCCATAGGCCAGCACCTCGACCACCCCGCCGAGGGTGTCGCCGTCCTGGCGCGCGGCGTCGATCTCCGCCTGCATCGCCGCGCTCGTGGCCGGGTCCAGGCAGCGCACCGGGTCCGCGTCGACCTGCCCGGCGTCCTCCGGCCGCGGCGCCGTGCCGTCCGGCACGAAGACCGGGCCGATCGCCACGACGTGGCTGACGATCTCGACGCCGAACGCCTGCCCAAGGTACCGCCGGGCCAGTTCGCCGAGCGCCACCCTGGCCGCCGTTTCGCGGGCGCTGGCCCGTTCCAGCACCGGCCGGGCATCGTGGTGGCCGTACTTCTGCATCCCGGCCAGGTCCGCGTGCCCGGGCCGCGGCCGGGTCAGCGGCGCGGCACGGGCCAGGTTGTCCAGCACCCCGGCGGGCACCGGGTCGGCCGACATCACCGTGTCCCACTTGGGCCATTCGGTGTTGCCGATGCGGATCGCGACGGGGCTGCCGAGCGTCACCCCGTGCCGCACGCCGGCGGTGATCTCCACCTCGTCCTGCTCGAATTTCATCCGCGCGCCCCGGCCGTACCCGGCCCGGCGGCGGGCCAGCGCCGCGGCGACGTCGGCGGTGCTGACCTCGAGGCCCGCGGGCAGCCCCTCGCAGATCGCGACGAGCGCCCGCCCGTGCGACTCTCCCGCGGTCAGCCAGCGCAGCATGATGCCGATCCTCCCACGAAGCGCCGGGGGGTGATCAACTCGCGCCGCCAGCTCCCGCGGCGCCAGCTCCCCCGGCGTCCGCTCCCCCCGAGTCCGCCCCCCCCGGCAACCGCGACCCCGATGCCGCGCCGGACCCGGCCGCCCGCGCGGCCCAGCAGCCGCCCGGCCGCACGCCGCGCGGCGTCCCGGAGCGCGGCGCCCGCGGGGTCACAGCCGGGCACCGGGACCAGGAACAGGGTCAGATCGGTGCCGTCCTCCCCGGGCAGCAGCCGGTACCCGGCGATCACCGGCTCGGCCGCCAGCGCCTCGTGGGCCAGCGCCCGCACCTCGGGGTCCTCGTGTGGCAACGGGGCCGGCCGGCCCTCGGCCAGCGCGGCCAGCCGGGCGCCGTCCACGGCGAACGGCACCGGCCCGGCGAGGTCGATGATCACCGCGCTCGCGTCCTTGGCGCCGGACTGCCAGACCTGCGCCGCGGGCACCGGCACCGGCCGCGCCCCGGGCCGCCACCGGGCCATCGCGGCCGCGCTGGTGAACGCGGGCAAGGCGGCCCGGCCGTCGTTGCCGATCACCGTCGGCAGGGCCATCTCGCTGGACTTGTCCCGGCGCAGCCCGCCGGGGCCGGCCTCGTCCGCCTCGCCGGGCACCGCCACCACCGGGACCATCAGCCGCGCCGCGCCCAGCGCCGCCAGGACCGCGTGCTCACCCCCGGAGCCAGCCGCGTAGGCGGCCAGCGCCGCCGTCACCGCCGGCCCGGCCGAGCCGTCGTCGCCGGGAAAACGCGGTCCGGCCAGAGTTCGCCCCGTCACGGCTTCACCTTATGGCCCGGCCTGCCATTGGCTCGCCCGCCTGCCGGCTCCCGTGCCGTTACAGCTACGGTCAAGCAGGTTGAGGCGTAAATTCGCATATGAGAGTCTTTGGACTGCAATCGCAGGTCAATCCACCCAGAGGACTTTGTGATTCAGGCTGAGCTGCCGACGAGATCCCTCGAACCTGGCACCCCCATGGTCAAGGTCATCCCGCCGCGCCTCGTCGAGCCGTACCTGGCCGGGCAAAGGCTGGTGATCGCCGGTTACGTGTACCGGGCCGGTGACTGCCTGTTTCACACGCCCGCCGACTACTATCAGTCGCTGGCCCTGGGCTACGAGGGATCGGAATTCGCCGCCAACATGGCCGACCTGTTCGTGCTGCGCTGGATCGCGCTGGACATGTCGGCCTCGCTGGTGGCGGGGCCCCGGCCTGCGCCGACGGCCCCGGTCAGCACGGTTCCCGAGTTCTACACGCTCCCCGTGCCCATCCCCGTGGGGGCCGAGATGAGCCGGATCACGTTCGGCGGCGAGGAGTTCATCGCCCGGTACGACGGGCAGGTGTGGCTGCGCCCATGAGGGAGGCCTGAGACATGAGATACCGGATGATGGCCACCTACCGTGGCGTGCCGTATGAGGCAGGGGTGGGGCCGTCCGGGTCTGACGTGGTGCTGTTCGCCGCCTGCCCGCCGCCGGAGGAACTGGGTTTCGAGCCGGCCACCGGTCACTGGCGCAAGCGGGTCATCCGCGCCGAGGTCGATGCGCTCTGGGAGTCCCGGCCGGTGGGGACCTTCCGCGACGAGCCATGCCTGATCCTGGACGACCTGGGTGACCGGCTGCACATCACCTACCTCGGCGCGGACGCTGGCCGCGCGGCCATCCTGGGGTACTGGCAGGTGGACCGGGGCGTGTTCGAGCTGCTCACCCCACGCGACGAGGTCACCGGACTGATCGAGGAGCGGATCGAGAAGCCGCTGCGCTGGGGCCCGCCGCTCAGCGCCCCGCCGTTCGGTGCCCCCCCGTTCGGCGCCCCGCCACTCGGCGCCCCGCCACTCGGCGCCGCGCCGCCCGGCCAGGGCGCGCCGGAGCCGAGCTACCCGTACCGGCCGGTCCCGGTCCCGGCGCCCCCGGGCGGCGCCCCGGCTCCCGGGCCCGCACGCGACGCGGGAGGCAGCCGGTCCGCGCGCCGCCAGCGGGTCCAGACCAGGGACATCTTCTGCGAGCTCGCCGACCTGGCGGCCATCCCGCGGTCGTCTTACTCGCTGGAAACCGAGACTGAGGGCGCGTTGTGCCTGATTTGGGGCCCGGACGGGTTCGAGGTCTTCATGGCGATGGACGGCGCCCGGCACGAGGCCCGCTGGTTCCCCGACGAGGAGGCGGCCTACTTCTACCTGTTCGGCATCCTCGCCGCCGAGGCCGTCCGCAACGGCGCCCTGCTGCCCACGGCCGCCACCGCGGCCACCCGGCACGAACTGAGCTAGCCGACCGGGCGCCACGACCCGAGCCGGCCCCCCTCGCACCCCCGCTCACCAGCATCGTTAAGGAACTTGGCGCGGACCCCTCCCCGGTACGGCTATCGTGCAAGTGCCGGCGGGGCTGACGGTCCCCCCGCTCCCCAAGCAGCCCCGCCGGCACTGCGCCTCCTTCGGCGAAAATCCCCCTCGACGCAGCGAGAATGGCTGTCATGACGCCTGCCCCGGGCCCGCTCACCGGAGCCCAGTACCAGATTGCCGCGGGCGAGTACCGCGCCGTCGCCACCGAACTCGGTGCCGGGCTGCGTGAGCTGCGGCACGTTGACCGGCCGCTGATTGCCGGGTACCAGGCCGACGAGCTTCCCCCCGGGGCGGCGGGCCAGATGCTGCTGCCCTGGCCGAACCGTATCGACGGCGGCCGCTACCGGGTAGCGGGCACGGATCACCAGCTGGACCTGAGCGAGCCCGCCACCGGGAACGCCATCCACGGCCTGACCCGCTGGTCCGCGTGGACGCTGGCCCGGCATGACCAGGACGCGGTCGTGCTGCACCAGGCCCTGCTCGGCCGCACCGGCTACCCGTTCCGCCTGGACCTGGAGGTGGAGTACCGGCTCAGCGGCGAGACCGGGCTGACGGTCAGCGTGACGGCGCGGAACGCGGGTTCCCGGCCGGCCCCGTACGGCACCGGGTCGCACCCGTACCTGACCGCCGGGACGCCGGCCGTGGACGAGTGCGAGCTCACCCTGCCGGTCGCCCGCTGGCTGCCCGCGGACCAGCGCGGCATCCCATCCGGCCCGGCGCAGGACGTGGCCGGGACGCCGTTCGACTTCCGTACTGCCCGGCCGGTCGGCACCCTCACGCTGGACCACGCCTTCACCGGCCTGGAGCGCGACGGGGCGGGCCTGGCGTGGGCGCGGCTGACCAGCGACGGGGCCGGCGCCGCGCTGTGGGCCGGCCCCGGATATCAATGGCTGCAGGTGTTCACCGGGGACACGCTGGGTGCCGGCCGCCGCCGCCGCGCCGTGGCCATCGAGCCGATGACCTGCCCGCCGAACGCCTTCGTCACCGGCACCGACCTGCTCACCCTGGAGCCCGGCGACACGGTCACACACCGCTGGGGCATCCGGGCCGTGTAGCCCCAGCCGGGGCCGTGCAGCGGCTCAGGGCACCCGGCCGCCCAGCAGCGCGCTGACCCGGGCCAGGTCCTCCGGGGTGTCCACGTCGTCGGGCCGGGCGATGTCGGCGCACTCCACCAGCGCCACCAGGTCCGGGTGGGCGCGCAGGTAGGGCCGGGCACCGGTATCCCCGTCCGCGGCCGCGAGCACCCCGGCCCAGTGCCCGCGGGCCAGCAGCACCGGGTTGCGGGGCCGGCCGTCGTAGGCGGCCACCGCCAGCGCTGCCCCGGCCCGGTGGGCCGCCAGCAGCCGCCGGACCACGCCCGCGCCGATCAGCGGCTGGTCCACCAGGGCGATCACCGCCGCGGTGCAGTCGCCGGGCAGGGCGCGCAGCCCGGCTGCCAGCGAGGAGCCCATGCCGGTGCGCCAGTCCGGGTTCGGCACATCGATGACGCCGGGCACGGTCACGGGCGCGGCCCCGGTCACCACGAGCACCGGGTCGGTGCCGCCGTCGCGCAGCAGGTCCACCGCCCGGTCCACGAGCCGGCGGCCGCCCAGCTCGACCAGCGCCTTGGGGGTGCCCAGCCGCTTCCCCTCGCCGGCCGCGAGCAGCACCCCAGCCACCCGGTTGCCCACAGCCCGGCCGCTCCCGGTCAGCCGTGATGGATGCGGCCGGCGGTGTCGGTGAGCGGGCGGCCGGTGCCGCCCCAGCGCAGCTGGATCAGCTCCGCGGCGACCGAAACCGCGGTCTCCTCCGGGGTCCTGGCGCCGAGGTCCAGCCCGATCGGGGACCGGAGCCGGGCGAGTTCCGCCTCGCCCACCCCGGCCTCGCGGAGCCGGGACAGCCGGTCCTCGTGGGTCCGCCGGCTGCCCATGGCCCCGATGTAGCCGGCCGGCGTGCGCAGCGCCACCTCGAGCACCGGCACGTCGAACTTGGGGTCGTGGGTGAGGACGCAAATGACCGTCCGCTCGTCCACCGGGGTGCCGGCCAGGTACCGGTGCGGCCACTGCACGACGACCTCGTCGGCGTCGGGGAAGCGGGTGCGGGTCGCGAACACCGGCCGGGCGTCACACACCGTGACGTGATATCCGAGGAACTTCCCGGCGCGCGCGACGGCCGCCGCGAAGTCGATCGCCCCGAACACCAGCATCCGCGGCGGCGGCGCGAACGACTGGACGAACACCGACAGCTCGTCCAGGCGGCGCTCGCCGTGCTCACCGTAGTGCCGCACGCCGGTCAGCCCCTGGGCGAGCATGCCGCGCGCGTCGTCGTCCACGGCCTGGTCGAGCCGGTCCCCGGCGGCGAGCGTCCCGTCCGCCGCGTCCCCCCACAGAACCCGGCGCGCCCCGGTCTGGCCGGGCCCCTCGATCACGGTGGTCACGGCGACCGGCTGGCTGGCCTTGATCGCGGCGGCCACCTCACCGAGCTGCGGGAAGAGCTCCTTGCTGACCGGCTCGACGAAGATGTCGATGATGCCGCCGCAGGTGAGCCCCACCGACAGCGCGGTGTCATCGCTGACGCCGTAGCGCTGCAGCACCGGTTCCCCGGTCTCGCGGACCTGCTGGGCAAGCTCGTACACCGCGCCCTCGACACACCCGCCGGACACGCTGCCGATGACCTCCCCGCCCGCGGACACCGCCAGCGCCGCGCCCGGCTCCCGGGGCGCGCTGGAGAACGTGCGCACGACTGTGGCCAGGCCGAACGTCTCCCCGGCATCCCACCACTTCTCGATCTGGGCCAGGATGTCGCGCACGCCGCATCCCCTCCACGAACTCGCCTGCCGGGCATAACAGGTTCCGCCCCGCCGGTATGCCGGACGGCCCGGCCTTTCCCCACAGTACGTTGCCCCTGGCGCCAGGCCCCAGGGCCTACTCCACGATCTTGGAGATGGGGATTTCCAGGATGTCCCGCGCCCCGGCCGCCTTCAGCGCCGGGATCAGCGTGTTCACGTTGCGCTTGGGCACCACGGTCTCCACCGCGTTCATGTCGCCGCGCGCCAGGGTGGTGATGGTCGGCGAGGACAGCGCGGGCAGCATCGCGGTTACCGCGGTCAGCTGGCCGGCGGGCACGTTGAGCTTGAGCAGCACGTTGCCCCGGGCCTCGATGGCCCCGCGCAGCAGCAGCGCGATGTCCTCCATCGCGGCGCGCTTGTCCGCGTCGCCGTGCGCGGCGACGTTGGCCACCAGCTCGGTGTAGCTGGTCAGCAGCGTGTCCAGGATGCGCAGGCCGTTGCGGCGCAGCGAGGACCCGGTCTCGGTGAGGTCCACGATCGCGTCCACGATGTCGGGGACCTTGGCCTCGGTGGCCCCGTAGGAGGGCACCACCATGGCCTTGACCCCGTGCGCCTCCAGGTACCTGCTGGTCAGCGCGGGCAGCTCGGTGGAGATCCGGATCCCCTCCGGCAGGTCGGCCACCGACTGCCAGGGTGCGGCCTCGGGCACGGCGAGCACCACCCGCACCGGGTTGGTGGTGACCTTGGAGTACTTCAGCTCGCCGAGCGAGACCAGGTCGGCACCGGTCTCGGAGATCCAGTCCCGGCCGGTAATGCCCAGGTCGAACAGCCCACGCTCCAAGTAGGACGGGATCTCCTGGGGCCGCAGGAACCGCACCCGGTCGATCCGGGGGTCGTCGATGGCGGCGTGGTAGTCGCGGTCGGAGGACCGGCGGACGGTCAGGTCCGCGGCGTCGAACAGGTCAAGGGTGGCCCGCTCCAGCGAGCCCTTCGGCAGGACGAGGGAGAGCAACGAAGACGCCTTTCATGCATTACGACGACCCGGGGGTACCGTGCACCGCCCGCGGGTCAATGTCGTGGCCGGTCAAGCCCCCCGGCCGGCGCCATCGCCGCCTGCCCGGGCCCGCCTGGCGCGCCCCGGCGGGCGGACTGCCGCAGCGAGCGCAGCACCAGCGCGGTGTCGAGTGCCGCCACGACCGCCTCCCAGCCCTTGTCCTCATGGCTGCCGCCCAGCCCGCACCGGTCCCGGGCCTGCTCCAGGGTGTCACAGGTCAGCACCCCGTTGCCCACCGGGGTGCGGGCGTCGAGGGCGACCCTGGTCAGGCCGGCCGTCACCGCGTCGCAGACGTACTCGAAGTGCGGGGTGCCGCCGCGGATCACCGCGCCGAGGCAGGCCACGGCGTCGTGCGAGGCGGCGAGTTCCGCCGCGACCACGGGCAGTTCCACCGCGCCGGCCACCCGCACCACGAGCGGTTCGGCGATACCGCAGGCCCGGGCCGCGGCCCTGGCCCGGCGCACCAGGCTGTCGGTGATCTCCGCGTGCCAGCGGGTCGCCGCGATCGCCAGGCTCAGCCCGGCGGCGTCCACGGTGCTCCGCGCCGGCCGCCCCGCCCCGCTCACCGGGCCTCCGCGAACCCGCTGAGGAGGCCGGTGTGGCCGGCGCCGTTCGGCTCGGGCAACCCGTCGATCCGGTGGCCGAGACGGTCCCGTTTGGCCATGAGATAGCGGATGTTCTCCGGTGTCGGGGTGACCGGCAGCGGCACCATGCTGCGCACCTCGATGCCGCACGCGGTCAGCCCGGTGACCTTCGCCGGGTTGTTGGTGAGCAGCCGGACCGAGCGCACCCCGGCGTCGGCAAGTATCTGTGCCCCGATCGAGTAGTCCCGTGCATCCGCGGGCAGGCCGAGTTCCAGGTTGGCGTCCACGGTGTCCGCACCGCCGTCCTGCAACGCGTAGGCGCGGAGCTTGCTGAGCAGGCCGATGCCACGGCCCTCGTGACCGCGCAGATAGCAGACGACGCCGCGGCCCTCCGCCGCGACGGCGGCCATCGCCGCCTCCAGTTGCGCGCCGCAGTCGCAGCGCCGCGAGCCGAGCACGTCCCCGGTGAGGCATTCGGAGTGCACCCGTGCCAGCACGTCCTCCCCGTCGCCGAGGTCCCCGTACACCAGCGCGATGTGCTCGGTCGCGTCGACCGAGTTCAGGTAGCCCAGGGCCCGCCATTCGCCGTGCAGGTTCGGCAGCCGGGTCTCGACCTCGCGGCGCACCATCTGCTCGGAGTGCCGCCGGAACTCGATGAGCTGGGCGATGGTGATCATCGCCAGGCCGTGCCGGTCGGCGAACGCGCGCAGCTCGGGCATCCGGGCCATGGTGCCGTCGTCGTTGAAGATCTCGGCCACCACGCCGGCCGGGGTGAGCCCGGCCAGCCTGGCCAGGTCCACCGCGGCCTCGGTGTGCCCGGCGCGGCGGAGCACCCCGCCGTCGGCGTAGCGCAGCGGGAAGATGTGCCCGGGCCGGACGATCTCATACGGCTCGGTCGCGGAGTCGGCCAGCACCCGCACGGTCCGGGCCCGATCCGCGGCGGAGATGCCGGTGGTGATGCCGTCGCGGGCGTCCACGCTGATCGTGAACGCGGTGCCCATGTGCTCCTGGTTGTCGCTGGTCATCGGCGGCAGCTGGAGCCGGTCCAGGTCCTCGCCCAGCATGGGCGCGCAGATCAGGCCGCGGGCGTACCGGATCGTGAACGCCATCAGCTCCGGGGTGGCCTTGCTGGCCGCGAACACGAGGTCGCCCTCGTTCTCCCGGTTAGCGTCGTCCACCACCACGACCGCGCGGCCGGCCGCGATGTCGGCGATGGCGCGCTCCATGGTGTCCAGCGGCACGGCGTCCCGGGGCATCTTGCCGCCCGGCGCGGTCCCGCCCGGCATAGGGCCCGGTGCGGTTCCGCCGGTCATGACCGGGCCAGCTCTGCCTCGGCGCGGAGCATCCGCTCCACGTACTTGCCGATCACGTCCGCCTCCAGGTTGACGCTGCCGCCGGGCTGGACCCGGCCGAGTGTGGTCGCCGCCAGCGTGGCCGGGATGAGGCTGACCTCGAACCAGGGCTGGTCCCCCGGCCCGGCGCCGAGGGCGGACACGGTGAGGCTGACGCCGTCCACCGCGACCGAGCCCTTCTCCACCAGGTACCGGGCGAAGCCGGGCGGGACGGTGATCCGGACCACGTCCCAGTGCTCG
>Ga0209166_10001086_pt1 | contig 24004 bp, 28 predicted proteins | sample Coa_R1_3_FD_187151 | JGI IMG/M metagenome (GOLD analysis project Ga0209166, IMG submission 187151) | Surface soil microbial communities from Centralia Pennsylvania, which are recovering from an underground coalmine fire - Coalmine... | ecosystem: Environmental > Terrestrial > Soil >...
GATGACGATTTCCTCGCCGCCTTTAGCAAAAGTGAGATATTTGCTCAGTCGGTTCTTTAGTTCCGCAACATTAACGCTGCGCATGAACAACCCCCGTTCATGGCTATTATAGCCATGATTGTGCCTGCAGAAGAACCAATACAGGCGGCTCCAGCGTCACGATTTCTCAAGTCGGAATCAGCGGCACCGGGTTCAGCCTGAGTGGGATCACGACCCCCGTCACACTGGCAGCCGGACAGAGTTGGGGTCTTGCGGACAGCTCCACAGCCCGGACCAAGGGTGGAAAACAGAAAGCGCGTCGCTCAATGCAGTGTTGCCTGGCGTTCGGCTAATTGGAAGATTACCGCGGACACGCGTCCGATGTAATGATTTCGCTGAGAGCCGGTTGGCTTCGTTTCGTAAATCTGAGGATGTCGCAGGGGACTAGATTCAAATGATCTTGCGGCGGTTTCGCACCATGGGAATTATTTCAAACAACATTCCTAATTCCGTGATCCTTTTCCAATTCCGCTAGCGGTAATCCGTTGATCTCTTGGCTCGGAGAATCCGCCTGCTCGATCCTGGTACGCACCTATAGCCCAGTGATCGAAGCCTGTTGTGAAAGAACCTGGTGTTGCCTGGTAAGGTACCAACCTCTTTGGGCCGATAAGTACGGCAGACACTGACGGTGTACTATCACCCCTGTGAAGAAAAAGCGAACTGCCTTCAAGAGACGCAGGCTCTCGGCTGTGGTCAGAAAGGCGATCATTTCTTACTACAACGAAAACGAGAAGGAAGAAATTGCTCAAGCGGCGAAGAAAAGGGGCACGAGCATTAGCAGTTTTGTTGCATCTGCAGCTTTGGTAGAAGCACGACGCGCAAATCGCGAGCCTTAAATCCACTTCCCAAGACAATTAAACTGACCCTTCTCTCTGTTACCTTCCCTCGATTATTTCATAGTAATGATACTGTTATTATGATATCATACTTACGATCTTCAACACGCGGGCGGGGGGTTATGGCAAATCTGAGTCGTGAACTCAATTTCGCAAAGAGCGTTTGGCCAGCGGTTCTCCGCGCACGCCAGCTCGAGCAACTATATGTGCTTTTAAAGGAGTATCAGTTTTCTGTGAAGCAAGGTGATTTGCAGATTATTCAGGGTCACTGGTATGTCACGCACAGCGGGCTTCTCGCACTCTCTAATCGAAGGCACTGCTACGGTGTGCATAGTGAACCGGTTTCGATGTTCTGCGACTCGACATCCTCTCGTTGGGCATTTAAGGCGATCGTTTACAAATCGCGAACCTGCAAGGGCTTTGTCGGTTATGGCGATGCCGATCCTTCTAATGTCTCGTACCTCGTTCACGGCGCTGAGATGCGGGTAGCCGAGACCCGTGCAGTAAATCGCGCCCTGCGAAAAGCCTATGGCATCGGGACTTGCTCGGTCGAGGAGATGGGCTCTCTCGAGCGACTGTCGGAAGTCGTGATGGATTCGAAGAAACTGCCACAAGCCTCGACGAATGGCAACGGCCACGGTCGCACCCTTCGCGATCGCCTGTACCAGCTCATCCGCCAGTACGAACTCGACCCGAACCTAGTCAAAGCCTATGCCGCCGATTTCTGCGGCAAGCAGGCTCTGCGGGAAGCCAGTCGCGAGCAGGTCGAGAACTTCGTCACCCACCTCGCCGACTGGGCTGACAAAGACCGCAATGCCCTGCTCTGCCAACTCAACAGTTACCTACCGACGAAAGAAGGTGTGGCATGAAACGCCAAATCTCAGGTCTCTACGCGGCCGACCGTTGTGCTGCCGATCAAGTGCCCGATGGAATCTATCTAGTCGAGGTGGCGCGAGTGGTGTACCGCCGGCAAGCTCAGAAGCCCTACTTCACAATCGGCATGGCGATTCTCGAGCCGGATCGGTTTTCCGAACACGCGATCTCCAGCCGACTCTACTGCAACCCAAAGGCGTTGTGGAAATTGAACTGGTTCCTGCGCGACTTTGGCTACGATACCGAGCTGCTAGGCCGCGATGAAGTGGACGAAACGCAGCTTATCGGTCTGAAGGGTGTAGTCAAAATCAGCCACATCATCTTTAACGGTGCTTCCCTCCTCCGCTTTGATGGTTTTGCACCCGCTCGCAGCTGGGAGGAACTGTCACCCGCAAATCTCGACAATCCCCAGGTAGCCTAATGATCTACAGCTACACGCAGATCAGCCAGTATCTGACATGTCCTCGCCGTTACCGCTATCGCTATCTCGACGGCTGGAAGCAAAAGGACAACCGGGCCGCAATGCTGTTCGGACGTGCCTTCGAGCAGGCGCTGGGTGCGCTTTTCCGCCGGGAAGATCCCGGCGACGTTCTCTTCCGCGAATGGTCAGGCTACAAGGATCAGGACCTGCAGTTTTCCGGCAACGACACTTGGGATCGCATGCTCGAGCAAGGCATCCTGCTCCTCACCCGTTTCTGCCAGGATGACCGCATTCGCATCCGACAGCCGCGACGCAATCTGCAGATCAAGGTAACCAAGCGCCTTTCCGGCACCAACAACTTCGTCGCCTACATCGATGCCATTGGCCATCTGGACGGCACGCGGTGTCTTCTCGAGTGGAAGACCAGTTCCAGTCGCTATCCTGAACAACCGGATGGCCTACTGGCTCTCGATCCCCAACTCGTCTGCTACTCCTGGATGACAGGCATCTCCCAGGTCGCGCAGATCGTATTCGTCCGCAAGCGGCTCGCGGAAGTTCAGTACCTCAAAACCACTATCACCAAAGACCAGCGCCAGGAGTTCCGCCATCTTGTCGAAGACACCGTCCGGCGGATCGAATCCGCTCAATTCCTGCCCCACAGCGGCATCCGGTTCCCGCAGAACCCGTGCAGCACCTGCCCCTATGTGGGGCTTTGTCTGGGACGGCAAGATCTCGCCGCGTCCGCTCTGGTGCGGCGGCCAGGAGCAGAAGAACTTGGTTGGCTTGACGAGCTTACTTACTAGGAATCCGCCCATGCCCCCGAAGCTCAATCGTCAACGCGCGCTTTTCGTGCTCACCAAGATTGACGAGATTCTGGCGTGGGAGCAACGGAAGGAGACCGAGCGCGACACCAAGTTCGTCGAACTGGGACGCTATCTGTGCGAGGTGCGGGCGGGACAGTACTGGCGGCTGGAGAACCTGAAGTCGTTCGACGAGTTTCTGGAGAGAAGGTTTCCGGAATCCCGGAGGAAGGCGTACTACCTGATGTCGATCCACGAGCACCTGCCGCCTCAGGCCCGAAAGGAACTGAAGGAGGTGGGGTGGACGAAGGGACTGGAATTAGCGAAGGTGGCGCGGAGGGATGGGCAGGAGTTCGATTGTGCAACCTGGTTGCACAAAGCCCGCGGAATGCCGAAGGATGAGTTCCGGCGGGAGGTGGAGAAGGAACTGACCGGGAAGGAAACGGAAGCTTCGGAACTAGTCTATTTCAAATTGTACAAGAGCCAGATTCCGGTGATTGAGCAAGCAATCGAAACCGCAGCCTTCATGCTAGGCTCAGACAAATCGAGGGGCTACTGCCTGGAGATGATCTGTGCAGATTTCCTGGCTGGAGCCAACTTGGACAATGGAGATCCAGAGACGCTGCTTTTCTCGATGACGCGATTCTTCAGGTTCCTGCCCGAAGGACAACGGCAGGAATTCCTCGAAAGCTTGAGCGAAAAGGCATCATGAGCTCCATTGGCCCGAAGCCCCTGCGCTTCCGGCTGGATCCGGTGCGGGGCCGGAGATAAGGAGTCTACACCAACGTTTTCCGTTGCGTGAGCTGACCCAAAGAGACAACTATTTAGTTGACGCTGTAAACTATACAATTTACAATACAAAAATGATCGCTGGCTTCCGACATAAAGGCCTTGAAGAGATTTACCGCACCGGCAAGACACGCCGGATCGGTACGGATCATATCAGGAAGTGCGTGCGCATCCTGCAATTGCTGGAAGTCGCGGGTAAGCCGGAGGACATGAACATCGTAGGTTTTCGCTTCCACCACCTGCAAGGCAACCCGAAACGCTGGTCGGTGCGCGTCACCGGGAATTACCGGATCACTTTCGGCTGGTCAGGCGAAAACGCTTTGGATGTCGATTTTGAAGACTACCATTAGGGAGGAAGTTATGGCGAGAAACAACAGACTACCGCCCGTCCATCCGGGTGAGATTATCAAGGAAGATATCCTGCCGTCTGTCGGCCTGTCCGTGACGGCCGCGGCCAAAGCTCTTGGCGTGTCCCGCCAGATGCTTCACGACATTCTGGCGGGGCGCAAACCCCTGTCTGCGGTCATGTGCTTGAAGGTGGCCCGCCTGTTTGGCGGCTCACCGGAAGTATGGATGCGGTTGCAGGCCGCCTACGATCTGAAAAAGTCTGAGCAAAACAAGAAGGTCATGCAACGCGTCGCGCGGATCGTGCCTATCAAGCCGGTCGAAGAAGTTCGGGCCTGAAAATACTTAGATTGGCCACGGTCCTTAGAAGGTCTCTTTCTTTTTGGCCCAGATCTCGCTTATTGAGCGGGCAATCGAAACGGCGGCACTCATGCTGGGGAGCGACCGATCCTGACGGTACTGTCTCGAAATGATCTGTGCAGACTTTCTGGCGGGGCAAACCTAGGCAATGGCGATCCGGAGACGCTGCTCTTCTCTATGACGCGATTCTTCAGGCTGCTGCCAGAGGGACAAAAGCAGGCCTTCCTCGAGAACCTCAGCGAGAAAGCATCATGAATGGAACTGGCCCGAAGGCTCCACGCTTACCCCTCGATCCCGCCTCGTACGAGAATCTGAGACAAGAGGTCCTAAGACGAGATGGATGGCGTTGTCAGTCATGCGGTGCGATGTCGAATCTTGAGATCCATCATCAACGGTTTCGCAGTCAATCTGGCGACGATGCGGAAGCCAATCTGATCACGTTCTGTGTGGCGTGCCATAAGCCATAAGAAGATGCACGAAGATGGCGGGGCTTTCACGGAAGAGTGATGCTCGGAAGGTCGTTTGTCTCACATGTATCGAGGATGTGCGCACTTGTATATTCAATGTGCGTACAACCGGAGAACTGCCATGAGTGGTATAGCATCCAAGGCCAACCAAACCCGCGGTGAAAACATAAATCTGCGCGTGAGCCGGGGGCAAAAATCACTCATTGATCGCGCGGCGCATGCGCTGGGCCGGAATCGATCCGATTTTATGCTGGAGACAGCCTGCCGGGAGGCGGAAAGCGTCTTGCTGGACAGGCGCTACTTCGCCTTGACGGACGAGGAGTTCAGGCGTTTCACCGCCATGCTTGACAAACCTCCGGCAAGCAATCCGCGGCTAGCTCGGCTGCTCAAGACCAGGGCGCCGCGGGACAAATGAATAGCCTCACTGACCGAGTCAGTTCTCCGGAAAAGCTCTCCTCGGAGCACGATCTCTCGCAATTCCAATGCGGCGAGCCCAGCCTTGATGATTGGCTAAGGAAGCGGGCGCTCCAAAACGAAGCAAGTGTCGCGTCCCGGAGATACGTGGTTTGTGTCGGGAAGCGGGTTGTTGGCTACTGTGCTCTTGCGGTTGGCGCAATAGCGCATGCTGATGTACCGGGTCGCGTGAGACGTAATATGCCGGACCCTGTGCCGGTGATGGTAATTGGCCGGCTTGCTTCAGATCAGTCAATTCAAGGCCGGGGAGTCGGTTCGGCTCTGCTGAGGGATGCCGGACTTCCCAAAGCCCAGTCACTTGTCCCAATAGTTTGATTGACACCACATGCCGCCGCCGGCGGCTTCCCAAAATCTCGAAATTGCGGGTTCACCGGTCGAACGAATCACCCCCGGAGCGGATTCGTAGTAGGTCTTGTACACAAGTAGCTCCTCCGCTGTCTGTCCTTCACTTGGCGGTCCCTCGACAAATCGAATTCCGCATAAATACCTCTTACGTTGAGGACATTGTACTAAGTAGGCGCTACCATTGGCCGGCCGCTATTCGTGCTCCTTGCTTTTGTGCTCGGCGAGAATCTTCTTCACTTCTTCTACTAGTCGGCAGCTATTCAAGAAGCTTTCGTATGAATATTGCGAGTATCGCGTCGAGAGAAGGAAGGCAGCTTCTTCCGGAGAGCGCGAAGGGTTTTCAAAACACATCACGTCACGAACCGTGTCGATAGTGACTTGCCCTCTCGCCTGTTGCCGGGCTTCCAATTCTTGCGGAGTGAATTTCGCTTCTGACATATTCGCCGCTCTTTGGTGGTAGGAAAAACGGAGCGCAAGCCGGACACTTCATATTCGGAAGGTCCAGCGCACGTCTCAATTTCTACAGGCTCGCCCGTTTGGGTATCCTATACTCGTTACTCGCAGAGCATGGCGCATCCAGGGCCCCGCCTTGCGCTTCGCGAGTAGCCGTTGTGAAGCTCACCGACGAACCGCAATTGAGGCACTTGGTGTGAAATCCCCGGTGATCGCGATGCCAATAATTCGAGGCGATCGCGTGGCCCATATTGGACAACCGCCGAGTAACTTTCTCAAGCACCTGTGACGCCTCGCTGAGCACCAAACGGACCTGCTCCGCGTCTTTGTAAAGATCGGCCCCATGTTCACCGGCCTCAGCCAGAACGCTCTCATCCGACAGGGCCAATACGGAATCGGCCAGGTGATTCATGACTCTTTCTAATATTTCGCTACTCTTCTTGTCATCCGCCACCATCACTACCCCCTCTATTTTCTGCCCACCAGTTTGACTCGGATTCGCCTCATGGCCGCCAAGTACTTTTTTTCATCCAAACCATATGCCAACTTAATCTCGTTCTTCTTCAATCCGTCGATTATTCCCTGCAGAACTTGACTGGCGCTGGCGTCGTCCCTGAGCAAGGCAAACACACGTTCTTCCTCGCCTTTCTCGATCAGACGCCTATCTGCTGGCACGCAACTGGAAGTTGCGTTGTCGATGGGCGAACGTTCTTGCCCCTCCGCGTCGTAAACTGCGAGTTCCGACATTAGATAGGGTTCCTTCTCGCTGAACTGCCGCTTCCAGACACTTGCGATGCTTCTTATGGCTCCCGCCAGATGCTGCACGAACGGGACTTTCCGGTTCCAGTGTCTGCCGTTCTGAGTGTCCCTCGCTCCAATCAGAGTCCGATACAAAGCTTCTTCGAACAGGTCTTCCCAATCGCGGCCGCGTGCGGCTCGTCCGACACCTTGGACTAGGAGTTTGGCGAATTGGCGGAGCCGCAGCAAATCTGCAGAAGTTAGCGCTTTGATTGCCCGATCAACTTCTATCTTCTCCAGCAATCCTCGCAACTGCCCCCCGCCGAAATCGACAAGAAGAGGAATGCGCATTGCCTCAGCCGGACGGGGCACCTCTGATGCCGTTCTGAATGCAAGTGCTGCGACGATTACCCCCTGGGAGGAATCGATATCGCGGATCGCCAATGCAAGCTCGATTCCTTTTGTCTGTGGGACAAGGGGGTCTATTCCATAACCTTTGCGTTTTGGGATGCAATAGTTGATCAAAACGACATTGAATGGCCCAAAATCACGGTACAAACGGAGTCCTTCCTCACTGCCGGAAGCGATACGAACCGCGTACCCCTCGTCTTTCAACCACCTTCTCAGAAAATTTAACAAGCATTCGTCATTTTCGACGAGCAGGGCTGATTTGGGGGAGGCGTTTATGCTTCTGGTCGGTGGGAGGGATGGTTCAGGGCTTTCATGGGGTTGACCTGGCGGTGTATTTTCGATGAAGGAGAGTAAGTACCCCATTTGTTCATCTCCAGTCTAAGAACCTTCTAATGAACTATTGCACCGCGCAGTGCGTGGTTTGCTAGAATTTGCGGAGAAGCGAAGGTACGGAAGTAACGGCTGGCGGGTTGGCTAGCATAACTGCATGACTCTGATGTGGCTCTTCGATCCTAATGGACACGCCGCACAACTGCCCGCGTGATACTTCTCCTCGGGCTTCGCGTTCAGCTTTGTGTTCTCTGAGGCGCGTTTCGGCTTCTTCAATGTCGTGTCCAACTCCATAGCTGAAATCCGCGCCCCTGATCCGCAAAGTAGTTCCACCGTTTCTTGCGACTATTATCGTGCGACTCCTGAGCATGGTCCTGCAGCATTCGAGTCGGGCTACCAGATCATCGGCAACATCTCCTCGACATAAGAACTCATCGCCTTTGTCGTGATACGCCTCAAGCCCCGCCTCACGAAGAACATCGGCTTTGGCCCTGAGTACGGCGTTCCCCGTCATATAGCCGTACTTGTTCACGGCTTTCAGCGCGTCCATATCGGACATCGCAATGGCTAACGCGGGCCCAGCTTCCTCAAAAGCCCGACGATTCGGCAACCCCGTCACTTCAGAAGTGAGCAGTTCCTGCCGCATCTCCTCCTCCGACATTTCCGCCACACGCCGCCGCCTTTCAAAGGCAAAACGACGTTCAACGGTGGAAGTACGACAAATCTGGTTTTCCGTCATTGAGGTTCACTAGAACCGCGAAATCTTAAACTAATTACTAATGCGCAGTTTTGAAGTGGTTTGAGACAAAAACCCCTTGAAAAATTTCTGAATAGTGTACCGCCGAGCTTTGCGTCACACTGCCGCCAGCGGCGGGATCCGAACAGTAAGGAGGCGACGAGGTTCGATGAAGAGGGCAGAGCAGATCTTGAATAGGTACGATGGCGTTTGACACCAGTAGTTTGGCTTCAATGGCACGCGGGAAACACGGCGAGACGTGATTCGAGTCACAGAGACATAGGACGCAAGGACTGAATAATAGATTCGTAACTTCGCCAGGAACTAGTCTCGCGATCAGCGGCCCGGCTGGGCACTGAAGGCATCGCCTTGCATTTTCCAAAACCAACCAAGCTGCGGACTCTCTCGCAAACCATTTTCTTCTTTCTCTTTCTGTCTCTGCTGTTGCGTACCGAGTTCCGAGGCTCGCTGACAGTTTCAGCCAGCGAGATCCGTCTGCCCTATCCCGTCTCGCTTTTCTTCCAATTTGATCCGCTGGTGGCGATTTCGAACGCACTGTCCAGCCATGCGCTCTACCGTGGCCTGTTGTGGAGCCTAGTGGTTTTGATTCCCACCATGTTCCTGGGGCGCTTCTTCTGCGGATGGATTTGCCCGCTCGGATCCATTCATCATTACTTCAGCAGCTTTAAATCTGAGCACAAACGTGGCAAACAACTGATTGACTCGAATCGCTACAAACGTTGGCAGACGACCAAGTATTACTTGCTGCTCGCCTCTCCAGTTGCGGCTGTGTTGGGCACGGGCATCGTCGGGTGGCTGGATCCGTTCTCTCTGTTGGTGCGCTCCGTCGGCCTGTCGATTTTGCCCGCAACCGGCCATGCGCTGCGGGCATCCTTGGGCGTCCTCGAGCACAGCCCTTATGCGTTCGTGCAGACGGTCGGCGGCGGGTTGCACTTCATCTTGGGGCAGCCTGCTGCTGCTGAGCTTCAAGGAACCCTACTTCCGTTTGGGAATATGGCTGGGGCTGATCTTTATCTTCCTCGTTGCACTGAATTTCCGCATCACCCGCTTCTGGTGTCGCGCGCTGTGCCCGCTGGGTGCGTTGCTGGGCATGGTGTCGCGCTGGTCCGTGCTTGGCCTAGTCAAGAATCCGGAGCATTGCAAGGATTGCAACCGCTGCCTTCTGCGCTGCCAGGGCGGCGACGACCCGATCGGTGGCGTGCCCTGGCATCAGCACGAGTGCCATCTGTGTCTGAACTGCGTGGACGAGTGCCCGGAGCACGGGTTGCGGTTCCAGTTTTTTCCCGGACAGAAAGCAGCGGGTGTAAACCTCCAGAGACGGAAAGTCCTGACCGGCCTGGCTGCGGGCGTTGCTGTGGTCCCGCTCGCGCGCAGCACTCCGGGGTTTGCCACTTCACGCCATGAACGCCTGCTGCGTCCTCCCGGAGCGCTCGATGAAGAGTACTTCCTTGCCCGCTGCATTCGGTGCGGCACGTGCATGAAGGTTTGTCCGAATAATGCCTTGCATCCCGCTTTTTCGGAGGCTGGGATCGAAGGTCTCTGGACGCCCGTTCTGGTGCCGCGAATCGGCTACTGCGAGACCAGTTGTGTGCTGTGCTCGCAGGTCTGCCCTACCGGAGCCATTTGGGAGATCACAGAAAAAGAAAAGGGCTGGTCCGTCGATGTGGGCCGCGCGGACAAGCCGGTCCGACTCGGAACGGCCTTCTATGATCGCGGCCGATGCCTGCCTTGGGCTATGGCAACGGATTGCATCGTGTGCGAAGAATGGTGTCCGACGTCGCCCAAGGCAATATACCTTCGGCCGGCGGAGCTCATCGATGCGACGGGCAACTCGAAGGAAGTAAAGCAGCCTTATCTGGATCCGTCGCGTTGCGTCGGATGTGGTGCATGTGAATACGCCTGTCCGGTGCAGGACCGGCCGGCGGTGTACGTGACGAGTATTGGCGAAAGCCGCTCCCGCACCAACCAGATCCTGTTGAACCGAAGGAAGGGATGAGAGTCGGTACGACTCTTACGCACCGACTGACAGAAGTTTGGATCGTTGACATGGAGTTTTCATGCAGCCCGAAGCAATCTGTTTAAGCCGTCGTGACGCATTGATCAAGCTGCTGCGAGTAGCTGGAGCAGGGGCGGGTGCGGCCGGACTAGGGCTCTGGCTGAGTAAACATAGTTTCCGTCCCGAGCCCACGCTAGCGATGGCCGCAACGCACGGCCACACCATAGCAACTGATCCGAAGCTTCCTGAGATGGCGGTGATCACCGGCGACGATCCGGCGCAACTGGCGCGCCAGGCAGTCGAAGAGTTGGGGGGAATTCGCCGCTTCATCGCGCGCGGAGACGTCGTTTTGGTGAAACCCAATATCGGCTGGGATCGCACTCCCGAGCAGGCGGCCAATACCAATCCCGACGTCGTGGCCGAGATCATCCGCCAGTGCTCGAACGCGGGAGCCAAACGAGTCATTGTCACCGACGTGAGCTGCAACGATCCACGCCGATGTTTTCAGCGATCTGGCATCTCCGAGGCAGCACAGAGCATGGGAGCTGAAGTCCGACTACCCGATCCGACCATGTTCAAGGAAGTGGATCTCCAGGGAGAAGTCTTGCGCGCTTGGCCGGTCCTCGATCTATTCCTGAATGCGGACAAAATCATCAATATCCCGATTGCCAAGCACCACAGCCTGACCGGCACAACGCTGGGCATGAAGAACTGGTACGGCATGCTCGGTGGGCCGCGTCATCAACTGCACCAGAAGATCCACGAGAGCCTCGTGGACCTTGCCGATTTTGTGCGCCCGACTCTGACCATCATTGACTGTTACCGGATCCTTGTCCGCAATGGGCCAACCGGAGGCAATCTGCAAGACGTGCTGCTGAAGAAGACGCTGGTCGCCGGAACTAACCCGGTCGCACTGGATGCGTACGTGGCGAAGGTATACTGGAACCTCGATGTTTCCTCACTGCCTTATCTGAAAATGGCGACAAATCGCGGGCTGGGGACGTACGAGTTCGAGAAAGTTCGAACACAGATCAAGACCTTGTGACCTTAACCTGCGCCAACGACGGAGGTGTGTCTTGTTCGTGGCTACGAAAAGTGCACGGAAACTTTGGACCCGATGGAGTGCGGGACTGATCTGTGCCACGTTAGCCCTGGCAGTAGTATGGGGGCCGAGTTCAGCATCCCAAGATAGCGGTTGTCGTGACATATGTGCAGGCGAAGCAGGAGAGCAAGCTCGTGGTTTCGGTGGCCAACAACTCGCAAGAAGCCAAGTCGCGGTTGGAACAACTCGCGAAGCATTTCAGGGAAAGCGGTGAGTGTGTTTCGGCACTGGAGTTGGGAGAGGGTGGAATCCGGGCAAGAAACAACTACGAGGGGCGCCTGATCGCGCGTCTGCAGGGGCGCTATGTAATTTCACTGCTGAATCCCCCAGAGAATGGGGCCGAGATACTGAAGACGGTAGCGCGGAATCTTCCGTAGCGAACTCGAAAGCATTCATTGATGTGGGATCTGTTTTCAGGAGTTAAGCCATGAAAAACCAGGGAAACTGGAATCGTCGGGAATTCATCGTGAAACCGATTCTGTGGGTAGGAACGGCAAGTGTGCTAGCACGAACGGATGGGCTGCTGGCGAGTCCTACGCCCGAGACTTCGGCCTTGCCAGTGTTGCAACGCACGCTGGGCAAGACGGGTCTGACTCTGCCGGTGGTCAGCATGGGAGTGATGAACGCCGACGTACCTGGGTTACTGCGGCGTGCGTATGAGTTGGGCATACGACATTTTGATACGGCAGCAGGTTACCAGAACGGGCGCAACGAAGAGATGGTGGGACAAGTGATCAAGGAGATGGGCGTACGCGACCAGGTTGTGATCTCGACCAAGCAGCCGTCACGGAACCGTTCACAAAACGCCGCCGAGGCCAAGAAGAAGTTCGTCGAGGGAGTGGATGGAAGCTTAAGAAGGCTGCAGATGGACCACGTCGACATTCTGTACCATCACGGGGTGGATTCTGAAGAGGACGCCCGGGCGGAAGGTCCGCTGGAAGCGCTGCAAAGCTTGAAAAAGGATGGCAAGACGAGGTTCATAGGGTTATCGACACATAGAACTGTGGATGTATTGAGCAAAGCTATACATCTCGGTCTGTTTGACGTAGGGCTGGTGATGCTGAACTACACGATGGCGCACGATACGGCAATCCTCTCTACGATCGAAAGAGCCGCCAAGAGTGGAATGGGAATTGTTGCGATGAAAACCCAGGCGGGAGGTACTGCAAGGCCGGACGCGAAACTTCCCACAGAATTGCCGGCGGCGAGCCAAACGGCACTGTTAAAGTGGGCTCTGAATCACGAGTTCGTTACTACGGCCATACCGGGTTTCAGCACATACGAACATCTCAAACAAGATTTTTCCGTGGCACGTAACCTGGCCTATACGCACGAAGAAGAGAGGTTCTTGGCCGATAAGGCTTTCACAGCCAAAGCAGAGTTTTGCCAACAGTGCGGCGAATGCCGAAGGATTGCCCCAATCAGGTAGATATACCTCTGTTGATGATGTCCCACATGTATGCAGTGCAATACCGAAATATCGGGATGGCGCGGGATATGTTGGCGTCGCCCGGAGCGGGCCGAGGACTCGAAGCGTGTGGCGCCTGCGAGTCATGCCTTGTGACCTGCCGAAACACAGTGCAGATCGGGCGGAAGATTGCGCAATTGAAAGCACAGCCGGTCAGCCAGTTGCTCACGTCGTCAAGGGTTGTCGGTTAACAGCACGTCATCCTGCGTGGCACCGCGATTCTTACCAGTCTGACTGCGGCGGGAGCCCCGGAAGCCAGCGAGGTTTCCTCCCTCATGGACACCCTGGCTCCTGCTGAAAAACATCGAGGTCGGGGGAGAGCGGAACCCCGCGCTCTACGTGCTGAAATCGAGAGGCATCGAACATTCCAACCAGATTCGTGAATTCGTGCTCACCGACGACGGCCTGCGATTGTTGGACGTTTACCTCGGCTCCAAGGGCGTGCTAACTGGTTCCGCCTTGGCTCAGCACCGCTATTGAAATCGGTATCCCGGCTTGAGTTCGCAACGGTACACACTCGTGCGGTCCGGGTTCAGTCTGGCATTGCAATTCGCCCAGGTCAAAAAAAGCGTTGGCCCGAGCGGGAAGATTACTGTTTGTCCGGCTATATCCGCCTCCAGGCTTACCCCCTCAGCGTTGGTGGGTAGGGTAAAACTAAGAGCCGCACCAAAGATGAGGGGATAAAACTGGTGATCGATCGGACTCTCCATGGTGTGGACCACCTCGGCTTCCACTAGGAAAGTCGCCGAATCTGACCAGTCCCGGGCAGACGCGGTGATTGTCTGGCTGTTTTTGGCAAATTCGCCGGACTCGATTTTCGTAAAAGGGCAGGGCCCCGCTATGCACGACACCCGGGCATTATGAAATTTATTGCCCACGCCCGCATCCAACGAAGTGGAAGCGATCGCGGCTTTCCATTTGCCATCGGGCGAGCACGGAGGCCGCCCCTTGCACGGAACGTTCCCGACATTCTCCACCTGAAACGTTCTGACGGCACTGCCTACGTTGACCGTTCTGGTCTCCATAATTGAAAATCGAACGCGGACATTGCCCACTGCAACGGCCGGTAGATTGGATACCGGGTCTGTATTTTTTGACGACGGGACCATCTGAGCGATGTAGAGTTTGTCGCCCGCAAATTCAGGAAGGTCGAGAGGGAGGTAATCGGGATGCCGGAACTTCAACGTCAGCGCTTGACTCCGTCGCAGGCCTTTGCGCAATTTCAGGCGGAAAAAACCGGACGAATCAGACTTAGCCGGCGGCTCGCCTGAATTGTCGGTGACCGTGATTTCCACATCTGCGATGGGCAATTGCTTTCTGGTATCCGCATCCTTGATGGTGACCGCACCAGTGATGGTTACCGGCTTCCAATGTTGTCGGCGAATCAATACGCCAACGAAAATCAGCCCTGCGGCCAAGGCTAGCACGATCCAAAACGAGCGTCTTCCTGCCATCGTGATCCATTTTATGAGAGACGCAGCGGAAACGGCATCTTTATAATATGTATTCGAATCCACAGGGTCGAGGCTGCCCCGACTCGCGCCAGCGGTCCACCTTGAGCTTATAAAGCGGTATTCGGGTGTTTGGCGTGACACAATGAAAGGGATGAATTCTAAAGAACCTACGCGGCGCGATTTTGTGCGGCAAATCCTCGGCATGGGATGTTGCCTGCCATTCGCGAGCTTGGCATTTTCCCAGCTGAGCGGTTCGCGTGGGGTTTCGAACGCGACGACCGGTTCAAACTCGATGTCGCCAGAGGACGATCGGTTCCTCAATGACTTGGAAAAAGCCAACTTCCAATATTTTTGGGAACAGGCCAATCCAAAAACAGGCTTGGTCAGAGACCGATGCAACGTTCACGCCAATGATGGCGGAACTGTCGGCAGTATTGCCGCCACCGGTTTCGGATTGACCGCGTTATGCATCGGTGAAAAACGTGGATTTGTCTTGCGCTCTCCGGCCCAGGAGCGAGTCCGAACCACCCTTGAGTGCCTTTGGGCGAAACTGCCGAATCATCGCGGATTCTTCTTCCATTGGGCCAATATCAATACTGGCGAACGTGTTTGGGACGCCGAAGTTTCTTCCGTTGACACCACCATCCTGCTCTGCGGGGTTTTGGCGTGCCGGGAGTACTTCCCGACGGCAGAGGTCCAAGGGTTGGCCGACGCCATTTTTGATCGAGTGGAATGGTCCTGGTTGTCTGAAGATACCGCTCTCCTGCCTCACGGCTGGACGCCGGAGATGGGTTTCCTCCCTTACCGCTGGGACAATTACAGCGAATTGATGATGATGTATCTGCTGGGGCTCGGTTCCACTACCTATCCGCTCCGCCAGGAAACATGGACAGCCTGGAAGCGTCTGACGTTTGAGTATGACGGCTTGCGCTATATCGGCTCGTTTGCCCCGCTTTTTGTTCATCAATATTCTCAAGCCTGGTTTGATTTTCGCGGGAAGCGCGATAAATACGCGGATTATTTCCAGAATTCCATTACAGCGACTGAGGTTCATCGTCGGTTCTGTCTTGAGCTGGCGAGGCAGTTTCCCAGCTATAGCGAGAACCTATGGGGAATCACCGCTTCGGACTCCCCCAAGGGCTACGTGATTTGGGGCGGCCCGCCGGCTGTCGGGCCGATCGATGGGACCATTGTGCCGAGCGCGTCGGCTGGTTCACTGCCTTTCCTGCCCCAACCGGTGACGCGCGTTCTTCGGACGATCAAAGATCGCTATCCCTCGGCTTGGAGCAAGTATGGGTTTGTGAACGCCTTCAACCCGCTCACCGGCTGGTACGACAGCGACGTGATCGGGATCGATACCGGGATCACCTTGCTGATGGCCGAGAATCTACGCACTGGATTTGTCTGGAATACGTTTATGAAGAACGAGGCGGCCCAACGCGGCATGCGGCGGGCGGGGTTCAAGAAATATCAGGCGTAAAGCCGTAAAGCTCGAGAAAGCCCACCTTCTTACCTGTATTTTCGCGACAAATCGCGCGTCCGCCCCATCAATTTCTGTTTCTGTCGTATCTCGTATTTGCCGGGTACGGGACTAGAAAATGACCGGGGAAGGATCGAAAAAGAAGCGGTCAATATTGCTCTGTTCTCTAGATTCCAGCCTGTAAACTTAAACCTCAGATGCAGTTTTAGGCATCTCTAATCTGCTCACTGTCAAAAGGAATAACCAAATGGCCGAGACGCGGAGTTTTTGGGGCGGTTGGAGCGAGCGTCTGGCGGCGCTTCGCAACGTCCCTCCGGTCCTCCGCATCGTTTGGCAGTCGGGCCCGCTGGTCGTATCCCTGGGACTCGTTTTCCGGCTCATCAGCTCGCTGATACCGCTCGCGGCCCTGTGGATCACGAAACTCATTATTGACGGCATCGTCCATGCCGTTTCCAGCCATCAGCCCGTGAAACCAGTCTTCTGGTGGCTGGTTGCGGCAGAATTCGCCATCGCCATTTTCGGCAGCTTTCTCGGCCGGACTATCGATTATCTCGATGCTTTACTGGCGGACAAATACACCCGCCACATCAGCATTCAGGTGATGAAGCACGCTGCCGAACTGGATCTCACCACCTACGAAGATCCGGTCTTCTATGACCGGCTCGAACGCGCACGGGTACAGGCCACCGACCGCCTCGGTATGATTCAGTCCATCGGGCGATTGGTGCAGCAGGTGATTACCGCTGCATCCCTGTCGGTATCCATTCTCTTGTTTTCGCCATGGCTTTTGCTGTTGCTGATCGCCGGTATTATTCCGGCATTTCTCGGAGAAAGCCACTTCGCATTTCTTGGATATGCCAGAAACTTCCGCCAAACCCCGATCCGCCGGGAACTCGACTACCTCCGCGTACTGGGAGGAAGCCGGGAAGCCGCCAAGGAACTCAAGCTTTTTGGACTGAAGGATTTCCTCATCGGGCGGTTCACGCGTCTTTCGGATGATATTTATCGCGAGAACGTTGATCTCGCCCGCCGAAGGCTCATCGCAGGATCTTTCCTGTCCATCATCGGCACCGCCGGTTATTACTCTGCCTATGTTTATGTTATTTGGCGAACCGTGACCGGGTCGCTAACCATCGGTGCCCTGACTTTTCTGACCGGGGCGATTGTGCAGGCGAGTGGAAATATCCAGCAAATCTTCTCCAGCCTTTCCAGTATCGCGGACCAGGCGCTGTTCCTCACCGACTTGCTTGCGTTTTTTGAAATGCAGCCCACCATCAGGTCCAAGCCTGATGCACTGCCGGCTCCTCGCCCGATCGTGCGGGGATTCGAATTTCGCAATGTTTCCTTCCGCTATCCGGGAACTTCACGACTGGTGCTTAACGGCTTGGACTTACATTTCCGCGCTGGGGAGCGTGTTGCGCTGATTGGGGAGAACGGCGAAGGCAAGACGACCCTGGTGAAGTTGATGACGCGACTCTACGACCCGGTCGAAGGCCAGGTTTTGTTGGATGGCGTCGATCTTCGAGAGTACAACCTGGAGGATCTGTACAGGGAAATTGGCGTCATCTTCCAGGACTTCATGCGCTATGAAATGACTGCGCGCGAAAACATCGCTGTCGGACGGGTGGATGAGATCGACAACTTATCGCTCCTCAAAACAGCAGCTGATAAGAGCATGGCAAACGAAGTCATCGAAAGACTCCCCCGCGACTACGATCAAATGTTAGGCCGCCGCTTTGAGAATGGAGTGGACTTGTCGGGCGGCGAATGGCAGAAGATCGCACTCGCGCGCGCTTACCTTCGGGATGCGCAGGTGCTCATTCTGGATGAGCCTACAGCTGCACTCGACGCGCGCAGTGAGTTCGAAGTGTTTCAGCGCTTCGCCGAGCTCACCGCGGGAAAGTCTGCCCTCTTTATCTCACACAGATTTTCAACGGTAAGAATGGCAGATCGCATCGTTGTCTTGCATAAGGGAAGGATTGCCGAGGATGGCAATCATGACACTCTATTGAATCTCGGGGGGCGCTACGCAAGCATGTTCGAGATGCAAGCTGCCAACTACCGATAGAACTTGATCTACAGGAACCCGTACATCCCATGCCGAAGAACACACATTTAGAGGCCATCGGCGCAGACGCTGAACGCCTGCCGGAGCCCGCGCAACGGGCCCGAAGTCCGCAAGTAATTCGTGACAAAGCAGAGGAGCTTGCGCGTCGGCTAACCTGGCTGCCCAACTCTCCTTCATCGCACACTTTTGCTGAGCGCAGCCGCGTTCTCGCCCATGATTTCAAGCCCATCTTTGCCGCCCTGGAACGGCCCGCGCCGCAATCGCCGACCTCCGACGATTTCCACTGGCTTTTCGACAGTAGCCGCCTTCTGTATGCGGAGCTTCAGAATGCGGGTGGAACGCTCAAGTCCCAAGCCAAACTTGCACACGTGCGGACCCCGGCCGGCCTAACCCTTCCCCGAGTTCTGGCCCTCGCAGAAGGATTTCTTGAGGTGGTTTCCTACGAGTTCAGTGAACAGGAATTCACCTTGTTTGTGGAAGTATTTCAGCAAACCACGGCATTGCAACTGCGCGAGCTGTGGTCCTTTGGCTCGGCCCTTAAGCTGGTCCTACTGGAGCAGATCGCCGAGCGTGGCAGGTTTCTGCTGGACAATCCCAAAGATGATTCCACCGGTATGGGTATTTTGGTGCAAAGTCTGCGGAATATCGGACAAACAACCTGGAAGGATGTCCTTGAGCCGCTTATGGTGATCGACGGCGTGTTACGGCAGGATCCCGCCGGCGCCTACGGTCAGATGGATTTCGAGAGCCGAGATCTTTACCGAAACCGAATCGCAAACATTGCAGAGCATTCTGATTGTTCCGAGTTGGAGACCGCGGAGGCGGTCGTGGCATTGGCCGAACAGGCTAGTCACCGCAGCTATGACGAGCCACGCGTCGCTCTCCGGGAATCTCACGTCGGTTACTACCTGGTGGACAAGGGACGCCCTCTTCTCTGGCAGAAGGTCCGCTTCCGCCCGCCATTCGGCCAGAAGATTCAGGCCCTTGTGCGTAAATATCCCGACGAGTTTTTCTTGACTGGCATACACCTTCTAGCGCTTGCCATCATGTCGACGGCGGCAATCGTTCTCACCGATTCCTCCAATTCGCCGAACTTTATTTTGTTATTGATGATCATCTTGTTTTTACCCAGTTCACAGAGCGCCGTGCAGCTGATGAATTATCTGGTTAGTTCGTTGCTGCCTCCCGAAATTCTTCCGAAACTCGATCTCACGGAAGGGATTCCTGACGACTGCTTAACCATGGTCGCAATTCCCACTCTGCTTTTGGGTGAAAAACAAGTAAAAGAGCTGGTTGAGGATCTGGAAGTGCGCTTCCTCGGAAACCATGATCCTAATATTCATTTCGCGCTCCTGACCGACTTGGCCGACTCTCGTGAACCGGCTCGCGAGGATAATCCACTCATTACGTTGTGCTCGGAATTGATTCGCGAATTGAATGACAAGTACGCGAGCCAGAACTCAGGCTCCTTCTTTCTATTTCATCGGCATCGGGTTTACAACCCGCGCGAGAAATCGTGGATGGGATGGGAGCGTAAGCGCGGCAAGCTGCTCGACCTTAACAAGTTGCTGCGCGGGCAGTACGACAGTTTCCCTGTGAAAGTTGGAGAGCTCTCGATCCTCCCCCGGGTTCGGTTTGTGATCACGCTCGATTCGGATACGGAGCTTCCGCGGGGCGCGGCACACCGCATGGTTGGAGCTCTGGCGCACCCGCTGAACCAAGCCATCATCGATCCGCAAGACAATATTGTGGTGGACGGATATGGCATCTTGCAGCCGCGGGTCGGCGTCAGCGTGCACAGCACAGCCCGCTCCCGGCTAGCAGCTATCTATGCGGGGGAAACTGGTTTCGATATCTATACTCGTGCCGTTTCCGATGCCTACCAGGATTTGTTTCGCGAGGGTAGCTTTACGGGAAAGGGAATCTACGAGGTGGACACCCTGCATCGAGTCCTCGACCGGCGCTTTCCCGGAAATTCTCTGCTCAGTCATGATCTGCTGGAAGGAGCTTATGCGCGCGCGGGCTTGGCCAGTGACATCGAGATAATTGAGGACTACCCCTCCCACTACAGCGCTTACAATCGGCGGAAACACCGCTGGTTGCGAGGTGACTGGCAGATCGTGGAGTGGTTATTCCATTTAGTGCCAGACGAGTCGCGACAACGCGTTGCCAATCCGATTTCGCTGATTTCGTGGTGGAAGATTGTCGACAACTTACGCCGCAGTTTAGTGGAACCGTCAACATTCCTGCTTCTCGTGGCTGGATGGTTCTTACCCGGGAATCCGTGGCTCTGGACACTGGTTACACTGTGCATTTTATTGATACCCGCATGGGTCGAGTTTGGCTTCAATCTGTTGCGCGCCATTTTTGCTATCGATCTGATTATCGTACGCGATGCACTCAATTCGCTTTACACCGCTAACGTTAATCTTCTCTTCACGTTGACCTTCCTACCCCATCAGACCATGCTTGCGCTGGATGCGGTGGTGCGATCGTTGATCCGGCGCTTTGTCACGCAAGTCCGGCTTTTGGAATGGGAAACGGCGGCCGAATCGGAGCTCAGTATTCGAGGCCGTACCCCCGTCGACACGTATCTGAACTGGATGCCTCTGCTTGCGCTCCTGTTGGGTTTTATGGTGTGGGTGGTACGGCCGCACGCGCTTCCGAGCGCACTGCCGCTGCTAGCACTTTGGGCCTGTAGTAAAGCGGTTTCTAGTTGGCTTGGCCGCGCTCCGGCCACGGCCCGAAATCAAACCTCCCGCAAGAACCTGGCCTTTCTCAGGCGCACCGCCCTGTACACCTGGCGATATTTCGCCGAGTACAGCACCGCCGAGCACCGCTGGTTGATCCCGGACAACGTTCAAGAAGAACCGGCTGCTGTGGCGGCCCGGGTCTCACCGACAAACGTCGGGTTTCTGCTCAATGCGAGGCAGGTGGCCTGTGAATTCGGATATCTCACGGTGCCGGAATTTGCCGAACAGACTCTCCGCACATTAGCCACAATCGAGAACCTGAAAAAGCATCACGGGCACTTGTTGAACTGGTACGACACGCGTACGCTTCAACCGCTTGCTCCCCTTTTCGTTTCTTCCGTGGATAGCGGTAACTTGCTGGCTTCGCTCTGGACTCTGCAACAAGGATGCATGGAGCGTTTAAGGCAGCCGGTATTGCAGCCGTGTTTGTCGGAAGGATTCCTGGACTATCTTCGTGTCCTGTCTGCCGGTCGTGCCTTCCCTCGAAAGTCGCTTTTGAGCTGCGAACGGCTGCGCAATACGGATAGTTGGTTGCAGTCGATACTCGGTTTGCCCGAGGCACTCTTCAAGCAGACCAATGGTACCATTGCTAAGTCCAAACGACCCGCCCAACTCGAATGGTTTGCGGGAGAGGCTGCGTTGCGGGTTCGGAGTATTCAGCACGCAGTGAGCGAATATTCGCCGTGGTGTTCGCCAGATTTTGCAGCTTTACGTGATGACGCCACGGTCAACATCAAATTACTGGACAGCATCGCGTTGCAGGAACTGCCTCGATTCATCGGCCAACTGATCAGCCAGATCGAGCGCGGCCTCGAATCCACGACCCAGGGGGAGGAACTTCGGTATGTACGCCTTCGCGACCAACTCCTGAAAGCAAAATCGAACACAGAACGCTTGATTGCTGATATTCGGACGATCGCAAACAGGGCGGGGAAGCTGGCCGATGAAATGGACTTCGAGTTGTTGCTCGACAACCGCCGCAAATTGATGTCCGTGGGCTTCGATGTGGAGACACACCATCTTCACCCTGCTTGCTATGACCTGCTCGGGACGGAATCTCGCACCGCCGTGTTTGTCGCTATCGCCAAGGAAGATATTCCACAGGAGAGTTGGTTCCTGCTTGGCCGGGCGCACACCCTGGATGGCGGACGCCCGGTTCTGCTTTCTTGGACTGGAACGTTGTTTGAATATTTGATGCCTTCGCTTTGGATGCGTACGTACCCCAATACGCTTTTAGAGCGTTCGCGCACGGCCGCCGTACGTGCGCAGCAGACCTATGCTGTTCGAAAAGGTGTTCCTTGGGGTATTTCCGAATCCGCGTATTTCAAATTGGACGAAGCTGGAAATTATCAGTATTACGCCTTTGGCCTTCCCCATCTTGCACTGCGGGCACGAGAGACAAACGCTCTGGTCATATCCCCCTATTCGACGTTCCTCGCGCTAAATACTGACCCGTTGGGAGCGGTGCGCAATCTGCTCAAAATGGCGGATATGGGGTGGTTTGGGAACCACGGCTTTTACGAAGCCGCAGACTTTACTTCCACCAGGCGCAGATTGTGGAGGGGGGCACCACAATTAGTGCGGTGCTGGATGGCCCACCATCAAGGAATGAGCCTGTTGGCGTTGGCCAATTTTCTGAATGACGATGTTGTGCAGAAGTGGTTTCACGCCGAGCGACGAGTGCAGGCAACTGAGCTGCTACTACACGAGAAGCCGGTCGCGCATGTGCGACGAAGAGATCTGCCGCGTAGACTCGCTGCGGCATGATTCGAGATCTGAAGACGCTCGCACGGATCGGGAGAGAAGCTACCAAGGAATAGCGTTAGGCGGTCATGGCCAATCGCACCAGTTCAGATTCGGCCAAGTCCTGCGCGAATCCGGAAACAATCATCGTTGATACCCAATGGCTACGCTACAAAGATTTCTCTAGTTTGACCCTTTGACCTCGCTTCTTGTCACGAACATACGTGAGCCTTCGCCGGACAGAGACCAAACCACGCCACCAATCTCGGCTTCTCGGGTTCGTTTTGTACTGCAAGATAGAAGAGAGTCCTTTCGGTGCTCGGCTAGTTCCAAGGGCTAACAATCGCTTTCACAGTGGGCTCGAAATCTGATGGGTTCCGTGTGACCAGAATGAGTCCATGAACTTCCGCAGTCGCGGCGATGAAGGCATCGCGAGCCTCAAGTGGCCGACCCATGGATTCGCTTCGGACCATCAGGCCGCCGCATGCGTCCGCTATCCGCAGGTCCACAGGAAGGATTCTTCCTGCAAAACGCGCGATCAGATCGTTCCGCAGCCAACCATCGAGACGCTCGCGCCGCTTCCCGGTAGCGAGCCGCTCAACACCATAGCGTAACTCCGTGATGGTGACGACACTGACAAAAACTTCGTCTTCATTTGCTTGTGAGAGCCAGGAGAGTATGCCCGAGTTGGGTCGCTCTTTCATGGGTTCCGATAGGACATTCGTGTCCAGAAGAAAATTCATAGCTCTACCTTGCGCAGGCGCATGGGGAGACGCTTGATCTTAAATCCCGACCCTCGCAACGGCGAGGAACTCAGCAAGATTACCCCTCCGCTCCGCCTTGCGATCCCATTCTTCCGCCGCCACCACCACTGCGGTGGTCCGACCATGCTTGGTGATCTTTTGCGGCCCCTGCGACTTCGCCTTGTCCAGGAGTTCGCTGAATTTCGCTTTTGCTTCCGCCACTGTCCAGGTGTGGGTGCTCATGCGTATCATCCCCAACTGCGTTCTTTATTATGGTCATAATAGTCATTTTATCGGATCAAGGCAAGGTGAATGGCGTTCTTTTCAATTCGCAAGGTTCCCCCGTTTGTCTCCGGCGCCCGATTTACTGGTTGGCCGATTTTCAGCGCTTCGGGCCGTCCGTCGTGGAGGATTTGCAGTCTACAAGCCACAACGCGACTCATATTCGCGACGACCACATGCAAAGAGCTGACTCCGAAGTTTTCGCACGGTGCGAGTCCGAGATGGCTTCGATGGCTTTCTCGAATCACGCGGCTTAACGCGCAAGGCTAGTTAATTAATGGTGTGGTCAGGCTGCGCAGGAGCTTTCGTTGATGGCGAGATCAGCTCTGCGGCGACCCGCTCGCAATTATTCAGTTTGCACGCGCACGTCAACAAACTTTCGAAAGTCCTGATCGAAGGTGGAGACTGGCACGTTCTTGGCCACCGCGGTGGCGGCGATCAGACAGTCGACAAAGTGAGCCGTCGTTCCCCGATAGC
>Ga0209166_10001087_pt1 | contig 24003 bp, 22 predicted proteins | sample Coa_R1_3_FD_187151 | JGI IMG/M metagenome (GOLD analysis project Ga0209166, IMG submission 187151) | Surface soil microbial communities from Centralia Pennsylvania, which are recovering from an underground coalmine fire - Coalmine... | ecosystem: Environmental > Terrestrial > Soil >...
AAGGCTCTGTCCGCTCTGAAAAATCATCTCAATCATGTTGCGCGACTTCGCGGCTTCGATACACGCAAATGCCTCCTCCGTTGAGGTCCCTGCATCGCCACCGCTTAGATAGAGGGAGACCAGCGCTTCGTAGACTTGCATCCGGTTCTTGACGAAAGAGATCTTGAGTTCCTCGCCTTGCAAACGGCTGCGCAAGGTCTCCAGCGCTCTTCGCGCTTCCAAATACGCTTTATGCGCCGCCTGCCGCTCGCCGCGCGCACGGGCGATCTCCCCCTGGAGGAAGTGCGCTTGATAGACCAACACGGGTGTCTGTAGTCCGGAGAGCTTCGCAACGGCTGCGCGGGTCTCTAAGTCGGCTGCCGCAAGGTCCTCCACTTGGAGTGCAATTTGCGCGAGCAAAAGATGTGCCATCACAGCTTTGCCTGAAAGCGCCGATTGGTCAAAAAACGCCGCGGCCGAATTGCACAGACGCCGTGCCTCGAAGTACCGGCCTTCCTGGAAAAGCAACAGTCCCTGATAGAGATCGATAAGCCAGGGCCAGACTAGATTGTCTTCGCGCACGAAGATTTCGCGCGCCTTCGCAAAACGCTCCAGCGCTTGTAAGGTTTTGCCCTGCTGCCCATAAGCAGTAGCTTCGTTAGCAAGCGTTTTTGCGGCCTCATAACCCATCCCAAGCTTTTCGAACCGAAGAAAGCCTTCGTGGGCCATGTCTCGCGCTTCTTCGCTCAGATTCAGCTCGAGATAGATGTCGGACAAATCCAAGTGGCAAAGGGCCAGGTGATAGGCGTCGCCGATGGCCTCGCAGGCGCGCCTTGCAGCGTAAAGTGCTTCGATCGCGCGGCTGTATTCGCCGCGGAGGTAATACAAATACGCGATGTTGTAGTCTGCCTGAGCAACGAGCAGCGGCATATTGTGCTGTAAGCAAAACGAACGAGCTCTCTGGTAAGTCGCCAGCGCGCGTGGAAAGTCGTTCAGACTGATCAAGCAGACCGCCATGTTGCTGAGCACAACGGCGATTCCTTCCACATCCTTGTAAACGAGCATGCCTTGGTATGCGCGCTCGTAGTGAGCGATGGATTCTTCAAAACGGTCCTGGCGGTGATAGATGTTACCGACATTGATTTCCAGGCGGGCGAGGCGCCGCTGGTCATCGAGACGAGTAAATATTTCCCTGGCGCGTTCCGCGGCCCAGAAAGCTTGCTCGTACTCACCCAGCAGAATCAATGGTTGGATGGAGGTGCTCAAGGTTCGCGCAGCTTCCTTCCAATCTCCCGCCGATTCATACAACTGAAAGGCCCGCTGGTGAAGCTCCGTGGCCGCACGATTGTCTCCGGAGGAGTAAAGGGCGTTGGCTTTCGCGCGCAAGCTGAGCGCCAGCGCGTCTTTGCGCTTCAGCCGCCCGCCAATCAGGATGGCCGCTTCTGCAAGATGCAGCGCTTCTTGCGTACTAACACGAACGCGCTCGACGACCTGTTCCGCAAGGTGTTCGACAAATTCCTTGCGGATAAGGCCACGGTGCCGCGCCAAGAATTTTCGGCGATCCTCTTCTGCGGAGAGTTGAGCCAACTGAGCGATCAATTCGCCCGTTGAACCTTTGCTGCGGGTTGCTGGCATCAGGAGAAACCCAAATCCTCGAGTTGCCGGCGGAGACGCTCGATGCACCGCTGGCGCGTGAATCCAATTGAGCCAACTGCCAGTCCCAACTCTTTGGCAACTTCCGTATAAGGCCTCGCGGGCACTTCATAAAATAGAAGCTCCACCAGCCGTCGACATTGCGGAGTCAACGAGGCCATGGCTTCGCGAAGCATCTGTTCTTCCTGCGTTTGTTGCACCAAACTCTCTGCAATTGGCGGGACTTCCGGCTCCGGCAGGTCCTCCTCCGCATCCCGGCTGACCACCCGCTGGCCCTGCCTCTTCCAGCGGTAGCTTTCATGATGCGCTACTTGCATCAGCCATTTCGGCAGGGCGCGCGGCTCACGGATTTCCGGCAAGCGCGCCAAAAGCTCTGTACAGGTCGCTTGAAAAACGTCCGCGGCTTCCTGTGGTGGAAGTCCGTACTTCACGGGGATCGAATAAATTAAAGCCTTGTATTTTTCGATAAGCAAAGACCAGGCCTCTTCGCTTCCCGCCAGGCATTTCTTGACTAGAAGCGTGTCATTCCAAAGGACACCCTCAGTTTTTCCAGCTTTTGAGATTGCAGGGCTCATCGATTGGCTTTGACCGCATCATTCTTGAGATAGAGTTGTTCCACGTTCCAAAGCACGTAAGGTTCCAGCACCGCTGGGTGAAAGTTGCCGACCGCCTTTCTGGCACCCGTTAGGATATCTGGGCTGGCGACAAAAATCATGGGCTGATAGTCCCAGAGGATTTCCTGGGCGCGGTCGTAGAGTTTCTTTCGTTGTTCGAAAGTGCGGGCATACATTTGCTCGTTGATCAGCCGGTCGATCTCCACTTCCCAAGGCGTGGCGGGGTGAGCCTGCGAAGGATTCCAGAGATGTGTGCCCCCACTCGACAGCCAAACGTTGATGTCGGAATTCGGGTCCGCGTCGAAGCTGGCAATTCCCAGGACGCAGGCATCGTACTCCTTCGTTTGCGTGACCCGATCGAGCAACGAGCGAAATTCCAAAGGGACAACCTGAACGCGCATTCCAAGCTGCTTCAAATCATCCTGAATCAGCGAGGCCATTTTTGACCGCTCGACATTGGAGGAACTGGTGATAATGGAAAACTCCACGGGTTTTCCGCTGGAGTCGACCAGCCCCGATTCGGCGTTCGATCCAGTGGTCCAGGAAAAACCCGCCTCCTTCAGAAGAGCGCGCGCCTGGTCGAGCGAACGCGGGGGGTGCGGCAATTTGTCGTCTTTCCAACGCCGATTCCCAGGGGTTACCAGCCCCCAAAGGGAGCTACCTCGACCTTGGTAAACCAAACGCACAATCGCTTCGCGGTCAATCGCGGCGGACACCGCTTGCCGAAATTTCACTTCTCGGAACCATTTTAGCTTTTCAAGAGTTTCCGCGGAGGTCTTCTCTCCTGGCTCGTTCAAATTGAAAAAGAGAAAGTTGTATTCCAGTCCGGGGCCGGCGTCTACCATCGTGTAGTCTTTTTGCTCCCGCGACAGCACGGAAAAATTCTCCGCGCTCAACCGGCTGATTAAATCCGTCTCGCCGGATTGAAACCTCAAAACTTGAGCGTCTGCACTGGGTACAAAAAGAAAGACCAACTCGTCAAGGTAGGGCAGTCTGTTTCCCTTCTCATCCGTTTTCCAGTAATAAGGATTGCGCTCCAGCACCAATCGTTGCCCGGCAACATATTCCTTTAACCGGAATGGGCCGAGGCCCGCCCACTGATTTGGAGAAGTCGCCAAGGTTCCAATTTGCCCAGCCTTCCCTTCTTCGTAGGGCTTTTCGAGAAGATGCTTAGGGAGAATTACGAACCCATCAAAGAGTCTCTCCGCCACACCGTAGGGTTTCGGAAGCTGAAAAACAATGGTTTGTGAGTTCACTTTGCGGACACTAATCGGTTTGCCTTCGAAAAGCAGCAGGTCGCGCTGAGGTGCGTGTACTTTCTCATCCAGATACACGCGAAAGGTGAACAAAATGTCGTCTGCATCCAGCGGTTGGCCATCGGAAAACTTTAGCCCACGCCGCAATACCAGCCTGTACTGCAATCCATCCGGTGAAATCTTCCAGGACTTCGCAAGCGCAGGCTCTGTCAATTGTGTCGCACGATTGATGTGCACCAGGTCCGCTTGCATCACGCCAATGACCTCACGGGACGGCGCATCGGCAGCAATCAACGGGTTCAGTGTTTTTGGCTCTGCTCGCAGGGCAACGGCGATTCGTCCCCCCGAACGGCCAATCTCTCCAGGCAATACAAGAAACTCTTCTTTGGGATTCTTTTGCTGAGGAATGGCAGCAATGGGTTGGAAAACGATCCAAACGAGGGCTAAGAGCAAACCCCGCGCACCTATTCGAAACGCGCAATGCGCTCTCGCTGTGCTCACTCTAGGCTCCCAAGCTACTTCCCTATCTTGTACGGCTCTCCCTGCTCCTGCAACCGGCTCCCCAACCCCAGGTATCCTAGAAAGAAAGGCACCATGATTAACGCGGGCAAATACATCCACCAATAAGAAACGAGAACGCTGTATTGCTGCAAGCTGGACAGAAGATTTCCCCAGCTTGGCACCGGATCAGGAACACCCAGGCCTAGAAAAGAGAGCGTCATTTCTGCAAGCACGAATTGCGGCACGAGAATCGCCACCTGCGTAAACAAGACGCTCAATGTCTGCGGAAGAATGTGGCGCCGTAACAAATATCCACCCGTTGCCCCGAATCCGCGCGCTGCACGCACGAAATCTCGCTCCTTTGCGCTCATCACCACACCACGAACCAGCCGCGCCGGGCGGGCCCACCCCACGGCTCCCAGCACTGCGATGATGAGAAAGAACGCCTGAAGCGGGTTCACAGCCAGCGGCAAGAAAGCGCGAAGGGCAAAGAGAAGGTAAAGCCAAGGCAAAGCCAAGAACAGTTCCGCGAGACGCATGAGCAAATCATCTCGCCAGCCCCCATAATAGCCTGCAATCGCGCCCACACTCGAGCCTAGGAGCAGCGTCATCCCGGCTCCCAAGAGTCCGGCGAACAAGGAAACCTGTCCGCCATAAAGAAACCGCGACAACTGATCGCGTCCATACGAATCGCTGCCCAACAAATAAACTCGTTCGTTTTCCGCGCCAAATAGATGCATGCGTATTGGCACGAGCCCCAGAAGCTGATAACGCGCGCCCTGCACAAAAAACCTAAGTGGCAGATGGCGAGCAGTATTCTCCTCATACTGGTCAAACGCGCCCTCACGAAGCCGCAGTGGGTAAACAAATGGCCGCGCATGAAAATGACGTTGGGCATCTACAAAATGAATTTGCATAGGTGGCAGGTAAGGGCTTTTTCGGTCTTGCTCTGCTGGATCGTAAGGCGCAAAAAAGCCGGCAAGGATCACAATCGCATGGAGCGCGAGAAGCAGAAGGACCCAATTCGAGATGGCACGCCTCCCTCTCAAGAGCTGGTCTCCGTTCGAATGCGCGGATCGGCCCAATAGAGAAGCAGGTCCGCCAGGAAGTTTCCGCCGACAAGAAAAAAAGTGGAGAGCAAAACGCCACCGATGACGACGTACAAGTCGCGTGCCAGGATGGCTTCCAGGAGGAATGGCCCGAGTCCCGGCCAGCTCATCACGACCTCAACGAGCAACGAACCGCTCAGCAAAGTTCCGATACTGAAACCGAATAGAGAAATCAGCGGATTTGCCGCGGCCGGAAGCGCATACCGATATAGCAAGGTTCGTGGCGGGATGCCGTGACCCTCTGCAGCCAAAAGAAATGGAGCATCCAGGACTTCGGACACGGCCGCACGCACATGGCGCACGAGCAGGGGGAGAACGGAAAGGACTAGGGCCGCAGTTGGCAGAGCCATGTGAAGAAGCAAATCGCGAACCCTCCCAAGGAACGAGAGGTCCTCAAAATGAAGCGAAACCATTCCTCCGGTCGGAAACCAACCGCTTTTAACGGCAAGGATCAAGAAGCCGAGCGCAAGCGCCAAATCCGGAATCACCATGAGCGCCGCAGTTCCCCACGAGAGCAGGCGGTCAGACATGCGACCTTGATGTACCGCACTCCAAATACCCACGGGCAGAGCAAGGCCCCAGGAAAGCAGCATTGCCGTTACCGTCAAAAGCAAAGTATTTCGCGCGCGTACCAGCAGCAACGGCGCCACGGGACTGTTGTAAGCAAACGAAAATCCCATGTCGCCGCGAAGCACCGAACCGACCCAATGGGCATAGCGAATCGGAAGCGGGCGGTTCACTTCATATTGCGTCCGCAACGCGTCGATGGTTTCCGGAGCAATCTGCGGATTCAGGCGCATTTCATCAAAATAGTTTCCGGGGGCGAGGACCGTGAAGACGAAAGCAAGTACCGAAACTCCGACGAGCAGGAAGACGGCGTGCACCAATCTGCGTAGAAAATAACGCATCACGACTCCGGTTCCTGCGCTGGCGCAGAATCCAAACGAGGCACTGCCGCCAAAAGCTCGCGCGTAACCCCGGCCTGGGGTTGTTTCAAGATTTTGTCTGGATGCCCTTGCTCCACAATCCGGCCTTTACTCATTACGGCGATCTCATCAGCTAGATGCGCAGCCATCGCCATGTCGTGCGTGATGAAGAGACATGTCAAGCCGCGCGACCTTTGTAGTTCTACCAGAAGGTTCGCGATCTGCGCCTGAACGGAGCAATCGAGCGCTGAGAGCGCTTCATCGAGAATGAGCATCTTCGGCTCGATTATTAAAGCGCGCGCAATCGCGAGTCGTTGCCGTTGCCCGCCGCTCAACTCCAAAGGCAACTTCCCGTCCATCTGGGCCGCAAGACCAACTTGTTCCAGTAAGGCGTGAGCGCGCAACCTTATTTCCTCGCGGCTGAGATTTCCTTGCAAGGCCAACGGTTCGGTCAGAATCTCCAGAACCTGCCATCTCGGATTGAAAGAATTCGCCGGATCTTGAAAAATTAGTTGAATTTTTCGCCGAACCCCTCGAAGTTCCTTTTCGTCGAATTGAAGTATTTCTCTTTCCTCAAATCGGATGGCTCCGGAAGTGGGCTTCTCCAGACAAGCCAGGCAAAAAGCCAGCGTGCTCTTTCCGGATCCGGATGCACCCACAATGGCCAGCGTGCTTCCCGGAAAAATGGAAAAAGACACACCGTCTAGCGCCCGCACATTTTCTCGCGAGCCCGTGAGCGTCCTCCTAAAGTAGGTCTTAACCAGGTTTTCGACTTCGAGCAGTGGCTGCACGTTTTTATCGTTTTCGACGGCATTCATTGGTTTTCATACCGGAAACAGGAAACCACGTGCGATGCGTTCAAACTCACAAATCCTGGATCCTTGGATTTGCAAATATCCATCCGCTCCGGACACCTGGGCTCAAAGCGACAACCTGATCGAGGCAAGGATGGTATGTCCGAATCACGAGCAATCGTCGGCAGATTTCTCTTACCGCCATCATGTGTTTCATCGAGAGCAGGAATCGATCGGAAAAGCGCTTGTGTGTAGGGATGTTTAGGCGAAATCAGCACCTGCTTGGCCGGCCCCAACTCCACAACCCTTCCAGCGTAGAGGACCAAGATGCGATCGGCAAACCCCGAAAGGAGAGCCGGACTATGCGTTATAAAAATCATCGCGAGGCTCATGCTTTTTTGGAGCGCTCGAAAAACTTCGAGGATTTCCATTTGCGTCGTAGGATCGAGCGATGCCGTTGGCTCATCTGCAACCACAATGGACGGACGGCACGCAATCGCCTGGGCAATGAGAATGCGTTGACGCTGTCCACCGCTGAGCTGATGCGGATATGAACGCGCGATGCGCTCCGACTCTTCTCCGAAAAGAATCTCAAATACTGCGCTTGTTCTCCGATCTAATTCGTCACAGCTCCCAATTCGATGAGCGGCCAATACCTGGCGAACCTGTTGTCCCACACGCATTGTTGCATGGAGGGCGACGGACGGCTCTTGAAAGATCAACGAAATGCTCTTGCCGCGAATTCCCTGAAGGACGCCGGGCTCTGCACTGAGAAGATCTTTTCCATCAAATAAAACACTCCCGCTTGCCACAACCGAGTTCCTGCGAAACAGTCCCAGCATCGATACTGCAAGCGTACTCTTTCCGCATCCGGATTCTCCGAGGACACCTAGGACCTCTCCCGGCTGTAAACAAAAACTGACTCCGTCGAGCGCTCGAAAGAGATCTCCCCTTCGCGAACGATACGCGACCTGGAGGTCGCGGACTTCCAGAATGGGACCCATGCACCGCATGTTGAGGCACGACAGCCAAGCGAACAAGCCAAACGTGCTTGCAAGCGAACCAAAGGTAATTCCAGAGGTCTCGGGTAAACTCCCGAGACATATCTGCAAGCTTCACCTGAGTATTGGTACGGCCATTGGCTACCCTTCTTCTTCAGTTCAGGAGGCTTAAACTACGGACTACATGGGAGATAAGTCCAAGGTGGCAGCCCGGTGGACGTCCGCTTTCTTGTATCTCAAGATGAGATAAGGGATGTCTTGTATTCCACGGGCCCACAATTGCCTAGTGAATTAGGGTCTTTACCTGAGTCGCTTTCAGGCGTTTACTTGCTTGAGGTGCGCGGTGCGCGATGATATTCACCAAGCCTGTTTGTAATCCAGCGGGGGTGTGAACCGCCGCTTCCCGTGCGGTTTCAAGCGAGGAGAGGAATCTTATGGCCAAGCGAGACGAATCGTCTGAGCTACTTCGAGAACTGGTGGCGCACCTGCGCCAGAACCGAACTCAGCTTCGCGAAGAATGGGTCGGCCGCATTTCAGAAACTCGATTACTGACGGCCATGACTAAGGAAGAAATCTTTGCAGAAGCCACGTCGGTGTACGACAGCTATGTGGAGGCTCTCGAAACAGAGACCTTCGAAGCGCTGCAGGCTTATGCGCGAAACCTTTCTGAACGTATCATCCCGCGAGGCGTTGAAACGCATGAAGTCGTCGGCATCGTTCTCCTCCTCCGCGACGTGCTCGCGCGCTCCCTCTTTGCAAAGTACCAAACGGATTTCAAGAAACTGAACCGCATCCTGGATGCTTACGAGCCGGCGGCAAACCGTATCGCCAACACCGTGGCCGTGGGTTTCGTTCAGGAACGTGAGCGCGTCATTCGCCAGCAGCAGGAAGCCATCCGTGAACTTTCTACTCCAGTCTTGCAGGTCCGTGAGCGGCTCCTCATTCTTCCGATCATCGGCGTCATCGACCCGCAGCGCGCTCGCCAGTTGACCGAACAACTGCTCCGCGGGATTCGCACAAATCGCGCAAAAGTCGTCGTCATTGATATCACGGGTGTGGCGGCCATGGACGTTACCGTCGCGAACCATCTGGTGCAAACAGTCGAAGCCTCGCGGTTGCTTGGCGCGACGGTCATCGTCACTGGGTTGTCTCCAGAGATTGCCCAGACTCTAGTAACCATCGGCGTGGACCTCGGGAAAATGAACACGGTCGGAGACCTGCAAGGCGGTATCGAACAGGCCGAACGTCTGTTGGGCTACAAGGTAGCGGCGCTAGCGGAACCCAGCTAACCAGCCGGGGGAAAAGGGCAAAGTGGAAGTTCCTATTCTTAAGCAGGGGGCCGTCCTCATCGCGACGTTTCAGGCCGCCCTCTCGGATGCGGACCTCAACCAGCTGCGCAGCGCGCTTGTGCAACAGGTGGTGAGGTTCCGTTCACGCGGTGTCATCGTGGACGTGACCGCCATGGACGTCATGGATTCCTTCGCCTCGCGCACGCTTCGTGAGATTGCCCACATGATCCGCTTGCGTGGCGCGGAAACCGTCATTGTTGGGATTCAACCGGAAGTCGCTTTTGCGATGGTGCAGCTTGGTTTGACTCTGGAAGGTGTTGCCACTGCCCTGGATCTGGAGGAAGGGTTGGCATATCTGAACCAGAAGTTCAAAACCACGAAGTGAGAGTGAGCTTCAGTGTCCCGCATGGAAATCCGGGTGACTATCAGTTCGGACCAGGACATCGTCTTAGCTCGCCAAAAAGGACGGTCTCTCGCGCTGGAACTCGGCTTTTCCTCCGGCGACGCCACGCTCATTGCCACCGCCATTTCGGAGCTTGCTCGAAACATCGTCTCCTACGCCCGCAATGGCCAAATCATTTTGAAAGACATACAGGGAAGCAACCGCGTCGGTATCGCTGTCACTGCAACTGACGACGGACCTGGCATTCCCGATGTTGCCCAGGCCCTGCGGGATGGCTTTTCTACTTCCGGAAGTCTTGGTCTGGGATTGCCGGGAGTTAAGCGGTTGATGGACGAATTTGAAATTGTCTCCAAGCCAGGCCAAGGAACAAGAGTTGGGGTGAAGAAATGGAGACCATAAAAAGCCCCACGGCCGAGTATGGAGTCGCGAAGTTCGTCCTTCCTGGCGAGCGCGAATCTGGTGATCAGCATTTGGTCTGCTGTCATCAAAGTGGAATTTTAGTCGCGGCAATCGATGGAATCGGGCATGGAGCGGAAGCTGCCAATGCAGCTCGTGCCGCAATTGCGGTATTAAAAAATGGCGTTGGAGAGCCAATCATCCCCCTGGTAGCCGCCTGCCACGAGAAACTGCGCTCGACGCGAGGAGTCGTCTTGAGTCTTGCTTCTATTGACGCAAAGCACGGCCTGATGACTTGGCTCGGTGTTGGCAATGTGCCCGGAGTGCTGGTCCGCGCCGACAAGAAGGGTAACTCACAAGAGACGCTTCTTTTGCGAGGCGGTGTCGTCGGCGACCATCTGCCTCAGCTACAAGCCGCAGTGCTTCCCGTGGCCCCGGGCGACTTGCTGGTTTTCGCAACCGACGGCATTCGAACCGATTTTGTGAGGACCCTTTCCGCCTTGGAAAACCCCCAAAGAGTGGCGGAAAGAATTTTGAAGGCCTTTTGCAACCAGAGCGACGACGCCCTCGTGCTGGCCCTGCGCATATCAACGGGGATTCAACCATGAAACCAGAACTCGGACAGAAAACTAAGGAGCACCTGGAGTTCGAAGCCGCATACGCTTCAGCTCTCCGAGAATATGCAATGGGCGGAGGCGAAACTGTGTTGGGGCGCGCTTACGAACTGGGGCGGCGCGCCATTGCCGAACGCAAAAGCCTACTCGAGCTGGTTTCCATTCATCATCAGATTCTCAGAGAATTGTTCCAAAGTTCGCCTGACCGGAGGTCGCAAACACATCTGGTCAATGCAAGCTGCGATTTCTTATCCGAGTGCGTGTCCCCTTATGAAATGGCGCAAAGGGGATTTCAAGACGGCGTAAAAGCCTTGCGGCAATTGAATGAAACGCTCGAACAAGAGATCAAGCGTATCGCTTATGCCGTCCACGATGAAGCCGGACAGCTGCTCGTGGCGGTCCACCTGGCTTTGGCGAACGTAGCGCAGGACATCCCACAACCTCAACGAGCGCAAATCACGCAAATTGAAGAGCTGCTCAACGAGGTCGAAAAACACTTGCGCCGGTATTCCCACGAACTGCGCCCAACGATTCTGGATGACCTCGGCTGGATTCCCGCCATTCGCTTCCTTTCCGAAGGCGTTTCTAAGCGCGCCAATCTGCCGATCCATATCGAAACCAAGCTTACCAACCGGCTGCCGGGCACTGCCGAGACGACGCTCTACCGTGTTGTTCAGGAAGCATTGACCAACGCCGTCAAGCACGGTCGGGCCAAGAACATCTGGATCCGTGCTTGGCTAAAAGATGGCGTGCTCCATTGCTCGGTCCGCGATGACGGCGCTGGTTTTGATCCGCAGTCCGTCCAGGCGGCCGGGGGCCGCAAGGGATTGGGGTTGGTTGCAATGAGAGAACGTCTCAGCGCAATCGGCGGAACCCTCTCGATTGAATCTTCCCAAAGACGTGGCACCGAAATACTAGTCAAACTTCCCATGGAGGACGATCATGTCAATTAGAGTAGTGCTCGCTGACGATCATGCCATAGTACGTCAAGGCTTGAAATCCCTGCTGGAACGGGAAAAGCTTCAGGTCGTTGCTGAAGCTTCCGACGGCCAGGAAGCGGTTCGCTTTTCGGAGTCGCTGCATCCCGATGTCGCTGTGCTGGACATCAGTATGCCGACGCTGAACGGCATTGATGCCGTGCGCGAAATGAGTCGCTCTTGCCCGAAAACAAAGACCATTCTCCTCACTCAACATGAAGAGGATCAATACATTCGAGAGGCTCTCGAAGCAGGGGTGAGAGGGTACGTTCTGAAAAGTCAGGCGGCCAACGATCTGGTTCACGCCATTCAGCAGGTCTCGCGCGGCCAGTTTTACCTGAGCCCAGGCGTTTCGCGCGCGGTGGTCGAAGCCTATCGCACGAAGTCCCAAGTGCCCGCCGACCCTTTGACGATTCGCGAACGCCAGGTATTGCAACTCATCGCCGAGGGGAGGTCCACGAAAGATGTCGCCTCGCTTCTGGGAATCAGTGTGAAGACCGCGGAGTCTCATCGGACGAGGCTCATGCAGAAATTGGATATTCACGAAACCGCGACTCTCGTCCGCTACGCCGTTCGCCGGGGTTTGGTTCAGCCTTAGGAGACGAACAAGACTTCCTGGGAAAACTGTTGCAGAGCTTGCTACCGGTCAATCCCTCATGCTCGTAGCGTCTTGCTCCAAGCCCGTAGCTCTGCACAAAAATCACCGGCATCCACGCGTTTGCAGTTTCTTCAATTCCTGCCGAGCTTCGCCGTTTCCATTCTTGGCTGCGGCTCGCAGCAGGACTTTTGCCTGTTCGCAATTTCTAGGAACCCCTTCTCCCTTCATGTAAAGCTGCGCAAGATCAACTTCGGCCGCGGAATCACCTGATGCTACAGCCGACCAAAGACGGGTCGCCTCCACGCTTCTGCCTATTGGAGACATGGGAGATCGGTGGTACAGCGAACGTTCTGAGGCTTCGTTTTGTGTTGGGGTTACCCGAGGAATTGCGGAATTGGAACCCTGCGAATCCAACTGACTGGAGGAATCCAGCGGCTGCTCGGAATCCCCCGTAGCATCATTCTGAACTCCCTTCGGCTTTGTTTCGGCCTGGGAGGCCTCTGACTTACCCTCGTTTATCGGCGTAGCCGGCACCGGAACTGGAGCCGATCTCGGCAACGGTGAAGGATTCTGCGGTTGTAGCTTCCTGCTCCCGCTGATCTTCTCACCCAGACGGATTAGCGACTCACCAACCTTCGGACGAAACATGTCAAAGAGGACCACTCCCGCCACTGCAAACACAACGATTAGAAATCCTGTCGCAACTCGGTACGCGATTCTTCCCCCGGAACTCGCAGGATCCTGAGGTTGCCATGGCACGCTCGAAGTAAAAAGAGAGGGCAATCCTGGGATGGGATGTAGCTCTACCGACGGTTGCACATCAGCTTCCGTCTTTGCTCTTGCCGTAGCTGCAGGGTGCGGATTTGTATTGTGCCGGGTTTCATGCCGCAAGTCGCCAAGAGCTTGCGTCGCCCGGACGGGCAAAGGGAATTCTTGCGAGAGCCGCGGTGCTTCTGACTCTTGCGATCCGAGCCAGTTCCGAATCTTTCTGCTGCTATCCGCGCCGGTTTCAAGAAAACGCAAACCACCCGTTTTTCTTGACATGTCCGTCCATACCACGTCGCCGGCGAGTTCAATCCGCTCTCCCGGGCGCGGAGAGATCCAAATCCGGCCAGGGCCTAATTGTTGAACCGCGTCGGCTGCTTGGAACCCGAGCCCCTTCTCGGACGCATCAAGTACGATTCCACCGCTTCCCGCTTCGAACTCGAAGTAAGAAATCCCGGCTGGCCTCTTCCTTTGAACACATCGACGCTCAGTTCGCATGATTGCTCGTGCCCCGTCAGTGACTCTGCTTAACTCCTCCTATATTTATCTCGGACGATTCCGCCCTTTTCTATTCGTAGTCGCTTCTGGCTCTGTAGGAGAGGAGCATGGGCCCAGAATTTTGCAATGCCTCATTCTACAACCTCCCCGTTGGGGCACTTGCCTCAAAATCCTCGGCTCCCACCCCACGCCCTTTCTTTTTTCCGTAGATACCTTTCTAAAGGTAGTATTTTCAACACAGTAGCCAGCACTCAGGGAAACTAGGCCGCGCTTTGTTTTCTTTTGTTTAGGGTTTTCGCCCCAAGCGAATGAAAGCAACCACCCGATTGCCTGCGCTCGCCCAACCTCCATAACCTTGCTTTGGTACAATGCCCACTCGCGTCATGCTTGCGGATGACCATGCGTTGATCCGCCAGGGCTTAAAAGCCTTGCTGGAAAAGCAAGGGATCCAGGTAGTTACGGAGGCTTCTGATGGACAGGAAGCCGTGCGCCTGGCCGAAAAGGCCCAGCCGGAAATAGCCATTCTGGACATTACTATGCCGCTCCTGAACGGCCTAGATGCGGCGCGCGAGCTGATGAAGTCCACGCCAAAAACAAAGGTCATTCTTCTCACTCAACATGACGAAGACCAATATGTGACCGAAGCGCTGCGCGCGGGCGTGAAGGGATATGTACTGAAAAGCCAGGCTGCGGAAGATTTGGTGCATGCAATACGTGAGGTTTGCAAGGGCTCTGTTTATCTGAGCCCAAGTATTTCGCGGGCTGTCGTGGACGCCTATTTGTCAAAAACCTACGTATCGCCGGACCCGCTCTCCACCCGCGAACGGCAGGTCCTTCAATTGGTCGGCGAAGGAAAATCCACCAAAGACATTGCGATGCACCTCGGAATCAGCGTAAAAACCGCGGAATCGCATCGGGCGCGGCTTATGCGCAAGCTCGACATCCACGAAACTGCAAGCCTCGTTCGTTACGCCATTCGCCGCGGGTTAATCCAAGCCTAAACTCTTGCGAAAGCAACTATTTCGTCCTCTGCTTTCTCAATCTTTCTCCTAGGGCCGTTTGGGTGATTCACCGGATTGTTTATAAAACTCATGAAGTTATTGTGCGTGACAGGAGGGGGGCTGCCTCCAAGTTCAGGGCCCCGCCTGAAACACCCCAACATCCCTTTGCCCTGAAAGGGAGGCAGCCCGTCCCCAATCGCTGGGAGGTCGCAGTGCTGAAAGTGCATTTCAGCGGAAAACCCGGGAAAGGATTCAGCGCCCTGGACGCTGCGGCAAACCAAGGCGGTTGCCGCTGGCCATCTCCCGCGCTGGGTGAATGGGTTGCGCTTCTCGCCATGAAGCACGGTCGCTCGCCTCTACCCGTCTCGCGTGGCTTGCAGAAGGCATTGATGCGTCAAGGCCTCGTCGATGACCCTGCGGAGCTTGGCGATCTTACTCGCCGCTATCTTTTCGTCGGCGACGCTCGGATATTGCTGGCCGCATCAAGAAAACGCCCAACACCGATTTCGCATTCTTTTGCATTTGCAAGGCAGTCAAGCAGGGAAAGACAAACTCAATCGGAAACCGGGGTCCGACATAAATGCCTTTAGAGTCCATAGGAAGAAACAAATCCAGCAGGAGCCGTGCGGTCCTCCCCCCAACCGCGTACCGGCTGAATGATTTTGCAAAGCTGATTGTCGCGATTGACTCCAAACCACTCCATTTCCCGAAGAGGAAACGCCGCCATCAAGGCGCGGACGATACTCTCGACAAGGTTTTTCAAGGCCTCCTGAAAGAGGCCAATCGAGAGCTTGCCAGCTTGCTGAGGGACGTCCACGCCGGGCCGGACACCGACCTGCTCGGCGGCGCCGGTAGCGAGGCCATTCGCGACCTCCTTCGACGCGCGCTTCAGTGCGCCACGAAGCAGTATGTGCTGCAAACGGAACTTAGCAATCTTGCGCTCAAGGACGAGCTGACAGACTTGTACAATCGCCGCGGCTTCCTCGCTCTCGCAGAGCGTCAGCTAAAGCTCGCCCGGCGCTCCGGCCGCAGTTTGCTTCTGTTCTTCATTGACGTTGACGGGTTGAAAGAAATTAACGACCTTTTCGGCCACAGCGAAGGCGATGCCGCTTTGAAGTGCACGGCCGAAGCATTGGAAGCGACTTTCCGCGACTCTGACGTCATCGCCCGGTTTGGAGGAGACGAGTTTGCTGTCCTGGCCATCGAAGCCTCGGGACAGAGCGTGGCCGCCATTCACGAACGTTTGACCGAGTACCTGAATTCAAGGCGCCAGGAGTCTGATTACAAGTTCTCCGTCAGTTTGGGAACGGCTCGGTTCGACCCCTGGAACCCGACGTCGCTTCGGGAGCTAATCGCTGCGGCGGACCAGGCCATGTATGAACAGAAGCGCCGTCGTTCGGTGGATCGCGCGAGCACCGCAGACTGTTGTCAATCCTGACGCCGGGATGTGAAACCAAGCCCTCAATTCACACATTCAAAGGAGCAGGAGATGGCGCGTAAGGGTGAAACATAAAATTCGTTGGATAACAGAGAAGGTTCCTGAAGGCCCGCTTCATGCCCCAGCTTCATGGAATTGGCCAGGACCCGGAATGTAAGAAGGCGAGAAACCCATGGCTGTGCGGTCTGGTCGACTTGAAAAGCGCATTCAGCTGTCCCTCCCGGTACAGATTTCGAGCCTATACGACCCGTCCACGAGCGAGCGTACCACGACTGAGAACGTATGCTCCCTGGGGATGCGCCTATTAACGCAAAAGGCTCGCGAACTCAACGAGCGGCTGATGATCAGCTCTCTCGTGGGAGACCTCCGCACGTTGGCTCGCGTCGTTTACTGTCAGCGTCTTCCCGACGGCCGTTATGGCCTCGGGATTCAGTTTCAAGGGCAATCCATAAGTTGGCCGGGGGGAGGATCGGTTGCCGAGCCAGGCGACTAAACCTTCGGCTCAGGTCCCTGTCTTTCCTGCGTTGCAGAAGGTCGCAATGAGGGCCGAAAGTTTCCTCGAAGGGCACTTGCAGCTTGGCTCCTAGTCAGAATTGAACTTAGCATGAGTCGTTCAAAACTGATACTCCTGCTCCTCGGGCTCCTGGTTTTGGCGGCGGGCCTGCGCAACGAAATCGGTCAAGCTCTACCATTGCAGTTTCTTCATTTCAATTCCTCAGAAACTTCCGACGCTTCCTCAGCCCCCGGCAAAGTGCTCTGGTTCGCCGATATGGAGACCGGCGATCTTTCGCAGTGGAGTGTCCCTGGTGTCCCGGGTGGGTCCAACACCGGTGGAGGCGTGTTCAACAGCGGCCTCGCCCTGGCAGGAGTTGACGAAGTCGGCCTCGCGCATAGCGGGCTCCACGCAGCTAAGCTCTTTATCAATACTCAAAGCACGGGGGAGCTTCCTACGAGCGGTACCCGCTTATTTCGCTGGCTCGAACCTGAAAAGCACTCCGATCTCTATTATTGTGTCTGGTTCTACTTCCCGCAGCGTTACATCCCCAATGGCAACCCCCCCTGGTGGAATGTATTCCAGTGGAAATCGAAGCGAGCCGATGTCAGCGATCCTTTCATTGCATTGAACGTTGGCAACCGTTCGAATGGCGCAATGTATTTCTATCTGTACGATAAGAACATGGCAAAATCCTACGGCCAATCCATCAAAAACATTCCCGAAGGGCAATGGTTTCGCGTCGACGCGTTCCACAAGTGCTCAGGTGAAAAGACTGGACAAGTCACTTTCTGGCAGGATGGCACGCAAATTTTAGACGTCGGAAACGTACAAACGCGTTACGCCGACGGCAACTGCTCTTGGAGCGTGAATAACTACTCCACCAGCTTGAATCCCGGCGCCGCCACCATATACGTTGATGATGCTGCCATCTGTCTGGGCGGCCGCTGCCCGTGACTCCGAGTCGTATATGGCTCAGTGTTGCACAGTAATGCTTGCGCCCCTTCCAAACGGCGCCGTGCTGATGGCCGCGTCATCCACATAAATCGTCGCGGTCGCGGGAGTTAGCCCACTCGAATAGTTGTTGACGCTCCACTGACAGTCGCCGTCGGCGTAACGCGTATTGACATTCTGGATGTCCCACAATTGTGCGCCATCTTGCCATATGGTCACTCGCCCTGCCCCACTGCCATCGCATTGATAAAAAGCTTGCACATTGAACCATCGCCCGACGGGGACTGGCACTACGCTCTGGGAAGCTTGCTGATAGGTGGTTTGGGTATTGTCATCCCCCAGATAAAAAAACATTTCACCTGAGGGCGTTGCCCCCACCTCCAAAGTAAAGAAGGGGTCGCTCGTCGCCACGCCAGAAACCAAGTGCTTGGATTTCCACTGCAGGACGTTCCAAAACAACGCAGGCGTATAACTTTGCGGAAAGTAGTACCACACGCTGTAATAAAGCTGCGGATATGTTTGCGCTTCAGCCCACCGGAACAGCCGTACTCCGCTTGTCGGCGTATCGGGAGTCGTGATCGTCAGCTTTGCCGAGTACGAACCGCTGTGCGCGAAATCTGTGGACGCCGCTGCGTTCGCCATGCCGCTGTTCTCGATATCCCCCCCGAAATTCCCCACGGGACTGGTCATCGGGAAAAACCACTGTGATAAATCCCCAGTCTCCATATTCGCCGACCATAGGAGGCTTCCAGGCCCCCCGTTCGTTTTGGCCGTATACCCCGTGCATCCGCTAAAGACAGCAAAAGCAAAAAGCCCTAATGCCGCCATCGCCAAGAACGGGGAACTCTTCGTTAGCTGCAACCATTTCGCCCAAGCGATTCCGTAACGCTTTCTTTCCACGGTCCTCCCAGCCTTTCCAAGACGACTCGCTTTCCTTCGGGATCCTGGCTGGGACTTGCTCCGGCCTCTGGGCTTCCCCTCCGGCCCTCCACCAAATAAACACACGCTAACCCTCTCATCTTCACTGACCTCGGGACATCTGGAAATCCGGTAAGTTCTGCAATGAACGTTGGGAAGAGGTATGAAAGGAATCCCGCAACAAAACAAATCCCCGCCAGTTAGACCGCCTGTGGAACTACTCCATGGTGAACCGGGGTGTCCACCTGAGTGATTTTCCATAATCCTCCGGGCATCCGCCTCAGTGATGTAACCGATTGTTCCCCCTTCGGGCGTTCGATAACTTTTACAAAGTCACAGAAGCGTGCCTTGCAATAGGTGCCTAGAAAGGGAAGGTGAGTGATTCACGCTCGGCTCTTGGAGAGTTTGATAGTTAGTGAATCCTCTCCAGAATTGGATAACGAATGATTACTTGTGATGTTGCAATAGTCGGCGCAGGGCCTTACGGTCTCTCAACTGCCGCCCATTTGAAAGCCGCCAATGGATTGGACATCCGTGTCTTTGGCGAGCCCATGTCTTTTTGGGAGAGGCACATGCCCAAGTTCATGCTTCTCCGCTCTCCTTTGGCGGGCTCTCATCTGTCCGATCCTCACCAGGATCTCACGCTACAGGGCTACCAGGCCTCCACTGGAAACGCCATTACTTCCCCCCTGCCTCTGTATCGCTTCGTTGACTACGGCCGGTGGTTTCAATCCCAAGCGGCGCCTGATACCGACCCCAGAAAAGTACAGCGCATAGAAAAAAACGGTACTTACTTCTGTCTCACCGCCGAAGACGGCGAAGTCTGGAAAGCCCGCCGCGTAGTTATCGCTGCCGGAATTGTGCCCTTCGCCTGGCGCCCTGAACAGTTCAAGAACGTTCCGCGCGAACTGGCTTCGCATTCGTGCGATCACTGCGACCTCAGCCGCTTTGCCCAAAAAAAGGTCGTTGTCATTGGCGGAGGCCAAAGCGCCTTGGAATCCGCAGCTCTGCTCCACGAAGCCGGAGCCGATGTCGAAGTCCTTATCCGCGCTCCATTTGTCCGCTGGCTCTGGCGGCAAAAATGGTTCCATACCTTCAAGCCCGTCGCTCGCTTGCTGTACGCGCCCCCTGACGTAGGCCAAGCCGGCCTCAGTCACCTTGTCGCGCGCCCCAACCTATTCCGTCGCCTTCCCCGCTCTATCCAGAATAAGTGGGGCAAGCGCGCCATCCGTCCTGCGGGAGCCGCCTGGCTCTATCCCCGCTGCGAACCGATTCGCATCACCACCTCCCGCTTCGTCACCTCAGCTGTTCCCAAAGCCGGCCGTCTGGCTCTTACTCTAAACGACGGCACCGCGCGTCAGGTGGACCATGTCCTCATGGCCACCGGCTACCGCGTGAACATTTCCCAATATCCCTTCCTTCCCTCTTCATTGCTGAAATCCGTAGCTATGGTCGACGGCTATCCCGTACTCAACAATCGCTACGAGTCTTCCCTTGATGGCCTTCATTTCCTGGGTGCCCCCGCCGCCTGGAGCTTCGGCCCGCTGATGCGCTTCGTGGCCGGTGCCGATTTTGCCTCGCGGACCCTTACACGTGGAGTCCTGGGCCGGGTCAAATCCATCAAGCCTCACAAATAACCTTGGCCTCCACTGCCACAATTTCGATTCTGGCCGAGCCATCTGCAACCGTCGCCGAGCACGCCAACGGTTCCTCGGGCGCCTTGCTCATGGGCGCTGACTACCGCGCCCTGGGCATAGCGCGCAGCTTGGGCCGCCGCCGAATTCCCGTCTGGGTGATGAAACAAGGCGGACACCTCGTTGCCGCGCCCTCGCGATACGTCCGCCGTAGAATCCCTCCCTGGCCCGAGGGCGACGATGCCTCAAAGATTGACTTCCTTCTCGACCTCAGCGTAAAGAACGGCCTCAAGGGTTGGCTCTTAATACCCACCGACGATTACGCCGTCAACCTCGCCTCCGTCTACCACGACCTCCTATCCAAGCAATACCGTGTCACCGTTCCCTCTTGGGAAAAGCTCCAATGGGCCTGCGACAAGCGCCAACTCCACAAACTCGCCTTGAAGCTCGGCGTCGATCAACCGTGGACGAAATGCGTTCCTACGAAGGAAGAATTCGCACGCCTCGACTGTCCTTTCCCCGTGATTCTGAAACCGGCCGTCCGACTCAAACCCACCAGTCTCGCCATTCCCAAAGCCTGGCGTGCCGACAATCGCGACGAACTGCTTGCGCGTCTCGAAGAAGCCTCCAGCTTCATCCCTCCGGAAAACCTTATCCTTCAGGAAATGATTCCCGGAGGCGGAGAGACCCAGTTCTCCTACGCGGCCCTCTGCAAAGACGGCTTTCCTCTGGCGTCCATCGTGGCCCGCCGCTTGCGCCAATACCCCAAGGACTTCGGCCAATTCAGCACCTTCGTCGAAACGGCTGAAGAGCCTCAGGTCGTAGCCGCCTCAGAGCGCCTCCTGGCCGCTGCACGTTTCACCGGGCTCGCCGAAGTCGAATTCAAGAAGGATCCCCGCGACGGCCGCTTCAAAGTTCTGGATGTCAATCCACGGGTTTGGGGCTGGCATACTCTTTCCGTGCGCGCCGGCGTGGACTTCTCTTATCTCCTCTGGCTACTTACGAAAGGTGAACCGGTTCCCATGCTCAAGGCCCGCGCCGGCGAGCGCTGGGTTCACGGGAGCGCCGACCTGCGCGTAACCTTGGGCGAAATCCTCAACGGCGGACTCTCTCTTTCCTCTTATCTGCGTTCTCTCCGCGGCCCCAAAGAGTCCGCCATCTTTGCTTGGGATGATCCCCTCCCCGGCCTTCTCGATCTTCCACTCTTTGCTTACTCGCTCGGGAAGCGCGCCATAGGAGCAAAAGCATCATGACTTCAACCGTGAGTGCCGCGCTTACTGGCCATTTACTTATTAAGGAATCTACCTCTTCGCGTTTGGAGGATTCACTTGATTGAGCCCCGGCGCCCCATCGTTTAGTTTCTTTATGCTGCGGGTAAGGGGAATCCTAAAGTGTTCAGCTTCTCGGCTTTTGTCTTTAAAGAAATTGGAGGTTTTCTAAATTGCGAATCACGGTGATTGGTTGCGGTTACGTGGGATTGGTCACGGGAGCTTGCCTTGCCGAAGCCGGGCACGAAGTCATTTGCACTGACAATGATCAGGAACGCATCGCCACACTAAATTCCGGCGTCGTTCCCATCTATGAACCGTATCTCGACGCTCTGCTAGCCTCCAACGTCAAGGCGAACCGCCTCTCCTTCACTTGCGATTCTGCCTCCGCTGTCAAGTCCGGCCAAGCCATCTTCATCTGCGTTGGCACACCACCGAAGGAGAATGGCGAAGCCGACCTCTCCGCCATTGACAACGTCGCTCGCCTGATTGCCGCCGAAGCCCAAACGTCAAAACTCATCGTCGAAAAAAGCACCGTTCCCGCCAAAACTGGCCAGCAACTGAAGCGCGTTCTGAGCGTCTATCGCCGCAACCCCAGGGTAAATTTCCTCGTGGCTTCCAACCCCGAATTTCTGCGCGAAGGTACGGCCGTCGAAGATTTTCTGCATCCTGACCGCATCGTCCTCGGTGTTGAAGACGAAGACTCGCGCAAACAACTCCGCGAAATCTATGGCCCCATTCTCGAAGCAAACTTCCAGTGTCCCATCCATCTCAGCGGCTGCCCATCCGTAAAACCGCCGAAGCTCGTGCTTACCACCATCAACAGCGCCGAACTGATCAAGCACGCCTCCAACTCTTTCCTCGCCCTGAAGATCTCCTACGCCAACATGATTGCCGATCTGTGCGAAAGAGTCGGCGCCGATATTCAGGAAGTCGTCGACGCCATGGGACTCGACCCGCGCATTGGCCGCCAATTCTTGAACGCCGGGCTCGGGTTCGGTGGCTTCTGCTTGCCCAAGGACGTTCAGGCCTTCGTCCGGCTCGCCGAGCATTCCGGCGTGAACTTCAACATGCTCAAGGAGGCCGAGCAGGTCAACAAGCGCCGCATCGATCTGTTCATCGAAAAAATTCGTCAGGCTCTCTGGGTCATTAAGGACAAACAAATCGGTATTCTAGGTTTAGCGTTCAAAGCCAACACCGACGACATTCGCTTTGCGCCGTCGCTTGAAATCATTCGCCGGTTGCTCGCTGAAGGCGCGAATCTTCGCGCCTACGACCAGGAGGCCATGACCAAAACCTCGGCCATTTTCCCTCAGGTTGAATTCTGCGAAGATCCGTACGGCGTCGCCCGCGATGCGGATGCCCTGCTCATCCTCACCGAGTGGCCCGAATTTCGCGAACTCGATTGGTCTCGCGTTTCTGACGCCATGAGCCGTCCGCTTGTGCTCGATGGCCGCAATCTTCTGGATCCCGCCGCGATGACAAAACTCGGCTTCGAATACCACGGCTTCGGTCGCCGCCTCGAAAGACGCGCCAAGCACCGGATTCCCGCAGCGCCCGTTCTCAGCGATTCTTTCTCCATCCACCAACACGCTTAGCATCTTGCCTCTGTAGAGGCCGGGCTTTAGCCCGGCCTTCCGCAAGTGCTTTCCGCCTTCATTGCCCTTTCGTCCGACTGTAAGACAAACCCTCACTGCCCTCCTTCTCGCAAACCTCTTGTACACTTTCTGTTCCTCAGAGCAGTAGTTAGCAAAAAGTCTTTTCAACTAATGTCTCTCATTGCAGTGGAGTAGGCCCTTGAGCTTGCGTCTTGGCTCTCGGTGCTCCTCCGGCTTGGTCCTTACCTGGAGTTGACCGCGCCGGGATTCGCCCTGTGAGAGTGCTTTGTGAATCGTTGCTCTAAGTCCTTATTCGCCATCCTATTGGCGCTTTCAGCAGCCGCCTGCACGGCTATGGTTTCTCACGTCAACGGCAATGGCTCCGCCCCTCCCGTCGCCCCGTCCATCACCACGCAACCAGTCAATCAAACGGTGACTTCAGGACAAGCCGCTACCTTCACAGTGGCCGCGAATGGCACAGCCCCTCTGACCTACCAGTGGCAAAAGAACGGCGCGAACATCGCAGGCGCAACCTCCGCAAGCTACACCACGCCCTCGGCCGCAAGTTCAGACAGTGGTTCGACCTTCGACGTAGTGATAAGCAACAGTGCTGGGAACGTCACCAGCAGTTCCGCCACGCTCACCGTGAGCGCAGCTGCGGCGGCGCCCACGATCACCACGCAGCCGGTGAATCAAAGCGTGACCGCGGGACAGACCGCCACCTTCTCCGTCACCGCGTCTGGGACCGCTCCTTTGAGCTATCAGTGGAAGAAAAACGGCACGGCGGTTAGCGGCGCTACTTCCGCTTCTTACACGACGCCTGCCACCACCAGCTCCGACAACGGCGCGCAGTTTACCGTTGTGATCAGTAACTCTAGCGGAAACGCAACCAGCAATGCAGTCACCCTCACAGTAGACGCAGCTGCCGTCGTACCGACGATCACCACGCAGCCGGCGAATCAGACCGTGACCGCAGGACAAATCGCAACGTTCACAGTGTTGGCGGCAGGAACGGCACCATTAAGCTATCAGTGGAAGAAATACGGTACGGCCATCAGTGGCGCGACGGCTTCTTCCTATGCCACGCCTGCCACCACCAGCTCCGACGACGGCGCGCAGTTCACGGTCGTGGTCAGCAACGCGGCAGGATCGGTAACCAGTTCTGCCGCCACCCTCACCGTCAGCAACGGCTCGACGGCCACTGACTGCACGCTGTTTGCTTCGCCCTCCGGCAATGACGGCAACTCCGGCACTTCTTCTTCCGCTCCCAAAACGTTCAACGGCGCTGCGTCGGCTTCCCAGCCCGGCTCCGTCGTCTGCTTGCTT
>Ga0209166_10001090_pt1 | contig 23948 bp, 19 predicted proteins | sample Coa_R1_3_FD_187151 | JGI IMG/M metagenome (GOLD analysis project Ga0209166, IMG submission 187151) | Surface soil microbial communities from Centralia Pennsylvania, which are recovering from an underground coalmine fire - Coalmine... | ecosystem: Environmental > Terrestrial > Soil >...
GCAGCGTTCCGCCAGCGCCTCGACGCCCGCCGGCTGCCACCCGCTGGTCGGCATCGGCATCGGCGCCGGCGTGGCCCTCGCCCTCGGCAAGAACAGCACTGCGGCCCAGAGTGTCGACGTCACCGCCGCCCATGGCTCGCTCGCCAACGTTCGCTTCGGCCGCGCCATCGGCCAGGCCGTCGGTAAGAACAGCACCGTCATCCAGCAGGTCGGCGTTCATTAATCCCTTCACCGGATGGCTCGGGGCTCCGCCCCGCGCGGGAGGATCCGATGGCCAGACTTCTGCTTCCCTTGATCCTGGCGGCCGCCCTAGCCGCCATCGCCGTCGTTTGCGCGACACGCGGCCATGCCCAGTCGCTCGTGTGCCGGACGGTCGACGGCAATACGGTCTGCGCCGGACCAGGCGCCACGAGCTGCCAGACGGTCAACGGCAAGACGGTATGCGCGCAGAACGGCCCATCCTGCCGGTCCGGGCGCGGCAAAGCCGGCTGCAACGACGATCCGCCGGCGACCAAGCCGCAGGATGATATGTCCACAGACGATTCCGATTCCGACGACGATGACGGCATGATCGATCCGCCGCACAGTCCCGCCGTCCCCAGCCCGAGCCATCGTCGCTAGCGCCGATCCGCGATCCTTCCCGCCTCTGCCAGAAACTCACGGCTTTTGTGGTGCGCCTCACAGCGGCCGCGCGACCGCTCTCCTAAGCTCTTATCACGAACACCGATCCCGGTGTCCGAGCAACGGAGGAAGCCATGTACGGTCTCAGCAAGCTCGAGTGGGTCGCGGTGCGGAATTTCGCGGCGCTCGGCATGGAACATGTCGCTTATGTCAAGCCGGTCCGGGTCAAGGGTGTCGCGACCTATGCGGTCCATGCGGCCGATGGCACCTATCTCTGCCGCTACGCCGACCGGGACGCCGCGATGGCGGCGGTCCGCCAGCACGAGCTCTCGCCCGTCAGCCTCCACTGACCCGCGCCTGCCGTCCAAGCACCCCGCTCGCAACCCGCTTCAGGAGACCCGTCATGTGGCGTTCGACCCGGCTTCCGGCCATCGCCTTGCTGGCCTTCCTTAACCTGCCCGCCCTGGCGCAAGAGGCCGGCGGCGTGTTCATCCCCGCGGAGGTGCTGGAATCGGCGAATGTCCCTGTCATCACGCCGCCCGGCTTCCCCTTCACCCATAGCGGCAACGGCGTTTCGCCCAATGGGCCGCCCAACGTCGGCTCGGCTGCAAGCCGGCAGGCCGCGAACCAGCAGCTGGTCGCGCAGAACCGCGGCGACGGCGGCTTCCTCGAAGGGTTCCTGCGCGGTCAGCCGCTCGCGGCGAGCGTCGCCCCACCGCCGCCGGGCGCGGTACCGGTCATCATCAACAACACGCCCTTCTTCTTCAACAGCCAGGGCGGGCCGCAGAGCGTCGATTTCGGCACCGGCAACATCGTGCAGCAGCAGGTGTCGGCGCAGCCGACCGCGGGCAACGTCGGCCAGAGCCAGGCCGTCAATTTCGGCAGCGCCGCCGGATCGACCGCCGCCCCGGGCGTCGGTAGCGGCACGGGCTCCGGCGGCCACCGCGGCCGTGGCAACGTCACGAACGGCGGCGGCAACACCGTGATTGCCGGCACCAATGCCACCGCCCAGCAGCAGGTCCTGACCATCGCCGGGCCCCGCCTGCCCCTGACGCCGATCACCCAACAGCAGGGCCATTGATCGACAGCGGGTTCAGGTACTAGTTGCGCGCCGACAGGCCGAAGAACACCCGCAGGCGGCGCAGCAGATCCTCGGAGCTCGGCATCGCCGCGCCGTTCATGGCCTGCTCCAGCGCCTGCACGCGGCTGATATTGAGGCGTTGCCGTTCGGCCATCAGGGCCGCGAGCGGCGCGCCGAGTTCCGGACGCCGCCGGAGCAGCGGGTCGATGTCGCTCTTGCACATCTCGTAGAGAACCGCGTCGGTCGCCGCCACGATCGAGGCGGTGCGCGGCGCGCCCGTCAGCAGCGAGATCTCGCCGAACAGATCGCCCGGCACCATCCGGTCGACCGTCGCCTCATCGCCGGCGGGCACGGACAGGCGCACGTCGAGCGCGCCTTCGGCGACCAGGAACATGGAGCCGCCAGGCTCCCCCTGGCGGACCACGACGGTGCCCCGTTCGACCCGATGCTCGCGCAGACGCCCGGCCAGAATCGCACGCTCCTCCGGCTCGAACGCCTGGAAAAGCTCGGTCTCGGCGATCAGGGTCTCGAGCGGAGCCGGCTCCGAGGCCGCTTGCTCGCCGGCCCGAGACCAGACGACCGCCCGCTTCGGCACCGCGACCGCGACCCCGCCGCGGCGGAGCGCTCTCAGCACGCTGGACATGACGATGTCGCGGCACGTGTTTTCCTCGCCGTAATCCGGCACCCAGAAGCGGACGACATAGATGACTCCGCCGTCGCCGCAGTCCTGGGCGAGCACGTCCGGCCGCAGGTTCGGATAGGCCCGCGTCGCCGCCGTGGCCCCGGCCAGCAACAGGCGCTTCGCCCGCTCAACCGGCACCGCGGCGTCGAGCGACAGCTTGATGCTCGTGCGGAAGCTCGGCGCCGGCTCGCTGTAGTTGATCAGCCGTCCGGTCGCGATCAGGCCGTTGGGCGCAATGACGGCGATGCCGTCCCGCGTCGTCAGCCGCGTCGCGCGCCAGGTGATCTCCGTCACCCGTCCGACGACGCCCGGGCCGGTCTCGACCCAATCGCCGATCCGGTAGGGATGGTCGAAATTGAGCGCGATGCCGGAGAAGACGTCGCTGATGATGTAGCGCAGCGCGAAGCCGATCACGGCGATCATCACGCTCGAGGTGGCGATGAGGCCGGTCGCCGGCTGGTCGAACACGAAGATGAAGATGGCGACCGCTGCCAGCGAGAACAGCAGGCCGCGCACCAGATCGCTCAGCAGCCGCGGCGGCGGCGTCGGCCGGCTCGCGGCCTCGGCCATGCGCCGAAGCAGCAGGTCGACGACGCGCGCGCCGAGCCAGGCAAGGGCGAACCAGACGGCGACGCCGGAGACGTAGCGGATCACGGTCAGCGACCCGACGCTCATGCCGGCGTCGGCCATGAGTTCCGGCCGGTTGGTCAGATGATATGCCAGGAAGGTCGCCGCCGAGACGACGGCCGGCACAGCAAGCAGTCGATAGCCCGGTGCGACCACCGCAACCCCCTCGACATGACGCGCCTGTCGGCGGATCGCGCGACGCCGCCCGCCGTCATGAAAATGGGCGCGTCGCGCCGGTGCCGTCAATCCTCCCATGAATGGCATCGGGGCGGCGGTCCTATTGCGGACCGCCGCCCCAGGCTTCGTTCGGTCGAGAACCGATCAGGTCGGGCGCCCAAGCTCCCGGCGCAGGAACTGCACGCGGCGGTTCTCCGGCGCGGAGGGATCGACCGTGAGCGGCTCGGTCTTGCCCTTGCCGACCGCTTCCAGCCGCTCGGGATCGACGCCCTGGGCCACCAGGTAGCGGGCGACCGCCAGCGCCCGCTGGCGCGACAGTTGGAGATTATAGTCGGCACTGCCGACGGCATCGGTATGGCCCTCGATCGACAATCCCAGGGTTGGGACCTGGCGCATCAGCTCGACGATGCGATCGAGTTGGGGCTGATTGGCGCGAGGGATCGCCGACGAGTTGAAGGCGAAATTGATGTGGAAGCCGACCGCGCCCGGCTCCTGCTGTTCCTGGCTGGCTTGCCGGGTGGGGGCATTCGGCGCCCGCTCGTGCCGCGCGGCCGGCATGGACGCGGGTGCGGCCTGCGGCATCGGCGCGGCGGCCGGCATCGCGCTGGGCATGGCCGTCGGCATGGCGACGGGCATCGCAACCGGCATCGGCGCCGAGGGTTGGGCGGGAGGCTGCACTATCGCGGCAGCCGGCTGAACCGGGCTCGGCGGCTGTGCGGCATCGCGCCCCGGCAGCACGATCTTGCGCGAGGCGCCGGGCAGGGATTCCGGAATGAGGATCGCGCGCAGCTGATCGAGCGACGGCGTGTCCTCGAAGATGCGGACTTCGGCCGGGCCCTGGACCTGAGCATGTGCCTGGGCGGACAGCCCGGCTGCGATCGCGAGGGCGGCAAGGGCCACACTGGTCATCAAGCGCATGGTATCCTCCTGTGTTACTGTCGAGGGGGATGCTAGATCGGCATCGTCCCGCCGACTGTGAGGCAGTCCACAAACGGCTGCGTTTTCGACTCCCGCATGGCCGATTTTCCGGGGGGCCGTCATGGAGGACGCGGTATCCAGGAATGCGGCGTCCAGGATGGCCGCGATCATCGCGGGAGCGGCGCTGCTGTTCCTGTGCGCGGTTGGCGCCGCTCTCGGCCTCGCCGAGCCGCCCTCGCCGCTCGCCGCGGCGGATCGACTGTTCGAAAGCCTGGCCATCCGCTTCTTCACGCCGCCGCGCCCGCCGGGCGACCGGATCGTCATCATCGGCCTGACCGAGGACACGCTCGCGGCCCTGCCCTATCGCTCGCCGCTCGACCGGGGCTTTCTCGCCCATCTGATCGAGGCGCTGGCGGCCCAGGGCGTGAGCGTCATCGGCCTCGATATCGTGTTCGATCAGCCGACCGAGCCGGACAAGGACCGGCTGCTCGATACCGTGCTGCGCGAGGTATCGACGCCGGTGGTCGTCGGCTCGATCACCAACGACACGTCCTTGCCGGCGGCACAGCGCCGCTATCTCGAGGATTTCGTCGCCAGCCACCGCCATGGCTATACGAATCTCGCGCGCGATACCTTCGACGATACGATCCGCCTGCACATCCCGCGCGACGGCGCCGGGGCGCCGAGCTTTCCCGCCGCGATCGCCGAGGCGGCCGGCGCCCGGCCCCCCGACCGGCCGTTCGCCATCGCCTGGCGGCCGGCAGCCGATGGTGCGACGCCATTTCCGGTCTATCCGGCCCAGCTCGTGCCGTCATTACCGGCGGCCTGGCTCAAGGGCAGGATCGCGCTCGTCGGCCTGCTCATCCCGGGCCAGGACGAACATCACACGCCGCTCTCGGTCTTCTCCCATGCGACCTTCGGCGTCGAGATCCATGCCCACGCCCTGTCGCAGATGCTGGAACCGACCACGCCCGCCGCGCCCAGCCCGTGGATCGCGCGCGGCGCCGTCGCCGCCGCCGCCGCGATCGGCATGGCGCTGGCCCTGGCCAATAACGGCGCCCTGCTGATCACGGCCATGGTGGTGCTGATCGCGGCGATCTGGGGCGGCGCGCTCGCCGCCTTCAGCGCGGGCGCGCCGCTCATAGCCCCGCTGGCACCAACGCTGGCGCTCAGCCTCGGCGCCGGCGGCGCGCGCACCTGGCGCGGCTGGCAGGAACGGCGCGACCGCAAGGTGCTGATGCAGCTCTTCTCGCGCTTCGTCGGGGAATCACTCGTCCAGGAGTTCTGGAAGCAGCGCGACAGTTTCCTCGACGGCGGCCACCCCCGGCCGCTCGAACTCACGGCCACCGTGCTGTTTTCCGACATCGCCGGCTTCACGCCGATCTGCGAGAGCCTGGCGCCGGCGCCGCTCATCGCCTGGCTCGACCGCTATATCGACACCATGGTGCGCATCGTCGCCGGCCATGACGGTGTCGTGCTGCGCTTCATCGGTGACGGCATTCTCGCCGCCTTCGGCGCCCCCGTCGCACGGAAGACGGAGGTCGAGATCGATGCGGATGCGCAGAACTCCGTGCGCAGCGCGCTCGCCATGGTCGAGGCGATGCGGCAGCTGAACGAGGCCTGGCAGGCCGAGGGGCTGCCGACGGCCGGCATCCGGATCGGCATCTTCACCGGCCCGCTGGTCGCCGGCAGCCTGGGCAGCGGCGCCCATATGGAATATTGCCTGCTGGGTGATACCGCGAACACGGCCGCACGGCTCGAAGCGCGCGGCAAGGACCATGTCGAGGGGCCGCAGGACTGCGTGATCCTGGTCGGCGAGCCGACCTGGGCGCGACTGGCCGGCCGGTTCCGGGCGGCGGCGGTGGGCGACGTCAGCCTGCGCGGCAAACGGCACCCGGTCGGCGTCTACCGCATCCTGGGCGTGGCCGACTGAACGCGGGCGACGAGCTCGGTCGCGGCGGTGGACGGCTCGGCGCCGCCGATGGCCTCGAGCGCGCCCGGGTCGCGCAACGTGATGAAGCCGCCGTCGACGCCGATCAGCCCGTCGCGCTGCCATTCGCCCAGGTGCTTGTTGATGCTCTCCCGCGACACGCCGATCAGGCTGCCGAGCTGCTGCTGCGACAGCTTGATATCGAGCCGCATGCCCGCACCTTCCGGCTTGCCGAATGCGCCCGCGAGCCGCAGCAGGCAGCGCGCGAGCCGCGACGGTGCCTCGAGGAACATCGTATCCTCGAGATGTTCGCTGGTCTGGCGCAGCCGCTTGCACAGCATCGAAATCAGCCGAAGCGCCACGTCCGGATGCTCGGCCAGGAACGGCAGGAACCGCGACCGTTCGACGACCAGCAGATTGGTTTCCTCGAGTGTCACCGCATCGGCCGTGCGCGGCTCGCCATCGAGCAATGCGATCTCGCCGAACACGCCGCCGCGGTTGATGATATTGAGCACCAGCTCCTTGCCTTCGAGCGAGTGGGTGCAGATCTTCACCCGGCCGCGGATCACCGCCATCATGCTGGTGCCGGCGTCGCCCTTCTGGAAGATCACCGAGCGCGGCCCATAATCGGCGAGCGAGGCCGTCGCCGCGAGCTGGCGCAATTCGTCACGACTAAGGTTCTGCAGCAGGGAATTGCTCGCGAGGACAAGCTCCTTGTCGAAGGCGATATGCGCCATGACGGCTATCTCCCTGTTGCCGGCCACCGCTCTAGGGCGTGGCCGGATCGAATCGCATAATAGTAAGTATATGCCAAATTGCGATCAACCTATCGGCGTCGCCGAAGTCTTGACTATTCGGAATAGCCATTACTCGACCAATAGTTGAGCGGATATAATTCGTCCAAATTAGCACTGTCAGTGAACCATTTCACAGATAATTCTCCATACACCGTTGTTTAGTTATGGGACGCGCGGTATTTTCGAATCAACGAACCGCACGAGCGGGAGCGTTACTGCCATGTGGAAAAGCAGCTTTCGCCGAGTGCAGCGACGGTCCGCCGCCGTGCCATGGCGCTTGCGCCTACCGCTGCTGGCGGTCTCGGTCCTGGCCCTGACGGCCTGCCATCCGCGCCCCGAAACGGCCCATGTTGCGGTTGAACCCCGGACGGCGCCGGTCCGGACCATCACCAGCTTCAACGAATCCCTGCGCTGCATGGACAATATGTTCCTGGCCATGGGCAAGCGGGACGTGTTCGTGACCAGCGCCGGCGTACCGGACGCAACCGGCATGATCACCGCCGGCACCAAGGAAATGCTGATCACCGCAATTGCAGAAATGTCGGCGAAGAGCGGCGCCTTTCGGTTTGTCGACTACGACCCGACCCAGATCGACGTCCAGTTCCTCTCGCAGCTCGTCGGACTGCGTCCGGAATTCGTGGCGCCCAGCTATTATATCCGCGGCGCGATCACCCAGCTCGACAGCAACGTGCTCGATTCCCATGCCGGGGCTGCCGTATCAGCGCCGTCGTTCGACCTCGCTGTGTCGAGCGATCAGGTCGTGTCGGTCATGTCCGTCGACCTCAACATCGGCAAGCTCGTCACCCGCCAGATCCTGCCCGGCATGTCGGCCAGCAACTCGATCGCGATCACGCGTAGCGGCCACGGCGGCGACGTCGGCGGCACCATCGGCAAGGCCGGACTGACGCTCTCGGTCTCGCTCGACAAATCCGAAGGCTTCCACCAGGCAGCACGTGACCTGATCGAGCTCTCGACGATCGAGGTCCTGGGCAAGCTCACGCGCGTGCCCTATTGGCAGTGCCTGCAGATCGACCAGACGAATCCGACCTACCGGGCCGAGGCGCGCGAATGGTTCGACGCGATGAGCGAGCCCGAGCGCGTCCGCTTCGTCAAGACCGGCCTCGCGCGCGCGGCTTATTATAATGGGCCGGTCGATGACCAGTTCGACCCCGCCCTGCACGACGCCGCCGCCCGGTACCAGGCCGAGCATGATCTCGTGCCGAACGGCCGGGTCGATTTCGATCTGTATTATCGTCTGCTGGCGGCCAGCACCCGCCCGGCCGAGGTCGCCAGTGCCGCCCCGCCGGCGCTGCCGGCCGCCCCGATGCCGGCACCCGCACCGGTGGCCGATGCGGCCCCGCCGGCACAGCCGGCGTCGGTCGAGGTCGCCGTCACTTCGGATCGCGGCGAGCATCCGACCTTCCAGGTCAATGATTTGCTCGTGGTCCAAGCTCAAACCAATCGCGACGGCTTCCTTTACTGCTATTATCAGGATGCTGACGGCTCCGTGGCGCGCATCTTCCCGAACCGGTTCCAGCCGAACGCCTTCGTGCGCGGCGGCGCGGCGGTGCAGATCCCGCCGGGACCGGCGCGGACCTTCAGCATCCGCTTCGACACGCGGCGGGCCCGCGAGGCGATCGCCTGTGTCGCAGCACCGATCGAATTCGGACTCCGGCTGCCGCAGCAACTTAAGACCCAGGACCTGGCACCGTTGCCGGTCCGTGGGCTCGACGATCTCATTGAAGATTTCCGTCACGTCGGCGGCGAGCGGATCAGTGTCGGAAAGATGTTCATCGAGGTGATGTGATGGGCATGCAATCACAGCAAGGGCACGCATCGGCACCGCGGCGGTGGAGGGTGTTCCTTTGGGTGGTTGCCTGTCTTCTCCTGGTTTACCCCCTGGTCTCGGACGCCGCCGGAATCGTCACCAACGACACGCGCGTAGCGCTGGTGATCGGCGTCGGCAAGTACCAGTTCGCCCCGGCGCTCGCCAATCCCGGCAATGATGCGCGCCGGATGGCCGAGGCCCTGCGCCGCCTCAACTTCGAGGTGGATGAATCCTACGATCCCGATTACCGCACGCTCGGCCGGGCGTTGCGCGAATTCGGTCTCAAGGCGCAATCGGCCGACGTGGCGCTCATTTTCTTCGCCGGGCACGGCATGCAGGTCGATCACGAGAATTATCTGGTGCCGACCGATGCCAAGCTCGAGCGCGAGCATGATCTCGTCTATGAGGCCCTGTCGCTCGATCTGCCGCTGGGCGAGGTGTCGCAGGCCAAGAAGATCGGCATCCTGCTGCTCGACGCCTGCCGCAACAACCCGTTCGTCGACCGGATGAGCCGTTCCATGACCATCGCCGGGCGCTCGGTCGACAAGCCGAAGGGCCTGGCCCGGGTCGACAAGGTGCCGCGCAATACCATCGTCGTCATGGCGACCCGCGCCGACGAGATTACCGACGACGGCAGCGGCGACAACAGCCCGTTCACCCAGGCTCTGCTCGCGCACCTGCAGATTCCGGGACTCGAACTCAGCCTGTTCTTCCGCAGCGTGCGCGACACGGTGCTGAAGGCGACGAACTACCGCCAGGAGCCCTATGTCTTCAGTTCGCTGGGCGCCGATCCGTTCTATTTCTTCCCGCGCCCGCCGAACCGCCCGCCGGTGATCGGTCCAATCGCGGAACTGGCCGTGCCCGACCTCGCCGGCCCGACTCTGCTCAATGTTCCACGACCTACCGATCCCGACGACGATCCCCTGACGATCCGCATCGTCGCCCTGCCGCGCGCGGGCGAAATCCGCATCGACAGCAAGGTGGTCGCGTTGAATGACGTCGTGACGCTCGAGAAATTCGGCGGGGCGACCTACAAGCCCGATCCCAAGGCGACCAGCGGCCCGGCCGGCACTTTCGATTTCCTGGTCGATGACGGGCGCGGCGGCACCGTCGTCGGCAGCCTGCCCATCCGGGTGGTGCCGACCCGCCGGCCGCCCGTAGTCGAACCCGATCGGGTCGCCGGCATCTATCCCCCGGCCCTCGGCATCCGTCCGCCTGTGTCGCCGGACGGCAGCAACCTGACCGTGACGATCACCGGCCTGCCGACGCATGGCGTGGTGCGCCGGAACGCCATACTGGTCAAGAACGGCGACCGAATGTCGGCCACCGACCTCGCCAGCTTGACCTATTGGCCCGAGGCGGGTTCGGTCGGCGACGCTGGCATGCTGCGCTATGTCGCCGATGACGGGCACGGCGGCACGACGGAAGGCCACCTGCAGATCCAGATTGCCGGCCTGGACGACGGTATCGGCCCGACCTCAGAGGCCGCCGTCTGGCACCGCGTTCGCGACCAGGGCGACCGGGACAGCCTCGAGGCGTTCGTGAAGCTGTTCCCGGATTCGCGTTTCGCGGACGAGGCCCGGCAGCGCACCGGCCAGGTGGCGCAAGTGGCAGCGGTGATCCCGGCGTCCGCCCCGACAACGCCGCCAAAGCCTGTGGCCAGTCCGGCACCGGTACCGGCACCAACGAAGACCGCCGCCACAGCGCCGACGAGCGATACCGCCACGGCACCGCCGCCGGCCGCCGCAGCACCGGCACCGGTGGTGGCGTCGGCACCCGCGCCTGTACCCACTACGGCGCCGCAGCGACCGACACAGGTGGCCGAGAGTACGCCACCGGCATCCCGGCCGGGCGACGCCCGCAAGCTGCCCTCGGACGGCCAAATTGCGGCCGCGCCGACCCCGCCGCCGAAGCTGGACCGCGGCCCCGGGACGTTCCAGGACTGCCCGAACTGCCCCGGCATGGTGAAGATCCCGGCCGGCAGCTTCTCTATGGGCCAGCCCACCGGCGACTCCACGGCAGTGCCGGTGCATCAGGTCAAGATTCGCGCCTTCGCGCTCGGCCTCTATCCGGTGACGGTCGCGGAGTGGCAGGTCTGCGTCGACGAGGGCGGCTGCTCGTCGACGCCGCGTATGGTCGAGGCGACGACCCGGACGCCCGTGCATAATCTCAGCTGGGACGACGCCCAGGAATATGTCGCCTGGCTATCGCACAAGACCGGGCACCATTATCGGCTGCCGACGGAAGCCGAATGGGAATATGCCGCCAAGGCGAACACGACGACGCGCTACTGGTGGGGCGCCGAAGCCGGGGTCGGCCTCGCTAATTGCCAGGATTGCGGCGGCACCCAGGACAAGATGACGCCCCTGCCGGTCGGGTCCTACAAGCCGAACCCGTTCGGCCTGTTCGACCTTAGCGGCGGCGTCGCCGAATGGGTCGCCGACTGCTGGTACCCGAACTATCAGAGCGCCCCGTCGGACGGCAGCGCCCATGATCAGAAGAATTGCCGGTCGCGCGTCCTGCGCGGCGGCTCGTTCCGCTCGGACCATAACAGCATCACGCCTACCGCCCGCGGCCAGTACGACTCGTCCGTACGGTACATCACGAACGGTTTCCGGATCGCCGCCGAGGTCGAATGAACGCCCCGCATTAGGCCGCCGCGCCCTTCTCCGCCGCGGCACGTTGGAGGAAGGAAACGCCAATGAATAAGATTTCTGCCATCCTGGTTGCCGCGATGATCATGGGCCTGGGGAGTGCTACGGCGGGCGATCGCAAGCCAGCACCCCAGGGAGCGAGCGTCTATATCGTGTGGCCGCGCGACGGCGGCGTGATCAAGGACGGCAAGTTCTGGATCCGCATGGGGTTGAGCGGGGCCGGCATCGCGCCAGCCGGCATCGACAAGGCCAACACCGGCCACCATCACCTGCTGATCGACACGGACCTGCCGCCGCTGGACCAGGAAATCCCGAACGACAAGAACCACCTGCATTTCGGTGCCGGCCAAACCGAGGCGCGGATCGAGCTGCCCCCCGGCAAACACACGCTGCAATTGCTGTTCGCCGACGCCAACCATCTGTCGTTCGATCCGCCGATCATGTCCAAGAAGATCACGATCACCGTCCCGCAATGACTTGCCGACCCGAGGAGACACCGATGCGTGGAATTCATCCGCTCGCCTTCGGGCTGGCACTCGCAATCATCGCCTTGCCGGCCGCAAGCCTGGCCCAGACCGAACAGCACGATCACAAGGCCGTGGCGGCCGCCGGCACGACGGCCGAGGGGCGGACCCCCGCCCCGCCGGACGCTTATGTCTATATCGGCTGGCCGAACGACGGCGAAACCTTGCATACCCGGCACGTCAAGGTCTGGTTCGGCACCCGCAATTTCGGCGTAGCACCCGCCGGCGTCGACAAGCCCAACACCGGCCATCACCACCTGCTGATCGACGCGCCCCTGCCGCCGCTGGACCAGGAGATTCCGAACGACAAGAACCATCTGCATTTCGGCGCCGGCCAGACCGAGACGACGATCGACCTGCCGCCCGGTACCCATACGCTGCAGCTTTTGATGGGCGACGCCAATCACATACCGCACAACCCGCCGCTCATGTCGAAGAAGATCACGATCCACGTGGAGTAGCTGACCATGCCCATCGGCACGCACGGACGGGATCGCGACGGGGCAAAATCGGCCTCGGTGTGAGCCGCTGCACAGCGCCTCATACCGAGGCATCCTAGGCTGGCTCGATCGGATAGCCAGAGGCGCCGCGGGACGACAGGTCCGCGCGGCGGCACCTTCGGTATCGCATCGGTCTGCAGAGGGATCGTCATGACGGGCGGTCGTTGCTGTTGGGAGGTCGCCGTGGATCGGACAATTATCGCAAGACTGTTCTGGGTGCTGCTGGTTGTAGCGGTGTTCGCCCTCGCCATGGGCTTGGCCCATGCGGAGGATGCGGTCGTGATCTCCTCGACCGTGCCCGAGCAGGTGCCCGGCCTGATCGTCAACGACACCCAGGTCCTGTCCCTGCCGGCCGGGGGCAGCGCCTCGCTGCTGCTGCGCTCGGGCCAGATGGTGCGGATCCGCGGGCCGTTCGAGGGCAAGCTTGCCGCCGCCACGCCGGCCAGCGCCGCAACCGGCGCCACCGGGTTGATCGAGGCGCTCAGGGGCCAGGGCATCGACGCCTCGGTCATCGGCGCCGGTCGCAGCGCCGCACCGTCGGCCCGGCAAGCGATGGAAGGCCAGTCGGTCGCCGTCGATCCGGAGCAGTCGGCGATCTATTGCGTCGGCCCAACCGACACGGTCTGGCTCAGCCGGCCGCGGACGCTCAAAGGACCGGTGCGGCTGCGCCGGGCGCAGAGCACCCGCGAGGTCACCTGGCCAAGCGGCGCCGCCAAGATCGAATGGCCGGCGGATCTCATGATCGAGGACGGCGACCGGTTCGAGGCACTCAACGGCGCCAGCGCGCCGGTCACCACGATGATCTTCCGCCGCCTGGACAATACCCCCTCGCCGGCCGCCTGGATCGCCGAGAATCTGCTGCGTGGCTGTCGCCAGCAGGCCGAGCCGGCGCTACGCGAACTCGCCCATGAGATCGCCGACGCTGGCAACCCCACGCACTGACGCGAGCAGGCCCAAAGCAGCAACAAACAGGGATCAAAGAATAAACAAAGACGGCCCGACTCGGGTGATGCGCCCGTTCTTCTAAACGGCCAGTTCGGCGCGCATCCGCTCGATGGTTTCGGGCGCCGTGAAGTCGGCGACCCGGGCCCGCATATGGGCGATCAGCGACGGCTCGACCCGGTCGGCCGACCAATCGGGATCCTCGGCCGCGAGCGCCCGCCAGCGGATCGCCCAGAGCGTGGTCCTGAGCCAGGTGAGCCGGCGCGCCGGTGCGATCCAGGGGACTAGGCGTTCCCAAGCCGCCGGCCCAACCGCCTCGGCATAGGCCTCGTGAAAGCCCCGCAGATCGTCGGCGTCGAGCACGGCCATCACCTCGCGATCCCATTGGGTCGAGGTATAGAGCGTGGCATGGGCGAGATCGATCGCCGGCAGGCCGTAGAGCGCCTTCTCCAGATCGACGAAGCGGGCGACGCCGTCGGTACCGACGAGGAAATTGCCTGGATGCGTGTCGGTCGCGACCAGCGTGATCGGCGCCGAGATCGGTGCCGTCTCGGCCGTGCGGGCCAGATCATGAGCCCAGGCGAGTTCCTGGGCGAGCTGTTGCCTGACCGCGGGCTCGATCTCGGCCGCATCGAGGAAGCGCGCATGATTGTCGAGCAGGCTGACGGTGGCGGCGATCGGGTTCGGCGCATGGTCGGACAGCGGCGGCCGACGGCGCGGCGGGATCGTCGGCACCCGGTGGATCGCGGCCAGGCTGCGGGCGAGCGCCGCCAGTTCCGCGGGTAGGCGTGGCGCCCGGCCCGCGACGAAATCGACGACGAGGCCGCCGCGCGGCAGCAGCTCGTCCGGCGGCAGCACCGCATGCAGACCGGGGGTGACGCCGCTCGGCGCCGCCCGCCGGAAGCCCTCGGCCTGGTAGGCCAGCGCCGCCTCGGCCGGCATCGACCATTGGCTGAGCCGCGGGATGCGCACGACCAACCCCAGCGGCTCGAGCGCCAGGTGGTCATGGGCGATGCCCTTCATCGGCAGCGGCACGAGGTCGGCCGCAGTCAGGTTCGGCCAGTGGGCCCGCAGCCGATCGACGAGGCCGGCGCGGTGTTCGGAAGCATGGGGATCGAACAAGACGGTCCTTGAATTTAGCGCCGGTGCTCTTCCAGGCGCGGCATCAGCTCGACCAGATTGCACGGCCGATAGCGGTTGTCGAGCTGGTGCTTCAGGATGTCTTCCCAGCCGTCGCGGCAGGCGGACGGCGAGCCGGGCAGCGCGAACAGGTAGGTGCCATGGGCGACGCCGGCCGTGGCGCGCGACTGGATCGTGGACGTGCCGACCTTCTGCCAGCTGAGCCAGCGGAAGATCTCGCCGAAGCCGGGGATTTCTTTTTCATAGACCGCATGGAACGCCTCGGGCGTCACGTCCCGGCCGGTAACGCCGGTGCCGCCGGTCGAGATCACCACATCGACCTCGGGATCGGCGATCCAGGCCCGGAGCTGCTCGACGATCGCGGCCTGGTCGTCGCGCACGATCTCGCGCCGGACGAGATGATGGCCATCCCGCTCGATCAACTCGGCCAGCGTATTGCCGGACTTGTCGTCGGCCGCCGTGCGCGTGTCGGAGACGGTCAGGAGGGCGATATTGACGGGAAGGAACGGTCTTGATTCATCGAGCCGCGGCATGCTGGACCCCTTGCGACGAAGCGTCGGCCGAGACATAGGTCGGCCATTCGTTCGCCGCAAGCGCATCCAGGTCGGGCACCTTCTGCCCGAGCCGCTGGCGATAGATCCACATGTTGGTCAGCACGCGCTCGACATAGAGCCGCTGCGACGTGGTCGTCAGGCTTTCGATGAACAACAGCGGATCATGCTGGTATTCGGGCTTGTTCTGCCATTGCGTCAGCGGCGCGGTGCCGCTGTTGTAGGCGGCCAGCAGCAGGATCAGGTTGCCGTTGATCTGGGCATGGTCGATCAGCTGCTTCACATATTCCTGGCCGAGGCTGAGGTTCAGCACCGGATCGACCAGATCGTCGACGCTCTTGAAATTGATGCCGGCACGCCGCGCGACGTCGCGGGCGGTCTGGGGCATTAATTGCATCAGGCCGGCGGCTCCCGAGCCGCTCTGCGCCTCGGCGTCGAAGCGCGACTCCTGCATCATCAGCGCGAACAGCAGCGCGCGATCGACCGAGAAGCCGTTGCGCGGTTCCCAGCGCGGCACCGGATAGGCGGCGTCGTCGTGGCGGTCGTCGGCGCCCTTGCGGCCCGTCGACAGCGCCAGGCACAGCGCCGGCATGTTGGCGAGATCGGCGAGCGCCACGATGGCGTCGGCCAGGCCCGGCGTCGAGCGGGTGGTCAGCGCGCGCAATTCCGCCTCCGCCCGGTCGGTTTCGCCGACCTGGACCAGCGCCAGCGCGCGGCGGCCGCCCGGCAGCGCCTTCAGCTGAGCGATCTCGTCCTTGCTCAAGGGCTTGGCGCCGAAGCGCATGTCCGGATCCACGCCCAGCATGCGGCGGGCGAGCAGGCCGTAGAAGGTGCGCGGCTGCAGCGCCGCCGTCTCAAGCAGCGGATCGACCTTCTGCGGCTCGCGCAGCATCAGATGCGCGCGCGCCGCCCAGAAGGCGCCGGCCGCGACATACCAGCTGGGCACGTCGGTCGACCGCGACACCGCCTCGAAGGCGGCGGCGGCCTCAGCATATTTCTTGGTGCGCCAGGCAGCGAGGCCGGCCTCGAAGCGCGCCGGCGGCTGAATGGCAACGCCGCGGGGTTCGGCCGGCAGCTGCGGCGCAGCGACGGCGCGCGCCGCATGCGACGGGGCGTCGGCAATCGGGCTCGCCACCTGCGCGCTCGCCATGATCGGCGACGGCAGCGGCTTGCCGGCGGAGCGCTTTTTGGCGAGCGTCCAGACCGCCCGCGCCTCGGGCAGATCGGCGTAGTGCTCGAGCCAGTCGCGCGCCTCGGTAAAGCTGGTGTGGTACTTGGCCGACAGATAGCGCTGCGCCAGCACTGTGCCGAGCAGCGACTTATCGGTGAGCGCCGCGATCTGCTGGTCGGCCGCCTTCCAGTTCGCCTCGTCCTGGAGCGCGAAGATGGCGGCATAGCGCGACGAGTCCATGTCATCGAGCAGGGCCGGCAGGCTCTGGACGAGATTCGGGTCGATCGGCGGGTTGACGGGGAGTGCGGCGGTCTGCATCGCGCCTGCCGCCGAGGCGGCAGACGGGTTCACGGCAACTCCGAACACGAGAGTTGTCGCAACGACGCAAAGCATCACCGTGGGCCAAGTCCTTTTGGGACGGCCGCCCTGATGTGTTCCAGTCATGACGAGATGGATAGAGGAAAATTCTCGACTACACAAGCATTAAATTTTATATGCTTTTTTCATGCGTCGATTATTTCACGAATAATTGCGTTTTTCTTCGGGCTATTTTGGTGGTTCTTCTAGCCTGGTCTTGATCGATAGTAGATCAGCCCAGGCCTCACGCTTGCGCTCCGGTGAGCGCAACAGAAAGGATGGATGATACATTGCGATTGCTTGGACCGGCTCGGGCAGCCCATTCACCTCAAGGGTCAGCCATTGGCCGCGAAGTCTTGTAATCCCGGGGCTTCCGGGCAGCATCGCGGCGGAGGCGGTACCGCCCACCAATACTAGAAGTAGTGGCCGCACCAGCGCGATATGGCGCTCGACGAAGGGCCGGCAGATCGCGATTTCGCTGTCGGTCGGCTTGCGATTGCCCGGCGGCCGCCAGAACAAGACATTGGTGATATAGGCATCGGCCTGGCGCGAGCGGCCGATCGCCGCCAGCATCCGGTCGAGCAACTGGCCCGAGACGCCGACGAACGGCCGGCCGAGGCGGTCCTCGTCGGCACCGGGCGCTTCACCGATCAGCATCAGCCCGCCGTCGGGCACGCCGTCGGCGAACACCGTGTTGGTCGCGGTCTTCTTGAGCGCGCAGCCTTCGAAGGCCAGGACCGCATCGCGCAGCGCGTCGAGCGTATCGGCCGCCGCCGCGGCCGCCCGCGCCGCCTCGATCGTCGCCGCGAGTCCACCGTCGAACGCCGGCGCGCCCCGTGGTGCGATCGGTGCCGGCGCTTGCGGCGCCGCGGCCGGCTGCGAGGACGATTGCGGGGCAACCGCCACGGGCTTGGTGGGCGCCGGGCGCGCGGCCGCCGTCTGGCGCGCGGCCGCCGTCTGGCGCGCGGCCGCGAGCGCCTGGGCCCGGCGCTCGGACTCGGCGAACCGGTCGACGGCAACGTCGCCGATCGCCTCGTCGGCGCCCATCGCCAGACTCCAGGTCAGCAGCTCTTCCAGCAAACGCTCGCGCAGCATGCCTCTTCCGGGGTAGGTGTTCGGCAAAACGGCCGTTATAAGACTCGAAAGGCCGTTGTATAGGTCTATGGGGGATACGGTTCGGGCGCAACGGCGTTAACAAGCCGACGCCCGCGTTCAAGGAGGGCCGATGGAACGCGAGAGCATGGAATATGATGTCGTCATCGTCGGCGCCGGCCCGTCGGGCCTGAGCGCTGCGATCCGACTGAAGCAACTGGCCGCGGCGGCAGGGCGCGAGCTCTCGGTCTGCGTGCTCGAAAAAGGCTCCGAGGTCGGCGCGCACATTCTGTCGGGCGCGGTGCTCGAGCCGCGCACGCTGAACGAACTCATCCCCGACTGGCGGGAGCGCGGGGCACCGCTCAACACGCCGGCCAAGGAAGACCGCTTCCTGTTCCTGACCGAGACCAAGGCGATCCGCCTGCCGACGCCCCCGCAGCAGAACAACCACGGCAACTACATCATCAGCCTCGGCAATTTCTGTCGCTGGCTCGCCACCCAGGCCGAGGAATTGGGCGTCGAGATCTATCCGGGCTTCGCCGCCGCCGAGGTGCTCTATGACGAGACCGGCCGGGTCAAGGGCGTCGCCACCGGCGACATGGGCATCGGCAAGGACGGCGAGCCAACCGACGCCTATCAGCCCGGCATGGAACTGCACGGCAAGGTCACCATGTTCGCCGAGGGCTGCCGCGGCTCGCTGACCAAGACCCTGTTCGAGCGCTTCGACCTGCGCGACGGCGTCGATCCTCAGACCTACGGCATCGGCATCAAGGAACTGTGGGAGGTCGATCCAGCCAAGCATCAGCAAGGCCTGATCATCCACACTGCCGGCTGGCCGATGGATTCGGCGACCTATGGCGGCTCGTTCCTCTATCACCTGGAGGACAACCAGATCGCCGTCGGCTATGTCGTCGGGCTCGATTACCAGAACCCGACCCTGTCGCCGTTCGAGGAATTCCAGCGCTTCAAGACCCATCCGGCGATTCGGCCGTTCTTCGAGGGCGGCCGGCGCATCGCCTATGGCGCGCGCGCGATCAATGAGGGCGGCTTCCAGTCGATCCCGAAGCTCTCGTTCCCGGGCGGTTGCCTGATCGGCTGCACCGCCGGCTTCCTCAACGTGCCCAAGATCAAGGGCACCCACACGGCGATGAAGTCCGGCATGGTCGCGGCCGAGGAAGTGTTCGCGAAATTCGATGTCGACCAGTCGGCAAACTACCGGCCGGCGCTGGAGAAGACCTGGCTCTGGAGCGAGCTCTACACCGTCCGCAATATCCGTCCGTCGTTCCAATGGGGCTTCTGGGGCGGCTTCCTCTATTCGGCGATCGACACCGTGCTGTTCCGCGGCAAGGCGCCGTGGACGCTGCACCACCGCCACGGCGACCATGAGGCGCTGAAGCCGAAGCGCGACGTGACGCCGATCGTCTATCCGAAGCCTGACGGCAAGGTCAGCTTCGACCGCCTGTCCTCGGTGTTCATCTCGAACACCAACCACGAGGAAAACCAGCCGGCCCACCTGCGGCTCAAGGACCCGTCGGTCGCCATCCGCATCAACTACGATCTCTATGGCGCGCCCGAGCAATATTACTGCCCGGCCGGCGTCTACGAGATCGTCAAGGATGCCGACGGCGCCAATCCGAAGCTGCAGATCAATGCGCAGAACTGCGTGCATTGTAAGACCTGCGACATTAAGGACCCGACCCAAAACATTAATTGGACAGTGCCGGAAGGCGGCGGCGGGCCTAATTATCCCAATATGTAACGTCGAGAGGCGTCAGCGGGTCTGCCGACGGTAGGCCCGCGGACGCGGTGGGAGCGTGATGGCAGAGACGGGCGACGAACGGGAGCAAGCGCTCCGCAATCACCGGACGCGCCCGGCGCGCGCCGGCGGACTCCGGCTCGCGGTCGCGCTGGCCGCCCTGATGGCGCTCGGCGCCTGTGCCGACATCACGCCGTCTTCGGGCGCCACCGGCCTTGCCGACAGCGACGGCGACGCGGCACCCGTGCGGATCGACAGCCATCGCGACCTGCCCTCGTCCCACTCCGCCTATCTGATCGGCGTCGTGGCGCAGGATCAGCATGATTTCGAGAATGCGCTTACCTTCTTCCAGGCGGCACTCGCCCAGGATCCGACCAATGGCGATATCGCGAGCCATCTGTTCGTGCTCGCGATCATCGATGGCAAGCTCGACCTCGCGGCCAAGCTGACCGACCCGCTGCTGCGTGCCAACCCGTCGGCGCCGCTGGTCAATCTGATGGCGACCGTCGAGGCCGCCAAGGCCGGGCGATGGGACGAGGCCCGCGCCGCGGCCGAGCGCCTGCCGCGCCAGGACGTCTACCGGATCACGGGCGCGCTGGCCCGGGCCTGGCTCGCCGCCGACAAGCCGGGCGGGGCCGAACCGTCGCTGAAGGAGCTCGAAGCCGTGCGCGGCTTCGGCGAGATCGCCGCGCTCCATCGCGCCCTCATCCTCGACCAGGCCGGCGACCGGCCGGCGGCCGAGGCGGCCTATCGCGCCGCCCTCAGCGAGGGCGCGCCGGTTCGCGTGGTGCAGCTCGTCGCCAATTTCCTCGAGCGCCATGGCAAGGCCGGCGAGGCGACGGCACTCTATCCCCGCTACCTGGGCGCCAGCGAGACCGAGCTGGGTTTCCCGCCCGAGGCCCCCACGGCACCGGCGCCGCTGGTGCCCGACGCGACCGCCGGTTTCGCCGAGGCGCTGTTCGATCTCGGCAATCTGATGAACGGCGCCGACGCGTCGAACATGGCGCTCTTGACCGCCCGGCTGGCACTCGAGCTGCGGCCGGACTTTCCCGAGGCGAAGATCGTGCTGGCCCAGGCGTTCGAGGGCCTGAAGCGGCCGGATCTGGCGCGCGAGGCCTATGCCACGATCGATCCGGCAACGACGCTCGGCTGGACCGCGCGGCTGCGGATCGCGGCCCTGAAGCAGCAGGCCGACGACGGCGCCGGCGCCCGCGCCGATCTGGAGGGGCTCGCGGCCCTGCACCCGGACCGGCCGGAACCGCTGGTCGAGCTGGGCAACAGCCTCAACGCCGACAAGCAATATGCCCAGGCGGTCAAGGCCTATGACCAGGCCTTCACCCGGGTCAAGGACCCGGACACGGCCGGCTGGTGGGGGCTCTATTATGCCCGCGGCACGGCCTACGAGCGCATGAGCAACTGGCCCAAGGCCGAGAGCGACCTGCGCAAGGCGCTGGCCCTGCAGCCGAACCAGCCGGCGGTGATGAATTACCTGGGCTATTCCATGGTCGACCGCGGCGACCGCCTGCCGGAGGCGCTGAAGCTGATCAAGGGGGCCGTGTCGCAGCGGCCGGACGACGGCTTCATCGTCGACAGCCTGGGCTGGGCCTATTACCGGCTGGGCGACTACAAGAACGCCGAGACCACGCTCGAACATGCGGTCGAGCTGAAGCCGGCCGATCCGGAGATCAATGCCCATCTGGGCGACGCCTATTGGCAGGGCGGCCGGCGCGACGAGGCCCGGCTGCAATGGCGGCGCGCGCTCGGCCTCAACCCCGAACCGGAGCTGGCGAAGGCGATCGAGGCGAAGCTCGACCGGCAGCCGCCCCGGATCAAACCGGCGAAGCGCACCAGCGACGCTGCACCCCCTTCCCGCAGCGGCAGCTGAGCCACTTTCCTTTTCCAGACGAAGACATCCGATGCATAAGACCGCCCGTCCCGCGCCGGCGAAGCTCAATCTCACGCTCGAAGTGGTCGGCCGCCGCGCCGACGGCTACCATCTGCTCGACAGCCTGGTCGCCTTCACCGAATACGGCGACACGCTGACCGCGACCGCGGCGGAGACGCTTACCCTCACGCTCGACGGGCCGTTCGGCGGCATCCTGGTCGGCGATCCCAATGAAAATCTCGTGCTCAAGGCCGCCCGCCTGCTCGCGGCCGAGGCCGGCATTCCGGCGCAGGCGAGCCTGGCGCTGACCAAGCGCCTGCCGGTCGCCTCGGGCATCGGCGGCGGCTCGAGCGACGCGGCGGCGACGCTGCTGGCGCTCAGCGAGCTCTGGAGCGTCAGCCCAGCACCCGAAGACCTGGCGCGCCTGGCGCTCACGCTCGGCGCCGACGTGCCGGTCTGCCTCGCGGCCCGCACCGCGCGGCTCGAGGGTATCGGCGAGCGCATCGCGCCCGCCCCGCCGGTGCCGGCGGCACCGATCGTGCTGGTCAATCCCGGCGTCGGCTTGGCCACGCCCAAGGTGTTCCAGGCCCGGCGCGGCGACTATTCCAAGGGCGCCGGCCCCGCCGGCGTGCTGAGCCACAGCCCGGCCGATGCCGCGGCGCTGGCCGCGGCACTCCAGGCGCACGGCAACGACCTGACCCGGCCGGCCATCGAGCTGCTGCCGGTGATCGGCCGGGTGCTGGAACGGCTGGAGGCGGCGGCCGGATGCCTGACCGCTCGTATGAGCGGCAGCGGCGCCACCTGTTTTGCACTCTTCCCCTCGGACGCGGCCGCCACTTCCGCCGCCGCCGCGATCACGGCCGCAGAGCCCGGCTGGTGGGCCGTCGCGACCCGTTTGAAGGCGGCCTGATCCGCCATTTTCGCCTGTTGAAGCCCGGGGGCAATATCGCTATGGTGCGCCCCCCGAACGGCACCGGTGGGGCGTAGCCAAGCGGTAAGGCAGCGGATTTTGATTCCGCCATTCGGAGGTTCGATCCCTCCCGCCCCAGCCAGTTTCTGAGACTTTTCTCGTAAACTCAATGCGTTGAGCGGCCTTCACCGGGCCGCTTGCGGGCACTGCCACACAGCACTGTCCCACATGCGGCCCCGTTCAGGGTGCCGCTCATGTTCGGTTTTTGTCAGGAATCGCCCACCCCTCCCGCGGCAGCCAAGCCGGCAGGTGTGCGATGAGCACGCGCCAAACGCACATGATCCGGCGAGGTGCCACGTTTTGGTGGCGGTTGCGCCTGCCTTCCGCCGTGGCAGCCTCGACCGGGCGACGGGAAATCGCGCGCTCGCTCCGGACAGCGGATTGGCGCGTCGGGCGCGCGCGTGCCCGGCGCGCGAGCGTCTTGCTCGATGAGGCGCTGGCGCGGTACGAGGGGGCCATGCTGACATCCCAAGATCTCGACCGCGTACTCCGGCGGCTTTTCCAAATTCTGCTCGACGAGCACGTCGCAATGGACGCCGAGGCAACGCAGAGAGCTCGTGCAGAGGCCACGCCTCTGGTCCCTGGCACACCGGAGGCTGAGGCCGAGGAGGCATTCTGGAACGACTATAACGCGGCACTCGACGCGATGGCTGCAGAGGACCCTTGGGACGGACCGGAACCTAGCGCAGACGATCTTGAGGCAACTCGGCGGGCGGTTCTTCTCATCGATTTCGAGGCCGAGGCGGCTGAGCGCAGAGCGGGACACCTTCGCGAGGCGCGTGTGCAACGCGATCTGACGCCCATTCGTCGCCAACTCGCGGCGGCAATCGAAGCGGAAGGCCTGGACGTGTCGCCCGACGAGCCGGCGCTCGCCGGGCCGGCGCTCGCGCGCGCCCTGGTCGCGGCCGACCGCTATGTGCGGCTCACCCGAGGGGAATTGCTGCCGCCGCCAAATCCGGATTTCCTGCCGACACGCTCAGCGCCAAAGATGCTCGAAGCGGTTCCGGTTCCGGCCTTGCCTCCGACGCCTCCAATCTCGGTGGCGTTCGAAGACTTTCGATCGAAGATGATCGGCCGCGTCTGGATGTCAAAGGACGCTCGGGACAGCGCAGGCACCTTGCGGCTCTTCCTCGACCTCGTTGGTGACCGTGCGTTGAGCACCATCGACCGCCGGACTGCTTGGACATTCGCTGACCAGCTTCGACGGGTGCCGACGATGCACCGAAAGGGAGGTCTCTGGCCGACCTCGCTTACGACGACGGAAGCCATTGCCCAAGCCGACGCCATCGAGGCCGGGGCGTTCGTTCCTCCGGGCGCGCGCAAGCCGTTGCCGGCTCAGCCCATCCCCAGGCTTGGCCTTCGCACACAGAACAAGCACATCCAATATCTGTCCAAGTTTTTCAGATGGGACATGCTCAAAGACTACAACTTGAGCAACCCTTTCGAGAACCTTCAGCACAAGGAAACCCTCGTTCAAGAGCACGAGAACAGAAAGCCGTGGCCCGAGGAAACGCTCGCTCACTTGTTCGCCTCTCCCGTTTGGACAGGCTGCAAAAGCGCCGGGCGCCGGGCCGTGCCCGGCCGTCTCATCTTGAAGGACGCGCTGTACTGGATACCCCTGCTCACGGCTTTCGCTGGCCTACGCCTCGAAGAGGCGGCAGGGCTGACGCCCGCCGACATCCAGACCACTGCCGGCATACCGATGATCGCCGTGAGGCCAAACGCCCAGCGCCAACGGCTGAAGA
>Ga0209166_10001093_pt1 | contig 23875 bp, 19 predicted proteins | sample Coa_R1_3_FD_187151 | JGI IMG/M metagenome (GOLD analysis project Ga0209166, IMG submission 187151) | Surface soil microbial communities from Centralia Pennsylvania, which are recovering from an underground coalmine fire - Coalmine... | ecosystem: Environmental > Terrestrial > Soil >...
GTGTCGGGGGAGGGACGGATGTTTCAAGAACGGGAGAAGTGGCGAGTGACGAGTGACGAGTGGCGAGAGGAAAATAGGCGGGCAAGTGTCGTGGAAAGGCGACAGTCGGGGATGGAGAGAGGCGGGTCCGGGGTTGCGAGCGCCTGAAACGTGGATAGGAGCCGAATTTCATGCGGAATTTTACCGCAGTTCAGGATAACTTGTCAAGATATTTCTATTATGGTAACCATTCGAATCGCGGCGGGTAGGGATTTAAGTGGATGATGGGAAAGGAGATGGAGCAAAAATGGGGCGAGGAAAAAAACATTTAAGCGAGCGGCCGCGTGTGGGCGGAAAAAGCGGGAGCGGGGCTCCCGCACTCCATATCCGCGGGAGACGAGGATGAAGCGCTGAGGCTGCGAAGTTGGGATGGGTGGCCACCTGCCAAACCTGGCGAGTTAAGTAAAGAGCAGGTGATGAGGCGATTTCGGACGGTGGGAGGCCGCTCGGGGTGAGCGAAGTCCGTGGCAATCTTTTGAGAAGGGGGAACAGGGGAGTAGCAGAACTATTGAGCCTCGCCAAATATAGAGTCGTGCAGGTCGATGAGAAAAGCGGCAGCAGGGCTGCCGCACTCCATATCCGCGGGAGACGAGGATGAAGCGCTGAGGCTGCGAAGTTGGGATGGGTGGCCACCTGCCCAAAGCTGGCGAGTTAAGTAAAGAGCAGGTGATGAGGCGATTTCGGAGGGTGGGAGGCCGCTTGGGGTGAGCGAAGTCCGTGGCAATCTTTTGAGAAGGGGGAACAGGGGAGTAGCAGAACTATTGAGCCTCGCCAAATATGGAGTCGTGCAGGTCGATGAAAAAGCGGCAGCAGGGCTGCCGCACTCCAAATCGCTACTTCGCAATATTATTCGGGACTCAGTAAGTGGCCCAAAGGATGGGGATTTGCTTTTCGACCTGGGAGAAGTCGCGGTCGGTGGTGATGAGCAAGGCTTTTAATTCGGCAGCGAGGGCGGCGGCAAAGCAGTCCGCGTAGGGGAGTTTGTGCTGGGCTTTGAGTTCGGCGGCGTGACGGGTGAGCTCCAGGTCGGCGGGGACCACAGCGATGGGAAGCTGAGAAATTTTCTGGAGGATCTGGCGAGCAAAGCCGGGGCCTTGATCGCGCCAAACGGAATAGCAGACCTCGCCCCAATTCACGACGGACATGAAGAGTTCGCGCTTGCCCTCAGAAGCAAGGCGCAGCAGTTCTTCGACTTTCGCCGCACCTGAACGGTTGTGAAAGAGGGTGAGGAGCGCGCTGGCATCGAGGACGACGCACTTCATAGCTTGCGGTCGCGGCGGCGCTCTTCGAGGAGGATCTGGAGAGCGGAAGAGTCCTTGGGCAGGAGGCCGCGAAGGCTGCGGATGAAATCCGGAGTGATGGGCTGAAGGATGAGGCGGCTGTCTTCTTCGAGGAAGGCGATCTGGGTGCCTTTGCGGATGGAATATTTGCGGCGAAGTTTGGCGGGGATGACGAGCTGGCCTTTCGTGGTGACGGTGGAGATTTGGCGGGTCATGGTCGGCGGCTCAAATGTAAGAGTACAGCTTAAAAGTATACTGTAGTTCTGAATGTAAGTCAATCTGTATTGTGACTTACAAATCTGTCACGGCGCAGAAAAAGCAGATCCCTCGCTTCGCTCGGGATGACAGCCCTTTTATGGCAACGCTGGTTGGCGGCGTAGAGACCGCTGGCCCTAAAACGGCCTTTTTGGCGCGGGCGTGGCGGGATGGGGCGATTCGACCGCTCCCTGCGGAGTGAAGATCTCCGTGGATTTGCCTCCAGCCACAAGGTGGTTTGCGTTGAGGAGCGGCCCTGCGGGGTTGGCCGCACCGATGACGACCAAGGAATCGTCTTGGAGATGGTAGATGTAGATCGCTATTCCGCTGCCGCCGAGCTCGTCCGGTATGCCACAGAGGCGGACAACGTCGTTCATGGACATGGATTGTTTGATGGCGCGGAAGTGAGCGAAATCGCGTTCCGCAGCGGGAGCGTTTGGAAACATTTGGTCGAGAGCATTGTTTTGTCCCGAGGTAGCGGTCATGTAGCCTGGCAAACGACAAAGCCAACTGTGGATGGTTGGCTTGCAGATTTTTAAGGTCAGGTCGAGATATTCCGAAGGATCGGTGACGCGGCGGGGTTTGAACTGGCCGCCAGCAAGGCCGAAAACCATTGTGGAATCGTCAACCTGAGCTCTTCCTTTATCCTTCAGGGTTATTTCCTTACAGCGCTCGACAACAACTTGGGAGCCATCATGCGCGAGATCAAGAATGCCCCAAATGCAATCGAAGGAGAGGGTCTCGTCACTGGCCACAATGTCCGCGTCCACGACGAGGCCGCTGCTTGTTGCCCACCAGGGGTCTTTGCCATCGCTCCAGTAACGAATCTGCCATAGAGATTTTGCTGTGTCGTAGTAAAGGGAAGCAAAAACAATCGTGGGCTCGCATTCAGTGCAGGAGTAGTAGGTGAAGGTCACATCAGGAACCGAGGATGGGCCAAAGCTGGCAAGCCTGATGAACTTCCATATCCACAGAACCTCGGCATGTTCGATAGGCGATTTCTCGTGGGTGGCGAGATTAAAATTGAAGGCGGAAAAGTATTCGTCCCACGCATTCTCTTTAGTGAGTTCCTTGGCTGGTCGACGGCCGATGATTACGAGGGCAGATTGGTTTATGAGGCCGACCTTTTGGAAGTACTTGTAATCATAGACATCGAGGGGATCTTGGCCCGGCGTGGGCGTGTCTGGCGCGAGTTCATCGGCGAAAGCGAGCTGGAGTTGCTGCCAGATTTGCGGGTCTGAGTTCTCATGAACCCAACGAAAGGAGTTGGAATTAGTGGGAGTTGTGGCTGGAGTGATGGATTGCGCGACGGTGGAGAAGGAAAGCAAAAGAGAGAAGGTGAGGCAAAGTATGGCGGCGGGGAAAGTTCTAGGGGCGGGAACGTCCTTTCTTGGTGTATTCATCCTGTAAGACTAACATTCGATACGGTTGTGGCGGAACTGGCCGAAGGTACAGTCCGGGCTCGATAGTAAACGGGATGACGGCGTGGTGAAGGATTGGCACAGCAAGATGTTCTTCAAGTCAGAGACCGCGGCGGTCGCGGCGCGTAGCTAAGAAGCGGGAATCAGGAGGCGAGTTCGGAGACGGCGGAGGCGAAGATTTTTGTGTGGAGGTCGATGTCGGCTTCGGTGGTGGCGGGGGACATGAGTGCCATGTTGTGGAAGGGGGTGAGGAGAACGCCGCGGTTTAGGGCGTAGAGGTGGAGGAAGCGCTCGAGTTCGAAGTCGGCGGCGGCGGCGGATTCGGCGCCGTTGCGCGGTGGCTTTGCAGCGAAGGTGTATTCGGCGCGGGCGCCCAGACGGGTGACGGTCCAGGGAAGGTTGGCGACGCGAATTTGGGCGGCGACGCCGCCGGTGAAGCGTTCGGCGAGCGGGATCATGTGAGCGAAGGCTGCGGGCGTTAGGATGTGCTCGAGGGTGGCGCGCATGGCGGCCAGGGAAAGAGCGTTGCCGGCCAGCGTTCCGCCGATGCCGCCAACGTCGATGTCTTCGAGATGGAGGCGGGCAGAGATGCGCTGAGCGACTTCTTCTGTGACGCCGTAAGTGGCGCCGGGAATGCCGCTGGCGATGGGCTTGCCGAAGACGAGAATGTCGGGCTGGAGATTCCATTCGCGAGTGCAGCCGCCGGGGCCGGCGCAGATGGTGTGTGTTTCGTCGGCGATGAGGAGAGTGCCGTAGCGGCGCGTGAGATCGCGCGCGGCGGACCAGTAGCCGTCGTCGGGAAGGATGATGCCGACGTTGGTCATGGCAGGTTCGGCGAGGACGCAAGCGACGTCGTGATGCTTGAGAGCGTCTTCGAGGGCTTGCAGATCGTTGAATTCGACGACGCGGGTGGTTTCCGCGGGATTTACAGGAGGGCCGATATTGCCGCGGCGAGAGCCTACGACGCCGTTGTGCAGCGAGACAAAAGTTTCGTCCACGGTGCCGTGATAGCAGTAATGGAAGACCAGGATTTTGGGACGTTGCGTGATTTCGCGGGCGATGCGGATGGAGAAACGGTTGGCGTCGGTGGCGGTGAGCGTGAATTGCCAGTACGGAAGGCCGAAACGGCGCTGGAGATCTTCGCCGACCCAGAGAGAGTCTTCGGTGGGAAGCATGAAGGTGATGCCTTCTTTGATGCGGCGGGCGATGGCCTCGGCGACGATTGCAGGGGAGTGGCCGGTCATGGCGCCGGTGTCGCCGAGGCAGAGGTCAATGTAGTCGTGGCCGTCAACGTCGGTGAAGTGCGCGCCGGTGGCGGATTGTACGAAGACGGGAAAGGCACCGGCCCATTTGTTCATCCAGTTCATGGGGACGCCGCCGAGGAGCGAGGATTGGGCGCGGAGATAGAGCTCCGCGGAGCGCGGGTGATCGGCGACGAAGCGCTTTTCTTCGCGTTGGTGGAGGGATTGGAGTTTGGCGCGGTTGATGGTGGTCATGTGGTTTCACGTCTAAACGGCTCCGCAACGATTTGATATTGGTCCTCATAGACCACATATCCGACGCGGTCGGTCGTCAACATTCGAACTGAAACTCCGTGTTGCTGAAGGATAGCAACGAGGTCCCTAACACGAGCGATATGCTCGTGTGCGCTGTCCTTGAACCACGAAATGGCCTTCGACTGCTTCCGGTAGAAAGGAGGCTTCGATGCCGTAAACCGTGTCGGCTTTTCCAGATTGTCGTTGAACCATTGTCTAATCTGGTCGTGTTGTGCTTCTTCGTGTTGATAGAGCTCTCCGCCATCCCGCAAGGTACGAACAGCGTGGAACACACCAAGCTCCTTATCTGAGTCTTTATCAATGTCTGCAACAACGAATCTTACATACACTGCGCTCAAAGCTCCCGGCTCTTTCGGTGAGCCACTAGTTGCTGAAGTCAGCTCTACACGAATCTTATCAGGGCAAGCCGCCCCAGGTCAGCGGAGGGCGTGGATGATTTCGCGGGCGGCGTTGGCGCCGGAGGCGCCGGTGAGGCCGTTGCCGGGATGCGTGCCGGAGCCGCAGAGGAAGAGGCCGCGGATGGGGGTTTTGTAGCGGGCCCAGTCGAGCACGGGGCGCATGGTGAAAAGCTGGTCGAGGGCGAGCTCGCCGTGGAAAATGTGGCCGCCGGTGAAGCCGTAGATCGTTTCCAGGTCGAGCGGAGTGATGACTTGCATGTGTTCGATAAGGCTGGGCAGATTGGGGGCGTACTCGGCGAGAGTTTTGACGACGGTGTCGCCCAGATCTTTGCGACGGGCGTTCCAATCTCCATTCTTCAACTTGAAAGGAGCGAATTGAACGTAAGCGGAAAGTACGTGCTTGCCTTCGGGCGCGAGCGAAGGATCGAGAATCGTGGGAATGGTGACGTCGAGATAGGGCGCGGCGGAGAATTCGCCGTATTTGGAGGCGTCAAAGGCACGCTCCAGATAATCGATGCCCGGGCCGATGTGGATGCGGCCGGAGAGGGAGTTGAGAAAACCTTCGACAGGATCAAGCGCGGAGAAAACGGGGAGACCGCCGAGCGCGAGATGGACTTTGGCGACGGCGCCGTTGGCGCGAAGGTTGCGGATGCGGAGGGCGAAGGCCGGATCGAGTTGGGTGGGATCGAGAAGTTTGAAAAAAGTGCGCTTGGGATCGACGCCGGAGACGACAGCTTCGACAGCGATTTCTTCGCCATCGGCGAGAACAAGGCCGGTGACGGCGCCGTCTTTCACGCGGATGTGCTGAACCTCGGCGTTGGTGCGGATTTCGACGCCTGCCTGGCGGGCGGCATCGGCAAGAGCGTGGGTAAGCGAGCCGAGCCCACCGCGAGGGAAAGCGGCAGAGCCGACGGGATGGGAGTCCGCAGCAGCGCGAAGAAGAAGCACAGCCGTGGAACCGGCGGACCAGGGACCAAGCGCGGCACCAAAGATGCCTCGCGACGCAATGACAGCGCGGAGCAGATCCGTTTCGAAGAATTCGGAGACGAAATCGGCGACAGCCATGGGGCCCCAGCGAAGCAGATCAAAAATGCCGTGCTTGCCGAGGCTGCGAACGCTGCGACCGGCTTTGAAGAGATTCCAGAAATCCTCGGGCGAGGGTGAATCAATGGCGGGCGGGGTGATGGAGAGGAGTTCGCCAAGGACGGTGAACAGATGATCGAGCGTTTCGGCGAATTGCGCGTACTTCGCGGCATCCTTAGAGGAGAGGCGGGCGATTTCGGCGGCAGTTTTGGCGTGATCGTTATAGAAGAGAAGCGAATTGCCATCGGGCGCGGGAGCGAAGACGCGAGGATCGGGACGGAGAATCTCGCAATCGAGTTTGTGGAACTCGAGATCGCGGGCGATGTCGGCGCGAAGAGGGCCGACGGTATGAGAAAGCGTGGACGCGTGGAAACCGGGATGAAATTCTTCGGTGATGGCGCCGCCGCCGACCATTTCGCGGCGCTCGAGAACGAACGGCTTAAAGCCGCCCTTGGCGAGATAAAACGCGGTGATGAGGGCGTTGTGGCCGCCGCCGATGAGAGCTACGCGCTGTCCGATGGGCATGATTAGTTCTTGCTCCCATTCGAACGGGAGGATTTTGATCTTTTCCAATCCTTGAGGATGACCTGGCTGGCGATGCGGCCGGGAGCGCCCATAATGCCGCCGCCGGGATGCGTGGCGGAGCCGCACATATAAAGGTTATCGATAGGAGTGCGGTAGTAGGCCCAGCCGGGCACGGGGCGGAGGAAAAAGAGCTGCTCGAGAGAAAGCTCGCCCTGAAAAATATTGCCTTGGGTGAGGCCAAACTCGCGCTCGAGGTCGAGCGGGGTGAGAACTTGGCGGCCGACGATAATTTTTTTGATGTTGGGAGCGTGCTCGGCGATGGCGTTGATGACGGCGTCGCCGAAGGCTTCGCGTTGATCGTCCCAGGCGCCTTTGGCGAGTTTGTAGGGCGCGTATTGGACGAAGCAGGACATCACGTGCTTGCCCGGAGGGGCGACGGACGGGTCCGTCAAGCTGGGAATAACGATGTCGATGTAGGGCTTGCGCGAAAAATTGCCGTACTTGGCGTCGTCGTAGGCGCGTTCCATGTAGTCGATGCTGGGCGAAATGGAAATCGCGCCGCGGAGATGAGCGCCGGAGCCGGGCAGACACTTGAAATCGGGGAGGGCATCGAGCGCGAGATTCACTTTGCCGGAAGAGCCGCGAAATTTGTAGCGGCGGACGCTTTCGAGAAAATCACCGGGGAGTTCGCTGGGATCGAGAAATTTTTCGAAGGTGAGATGCGGATCGACGCTGGAGGAGACGACGTTGGCGGATATTTCTTCGCCGCTTTGCAGAGCGACGCCGCAAGCGCGGCCGTTTTTGACGAGAATTTTCGCAACACCCGCTTGCGTGCGAATTTCGACGCCAGCTTCGCGCGCGGCGTCCGCGATGGCGTTGGAGATGGCTCCGGTGCCGCCGCGGCTGAAACCCCAGGAGCGGAATGCGCCGTCGATTTCACCCATGTAGTGATGCAGAAGAACGTAGGCGGTGCCGGGCGAGCGAATGCCGAGAAAAGTGCCAATGATGCCGGAGGCGGACATGGTGGCTTTCAGGACGTCGGTTTCAAACCACTGGTCGAGGAAATCGGCGGCGCTCATGGTCATGAGCTGGACGAGTGTGTAACGCTCGTCGGAGGAGAGGCTGCGAAATCGCTGCATGAGGAAATGAAGCTGCTTGAGGTCGCCGGGCTTGAGGGTGGTGGGGTCGGGCGGAATCATGGAAAGGAGCGGCTTCACGAAGCGGCACATCGGGGTCATCATTTTGGAGAATTCGTCGTAGGCCTCGGCGTCAACGCGGGAGTGGCGGCGAATCTCGCGCTGCGTGCGGGCGTGATCGTTCATGCGCCATAGGAAATCGCCGTTTTGCATAGGCGTGAAAGTGCCATCGAGGGGGAGAATTTCGAGGCCGTGGCGGGGAAGATCAAGTTCGCGGATGATTTCCGGGCGAAGAAGCGAGACAACGTAGGAACATACGGAGAAAAGGAAACCAGGGACGATTTCTTCGGTGACGGCAGCGCCGCCGAGAACATGGCGGCGTTCGAGGGCGAGCACCTTCTTCCCTGCCTTCGCCAGGTAGGCGGCATTGACGAGACCATTGTGGCCGCCGCCGATAACAATAACGTCGTAGTGCCGCGCCATGTAGAGGAACTCCGGTCAGGCTTCGCCTCGCGCACCTTGACCCACCGATCGTGCAAAGAAACACCGCAGGAAGCGAAGACTGGACATTCTACTGACCGAAGAGAGTGTGAGCAAGTGAGCATAGTAGCGCTCATTGAGCCTCGCTAAATGTGGAGATGTGCGAGTCATCGGGAAAAGCGGCAGCAGAGCTGCCGCACTCCAAATCGCTTTTATGCGGGACTTAGTAAGGGGCAAGGGCGGTCTGTTCCGATTTGAAACTGCGAGATTCAAGATAGAACTGTGGAAGCGCAATTTTGGGAAAGCAAGCAATCGCGAATCGGGGCGCAGAACAGTTTAAGTGCGTATGCAATAGCTTTTTCATAGCTTTCGCGATACGTGGAGGCGCGACCTATCGACGATTTGTTCTTGGCATGGAGCGTGCACTTTGACCTGGCGAAGATGCAGCGCAGCTTTCGAAGTCATGCTGCATTTCGTTAGGGGGAAAGATGCGCGGGAGGTTACTTCTTCTGGTCGTAATGGCATGGCCGCTGCGTGTAGCAGCTAGTCCGGCCAATCAAAGTGCAACGACAACACCAGCACAACAGAGTGCTACGACAAGTTCCACGAATCCATCAAATTCCCAAAGTGGTACGGCCAGTGCCCGACCGGGGCAAACGGCGCGGAGTCTAAACGAAGTCATTGAGAACGTGTTTACGCGAGAAAAGGAACAGGATGAAATCATTGCGAGCTACGCGCCGATTGTCGAGACCTACATTCAGGAAGAGAAGGCGGACCCGTTGATGGGAATTGCCCCGAAGAGCGACCTGTATTTCCTTGGGCAAGCGGATTTCCGGGGGAAGACGGTGAAGGTTCACCCGATGACGGAGAGAACGCACACAGGTTCGTTCCTGTGGTCCTTTAATCCCGCCGGATTTCTGCAGATGGCTTTCCTCGACTTCGGCGAATTCGACAAAGACCACTACAAGCTGACGCCTCGCGGCCGTGAGTTCCTGGGGGATGTACGCTGCTATGTGTTTGATGTTGACCGCACACGAAAGGCGAAAGGTCCGCGATTTCAAGGCCGCATTTGGGTCGAAGACCAGGACTTTACGATCGTGCGAATGAATGGCGATTATGCGCCGGAAGTAAACTTTTCACTGCGACATCTCGAGGACGAATTCTACCTTCACTTTGATTCCTGGCGCACCAATGTCAGAGCGGGTCTGTGGCTCCCCAGCGACATCTACGCCCAAGATTTGCGCAAGTCCCGGCCCACAGGAGGACCGTGGTTCAAGGCGCGGACGCATCTGTGGGGCTACGGACTTACCAGACAAAACCGCGAGGAGGAATTGGGGCGTTTACTGGTTGAGCCTCAGAACAATGTGAAAGACGAGTCAGAAACGCATGACCGCTCTCCGCTCGAGCAACAGCGGGGATGGAGAGAGTTATCGGCGAAAAACGTTTTTGAAGTTCTCGAGCGGGTCGGCCTGGCAGCACCAGAAGGAGAAGTGGAAAAAGTACTGAATACGATCGTCAACAACATCATGGTGACCAATCGTTTGGACAGCGGAATCGAGATGAACTGCCGCGTGTTGATGACGAGTGATTTCGAAATGTTTTCCATGCAGAACACGATAGCGCTGAGCCGGGGGTTGATCGATGTCGTACCAAACGAAGAAACGCTTGCGGCGCTGCTCGCGTTTGAAGTTGCGGACGCGATGGTGCCCAAGCCGGCACAAGATCAATACGCGTTCAGCGATATCCTGCGATTGACGCCGACAGAAGCTTTGAAAAAACTTTCATTCGCGGACAGCCGCGAAGAAGCACAGAAGAATAGCGAGAAAGCCGTGGAGTTGTTAAAGAAATCACCGTATGGAGACAAGTTGGCCAACGTGGGACTGTTTCTGGAGCAACTGCAATCCCAGAGGCCGGCGCTGAAGCAGCTGATCAAAGCGCGCCTCGGGAACCAGGTCTATTTCACCTCGCAACTGCTGCAATCGGCTCCGGCGCTGGATCCGGCCAACTTGCAACAGATGGGCGCTTTGCCGATGGGATCGAGAATCAAGATAAATCCGTGGAACGACGGCATCAGTCTGGCCAAAACACACCAGGTGGCGCCGAATTCGCCGCGAGAAAAAATTCCATTCGAGGTCACGCCGATCGACTTGTACCTGACGCGATACGTGGAGTCAGCCTCGGATGGAGAGCACTCCATCCTCCCCAGAACGGCGCTACCCATCGCCGGCGCGGCCACCCGGGATTAATGGCCTCCGCTATTGAGCCTTGCCAAAAGTAGAGCCGTGCGGGTCGATGGGAAAAGCGGCAGCAGGGCTGCCGCACTCCAAATCGCTGCTTCGCAATAAGATGCGGGACTAAGTAATGGTTTCCGCCAAGCGACGCACTATTTTGCGGGCGGCGGATATTTGGGCGGAATCACGGAGTAGCCGGGCGCGGCAGTTTTGAGGTTAGGCGGCACAGAGGCTTGGGCGTCGCCGATGGCCCAGCGAATTCCTCCGGCAAGCAAATTCAGGTGGAACGCATTCTGCCAGTTCTCGGGGCGATCGCCGATGGCGGTATAGAAGACTTTTCCGCGGCCGTTCATGCGCGCCCAGACGACGGGATAGGGCGGGCGCTTGTAGGCGTTGCCGTTCATCGTGGAAGTATCCAGCGTGCAGATCACATGCAGGTCGGGCGCAAAATCCTTCATCGAGTACCATTCATCCATCAAGCTCACCGGGGAATGAACACCCTCGAGGCCGGGAAATTTCGGATCGTCAATGATGACGTTTGTAGTTTGCAGCCGCGGATCCTTGCTTTGGCCGTGGATGATGAACTCGCCGCCGATCATCCGGATATAGGGATCGGACTTCACGCCATGGGCGATGTAGCGATTGGAGAGATCTTCCGGGTCGGGCGGAGTGTGGAAAGTGTCGGTGGCGGCATGGATCCCGACGAAGCCGAGGCCGTTGTGGACGGCATCGAGAAATGACTGTTTGCCCTGCAGGGACATGGGCGGATTTTTGTCGTTGCCTTCCTCCGTGAGAACGCCCGTGGTGAAAAAGATGACGGCGGCGTAATCGTGAAATTCCTTCGAGTCAAAAATGCGGCCGTCTTTGGAGGCGGTGACATCGAAGTTGTGCTTGCCGGCCAGTTCGCGGACAGCGTTTTCCACGATACTTGGTTTGCCGTCCGTGACCTTGATGACGGCATGCTCGAAGCCGGAGGATTTTGTAAACAAGAGGACGGATTTGTTTTTAGCGCGGGCCGGGCGCGAAAGAAGCAGTCCGGCGCCGGCAGCCGCCGTGGTGCGCAGGAAGTCGCGTCGCGTGGAGAGCGGATTCATTTTGGCCATTCCTTGAGCTGGTGGATTTGAAACTTGTTCGCCAAACGAAAGCAAATAGAAGACGGCGTAGTGTACTGCGAGTGAGAGAACCGGGGCAAGCAAATGAGTATCGGAAAGAACCCGGCGTGGACGGATTGCGTCCGACCGCTGATGGCTCTTCTCTGCCGGAGAATAGGGGCCACAACCCCTGCACGATTATGGGATACTCTGCGCTGCGTTTTGGCGGACGTGCGGTGTCAAAAATCGATGGGAGACTGAGCCAGAAAACGAATCATGCCGGCGACACTGGAACCGACAATTTTTGAGATGGAGCGCGTGCCCCGGCGGAGATGGGCGATTGCGTGCTTGCTGGGCTTCGGCGTTCTCGTCAATTACTTCGATCGCGTAAACCTTTCTGTCTCGAAGGAAGCGCTCGACGCGGCATTCGGAATTTCAGCGGTGACGTTCGGTTATTTGTCGAGCGCTTACAATTGGACTTACGCAGCGCTGCAACTCCCTTCCGGCCTCTTGCTTGACAAGTTTGGAGTTCGGCGGGTCGGCTGCATCAGCACGATTCTCTGGGGCGTGGCTTCCTTCGGCGCGGCGGTATCGACGGGAGTGGGCGGGTTCCTCTCGGCACGGCTTCTCTTGGGAATCGGCGAGGCGCCGACGTTTCCCGCGAACTCAAAAGCCATCGGCTACTGGTTTCCCAAACAGGAGCGCAGCCTTGCGACGGCGATCTTTGACTCGATGGCAAAATTTTCCTCGGCAATTGGCGTGCCGGTGCTGGGGATTCTGCTTCTGCATTTTGGGTGGCGATGGAGTTTTGCTGCGACAGGGTTTATCAGCATTTTGTATTTCGTATTGTTCTATGCGTTTTACCGAAATCCAAGCGAAGACAAACAGCTCTCGGATACCGAGCGGCAATTCATCATAAAAGGCGGTGCGCAGCCGGAGGATCGAGCGAAAGCCGCGAAAGGAGCGCCGTTCTGGTATCTGCTCCGGCAGCGGAGGGTTTACGGATTAGCGCTGGGATTCGCCGGTTACAATTATACGTTCTACCTGCTCTTGACCTGGTTGCCTTCTTATTTCCTAGCGGTCCAGCACGTCGATTTGCTGCATTCTGTGGTCTACACGAGCGTGCCGTGGCTGATCGCGACACTGACGGACCTCGTTGTGGGGGGATGGCTCGTCGATGCGCTGATTCAGCGCGGTTGGAATCCCGTTCGAGTTCGCCAGGTGGTTCTCATAGGAGGGACCAGTCTCGGCCTTGGGATCCTTGGCACGGCCTACACTCAGAGCGCCGCGGGTGCGCTCCTCTGGATCAGCATCTCGATCGGGGGACTGTCCGCCGCAGCTCCGGTCGGATGGTCGATTCCTTCGCTGATTTCGCCGAAAGAAAGCGTCGGTACCGTAGGCGGAATATTGAATTTTAGCAATCAGCTTGCTGCTATTGCCGCTCCCATTGTGACGGGCTATGTCGTGCAAGCCACGCAATCCTTTGCTTGGGCGTTCGTGGCGGCGACGGCGGTTCTTCTGATGAGCATCGCGGCGTATATTTTCCTGCTCGGAGGAATGGAGCCGGTGCCCGAACCGGCATAATTCGCACGAGGTCCAAATCCTAACGGCTGGCGCCGGCCGCGTAATGTTTCGTGGCTTGCGTTCTGGCGTTGTAAACCTCGAAACTTCCATCCGGCGAGGCCGTCAGCTTGAGGTAGTAGCCCGCATCGGCAGGGCCCGAGAGATTGGCGATAAAAGTGTCGGCCACGTTGTGCGCGGCGCCGCCCTCGTTCGAATAATGCAGTTGCCACAAATCCTCGAGGCGCGGCGACTTCTTGACGGTGTCCCAGGATAAGGATGCGCCGCCCTTTGCGGCACCGTTGTCCATAATGGCCACCCGCGGGGCGATTGCATTGAGAAGCACGGGGCTGCTGCTCGTAAGCGAACCGTGGTGCGAAACGACCAGGATGTCTATCTTGCCGAGCTTGTTCAACGGGCACATCAGCAGCCTTTCCTTGTCGGAAGTCAGGTCGCCAAGATCGAGAATGCGCAACTTGCCGAACGTGAAGAGGACGCCGAGCGAGCGGGAGTTTTCCGAAGTATCCGCGGGACTCGGTGTGGAAGTGCCGCAGGCCGGATTGGCTTCGCCTCCGCCCGGCAAGGGCTTTTCGAGCACCACGCCATCGCCGCTTACGACTTTCGCTTCGATTCCCGCGATTGGCAACTCCTCCCCTGGCTTGGCGACCATGCGTTGGTGTTTCTCTTTTGTCAGAAATGCTTGATAGTCCCGAAACATTTGACCAGCGGCAGAGTTGGCAGGCTCGCTGTTCTCTCCATGATCGATAAAAGTCCCCACGGGAAACTTCGCGGCAAGTTGCGTGACGCCTCCTGCATGATCCAGGTGGTAGTGTGTGAAAAGCACAAAATCAATTTTCGTGAGGCCCGCCAATTTTGCGGCGCCTACGATGCGATCCGCGTCGCGGCCGTTGAAGCCCGGCCAGCCCGTGTCGATGAGCAGCGACTTCCCTTCCGGAGTGACAAACAGCGTGGCTTGGCCGCCTTCCACATCCACAAAATAGATTTGCAGCGGCTTGGAGCTGATTGCCGGTGGCGCAGCGAACGCACCGGGAGCCGGAATCAGGAAATGGCATCCGCAAAGTACGCCGAATAGAAGGCCACCTCGCACCATAAGCCGCCGTGCAACGCTTGAGAGAAAATTATTCCGCATACCATTTGCTCCTATCGAGTCTCGCTAGATATAGAGTCGTGCGAGTCATCGGGAAAAGCGGCAGCAGGGCTGCCGCACTCCAAATCGCTTCTTCGCAATATTATGCGGGACTTAGTAGTTTAAATCATGAGGATCGTCTGGAATTATTTTTGTGGTCTCAAGCAGCGCGCGCGTCGCACCTGTTGATATCCCGCCATCCACGAGCAGCGTTTGTCCAGTGACGTAGCGGCTGGACTCCGCCGCCAGAAAAACGACCGCGGCGTCCAGATCCCGCGGTTGCCCAGGGCGTTTCAAGGGGATGCGATCGCAAAGATACTCGACCCACTCTTTGTTCTCGTAAAGAACCTTGTTCTGTTCGGTGCGAAACCATCCCGGCGCGAGACAATTCACAGTGACGCCGTATTTGCCCCAGTCGTCGGCAAGACTCATTGTCAACTGCCGAATGCCTCCGCGGCTGGCGCCATAGGGGCCGAGACCCGCGTAGCCGGCGACGCTGGTGACGGAGCCGATATTGATGATGCGTCCGTAGCGGCGGGCAATCATGCCGCGCGCGACAGCCTGCGCGACAAAGAAGCTGCCGCGAAGATTGGTATCGAGAATTAAATTCCAATCTTCCCAAGTTACGTCGAGCGCGGGTTTGCGGACATTGCAACCAGCATTGTTTACGAGAATATCGAGATGGCCAAAAGCGGCTTGGGCTGCGGCCACCATTTTCTCGATGCTCTCTTGGCGGCGGACGTCGAGTTCGACGGAAACAGCGAGGCGGCCGAGCGATTTTATTTCCGCTTCAAAGGACGACAAGCGACTGATGTCGCGGCTGGTGATTACGAGATTCGCACCGGCCTGCGCGAGGGCGCGAGCCATGTATTGGCCGAGTCCGCGGCTGGTGCCGGTGACGAGCGCGACGCGTCCGCTGAGGTCGAACAGACCTGCGCTCACTTGCGCATCTCCGGAGTGAGGATGACTTTCATCAAGTTGGGTTCGCGCGCGTACAGTCTTTGAAACCAGCGCGGACCCTCTTCCAGCGGGGCGATGGCGGAGATCAGAGGCTTTACTCGAATCGCGCCGCTGGCCAGAAGCTCGATGGCGCGCGGATACTCTCCCGCTGAAGCGCAAGATCCCTGGAGCCGAATTTGGCGCGTAACGACCTTCTGCAGGGGCAGCGCCACTTCCGGCGATATGTTCCCTACTAGAACGATGGTTCCTCCTTTGCGAACGCTATCAATGGAGGCTCTCACGGTTTCGTTTCTGCCGACGGCCTCAATCGCGACGTCAACGCCGACGCCTGCGGTGAGCTGCAAGACTTGTTCGGCCAATTCTGTGTTTGAAAATAGAACAGCGGTCGCGCCCGCGTCTTGGGCGAGTTTGAGGCGGGTACTGTCCACATCGGCCACAAAAATTCGTGAGCATCTCGCGGCGCGTAGTGCTTGCACCGTGAGCAAGCCGATCATCCCCGCGCCGACGACCAGGGTGGTGCTGTCGGCTGAAATTTGCGCCAAAGCAACACCATGCAGAGCGACGGACACCGCCTCGAGCATGGCCGCTTCATCAAATGCAAGAGCGTTGGGCAGTCGATAAAGGATACGCGCAGGAACGGAGACATATTGCGCAAAAGCTCCGGCGCGGCGGTATTCGGAGCAGGATACCCCCAAGACCTGACGGTGGTCACAAAGATTGACATCGCCGCGGCGGCAATTCTCGCAAGCGCCGCAGAAGATGGTCGAGTCGAAAGTAACCCTATCGCCCACGGCGAAGCCCGTCACGCCGTCACCAAGCGCGGCAATAGTTCCGGCGGCTTCGTGGCCCATGACAATCGGCGGAATGCGCCGTCCGGAAGAGCCATCGTAGCCGTGGACGTCGCTGCCACAGATGCCGCAGGCCGCCACGCTGACAAGCACTTCACCGCGGGCCGGAGCTGGATCAGGCAGATCGGCAATTTCCAGATGCTTGTATTCTGAAAGAAGAAGAGCTTTCATGAATGCTGCCGATCCTTTTTTAGAGGGAAACTCCGCGTTTCCAGGGAATAAAATCATCCTGGGAGAGGAGCTCCGCTTTTGTGCGAGCGTCTCCGCTGGCGACTTGGATCACGCGTTCAAGAATTGCTTCGCCCATTTTTTCGATACTGGTCTCGCCGGTGATGATGCCGCCCGCGTCAATATCGATGATGTCGGACATGCGTTGAGCAAGACTCGAGTTGGTCGAGATTTTCAGAACGGGGGCAATGGGATTACCCGTTGGCGTGCCCAGCCCCGTTGTGAATAGAACCACATTTGCACCCGCCCCCACCTGCGCCGAGACGGATTCCACGTCGTTCCCCGGCGTGCAATGCAAGTTCAAGCCCGGCTCGGTGGAATATTCCGGATAGTCTAGAGCAGCGGTGACCGGCGAAGTGCCGCCTTTTTTCGCGGCTCCGGCGGATTTCATCGCATCCGTCAACAGCCCGTCGCGGATATTGCCCGGGGAGGGATTCATTTCGAAGCTTGCTCGCACGGCCTTGGCACGAGCTGCATAGTCCCTCATGAGCTGCGCAAAACGATCCGCCACTTCCTTGCGGACGCAACGGTCGATCAGCTGCTGCTCCACGCCGCAGAGTTCAGGAAATTCAGAGAGAATACCCGTGCCACCGAGCGCGGCAACAAGATCGGCAGTGTGCCCAATAGCGGGATTTGCGGATAAGCCGGAAAAACCATCGGACCCGCCGCATTGCAAGGCCAGCTTCAGTTTCGATAACGGCGCCGGCCGCCGCGTGACTTTGTCCGCCTCCACCATGCCCAGAAAAGTTTCGCGTATGGCTCTGCTCATCATCGCGGCTTCGGAAGCGCTCTTTTGTTGTTCGAAGATCAGAACTTGTTTTTTAAAATTCGGATCACGGCGCTTGATTTCCTCGAGGAGCATGGGAACTTGCGCATGCTGGCAGCCCAGGCTCAGAACCGTGGCCCCGGCAACATTTGGATGGTGGATGTACCCCGCCAGCAGCCCGCAGAGATTTCTGGCATCCTCATGCGTGCCGCCACAGCCTGCTTCGTGCAATAAGAATTTGATTCCGTCGAGATTTTGAAAGACTTTGGGGGACGCGATCGCGCGCTTCATTTCGCCGAAAGCGGCTTTCTTCAATTCCTCCGATTTCCCCTCGCGATAAAGGCGCGCCAATTCCGCAACCTGGCTCCGGTAAATTTGTGGAGCCGCAAAACCCAACTCCTCTTCAAAAGCTTGCTTCAACACCGCCAAATTGCGGTTTTCACAGAAGACGAGTGGAAGGACGAGCCAGTAGTTCCGAGAGCCTACCTGACCATCATCCCTGTGGAATCCAAGAAACGTTTTGTTGACCCAGGCAGAAGTGTCAGGCGGGATCCAAGGAGGAGCCGATGTATCGCTTTCGTGAAAAGCTGCAGCGGCATGGCGGATATTGCGGGTGGAGAGTAAATCTCCACGACGAAGATTCTCCACCGCTTTTCCCACCAGAAGGCCGTACATAATAATGTCGCCGCCGGCGGTCACGTCCTGCGTGAGGAATTTATGTTTGGCGGGCACATCGGACAGCAAGGAGTAGTCATTCCCCAGGAAGCTGACGGTTTCGCCTTTGCGCAAGTCGGTCAACGCCACGAGGACGTTGTCGCGCGCATCGAGCTCTAGAACTCTTGCTTGCGTTGATCCGTTACCTGACATCGGAGTTCCACCTTTGTCGTACTTGCTTTCTCATTCTATCCGTGTCGCTCCGCACAAGCCAGTGCGGTCGGGTTGTGCTTCGGCGCGCTGGGCTGTTGCGCATCCGCTCAGGCCGGGTTCCATGCTCGCGGTCGCGGTGTTGGGCGTGCGCCAGGTACACACAGAAGCTCACGCCGGCACAACGGCTTGCGGGTCCGCGAAGTTCACACCTATAATCCGGTCTGGTATTCATGCTGCTTGCCGAGGAAGAACTTCGGAGGAACCGTGCCAGTCGGAACCGCGTTTCATGAGAGAACGCTTGCGCTGTGCGAGAGCCTGAATTACCGCGAATGGTCGGGCTACTACACGGTCAGCGTGTACGAGATGCACCACGAGCACGAGTACAACGCCATCCGGAATTCCGCCGCGCTGATTGATATTTCTCCTCTCTTCAAATACCTCATCACGGGAAGCGACGCGACGCGTTTTGTGAACCGCGTGATCACGCGAGACATCAACAAAGTAGCCATCGATCAGGTGATTTACTGTTGCTGGTGCGATCCGGAAGGAAAAGTGATTGACGACGGAACGATCACGCGATTGGGCGAAAACGAATATCGCTGGACCGCAGCGGACCCAAGTTTGCGGTGGTTTCAGCAAAATGCGCTGGCGCTGGACGTGAACATCGAAGACATTTCCGAACAGACGGCGGCGCTGGCACTGCAAGGCCCGACTTCAGGAAAGCTGCTTCATGCAGTAACGGACGCAAACGTGGCCAACCTGAAATATTTTCGCGTGACGCGCGGCGAAATCGCGGGCGTGCCCGTGGATATATCCCGGACGGGATATACGGGGGATTTGGGATTTGAAATTTGGATGCCGTGGAAAAACGCCGGAAAAGTGTGGGATGAACTAATTCAGAAAGGAAAAGCGTTCGATATTCATCCGGCGGGGATGATCGCGCTGGACATCGCGCGAATCGAGGCCGGGCTGATTTTGATTGAGGTGGATTACACCTCGAGCAAGAAAGCGCTGATTGAATCACAGAAGTATTCGCCCGCGGAGATTGGTCTCGGAAAACTGGTGGACTTGAAGAAAGACAATTTCGTGGGACGCGACGCCCTTGTCCGGGAAAAGAAAAAAGACGGAGCGGAGCGCCGGCTCGTCGGCCTGGAAATTAATTGGAACGAAGTCGAGGCGCTGTACGACAAAATGGGCATGGCGCCGCAGGTGCCGAGTGTTGCGTCGCGCGTGGCCGTGCCCGTCTATCGCGGGGGGAAGCAAGTGGGGAAGGCCACCTCCACGACGTGGTCGCCGACGCTCAAGAAAATGATCGCTCTGGCGTGCGTGAATCGCGATCAGTCGTCCGCGGGCGCGACAGTCAATATCGAGATGACCGTCGAGGCCATGCGCCAGACAGTCTCCGCAAAAGTGGTGGCGCTGCCATTCTTCAATCCAGCAAGGAAAACCTGTGTCCCGGTGATTTAGTGCGCCTCAGTTTACTTTGGCGAAATTCTCTTCCTTGGTTAAGAGTTCGTTTAAAAAGATTCTATCGAGAAGCTTGCCGCGGAGAATTACGGCGAGGATTTTCTGCGTGTTATGAATGTCATCAACAGGATTGGCGTCGAGAAGCACCAGATCGGCGACCTTGCCTTGCTCCACGGTGCCTTGCGATTGCAGCTTGCCTAAGAATTCCGCAGGATATTTCGTCGCGGCTTGCAGCGCCTGCATGGGCGTGAGGCCTGCCTCGACCAGAAGCGCAAGCTCCTCATGCAGGCTGGAGCCCGGGAAAACGAAGGGAGCCGCGGTGTCCGTGCCAGCCATGATAGGAACGCCCGCCGCGTTCATTTTTCCGACGATTCGAAGCGAAGCCGCCATGAGCCTGGTGCGCAAAGTAAACTCTTCCGGCGTGGCGCCCTTGTCGCGGTCGCGCGCCCCCTTCTCCCAATTCGCAAGGACCTTCAGCGGAATATATTTTCGGCGGGGATCGCGGGAGGCATCGGTCTCCGGCGTGGGATAAGCGTCGTTGCGGAGGAGAATAAGCGTGGGAACCTGCCAGGTTTGATTGCGCATGAATTTTGCGATGAGCGCCGCGGCTTGCTTGTCGGAGTAGCTCTGCAGCAGATCGCGCTGCCACGCTAGAGCGCGTTCGCGGGACTGGCCAATCGATGGTCTTTTAGGAGCGGCGGCGAACTGTTTGCGGATGAGCAATGGCTCATCGTTCGAACAGGAACGAAGGACGCCAGTGAGATGCTCGATGCTTTTTTGGCCAGCGTCGGAGGCTTCGGCGGCGGTGACACGATCGGGAACGTGGCCGGCGAAAGTGATGTGCTCGCGGCGGCAGACCTCCGCAATCGCGAAATAGGCGTCGCGGCTGAGATTGGATTGCACTTTTATGAAGTCGGCGCCGCGCGAAATGAGCGAGTGCACATCCGCGGTTGCTTCGGCAGCATTGGTGACAACCAGTGACGGCTGGAAAAACGGCGGGCTCCCATCGAGATAAGGGCCTGCAAAGAAAATTTGTGGAGCGGTCAGCTGGCCATGCTCGATTTCATGGCGAAGAGTAACGAGGGAATCCAGATTGCCGCCCATATCCCGCACCATCGTGATCCCATTCGCGAGAAGCAAAGGAAGAATGAATTCGCGGCTGCCTGTAGGTTCGCCGGCGCCGGTGAGATGGACGTGCATGTCAACGAGGCCGGGGATGAGAAATTTTCCGGTGGCGTCGAGAGTTTTTGTTTTGCGAGGTATTGAGAGCGAACTCGACGGACCGATTGCGGCAATTGTCCCGTCGGCGATGAACACTGTCATGTCCGGCTTCGGCGCGGCGCCGGTGGCGTCGATGAGCGTGACGTGAGTGATGGCGAGCGATGGCGACGGAGGAGAGGAACAGGAGCAAAACAAGAGCATGATGGGAAAAGCGAGAAGCGCGGGCATGGTAAGACGGAGATTCCGTCTGGCGGACCGCGTTTCTGCTCGCGGCGTGAGTCGTAAAAAATGGTTGCCGAGCATCATTCCACGAGGCGGTTGTATTTTTTTAGAACTTCACGAAGCTTGTCGTGCGGCAGGGCGATAACCTTGTGATTTTCGATGCCGGTCATGGTTTGAGCCGCGACCATGGCATTGATCACGGCTTCTTCCGTAGCTTGGACAGTGGAGGCAAAAACGGGCTCAAGAAGATCGTTGGGGAGCATTTTAAGGTCGACGAGGTGGCCGGCCGCGGCGGCACCGGGATTGGCGGTGGAGAATGCGATGAAAATATCGCCGGAGCCGTTGCCGGATGTGCTTCCGTCGCGGCCCAGCCCGAGTGAAACGCGACGAGCCAGGCGCTTCAACTGGTGCGCGACAAGAGGAGCATCTGTTGCGACGACCACGATAATCGAACCGCGTTCGACTTCGCCAAAAGAAGCCGAGGCGTAGGCGGGATCCTGCGGAATCTCCGCGCCTACTGGAACGCCTGCTACGCGGAGATTCTGCCGGCGGCCGTAATTGCATTGGACCAGGACGCCCAGGGTGTAGCTGACGCCCTTGATTTCGAATCGGCGCGAAGAAGTTCCGATGCCGCCCTTGAATTCATTGCAAATCATTCCCGTGCCGCCGCCGACGTTTCCTTCCTCGACGGGGCCATCGTGCGCGGAGTCAATCGCGTGAAAAACGTCCTCCGGCTTGACGTGAAAACCGTTGATGTCGTTCAGCCAACCGTCCCAGGTTTCCGCGACCACGGGAAGCGACCACCAATAGCCGGTGGGATCGGGCTGTCCATGATTGACTCGCCACTGGATCACCGCGTCGCGAACCACGCCGACGCTGTGTGTGTTGGTGATCATCACCGGGCCTTCGAGAAAGCCGGATTCCTCGACCCAGGTCGTGCCGGTCATTTCCCCGTTGCCGTTGAGCGACCACCAGCCGGCGAACACGGGATCAGACATCGAGTCTTTGCCGCGAGGGAGAATTGCGGTGACTCCCGTGCGCACCGGACCTTTGCCAATTTGAAGTTTTCCTTCGCCGGAGATCAGCGTGGTGTGTCCAACGGTGACGCCGGAAACATCCGTGATGGCATTCAGCGGACCAGGATTCCCGTCGAAGGGAACGCCGAGACCGCGCGCGCGCGGCTTAGCGGGGGGCCGATCTTGAGCCGGGAGCAGATAGGCGGTTAGGACCGGTGTGCAGAGCAAGAGTGCGAACTTTAATAGGCGATGGTGCATGATCGAAAAAGCTCCTCAGTGGAGTGAATAAACAGATTACGCTAGAAGCAGGAAAATCAGCGATAGGTTAATCGGGAAATACTTTCGCGAGTGCCGACGTTAGCGCCGCGGCGATCAACGCCGATTCCTCGGGCGTAATAATGAAAGGCGGCGCGAGAAGAATGTGATCGCCGCGAGTCCCATCAACACAACCTTGTGTCGGATAGGTAAGGACACCTTCCTCCATCGCGGCTGAGCGAATCTTTTCAGCGATGGCCTGGGAAGCATCGAACGGCGTGAGAGTCGATTTGTCGCGGACGAATTCAATTCCCCTCAAAAGTCCAAGCCCGCGAATCTCACCCACATGGCGATGCGCTTGAAGCGGAGCAAGAGCGGCTCGCAAAGTCTCCGCCGCCCGAGCAACCCGTGCGAACAGGTTGTGCGATTCGATGTAATCCAGAACGGCGTTGCCGGCGGCGGTGGCCACGGGATGGGCTTGGTAAGTAAATCCATGCTTGAACGCGCCATTGCCATTTTCAAAAGCCTCGATAACATTGGGTGCAACGAGAACCGCGCCGAGCGGAGCGTAGCCGCTGGCAATTCCCTTCCCCGTGAGAATGAGGTCGGGCTCGACGCCCCAATGCTGCACGGCGAATGGTGTGCCGGTGCGGCCGATGCCGGTCATCACTTCATCGGCGATGAGAAGCATGCCGCGCCTGCGGCAAATCTCGGCGATGCGCGCGACGTATCCTTCCGGCGGCACGGCGGCGCCGAGTGTCGCGCCAACGACAGGCTCGAAGATGAAAGCGGCGGCAGTGGATGAATCGGTTGCTTGGAGAACATTTTCGAGATCATCGGCGCACGCGAGACGGCACTGCGGAAACGTTTTTTCGAACGGACAGTGCTGGCAAAAGCAAGGAGCGATGTGGCCCCATTCGGCTAACAGGGGCTGATAAGGCGCGCGCCGAGCGACATTCCCGCTGACGGTCATGGCGCCAAGCGTGCTTCCGTGATAGCTCTGGCGCCGGGAAAGCACTCGGTATCGTGCGGGCTGCCCTTTTTCAATATGGTATTGCCGAACGAGCTTGATGGCCGTTTCCGTTGCTTCAGATCCACCCGAGGTGAAGTAGACGCGGCCGCCATTTTTGAAATTTGGGGGAGCAAGATCGAGGAGATGAGCCGCAAGTTTTTCCGCCGGCGCAGAATGAAATTGCGAAGTGTGCGCGAAAGCCAGTTGCGCGGATTGCTCAGCCATGGCGCGGCCGATTTCGAGCACGCCGTGCCCGATGTTGACGACCGCTGCGGAGCCTGCCGCATCGAGATATTTGCGGCCATCGCCAGAAAACAGCCAGCAGCCTTCGCCTCGGACGGCGACAGGAAAATCCTTGTGAAAGTTGCGCGGAAAGAGGGCGGCGTCGTTAGACATGCGTGCTCGGTGAGCGATTGTAACAGACTCGCGCGGTCCACCCCGAAGTGAACGCGTCGGGGGACAAGTTCACAGCGAACTTCCTCGTGCGCTTGGAAACGCGCGAGAATCGTGACATCATGCAAAGTTTCGCGAAGGGAATTTGCGGGCCACAGTGCAACATGGGGAGGAAATCCGATGAAACGAGCCATTCTGCGGTGCGGTCTCTGTGTTGTGACGGTATTCATTTTCCAAGCCTGCGTGCGGGCGCAAGAAGCGGCAAAGCATGCCGTCACATTTGACGACTTAATCAAAATGCATCGCGTGGGAGACGCGCAAGTTTCGCCCGATGGCAAATGGGCGGCGTACACGGTGACAACGCCGGATCTCGATGCGAATCGCAACGCGAGCAATATCTGGATTGTGCCGACGGCGG
>Ga0209166_10001095_pt1 | contig 23857 bp, 25 predicted proteins | sample Coa_R1_3_FD_187151 | JGI IMG/M metagenome (GOLD analysis project Ga0209166, IMG submission 187151) | Surface soil microbial communities from Centralia Pennsylvania, which are recovering from an underground coalmine fire - Coalmine... | ecosystem: Environmental > Terrestrial > Soil >...
CTGCCGGGAACGGTAGAAAAAATCATCAAGCCCCTATTCCCAAGCATGCCCGAAAAGGCACAGATAACCGTTGAAGGCGGGGATCATTTGTATCGAGAAATACGCATCGACAACACCCTGACGAATGACAAGGGCGAGGAGGTAAGCCTCAAACCGGGTGCGCAGGTGGAAGTCACAGTTGAAGCCGATGCCAAAGACACAACACCCAAGAAATAATGTTTCATCGACATTCCAGACCGAAGCAGCGCGGCTAGCATTTATCAACCGATGATGTCTCTCAGAAAATAGTATTCATCAAGGACTTCGAAGGAAGCAGAAGGCGGCTCCGCTTTTGAGTCGAGTGTTGTAGCGTTCAGCGGAGATAAAGCCGGGTTCTCATCGAGAAGTTGTTGTATTCGTTTCTTCAATCTGGTTCCGCTCCTCGTCGGTCAGCGACTTCCCAAACCGCACCCGTTCTGCATTCGCTGGTCCCTGTTTTCCTCTCGCCCATTCACGCCTTGCCGAATCAGCATGTTTGCGATTCGTATTGATGGCAGCCTGTTGGCCGTTCATCCGGTTCCGTGCTTCATCGAATTTCGTCTTAAGAGCTCCATCCATATGGTTCTCAGCTGCGAGCATCGAGCTTTGGACAAATTCGAGTCAATGACCGAACCGATTCTAAGAGTGCCGACAGCGGAGCGCATTATCGGTGTTCAGGCGTGTTTGCGTTCCGTTAGCGGCTCGATCTCGTGATTGATTTCAAATCTCACTGGCATCCCGCATGTCTGGCATCTCGTTTGGTGTAAGCCGCCGTTCAGGCTCATCGCCTCTAGTTTGTTGGGACGCAGGCACTTGGGACAAGTGATTATTAGATACCCTGCACTGTCTCTTGGGACGAAGAGTGGAGCTACGTCACTCTTCCTTTTCTCCGAACGAAGGGGAGAAGCCGCCAAGAGCTTCCCGACTTGCTGGGAAAGCTCTTTGATGGTGTAGTTTCCTTTTTGCAGGAAAGCGTCCGCCTGAATTCCGATTGGCATTTCGCCGGAACTGTGACCTCCACTCATCGCAATCGTGGCGATGTGCGGAAATCGTTCACGAACTACCGCTAGAAATTCAAATCCTGACATTCGAGGCATATTCAAGTCGGAAATGATTAAATCAGGCAGCGACTTGCTGAGTGCGTTCAGGCCATCCACTCCGTCTTTTGCGGTCAGAACCTCGTAACCCTCGCTTTCCAGAATCTGCCCTGCGCTTTCGCATATCGCAGGTTCATCATCCACCACTAGGATGCGAAAGCGGAATTGAGTTAAAGCAGTCGCTTCGACGGACAGTTTGCTCTCATACAAAGATGCTGCGGCCTGGCCAGCGGGTGTAGTCTGCGGCTGGCTCCGTGATGAGACTGTACGATCCCTATATTCTTCTTGGTGGGCGGGCATGAATGCCTCCCTTCACTGATAGAAACTTCGAGGAACCCAAATCGTATCCGGTGCGCGACCAGAAATCTGCTCAATATTGACCACGGGAATGCAGCGAATACCCGTGCTCGACGGTTGGAGGTCAAAACGTTCTACACGACATGGGCCGTATGGCAGACCAGCCCTCCGCAATATCGTGTGCGGTTACAGCCACTGTTGCAGCAGGGGCTTGCGGGAAGCTTCTTAACAAACGTCTAGTTGCCGGGGCCGGCTTTCTGTTCCGCAGCAGGGCTATCGGTGACGCCATGGGTGCCACCTTCATCATCCATTCGTAACACAGCTTGTTCATCTAGGTGCCGCTGAGCGGACGAAAACGATTCTGTTGTGTCACGCTTCTCTCTTCGCCAAGAGATGGTCAGCAATAAGGCGCTCTCTTCCATCGCTTCGACGTCGTGCAACACGCCGCAGTCCAGCACCAATAGATCACCGGGTGACACAGTCACCTTTCGTTCGGCCAAGTGGATGCAGACCTTCCCCTTCAGTTGCTGGATGGAAATTCTTCCTTCTGCTTTATGCTGCCGCATTCTCGTGCCGCTCTTCATCAGAATCAGAACGATTCGAAAGTCTGGATATTTCGCGATGGTTTTCGAGCTTCGGCCAGTCTCCCGCTGCCAGGAGTCTTCTCGCCGCAGTTGCTGCAACTCTTGGTCCAAGTCGATTTGCAGCAGAGGTTCCGCCAACCCGGGCAATCGATTCAATGCTTCGATGCCGTCTCCGGGATGGCAAGTGCTGAGATTCGTAGCCATGATGAGCCTTCCTGCTGTGTGTCTCCGGAGCGACTACGTACATGCCAGTTGCAATACGGCGGGCAGACGAATGTAATGCACGGAGACCCAGAGGACTATGATCGACGATATGCTGCGGCAATACTGGTCAACATTGCACAGGCGCTACAAGGATTCCAGCACAACATAGAATAGCTCCGCCGCACGAATGCCCTTTGTGATCAGATGACAACGCTAAAGTGAAGCGGGAGCGACAATCGTTTCCCTGCAGTCGCCTTCAAAAAACGGGGTGCGCGGCAAGCGGACCGTAAAGGTTGTGCCCTCGCCTTGTGACGAATCGACGAGGATGTCGCCTCTATGGGCTTGTACAATTTCACGTGTAATGTAAAGGCCGATACCCAGGCTAGTCTCGTAAACATGCACAACAAGATCGAAGCCATTCAGACGCCAGCGGAGGCCACCATCTCCTACAACAGCTGTCGCAACTAGCACTGCCCGAAGTGTCAGACCGGTGCGCGGGAAACCCAACCGCCGCCAGCGCGACGCTTCAGCTCTTCAGACTGGAGAAAACCACGTGTTCGCTCTCTGGTTTTCGGCGTACTTGCCGAACATCACGAAGGCGCCCACTTTCACGTCGGGAAACCCATTCGCGCTGCGATCGAATGAGCGATCAAGAATGGGTGGTGCGGGCCCCAGTTAGGCCAGCATCGAAGCAGGTGTGACTCCGGAGACACATTCCGCCTTTTGTTACGCCCGCGCTCGTCCGCCTCTCACGGCGTGATATACGACCAAGACCAGCACAGCCCCAATCACAGCAACGATAAGGCTATAAAGGTTGACGCCCGTGACGCCGTGTGCTCCGAACATGCTGAACACCCAGCCCCCGACTACCGCGCCAACGATTCCCAGCACGATATCCAGGAATACTCCTTCGCCAGTCTTGTTCACTAGCTTGCTGCCTATGAACCCAGCAATCAACCCCAACACGATCCAGGCCAAAATCGACATAATCCGTTCTCCTTAGTACTTGGTTATTGTTGCTGTTCTGTGGTATCGAAGGCGATCTTGAGAAATACGGTGCGGACCGGAGTTGCCCCTAGGTTCGGAGGCAACTCTCGATCCGGATCGACTCTCAAGCTGCCTTGCTGTATGCATCTGAGCCGTGCTGCTTGACCATTTTGTTGTAAACGCCCATTAACAGAAATGCCGCCGGCCATTGTCCCACGAACAACGCCCAGTCATCCTTGCCCACAATCTTCAGAATGGCTGACGCGGTGATAGCACCGAATGCTGCCGCCAAGTAACCCGAACTCGGGATCTTGGACGTTTGCGACTCGATTGCACCCGTGAAACGATCCTCCGAAACGCCACTGCGAACCTTGTCTTGCATGAGTACTCCTTTTCATTGACTCGTCGATTTTTACGCCAACTTCTTTACTTTGGTCTTTCCGCCCTCTTCGCCAACGTGTTTATTGCTGTTGGCAGCCGCTTTTCCGTGACTTGCCTCGACTCCCTGTTCCAGTTCCGGGGATTCAACGATCTTCCACTTGCTACCCGTGTTCCACGGACCGCGAGCATCGGTTTCGCCTTCATCGCCCTGCCCCGTAGAATCGTTAAAGTATTCATCCACCAAGCCCGGCGTCGGGGGAATGTTGCCAATCGAAAACTGATCTCTTCCCAGGCTCTCAAGCGCGGCGGTGAATGCTTTCATGTGAGTGATTTCACGCGTCATTAAGAACTGAAGCGCGTCTTTCGTTCCCGGATCGTCGCAGAAGTTAATCAGACGCTCGTAGACAATTTTCGCCCGTGCTTCAGCGGCTATATTGCTCCGCAGATCAACATCCAGTTCGCCGGTTATTTTCAGATAGTCGGCGGTCCAGGCATCGCCCATGGAGTTGAACAAGCCAACCCCGCCTCCACCTGCGATCGCGATAAGGGGATCGGCTTCGGCGGCGTCCGGGCTTTTCTTCATTGGCTTAAGGTGCATGCGTGCCAGCGTGCCCACGATTTCCAGATGGCTCAATTCTTCTGTTCCGATATCCATCAGCATGTCTTTGCGGTCTGGATCGTCACAATTCAGGCCTTGAATTGAGTACTGCATGGCAGCCGCAAGCTCGCCGTTCGCACCGCCGAATTGCTCGAGCAACATGTTGCCAAAGCGAGGATCGGGACTTCCGACGTTCACCGTGTACATTAATTTCTTTATGTGGTGGTACATCCATGTTTTCTCCTCTTATATGTAAGTCGTCTTCGTTTGTCGGAGATGGCTCGCCCTCGTGATGGGCAGCCCTAATGGCGGTAATTAAGCGGCGTTCTTTTGCGTCTTCTTTCCCGCCGTGGATGAGTGCTGTTGTTCTTCCGAACCTTCTTCGTTGGCTTGGGAGTTGATCTCTGTGGCGAGGTCGGCCAGTTTCTGGTCGGTTTGCGTTTCCTCCGCTAGAGTCTTTTCCAGCAGCGAGGCGTGCTTGGTTTGTTCAAGTACGTTCGCAAATGCGCAGACCGCGCTATACGCCGCCATCTCGTAGTGCTCGACGCGGCGGGCCGCACCGATCAATCCGGCGTCTAATACGGCATCCTCGAAGCCTTCCTCTATCACCTCGGAACCTTCTTTAACCAGACCTTCCATGCCGACGCACTTCTTGCCCTTTGGGCTTTCGTCGAGCGATGCGAAGATCTCTTCCAGACGTTGAACGTGCACTTTCGTCTGTTCCAAATGCTTTTCGAAGCCGGTCCGGAGCTCATCGGAGGATGCAGCTTTCGCCATCTTTGGCAGGGCCTTGAGCAATTGGCTCTCGGCGCTAAAAAGGTCCTTCAATTCGTCCACATATAGTTTTTGCAGGTTATCGTTTGGCATTATTCCCTCCAGGAAATGAGTTCATGCAGTGGGACGCGCAAAGGCGAAACACCACTGGCGGTTAAAAATACGGGCGCAGCGAACCAGATCCCTTTGCAGGGACCCAGATTCGCTGCACACCGTGCATCAGGCTACGTCGCGAACGCGAACCGTTTGGTCTTTATCGGCCGCGGCTTCGCTGGTGGAAGACACATCCTGCGCGCCTGTGCGCTCCAGGATTTCCTTCGCTTTCTTGGTCCAGGCAGAATCGTCAGAATGAACGGACAGAAGAATTCCGCCATCTTTCACGCGGCCTTCGTATCGCTTGGCTTCGTACTCCGGGATTCCCATGCCGATCAGAGCGCCGGTGAGCCCACCTACCGCGCCACCAACTCCTGCTCCAGCAAGGGCAGCCATAATAGGCCCAGCGGCTATAAATGGCCCCAGTCCCGGAATGGCGAGGGCACCGATACCGAGTAGCCATCCCAAACCACCGCCCAGCAGCGCGCCCGTTCCGGCGCCTGTTGTGGCACCTTCAGGCGCCTTCGTGTTCTTCTCATGAGCAAAATCTTTCGTACTAGCGCCCTCGGGGAGAAGTACTGAAATGTCTGAGTTCCGAAAATCGGCGGCTTTCAATGCGTCCACCGCGTTCTCGGCGCTCGTTCGATTCGGATAAATGCCAAATACTGCTGTATTTTTGCCTGCCATATTTGATTCTCCTGTTGTTTTCAAAGTTTATTGTTGCGGTTTGATGTTCAGTTCGCTGGTGACCTTGCCGTCCCCGGCGACTTCGGCCGCCTTAGCTTCAATCGCTTTCTTCTCTTCGTCCGATCGCACCGGTCCCTTGAGCGTTACCTGACCTCCCTGCGTGATGATCTTGACGTTGTGCGCGTAGGTGGAAAGCGCCTTGTCTTTTATGATGGACTGCCGAATCTGCTGCGTTATGTCGCGATCCGAACGATTGTCCTTTTGCTGATCTGCGGCCGGCTCATTCTGGTTCCGATCCCGTTCGTTGACCTTGGTGTTATCTGGAGCAGTTGGTTGACTGGTGGGTTCTTGCGCAAATGCGAACGCTCCACTGGCGAGCAGCAGACCGGTGCACAGAAGATTACGAACAGCAGTTCTGTAAAATGCTTTCATCGTTATTTCCTCCTGAATGAAATATCGAGAGATCTGAGCGTTCGATTGCTCTCTAACGCGATCGATAGCTTGTAGTGATTGGTGAGTTGCGGACCGCCAACCGACGTCAGTGTCGATTCCTGCCTCAAGCGGCGAAGAATGATAAGGAAGCTATGCTTGACGATATCGAGAAATTCGCATTGGGGCTATCCCCACAGCGCTGTACTAATCCAAACGATGTACTGTAGGGCGCGACCGGGCGGCGTCGGCGCTCAGCCACCACTTCTCAAGCCACTAGAGCTGGCGATCTTACAAAAACCTCAGCACGCCATCCCTCCTTTTGTGAGACGGGAATGCCGCGGAGCGTGCACGGAAAAACGGTCGAAAGATCGGCCCGTTGACTCCCTAAGCCCGTGATCCTTTGGTGATGTGCCGGCACACCAAAAGCCCCGAGGTCCGGCAGGCTAGGTTGCGTCGCAAAGCATCCCGCGAAGCTATAGATTCGATAACCAAATCGCGGAGATGGCGCACACGTTCCGCATTTCTCTGATTTCCACCTCCGTGACCTGGGACTGAACCCGGTGCGTCGCTTGGCATATGAGGCCGCCGACTGTAGCCTCCTTAGCCCTGATCTGGCTGCGGGCATCCGACGAGTGAAGGGCGTTAAGAAGATCGGTGTGAGGCTAGAAAACTGGCTCACCGCAGAACAGTCGCAGAGTTTGTGGCAAGCTCCCGGCCGTGAGCGCTTGAAGGAAAAGCGCGATCGAGCCCGTAAGCGTCTGACTAAAGCACCTTGCTGCAGGGGGGTTGTGTTCAAATGTTCGAATGGGCGGAGGAGCGAAAGAAGCAAAAACCGCAAGAGTAGAATCGGCGAGCCTGAACGGCTTAAAACAGTGCTGGCCTTGGGAAGGCGAAGATATTCAAGTTAGTTTGACAGCGCAGGTGATGCGCATTCAACTCGGCTTCTAGGCAACCTCGTTGGTGAGAGCGATAGTGGTCGCCATTTGCGCTGGCATGCTGCATGTCACCACTGTGCCTTTTTCTCCTGATTGCAACTCCAGGGCACCGCCGAGTTGCGTGATTCGCTCTCGCATTCCACGAAAGCCTACTCCCATTCGGCCCGCAGATTTGAGTGCGTGTTGCTCGACAAGTGGAATGCCCTTACCTGCATCCTGTATCACCACGCGGACGCGCCCGTCTTCGTACGTGATTCGTACCTGAGCCGTATGACTGCCGGAATGGCGATGCACATTGGTCAGGCATTCCTGCACGATCCTGAAGATGGCGATCTCCATTTCGCTAGGTAACCGACGAAACTTAGGCTCGATTTCCAGATCGACTGCGATCTTGCTGCGCTTTGAAAAACCCTCCACGTACCAGCGCAGTGCAGATGCGAGACCGACTTCGTCGAGTAGGGGCGGGTGTAAGAGGTGTGAGATCGTTCGAATTTCGTCACTGACTTGCTGTACCAAGATCTCATTTTCCGAAGCGGCCTTGGCAGCATCCGCAACAAGAGGAGTGGATCGCACAGTGGCGATGTTCATAGCTATGGCGGCGAGCATCTGCCCGACACTGTCGTGCAGTTCCCGTGCGAGTCGCCGGCGCTCCTCATCTCGTAGTTGCAACAATCGAGCCGAGAGCTCCCGGAGATTGTCGTTAGCGGCATTGAGTTCTGCAGTACGCTCTCGGACCCGACTTTCCAGATTTTCATTGAGTTTACTGAGTTCCTCCTTAGCTTTTACCGCTTCGGCGGCCTGCCGCCGGGCCTCCCTTTGTGCCTGCCTCATGCGGAGCAATGCCTTCACAGTAGCCAGTAGTTCCTGCCGGTCTATTGGCTCGGAAAGATAGGCATCAGCCCCACCCTCCAAGCCGCGTACTCGGTGCGCTGATTCAACGAATGAGGCGGAGATGTGGAGAATAGGAATCTCGGAGGTTGCAGGGTCGTTTTTCAGTCTGCGACAAACATCAAAGCCATCGATATCGGGTAAGTTGATGTCCAGCGTTATGAGAGCGGGATCCCGACGGGCCAGGTTTAGAGCTTCCATTCCTGTTCGCGCTTCAATAACGTCGTATCCCGCCTCCCGTAGATAACGCGTCAACGAATATCGTATAGCGTCATTATCATCGACGGCTAAAACCGTTGGTGGGGAGTCTTGAGGCATTGGCATCCTATTCTGCTGCGACGGGTTGGCCGATATGGCGCATGACATAAGTCAGTCCTGCTTTCTTGAAAGCCTCCGAGAATCTCGCAGCCGCAACTTCGCGCGACGCCATGATGCTCTTCGGAATCACATCGAACGCAGTACTTAGCCGCGAATACTCATGGTCGTTGAGGGTTTTCGACGTGTATATGACGACGGGAATACCGCTAGTTTTGGCCTCTCGATTCAGCGCTTCCAGAACGTCGAATCCGTTTACATCGTTCATCCCCAAATCGAGTACGATCAAGTCAGGCTTGCGCTCGCGCGCCACTCGCAAGCCCTCGCTTCCACCGCTGGCCTCCATAATGTCGCAACCCCCATTCGCCAAGAGGCTCCTGATGAGATAGCGTGAGGTCTCATCGTCGTCGATGATGAGAACATGGGGTTGCGGCTGCGCGCCAGCAATAGTCTGCAACTTATCCAAGAGCCATGCTCTATCCACGGGTTTGGGATGGAAGCCAGTCGCGCCTAGCGCGAGCGCCTTCTGACGGTTCTCAACGACGGTGATTACATATACCGGTATGTCCTGGGTTGAAGAATCTTGTTTGAGGTCGCGCAGAAGGTCCCACGTGTGTTCCCCTTTCAATAACACATCCAAGAGAATGGCCCGCGGGCGGAATGCGCGAACGGCTTCGCGTGCTTCCTTAATGCTCTGGGCGGGTATCACTTGGAATCCGCTGCCAACCAGATATTTTTCGTAAATAAAGAGAACTTCTTTGCTGTCCTCTACAACGAGAACAGGCAGCTTATCAGAATCCAGCTCACGCCTCACTTCAGGGACGTGGACAACTTCGGTTTGACCTTGGAACGACATTGGAATGACGGCGGTGAAGGTCGATCCGATTCCCAGGCTGCTCTTGACATAAACATCGCCCCCCAGCAACTGAGCCAATTTACGCGAAAGAGGTAATCCCAAACCCGATCCTTTTGCCACTTTTTGCAGCTTCCCGTCGACCTGGGTCCACTCCTGGAAAATACGCTCTTGATCTTGTTCAGCGATGCCGATGCCCGTATCGGACACCGAAAATGAGACCGTATCGCCGTGAGCTCGCGACACCGAGACCCTAACCTCGCCGCGCTCGGTAAACTTTAGAGCGTTGGAGATGAAGTTGCGGAGAATCTGGGAAACCTTGGCCTCATCGCTGTAAATTTGGATCTCTTCTTCAGGATCTTCAAAGACCAGCTTGACCGAAGAATTCTGCGTCAGCAGAGGGCGGAGCATGCCTCGCAGCGCGGAAAACAATGTATTCACATCGAAGTTCGCCGGCCTAATCGTGACCTTCCCCGCCTCGACCTTGGCGAGGTCGAGCAGATCGTTGACCAGGTCCATCAAGTCTTGTGCTGAGCTTTTGATAAACCGGACTTGCTTCTCCTGTTCCGTAGACAAATCTCCGTCCAATCGGTCCAGCAGAATCTGGCTTAGAGCTGTGATGGAGTTCAGCGGAGTTCGGAACTCGTGACTCATGTTGGAGAGGAAATGGCTCTTAAGCTCTGAGGCACGCTGTAGAAAATCAGCTTTATCATCCAATTCGGCGTAAAGCGCCACAACTCCACGATTGGTTTCGTCTAATTCCCGATTGAGCTGTGCCAGTTCCATCTGGCGAGCTCGTAATTCGTCCAAGGCTCTGAGCAGTTCCTTATTTTGCTGCAGCATTTCCTCGTACGGATTTTGGGGGCTTCCGGCCTCGATCTCAGACAGTAGCGTGTCGATGTCGGTCTTGCTAAGACCCGCGAACCGGTGAGGGATTGTCTTGCCCAACGTAACGGTAGTTCCGGTTCCCGGCGCGCTGTCGATGGAAAACAGATCCATCAAGCGATTGGCGCCAATTAGACCTAAACCCATTCCACTTCGGGAAACGTATTTCCCGTCTAGAATTTCTTGGACATTAGCGATGCCTCGACCCTTGTCGGCGACCGAAATGTGGAGCGCCGGAGGGGGCGTCTTCTCGATACGAAACTCGACGAGCCCGCCTCCCGCATATTGAAAGGCGTTGCGGGCGATCTCCGACACCGCAGTTGCGATCCGGGTCTGGTCCTGGGCATCAAACTTCAGTGCAGCCGCAATCTGCCGTGCACGTTGACGGGCAAGCACCACGTCGTGCTCATACCGTACCTCCATTCGTAATAGTTTCAAGGCCATAGCGACCGCTCTATTCTGCATTTTTCGCAACCAGGACGGTCACGTCGTCACGCTGGCGGTCGAAATCTCTGTAAAGAACTGCCGCCAAAATGCTCGCATGTTTGGTCCCGATCCCCGGATAGTTTTCCAAGTCCCACCGGGAAATTAGTCCATCGGAGTGCATGATCAAAATGCTGCTTTCATCCCAGGGCAGGGTGAACTCCCTAACGTTGTGTATCTGATGCCCTACTGTGCCGTTGTGCGACGCGATACCCCGGCGGCCAGTACGACTGAGCAGAGTGGCAGAGATGTTACCCAAACCAGCAAACGACAGCGTCCGCTTCTCCTGACTGATGGCGGCAATGGCTGCGGCGGCCCCACGCGTCTTTTTCAAGGCGTCGTGGCAGTCATGCAGGATCTCCGCTGGCGAGGTGGACTGCACTTGTACCAGGACCCTTTTGGCCTCCTGCGCCGCCTCGGCAGCAAACATGCCATGTCCCAGGCCGTCGACGACCATAAGATAGACACTATCTGCGGTGGGCTTTATTGCCCAGCCATCGCCGCAAACCGATTCACCGTGGATGGGCACTGAAACTACTCCAACCTGAATCGAGGGCGGGAGTGCCGGGACTTTTCTACGTGGCCAGAACTCGGCTAAAACACACGTACCCAGCCCTGGTCGCGAGTAGATGTCAAAGTGAGTGGAAAGACGCTTCACGGAACCAAGCCCGTTTCCCGACGTCTGCGAGGTCGAGTAGCCGTCTTTTAGGGCGGTCGTTATGTCGAGGATTCCCGGTCCCTTATCGAGACACAAAACGCGCAAGCCCTGGGCGCCATTTTGGACAACTCGCTCGCAGACGATTCTGCCAACCTTGGCGTGCTTCACCACATTCGTTGCCATCTCAGTCACAGCGATCGCCACGGCTCCGCAATCACTTTCCTCCATGTTTATCAGTTCGGCACAGCGAGTCGCAGCACGCCGTGCCGCCCCCGCATGAGTGGGATCGCTAACCTCCACTACGAACTGAGATAGCCCTTGTTCCATTCCTACTTCCATCGAGTGACTGTAACTTTGGTGCCTTCAGAGACGCGGGAGATAACCTCGAACTCGTTCACCAATCGCTTGGCACCTCCCAGGCCGAGTCCCAAGCCCGAACCAGTAGTAAAACCATCGCGCAGAGCCAACTGGATATCTGGAATGCCGGGACCCTTGTCTTCGAAGATGAGCCGAATTCCTACGCGGGGACCATTGAGTTGGGTCAACTCCATGGCACCCCCTTGACCATGAATGAGGGTGTTGCGGGCTAATTCGCTGGCGGCGGTGACCACCTTCGTCTGGTCGACCAAGCTGAACCCGAGCTGCGCAGCAACCTCGCGCACTCGCCGTCGCACTGCGACGATGTCGGGTTCTGAAACCACCGGAACGGTCTCACTAGAAACAACTGTCATACCTAAGCTTCCTCGTGACCGTTCACCGAATGGCGAAGCAATTCCATCCCCGCATCCACATTCAATGCCGTTCTTACTCCCGGCATCGACATGCCGAGTTCAACGAGCGTGATCGCGACCGCCGGCTGCATTCCCACTACCACCGTTTGTGCGTCCAGCACCCGCGACATGGCGGCAATATTGCCCAGCATGCGTCCAATAAACGAGTCCACGATTTCGAGACTGGAGATGTCGATCAGCACGCCTCGCGCGCCGGTCTGACTGATCCGGTTGGTGAGATCGTCCTGTAGAGTCATGGCCAGACGGTCGTGCATGTCGACCTGGATGGTTACCAACAAGAACTCGCCCATCCGCAGAATAGGAATCTTTTCCACTGGCCGCTCCTACTGTTCGTCTTTTGTTTTCTCTTTTTTCGGTGACCGAATGAACGTGAGTCCAGCCTTCTGTAAGGCCAACGAGAAAGCGTCCGACAAGGTCGCCTTCGTCGTCACGTCGAGGAGGTTGATACCCAAGTGGACAATGGTTTGCGCGATTTGCGGACGCACCCCGCTGATGATGCAGTCAGCTCCCATCAAGCGGGCGGCGGTGACCGTTTTCAGAAGGTGCTGGGCCACTACCGTGTCCACAGTCGGCACCCCGGTGATGTCTATGATGGCAACCCGCGAATTGGTCTGCACAATGCTTTCGAGCAGCGACTCCATTACGACCTGCGTCCGGGCGCTGTCGAGCGTTCCAATCAGGGGAAGAGCGAGGATTCCATCCCACAGCTTAACCACTGGGGTAGAAAGCTCCAGCATCTCTTCCTGCTGCCGGCGGATGGTCTCTTCGCGAGATTTGAGAAACATCTCTGTGGTGTACAGGCCGAGACTGTCCAGTAATTCTGTCGCATTCCACATTTCGGCTGCCATGGTCTGGGGGTCCTTTTCCATATCATCGCGAATGGCAGTGAACAATGGACGCTTCATGGAGAAAACGAAGGTTGCAGTTTCTTTGGCGCTGAAACCTTGCAAGGCCCGTGTGTGCGAAATCTCGCCCAGCAATTCCCGCAGTGGACCATAAGCTCCTGACTCAAAACTGGCGGTGCCCGCTGCCGTGGCTTGGGCAAGCAGCTCAACGAATTGGCTACACTGCGCTTTTAGTTCCGAGTCTTTCATCAGGTCGCTGCGACGATTAGCTGCGCCCATATCGCGAAGCCATTCCGTCAGAATTTCAGCCTTATGTTGGGCGATAATCGAAGCGAGATTACTGGCCTTTTGGTTCAGAGTTGTTGCCATTTGAATACTCCTTCAACTGATCAGGACGACGATCGAGGTGAGTTGAAACCCGCTGTCCTCATTCGTACAATCCCAAAAAGTAACGAGAATTATATTCTTAGGCCGCCCACACTTGCCATGCTCTCTGCAAGAAACTGCTCAGACTCCCAGCAGGCGTCGTCGATGCAGAGTATCGTGACCACACTTGGCTTTCTACCGACTTGCGGCTTCTCCGAGATTAGCTAAGCGATTGTGCGCCAGAGAACATATTCGCAGAATCTACTGCGCTTGCCGTGCTTTTCGATCGCAAAGGATGAGAAATCAACTTTCGCAGCTAGTTCTTTGAGTCTTCAGATGCTGCTCTTTCTGCTGTAACAGGCGGTTGATCTCTTCTACCAATCGAAGCAGCTTGGCTGGGTCCTGCTCCCTCGCGGCCAGTTCGCATAGCCGAAGCCACTGCTCTTTCATCTCGCCGTCCATCATCTAAAGTTTGAATACGTCTTTTTAGTGACCGTTGGATCTAAGAGTTCCTACCTTCGCATCGCCGAGGAAAGCCGACTATCGGGAATTCTTCTAAAAATCGACTGCGATGTGGGGAAAAACCTTACAAGCGAAGACAATTTGCACCGAAACAGTGCATAATTCTTGACGGGCGATCCACGGATGTCGGACAACGCACAAAAACCGGAAACTACCATCCTCTATGCGGACGACACAGAAGCTCAGCGGTACGCTGTGGGGCGTGTGCTACGACGGGCTGGTTTCCATGTCCTTGAGGCAAGCACAGGACGTCAAGCACTGGAGATGATGACTATGCGACCAGACCTGGTCGTTCTGGACGTCAATCTCCCTGATATCAGCGGCATCGACGTGTGCAAGCAGATCAAGTCGAGCGAAGTGACGACCCGCACTCCCGTGCTGCACGTATCGGCGACCTTGGTAAGCACCCAGGCGCGTGTCGCCGGCCTTGAAGGCGGAGCTGATGCTTACCTCGTTCAGCCGATCGAGCCCGAGGAACTGATTGCGACGGTTCGCGCGCTTTTGCGAGTGAAAAAGTCTGAAGACGCGCTGTGGGAGAGCAAACAGCAATATCGCTTGTTTTTTGAAGCGAACCCATTGGCGTGCTGGGTATTCGACATGTCGGACCTCAAGATCCTTACTGTAAATGCGGCGGCAGTCGAACAATATGGTTACTCACGCGAAGAGTTCACGGGTCTCACCATGCGTGATGTCCCCGTTCCGGAAGAATGGCCCTCCGTTCTCGCCTTGCTCTCCGACAATGGGCACCCTATCCGCCCGTTCCGCATTTGGAACCACAAAACCAAAAGTGGAAAGCTGAGGCAAGTCGAGATGATCTGGGCGCCTCTGGAACTGAACGGACGCGACGCCCGACTGGTTATTGTCCAAGACATGACGGAGAAGCTCGAACTGCAGGCGGTGGAACAGAAGGAGGAAATGCGGAAGCTCCTGCTTGAGCGTGTCCTGCAAGTTCAGGAGGAAGAACGCCGGAAGATTGCGCGGGAGTTGCATGACGAGGCCGGGCAGCTCATGACGTCACTGCTGGTAGGTCTGCGAACTCTGAGCTATGCGCGCCGGCTTGCAGATGCGAAGGAGCAAGCAAACCGCCTGCGCGATATTGCTTCCAATGCGATTGGTGAATTGGGAAGGTTGGCCCGTGGGCTGCATTCCAGTGTTCTCGATGACCTTGGGCTCGAGGCGGCGGTCCGGCGCTATGCCGATGAATTTTCCGAGACCCATCGAATCCAAGTGGATCTGGAATTCGGCAGCAATCAGCTCTCCGCGTTTGCTAGAAACGAGCAACTGAACTTGTATCGCATTGTCCAGGAAGCCCTCACCAACGTGGCGCGCCACTCTCACGCTAAGAGAGTGAGCGTCAGGTTTGCTGGCGATTCGTCAGAATTGCGGGTCACTATATGCGACGACGGACAGGGTTTTTCCACCCCCGATCCAACGAATAGTTTTTCTGGACACCTGGGCATCGAAGGCATGCGGCAGCGGGCCGCGATCTTGGGAGGAGCCTTGCAGGTGTTTTCGGATCCAGGCGGAGGCGTTTCGGTTGATTTGCGCGTGCCTCTCAGAAATTGTTCTGCATTGACACAAGCGACAGGATAGAGCGGGCATGTCGAAGACCAACAAGATTCGAGTTTTGATTGCCGATGACCATGCCATTCTTCGGGCTGGACTGCGGATGCTGATCGACGCCCAGCGGGATATGACCGTCGTTGGGGAGGCCCAGAATGGCGGTGAGGCTATCCAGGTCGCAAAAGAGACCACGCCGGATGTGGCGATTCTAGATATCACAATGCAGGAAACCGGCGGCTTGCATGCCATCCCTGAGATTCTGAAGAACGACGATTCGGTCCATATCCTCCTCCTGACGATGCATGAGGAACCGGCTTACCTGCGTACTGCGCTGGCGAGCGGAGCGTCTGGATACGTTTTAAAGAAAAGCGTTGATGCCGATCTGCTTTCTGCTATTCGTGCAGTTCACAAAGGCCGCACCTACGTCGACTCTGAAATGGCCAACGGTCTTTTATCGCATGCGCTACCGCATCGAGGGCATAAGGTCACCGACGTTTTGAGCGAGCGTGAACTGCAAGTATTGAAGCTGGTGGCTGAAGGTTTTAGTAGTCGCGAGATCGCCGAACACATCTTTGTGGGCATTAAAACTGTTGAAACCTACCGTGGAAGATTCGCGGAAAAGCTTGGACTCAAGTCGCGGGCCGATATCGTCCGCTATGCGCTTGAAATTGGGCTTCTTTCGTCGGAGAAGTTCAGCGGGACCAAGGAGCAGAAGAAGAGTTCTCTTATTGCACGTAGGACAGGAAACAAAGCATAGCAATTCCAACTACCGACAATGTTCTTTCTTGAATGCCGAAAACCACAAATACAGCATCGAGTGTATGCAACGGACGCGGAATTATGGCATTATGTCCTGTTGGTATTGATCCGTGCCACCCTCCCGACAAGAAAAACGTATCGTTGAGCTTTGCTCCAAGGCTATCCAAACTGATGATCTCGATGAGTTCCGGCGGGTAGCCGCTGAACTGAGAGGCGCCCTTAAGGAACAGATTAACGGGCTACGGGCAATAGTCGACGAAGCACGCAATAACTTTTCTCATCCGTCTCAACCTGCTTCGGAATCTCGTGCGGACCGGGCTAAAACGAAGCGGAAAACCTCATAGCATCTTCGGCTAGACACGGATGCACCCGTATGGGCCGCGAGATTTTCGTTAGCCTTCGAGTTTGGTTCTTCCGCGCACCCCGGCACAGCTGTTCGTCGCGCAGCGTGTGCCAAATGTTATTTCATCACTTGCTCTCCATTGTGTGACCACAGCGTCCTTTTGTAATAAGCTTCCGCAACACTTTTACCCAGTGCACGGCTTACCGCATCTCCCAGGTGCTCTTCTTCAAACTGCTGAAGCAAGTGAGTTTCAACCTCTGGGGAGCACGGCGCATCATCGACCGCGCTATCGAAGACTTTAACAATCGGTACGCTCGCGGTGCGCTGGTCACAGTTAATTGTTTCAAGCAACTCAGAGATGTGTGTGGCACAGACTCCCGCCAACACTATGCCGTCTGGGCGTAGTATAACCGCTTTCCGAACGCCTTCCCCAATAGTCCTTGCCGCAAGGACCGCAAAACGCCACTCGGAAAGCGCTCGCCGTGCGTCGCTGCTCAAAGGTTCGGTGCCGCCAATCAACAGAACTGAGACTTTTCCAGCCAACCGGTGCTTGATCAATTTCGCGAGATTTACAATTTGCGTTAATTGGAAAACTTCTGCATCGTTGACGTGAGTGCTTAAATCAACAGCGCCGATTAGCTCACCCCTGGGAGAGTAAATGGGAGCGGCCAGGCAGGTGACATCCCGAAACGGCAATTGGTAGTGGTCCGGGCCAATCACTGCGACTGGACGATTAGTTACTATTGCCGTACCAGCGCCATTAGTACCCATTCTTTGTTCCGACCAGTCGAATCCTGGCAGCAACCCATAGACAAGCATTGAGTCGCGGCTGCCGACAGAGAACAGAACGATTCCATCTCGGTCCGTCATGTAAATGACGTGTCCTACCGTACCGAGAGCGGCTGAGAAGCCCTCAAGCAAAGGACCAGCCACACTGACGAGGTCCTTATTCCTATCAAGTCGCACTTTTAGTTCACTGGGTTCGACTCGTCGCAAGTTGACGTTGTTGTCGAGAGCTTGGCCGATTCCCGCTTCACTACAGCGCTTCCAAGATTCGAGGATGTATGGACGTTCGGGAATCGCGGGCGGCAATTCCACGACCTGCTGAACGAATCGCTTCCAAGCGTTCTCGGGGTCGCGCATGTTTTCACTACTCTTGAAGCGTTGGGTTCACCAATGGTACACCCACACGCAGTACGCACCCAACATAACAATGTTGCCGAGGCCAAAGAGTTCGGCACCCTGGACTCATGATCATGGCGGAATCACCACCGGGGTGCAAGCAGCGCGCCCACGCTGCTCCTGACCCGCCCCTTTTGCAGCAACGCGAGGCCGAGTCGGCGAAGAGAAGTACGGAAGTGGTTGGTCCACATGTAGCTACGAATGCCGAACCCACACACCAGGAGTAAGGTTTGGGAGGCACCGAATCGTGCGATCAGCAAGTCCGGGAAGTACCGCAGCCATATAGTCGCGAACGGAGATTCTCATCCGTCGGCAGCTTTCCACGACCGAGAGAAGGGCCGCAACCTTCGGTCCCGCTTGTGGGCTGCCGATGTGGATCCAGTTCTTCCGACCCAGTGCCACCGGACGCATCGAATTCTCCGCAAGATTGTTGCTCAGCTCAAGTTCCGGATATTCCAGGAATCGTGTAAGTTTCCTCCACAGTGTGAGCGAGTATCGGCATGCTCGGCTGATTGTGCTTGATGGCAAAGCAGCGGACTGCGCGGCGTTGATCTTCCTGCGGATATCATCAAGAAGAGGTCTCGCTGTTTCCTGACGCCGGATATGGCGTGCCGCGGTAGTCAGCTTTTTGCGGCGAGCCTCTGCGTCGACGGCAAAGATTTCGTCCATCCGCGCGACAATCGGAGTTGCAAGTGGGTCTCGGGGATTTAGCTGCACTGCCTCGAAAAACTGCCTCCTTGCGTGAGACCAACAAGCAGCATGTACCATTCTCGGCCCACCGATTTGGTCATACGCCGCGTAGCCGTCGGTTTGGAGGATGCCTTCGAACTGTCCCAGGAACTGCTTCGGCCCATCGCGTCCACGACCCAAGCGGAAGTCGAACACCACGCTTCCCCCGGGGCGGCTGTATTGCCAGAGATATGCTTGGTGGTTCTTACCTCGGCCATCGCGCATCTGCACATCAACCGGGGTTTCATCCGCCTGAATGTAACTTCCACTAATCAACTCTCGCCTCATCGCCGCGACCATCGGCATGAGAAACTCGCCGACTTTGAGGACCCAGCCGTCCAGCGTTGCGCAGCTGACGTCCAAGCCGAGGTCCCTTTTCAAAATCAGGCTCTGACGATGCAGGGGCAGGTGATTGCAATATTTGTTGACGACTGTCTCGATGACGATCCGGTCACTCGCCAGACACTTCTCGATGATCCGTGGCGGCAGGGGCGCTGAGACGACGCCGAGATCCTCACACGACCGACAAGCCCGCTTCTCTCGTTTCGTGACCAGCACGAAATACTTCGCTGGCTCCACATCCAGCTGAGAACTCTCTTCGTAGCCGATCACCACCATTTCTTTGCCGCACCGTTTGCACACGCGCTGATCCGGCGTGTAGGGCAGAACCCGCTCCACGCGAGGGAGCGTCGCAGGTAATTCCTGGCGACCCGGATGCTTGGCCGACTTCTTCGTCGAGCGATGCACTGGCGCGTGCTCACTGTGCGCCTGCTCGATCATTTCACCGACGACAGGCGAAAGATCGAACAATTGCATTTGCGCTTGGGGGAGCTTTTCGCCGCCAGCTCCATACTTCTCAATCCGCACCAGCCGCAGTCGCTCCTCCAGTACCCGAATCCGAAACTCCGCGTACTGTAGCTTGCTCTTCAGTTGTGCGATGAGTTCCAGATCGGCCGGCGCTGAAGGAATGGAAGCTAAACTCACAATGAGTTAATGATTTACCAGTCGATCGAAAGGTTCAAACAACCAAACAACCACGCAACTTATGCGGCAGTTATGTCCCTCTGGGGAAGCACTTCGGTACCAGCGCTTGTGCCTGGTTTTGGTCAGATCGATCCCACCCAACAAAAGTGAAAGCTCTTCGTAACTCAGTACAACCTTGCCGTGCGCATCGCCGGACTGCGGCCAGGTGAAACGCCCTTTCTCTAACCTCTTGGCGCATACCCAGAGTCCGCTTCCGTCCCAGACGAGGACCTTCAGCCGATTGCGCTGACCCTTGCAGAACACGAACAGGTGACCGCTCAGAGGCTCACACGATAATCGATCCCGAACCAGACCGTACAGCCCTTCAAACCCCTTGCGCATGTCGGTGACCCCGGCCGCCAGATAGATCCGTGTAGCTGGCCCCAGTCCAAACACGGCCTACGCCCGCTCCAGCAGACTCACGAGGCGCTCGAACGTGGTCGTGTCAAAATCGCGTTGCACTTCGATCCGGCGATCGCCCGACAGCACCACGGCCAGCCCACAACTCGGTTCCTGCTGCTTCGGCGATTTCCTGGCGGCCAACTCTACCGGCACCAACCGACCAACCGAAGAAGTTGATCTACGCCTGCTCTTCCAACTCCGCTTTTTCAGATGACGATCCAGAGTGCTGAAGCTTAACCCTCGACTCTGGCAAAACTCACTCCTCCGCATACCGCTGCTCACAAACTCGGCCACCAGCTGCTGAACCTCCGCTCGTGAACGTCGGTTGGGTGTTGACAACTCCGTTTTTGCAGTCATTCGGACACTACAACACACACTCTGTGATTCGAACAGGTGTGTTGGTCAGACGCTTACGCGAGCACTTTTGTTGGCCATCTTACTTGCGTGTGGGCTGCGGCGCCGAGCGACTCTTTTTTGCGTTTGTCCCCGCGAGTTGCATTCACCGAGAGAGATCGAAGCTACGAGTTGTTGCCATTCTCGATCGATAAACCTACGCGACCAGATTAGTTTGTTCGGAGTTAGGGGATAGCTGTTCCCGGACCTGCTTCGAAACTGCTGCCAAAGGTATGGAGACCCTCACTGTTGTGCCCGCCTCATCGCTATAAATGTTCAATTGCGCGCCGAGCTCGCGCGCCCGTTCCCGCATACCTGAAAGTCCAACACCCATACCTCCTCCTGTTACCCTGAACTGGTCGAGACGCTCCGTGGGTATGCCTTTGCCATTGTCTTGGATACTGAGTGTCACGTTCTCTCCCGGCAATACCCGGACGGAGACTTTAGTCGCTCGCGAGTGCCTCAATACATTCGTGAGACTTTCCTGAAGCACCCTGAAGAGAACCATTTCCACAGCTTCGGGTAGTCGCTCATAAGCGCCAATGTCGAGTGTCACCTCGATTTGACTGCGCTTTGAAAATTCTTCTGAGTACCATCTTGCGGCAGACGCAAAACCGGCCTCATCCAGCAGAGGAGGGTGCAATAAATGCGATGTCGTGCGGATCTCTTTTAACGCTTGATCTGCAAGCGCATCAATGTCCTCAAACAAGGCTTGCGTTGTAGGGACATTGCCCACAACGTTGTGAAGAGATGCTAAGCTCAACTTCAAAGCAGAGAGTGTTTGTCCAGTGGTGTCATGTAAGTCCCGCGCAATCCGCCGACGTTCCTCATCCTGAAGTCGAAGCAGGCGCGCGGAGAGCTCCCGCATTCTAGCCTCCGCCTCCGCTCGGACTTTTACTTCTGTCTCCACTCGGGCTAGTGTCTCCGCTAATTCAGCGGTGCGGTCCTCGACTCGCCGTTCGAGCTCATCGCGAGCACCTCTCAATGCCACTTCAGTCTCCTTGAGCTCTGCGTGCTTTTTGGCCAGATCTCTTTGCGCATTGACCAATTCATTATTAAGTCGCGACAACTCACCATGCACGGCATCGTCACGATCGTTATAAGAGTTCGCGAAGGGCGCCCCGTGTTCAGTAACAATTCCGCGCTCGCTAGCCATTCGCTCAAAGGCCTGCGAGAGTTCCGAACGAGACGCCGATGCGACAACCAAAACGGATTCTCCGGCTTTGGCCCCCGCGAAATGAAACCGCTGAATCGTGCTGTCACGGCAAACATTCAGCTCCCAGTCGAATGCCGCACCGTACTGGATGGTCCGTGACATGAAAGCCTCAGCTTTTTGCCAGCATCCGCTATCCATGAAGCTTGAGAAAGGCCTTCCGAGTGCGGCAGAGCCGAGTGCTCGGGAATCGTCCCGCAGGACGGTCATCAGCTTTCCTTGTAGATCGCAGACCATCGCCAGGCTGATCGCTTGCTCCTTAGTAGAGGACTGTGAGCTCATGATCGCAACCTCTTTACCAACTCAATAGCTTGTCGTGCGTCTTCGGCGAAGCCGTCCGCACCGACATCGCGCCACAGGTTTGGAGCCACCTGGAAGGCATAGCCGCCCACAGCAATTGGTAGCTTCGCATTGCTGGAATTGCGTACTGCAGAAATAAGCTCCCTGACCGGCTTAATGTGAAAAGTCATCGAGGCAGAAATTGCCAGGACATCGGGATTGCGAGCCTTAACAGTTTCGAGCAATCCGGCAACAGGAACACTCGCTCCAAGATAAATCGTATCCCATCCTTCCATCTCCAGTAAATCACAGAGAATGCGTGCTCCAATTTCGTGTAATTCGCCGGGAACACAAGCCGCGACCACAGAACCGACCCGCTCTCGGCGTCCAGCGAAGATACGTGGGTATAAGAGCGCCATAACCAGCTGTGTTGATGCCGTGCAATAATGCTCTTGCGCGACCGTCACTTTATTCATTTGCCACAGACGGCCGATTTCCCGCTGACATCGCTCAAACACATGGCAGTATATGTCCTTGATGGGAGTTCCGCCATCTACAGCATCTTCGACCAGCTTCACAGCGGTGTGCCTCTCGTAGCGAAGCAAAGCGTGCAAATATGAACTGCCCAACGCGACGAGCGGTTCTCCTTCTTGAAACAACGATGGTATAAGGGACGGGTACTGCGGCAGCCTTTCCAGAGCGCGGTTGACGAAAGAGCAAACGAGATCGTGCATTTCGTTGGGAAGCTGCTTGACAAGAACATCCCTCAGTACCTGCAGAGTATTGGCAAGATCTTCAGAAGGGACATTGCGAGATGCCAACATCACCTTAGCCCAGGCAACGTAGTCCACAAATAATGCCGGCTCGGACGCTTCAATTGCCTCGGCTAGATATTGGAGATGAAAATGCGCGTCTTCCAGACATTTTGAGAACCCGGAAGGGCCGTAGCGCCGTTCAAGATCGGGCCGCACCTTCCACTGGTGTTGCACAATTGCTGTCGCCAGGTCGCGTCTTGCCTCAATTGCCTCGCGTATTTCTTTGCCTGACTGCATACGGACCTAGCAGCAAACCAGATCGAAGAATCTCAATTGTGTTGCGGAAGCTACCAGCTTGAGGCCTCTCGGAATGCCAGCGTGAGACTCTCGATAGAGATGGCTGTGATGCCATTGCCGATAGCTCTGCTCATCTTCCCACGTGGTTAAGAGCCAAATCTCGTTTGGCGTATCTTGTGGACTTAGAACTTGCATGGAGACAAAGCCAGGAGAACGCTCAACGAAGTGTGGCCGCTTGCAAAAGGACTCCTTTACATCCGAAGTAAGCGCATTTGCAACAACAAATTTGCTGAGAACAACAATCATGGAGAGGGACTGCTGGATCGAATCGTCGCCGCATTCTGGCAAAAGGGGAATGATACCAGAGTAGCCCAAGCAAAGCAGGCGGCAACGCTCCCCGAGGACTCCAGGGCGGTTATACCCACACCTCGTTTGGTGCTGTTCTTTCCTAACGAAAGGCAATGCGGAAGTCTTTGCGCCCCCATTTTGAGAAATTGGTTTCTTTATGACGCACCTCTCTCAGGAGCGGATTTCGTTTACATCTTCGTTGTTTGGTTAAAAATTCGTGCGCAACGGCCTTGTGCAGTTTCTCCGCGTCAATACGGTAGTTTGAAGTGGTCAAAGAGAACACTTTCGGGGTCTTCGCCATTCCGATATGCCAATTCGAGCAAGCTGATTTCGGACAGCAGACGCGATCAATCGTTCTCTTTAGTAACGCGAAACATTCTTAGCGAAGAGCTCGGCGGGAAAGGTGGAACTGATCCCAGGTGGCGAGGGGATGGGAAAGAGTTGTTCTAAGTGGCTTCCGACGGGAAGATCATGTCAGTCGACATCAGTGCCAAGCCAGTATTTAAGGCAGCAGCGCCTAAGCCTCTGTTCCAATTACCGCCTGATGAGCTGGGTCGCCGGCAATCGGCAGGCAGATTCTCATCTTGGACAGGCGGCTTACGTCAGCTTAAATGCCGAAGGGGGAAGGGGAAAAGCCCACACTCTGTTCAAACTACTGGTTAGCGACCTCCAGGTTCCCGGAAAATTTCACTAAGAGTGTCCTATTTTGCACAGAACTGCGAGTGGGCAAAGTGTAAAAGCTAACACCTAGGTCAAAGAGGAATATTTTGAGGAGGTCGTATCCTATGCGCAAACTGTTTCTATTGATGCTCGTGCTCTGTCTCGCCGCGACCCTGGCCGCAGCACAAACACAGCCGGCTGCCAGTGTCTGCGAGATC
>Ga0209166_10001096_pt1 | contig 23840 bp, 21 predicted proteins | sample Coa_R1_3_FD_187151 | JGI IMG/M metagenome (GOLD analysis project Ga0209166, IMG submission 187151) | Surface soil microbial communities from Centralia Pennsylvania, which are recovering from an underground coalmine fire - Coalmine... | ecosystem: Environmental > Terrestrial > Soil >...
CCTCTCTCCTCCCTCCCCAACACTTTTGAAAGAGAAGCGTGTGAGAAGGGACACGAGATGACTGCTCTGGCTCATTCAAACGGTAACAGGCTGGTAACAAGCCGGTAACAGGTAACTGCTCTGACTTGTTCAGTCTGTGACACCCATCGAGAGGCAGAGCAAATGAGTCAGCTTTTCTCTGGAAAGCACCTGTCACAAACTTGGCTGGTCAGAGCAGTTACCAGCCTGTTACCAGGGCTGCATCGCCCTGTGGAGCGGGTTGATGACCCTTTGGTAACAAGTAACAGAGGGGAGGGGAAAAGCAAAATATCGGAAATGCCGCTTTTGCTAGTTAGATAGTTGTATAATTATACCACTCTCAAAGCGAATTGAGCGCTCAAGTCCTGCCAGCCGAGAGCAGCCTCTCACAATACACATGCAGCTTATTGAGTTCCGCAATCACCCCATCGCGCTCATTCGATGGCGCGATCCGCCGTCGCACCGCAACCGAGAAGCCCTGAACCGCGATATCCAGCGCCCACACTTCCTCCATCGTCAGAGCAATCGCCCTTCCTTCTGGAAAACCTCCTGGTTCGAGCAGGGGAGCCAGCTTATCCCGTATACCCCGCAAGACCTCTATTGTCCTCCGTGGAGTCGGATAAAGCCGGGCAAGCAGAGGCAGATAGCCCTCGATCACACTATCGATGCTCCGCAAGCCGCTCTGATCCAACGGAAGCGCCGGCAGATTTCCGGGATGATGCTGGCTCATAGCTATTCCTCGCCTTCATATTCAATTCGACCGTTTCCACTGTATAGATGTTGCCGGTCAGGCGCGACAACGCTTTGAGAATCATCATGGCATCCTCCTCCCCCACCAATCCGCCAATCTCGCCCAGATACGCCACTCTCAGCGGAACACCTGCCGCCTCCGCCAGTTGGGCGCTGGTCAAACCGTGCTCGCGCCGGATATGCAAGAGCGCCGTTACCACGCGTTGCCTCCCTGCTGCTTTTGCTGAACCTGGATATACAGCCTATGAAGATACTGCTCCAGCAGCAGGCAAAACAGCTGATGATGAGGCGTAAGCTGCCTGCCATACGTCCGATAAAAACCTGCCGCAGCGTTCATCGCAATCACCTCGTTGGGCGTCACGCAAACCATCATGAGAAGTTCGGGTTGTGGGTGCTTCATCGATCATACTCTCTTTCCAATTCCATCTAAATGGTTTAATACTCAGATGACGCTAAAATAGCAATATTCTGCACTTGTTAGAATATCTCTTACTATTCAAACTATATACCACATACTCATTGATGAGAAGTTCAATCCCTTCACATGTAAATTATATTTATGTACGCTTGTTGCTCCCCATGAAAATACACTGTATACTTTTCTGGTAATGGTATGATGCTGCTACGTTGGAGGATGATTATGAGCGCCCAGGATAGTTGGTGGATTGCATTTGGCTTCCCCGCCTTTGAGCGAGGAAAAGACCTTTTTCCCCGTCCTGGCCAGATTCTCAGCTATTATCGCAAGCACACGTTGCGAGAAAATGGTAAACATTGGACACGCAAAGAGGTTGCTGTAGCGCTAGGCGTTTCTGTTTGGGAAATTGGGAACCTGGAAAATCACGATATCGGCTTTACCTTTGAACGGAGGTGCTTACTAGTCCAGATACTCGACATCGATCCCAGGCTGTTTGGTGTAGTCAGGCTTGAAGATGTAACGCAAGAGCTTCAGACAATCACTGGCGAGTTCAAGAAACAACATATCCAGCCTTTTGAACAGAGTCCAGATGGCTTTCCCAGACCAGGCCAGGCTCTCAAGCACTATCGCTATTGGAAAAAGCATGAAAATGGGTCAGCCTGGACACAGGCAGATCTGGCATATATTTTAGGAATATCAGAACAGACCATACGCGACATGGAAAATAGAGATAAAGGCTTTACCTTTGAAAGAAGACAATTCCTGGCCCATCTGTTAGCCATTCCCCCAGCTTTATTAGGCATTACGACCCAGGAAGAACTCCTCAAGGCATCTCGCGTCATTCACAAAACGGCCCAATGCCCGACAATCCATACATCAAAAGATGTCATTTTAGATGTCGCCCAATGCCGACAAACCCTCCAGGTGTATCAGGAGTCCAATTATACGTATGGGGGACAAGCTCTGATGAATAGTATTTATGACTGGATTGCCCTTCTCCGCCAGGAACTTCCCCATGTGAAAACAGAAACACAGAAAACCGAGCGCTATGAACTCCTGATTGGCTACTACCGTCTAACCGCCACTATCTTACGTGACCTCCAGCGTTTTGACGATGCACTACTCTATGCAAACCTGGCCGTCAAATTAGCTGGGCATCTCAATAGCGATGAACACTATGCTGTCGCGCTATGTCGTCGCGGAAAAATCTTGCTGGACAAGGCCAATGTATTAAATGATGTACAAGCCCTGCATCCCGCCAGAGATGATTTTCAGCTTGCTCTCTCTTTGAAAGAGAGACTGCCAGAGCCGGTTATCAGCTCTATTCTGCTCAACGGGGGACATGCCATCGCAAGAGGCGCGCGATCTGAGAAAGAGCGTACCCAGGCACTTCATATGATGGATCAGGCTGGCACCATCGCGCGCAAAGGAAAGGGTGAGGACCAGCATGCCTTCAAAATCGATACTGGGCGTTATCATATTGACAAGGGTGACGCCTTCATAGCTCTCGGTCGTCCTGGTGATGCGATCCGTGAATTATCTTTGATTGCAGATAACCCGCTGAATAGACGCCGTAACGCCTATAGAGATGTCTATCTCGCGCAGGCGTATCTCAAACAAAAAGATTTCGATGAGGCGGCCAGTCTGGCCGCGACAGCATTGCCAGCGCTCAAAGAAATCCATGCGAGCATCAGTATCGAGCGTATCGTCTCCATCTATAACGATCTTAAAAAAAGCCCCTTTCACGATACTATCGAAATGGCCCATCTTGAATGGCTACTCTGGCAACGCTAACGCTGATGGCAGAGTCAACGACCGAGAGGCTGAAAAGATGGAGTATATTCAGGACATTAATCGCAGGAAAGCCCTGGCTATCGTTCTTGGCATCCCTGCCGCTTTATTGAATATCGAAAAGTTTGAGCGGATCTCCGAGCGGAGAACGCTACAGCCTGATCCCATTATGCTTGCAAACCTTGAGAATGGTGTAAGATCACGTTGGCAGATGTACTACTCATCACTATGTTCTTATATTTTATTTCCTCTACCTCCTCATACCCCTAATATACATCCCTCTGTAACCGAAATTCTAGATAGATTTAGCTCGGCATTGATAGCTTTTAATTTTAATGACCCCAGATTTGACGTGTGTTTACTTATTGGCATGGTAGTAGGCGTTATAATAGGAACCTGGAATGGGAGAAATGCATTAAGGGCTTTTAGTAAAGGAAAGGGTGTATTTGATTGGATGGGGCTTTGATAACTATCCCTTTCTCTTGGTTCATTCTTGAAGATTATTTTCATTCTGTGTTTGACCTGCTGTTTTGATAGTGTTTAGAATTGTACGAACTGATCCAATAGCCATAATGATAAAGACAGCTAAAACAGGGATACAGAGAATAGATAAGCAACCAGAAAACCCATTGCTAATCATGTCAATTACGTTCTTGGGATGGAACTTTATATCGGGAACAAGTTGGGTGCCTGTAAAGAGGAAAAACATCCCATTAACGAGCAGGCCAGTAGCAGTAGCAAAAGATGGATTATCGCTCCATTTGATTGGTTCCCCTCGTAGATGTGCCTGCTTGAGTTCTCTTCTTCCCAAATAGAGATTGCATCCCCCAACAAACAAGAACAGGCTGCCTAGAATGTATTTAATGAGAAAGAGCTTGTGAATTAATATGAGAATAAGAACAATACCCAATGAGAGCAGGAGAATCAGCCAGAGTAAGCGATATTTTCGTTTGAACATGCTGAGCACCACCCTTGATATACATGAGCTTTTCCAAGATTATACCCTGTTTCCCTGCTCTTTGTCTCGCTTTTCTAGCTGGTTGGTCTGGATTTTCCTGCCTACGAGCCCGCCTCATTCCCCAGCAGCGAGCGGAGCTGATTCAGGGCATTCTCCAATTGGGAGGCAGCCTCGTCGACCGACCTGACCCCCCGCAGAGCTGCTCTGTGGCCTGCGTGGTCACGCGCATGGCCGTAGCCAGCTTCTCATTTGAGGTATGCTGGTGCTTAATGGCCTTCGCCAGATGGGCTGTCTTCTCTCCATATGGTATTGCACCTAATGCGGCATCTCATGTATACTTGTATGCGGAAACAGTCTCCCTTTCCGTTCTATTTGAGCAAGATATCGCACCTCATGGGCTATTCGCTGCGATATCTTGATGAAAGAGGCGATCGTGCCCGTTGAAGAGAGTCGGAACTCTCGCCGCGAAAAAGCGGGTCAACCTGCCGAAATTCGGTGTCCTGGAGGGCAAAAATGCCAGTGGTTCCGTTTCCATTCGGCAAGTCGATACTCCATAAGCCAGGGAAGGTGACTGAAAAGCATTCTAAAAACATTTCCATCTGATTATGCATCCTCCTCTACCCCTGATGATAGCGAACGCTCGCTCAGGGCCATTGAGAAAGGCAGACATGATGCCCTCCCAGCCTTCGATTCCTATCACAATCCACCCTGATTGTGTGGAGTTTGTCAGAACCATTGAAGAATTGCTGTTGCTCAGGCAGCAGGAAGCCAGACAGCATTGTCAGGATCTCCCATATGACGTAAGGGAAGACGACTGGGGGCCACGCAAATGGCACCGCACGGAACTGGAAGATCTGGTCTACAGCAGCTACAAACGTATGCGGCAGGGACATATCACCCGTCCGCCTCGGCGCGAGGTGGTAATGGAGATCGCAGACTACCTGCAGTGTACCCTGCTGGAACGCAACCGGTTGCTGCTCGCCGCTCACACCTTCCCGGTCGAACTCTATCTCCAGGGCCCAGAACTGGAACGCGTGTTGCGTGTGGCAATTGACATCGCACGAGTGTTACCGATGCCCGCGATGATCATCAACCGAGACTGGCGCATCCATTACGTCAACGACGGGCTCCTGCGCATCTATGACGTAACAACCCAACAGATGGCCGGACTGCCCGCCTCCTCAATGAACATGCTCCAGTTGCTCTTCGATCCCACGCTTCCGTTCTATCCCAACTTGATAATCAATCGTGAGTCCTGGACGCAGATGGCCTTGCAGACTATCTATGGGTTCAAGATGGCGAACCTGCTGAGTATGTATGAACCCTGGTATCAGCAGGTAGTCGACCGGCTTATGCGCCTGCCAGCATTTGCCTGGTACTGGCAGCAAGTTCATCTGGAAAAGCACGTGGAAGCTGCCCCAACATCAGCGGCAGGCGTCAAGCTGGAGACGGCTGTCCCACGCCTGGGAGATCCCTCGCGCACCCTTTCCTTGCGCCCGCTCGTCATTTCTATCGGCTATTTCCACTATACCTTTCCCCTGATCATTGGTCTGCTCCCCATCTCGGCCTCGGATCAGGCCATTTTCGAGGAGATCGAACTGCCCTCTCTCACACCTCTGCCCGGCGGACAAGTTGTCCCTTGAACCGTTGCTACAATAGGGACAGTGATTTTTCACCGCTGTTGAGCTGAGCAGAGGAGACATGTGTGTTGCAGCTCAGAAAACAGCATCAGAAGTGCTTTCTCAAGAGGGAAGCGGTGCTCGTTCTACGAGTGAAAGGAGAAGATGCATGGGCATCTTTGCGTCAAAACGTTCCTCAAACAAAGCGAATATTGTCTTAGTGCACGGTTTCTGGGCTGACGGGTCTGGGTGGAGCAAAGTGATTTCCATCCTGCAGGAGCAGGGCCATTTTGTGGTCGCCGGGCAGCATGCCCACACCTCTCTGGCTGACGACGTGGCTACGACGCGTCACCTGCTTGCGGAGTTGGAAGGGCCAACGCTACTGGTCGGACACTCCTATGGCGGCCTTGTTATTTCTGAGGCAGCCACTTCGGCACCAGGAGTGGTAGGCCTGGTCTATATCTCGGCGTTCATGCTGGATCAAGGGGAAACTCTGCTCGGTTCCGGTGAGCAGTTTCCTCCCATGGAAGTCTTCCAACATCTCCTCGTGAGTGCGCAAGGTTTTGCCTGGATCGATCCCGATGTCTTTCCCCAGAACTTTGCCAACGACATTGACCCAGTGGAGGCGCGAGCGCTGGCGGTCACTCAGGTGACACCCCATGCCAGTATCTTTCAGACCCCCGCCAGCCAGCCAGCGTGGAAATCGCTCCCAGCATGGGCGCTATTTGGCTCCCAGGATCGAATGATTCATCCCGATCATCTCCGCTGGATGGCCCAACGCGGTAAGGCAGCGGCGCGTGAAATCTCGGCGAGCCATGTCCCGTTTCTCTCACATCCTCAGGAGGTAGCTCACATCATCCTGGAGGCTGCAAACACGGTTGCCCCTGCCTGATGGAGAGCCAGCTCTTAGTGTCTTTTTGACGAGAGGCCAGTAGCAGGCCTCTCTTGTCACAACGGAACGGAAAAGTACACGAAGCGTGTCAATCTGCATGCGAGCCTTGCGAAAAACCCAGCGTTTTATGGCCTTACAAGCCTGTTTACAAGATAAAGTGAGGCAAATCAATTGCAGATTGACCCACTAAGGGCGAAGCGTCGTACCAAAGAGGCGGTAGTATCTGCAAAGAAGGCATGGAGAGCATATTCTTACTGCAGAGCAGCGGTTGAATAGGAGAATCAGCCAGAGTGGGCGATATTGTTGTCGGAACATGCTAGGCACCATCCTTGATATACATGAGCTTGTCTAAGATTAGACCCTGTTTCCCTGCTCTTTGTCTCGCTTTTTCTGGCTGATTCTCTGGTCTGGATTTTCCTGCCTACGAGCCCACCTCATTCCCCAGCAGCGAGCGGAGCTGATTCACGGCGTTCTCCAACTGTGAGGCGGCCTCGTCGGCCGACCTGACCCCCGCAGAGAGCTGCTCTGTGGCCTGGGTCGTCACGCGCATGGCCGTAGCCAGCTTCTCATTTGAGGTATGCTGGTGCTTAATGGCCTTCGCCAGGTAGGCTGTCGTCTCCAGCATTTCTTGCAGCGCCTGATTGACGTTTTCAGTACTCAGATGGCTCCAATTCTGCCGCAGCCCTATCCCAATCGTATTGAGGCGCTCCGTCGCAACACTGTTCGCTTTGGTATAATAGCGCACCGACTCCAGCGCTACGTTCGCCGCTTCCACCATCCATTCCTGCTGCTTCACTACCTGGTAATCCTTATTCGAAAAGACCTTCAGCGATTGACTCCCACGACGCAGAAACGCCACCGAACGGATAATTGGTCGCGCAATGGTCTGGCCCGTCACCAGCCCTAGCAGGATAGCCACGGCCAGCACAAATGCCGCGATCACGCTGATCGTTACCACCTGCTGGTCGGCAATGCTGGTCACCACACCCAGGGGCTTGAGAATATAGTATGTCCAGGGCACCACCAGGCTGCTATAGCGCGCTGCCTGGAATGGCTGCTGGCCAACGGTAATCTGGAATGTCGAGTTCGGATGCCGGTTTTGCTGCTGCGTTGCCAGTTCCTGATCCGTCAGCACTGCCACCGGGCGGCCGTTTGTGCCGTAGAGATTCTCATCAAGCACACGCTGTTGCAGCATGTCAGGCAGGGGAGCCACGGCCTGAAATAGTTGTGCAGGATGCGTCAAACCTGATGGATCGAGATTGCTATACGCGATACGTACATTATTTTGATCCAGCAGAAATGCATAGCTGCCAGGGCCATTAGATGCAGGCTCACTATCCACAATGTCCCAGATATGATGCAGACCCAGGCTGGCCCGTACAAAACCCAGTACCTGAAACTGCTCGGTCACAATGCGCGCATAGAGGTCAACCGAAGCGGCATTCTTTGTCTTGTCATAGAAGACGTCCGAGATCAGCACCTTACCCGATTTCTGCAATTGTTTCGCATCCTCAGGCAAGATCAAATACTTTCCATGTGCCTGGGCGTCCGTTGGATAGGACAGCACCATTTGCCCCTGGGGATCAAAAATAGACCAGCTTTGATAGTTGGCCGCCTCCCGGTGCTGTGCGATCCCCAATTCATCCAGCACCTCATGCTGGCTCTGCTTATTGCCATTCAAAAAGTCTTGTAGCGGCTTAAACTGACTGACCATCTGGATATCTTTCAGTCGTTCCACAAAATAGGCGTTTATCAGCAGCATACGGGCCTGGGCGTCCGTTTGGAGCGCGGCACTGGCTTGCGTCACCAACGCCGGTCGTGCCAGTACCTGACTGCTGACAACGGTGATCAACAGCGGAAAGAGAGCCGCACCTACCAGGAGGAGCGAAATATAGACAGAGAGCGAGAGTTTCCGTCTGCCAGAGGCAGCTCTCTCTCTTCTGGACAGATCAAGAACATCTTTGGACATAGCAAGAATATCTCCCTGGTAAATCTAGCTATCGATGAATGAAGCTAGCATGTTCCAGATCGGCGAGCAGCATATCTATCTCATCCGGGTTATGCCCGGTCAGACGCGCCAGTTCTGCAATATTGCGCTGCCCATCAATCAGTAAAAAAATCTGTTTGTGAAGGCGCGAAAATCCCATATGTGCCATCTTTGGTAATGCCTCTTTCGCCTGCTGTACACGATAGGGGGCGGCATGCCCATTGAGAGGATACGTTGCCTGTTCGCTTTGCTGGTTATGAGGAGAATGGTCATGAGTCAACCGGCCTGTATCGCGAGAAAGGGGAGGTGGTGTATTCGGCGAGGATGCTGGCAAGAAGGCAAAGCGGCAGTTACGCCAGGTCTTGAGGTATGTAATAGCGCCCAGGCTCTGGTAGTTGCCCGCGCTCACCTGCGTAATTTTGCCTAGATAAAACGAGATGGTTCCCTGTTCGACACCCTTTCCTGCCAGATCACGTTCAACGGTCAGCAACCCGGTTTTGCGTGCCAGTTGTAAGGTTTCAATAATATCACCCAGTTGCTGGGTAACAGTCTGTCGTGGCTCCATACTCCCATCCCTCTTCTCATGCGCTAATACCTATGCCTTGAGAATAGTTTGTAGGTCAGCTTGAAGATCCTGGATCGCTCTGGCGGCTGTACTCTGCTTTACTAATGCTTGATGCACACGGAGTTGGATAGCATTGCTTACATCAGCATATTGAGGAGAAACTGGACGCGGTAAAGCATTTGGGAGAATGGCTCCTAGATTTTTAAAGATGGGATTCTTGTCCAGCACATCCTGATCCTGATAGACGCTTTTCAATGTAACAGCCAGGGAAGCCTCCAGAGCCAGTGTCTTCTGCGCGGCAGGCCCAATCATGTAATGAATGAACTTCCAGGCTGCATCGACCTTGTCAGCATTGGAAAAGGCATTGATGCCTAATTGCCAGCCCCCGATAATGGAATGGCCTACGATCTCTTTGCCCCCATGCGGCAGGGGAGCAATGTCAAATTTCCCAGCCACATTGGAACGGCTAGCATTATTGCTCAAAGTATAAGCATAGGGCCAGTTCCGCATAAAAGCCGCATCGCCATTCATCCAGGCAGCATTGGCATCGTCTTCCTTATAGGTAGTAACTTCAAGAGGTGAGATATCGTTGATCCAGGAGGCCATGATGCTGAGCGCGGCCAGAGCCTCTGGCGTATCCACTGTGATCTTTTGGGAATTACGTGAATCGAGTACAGAGCCTCCATAACCATAGACCACTTCCATAAAGTCGCAGACCAATCCCTCATATTGCGCACCCTGCCAGACATAGCCAAAGCGGGTCGATCCCTGTGATCTGGTCTGCCTGGCCTTAGCAGTCAACTCCTCCCAGGTTTGAGGAGGTGTAGGAAAGAGATCCTTGCGATAATACAGCAAACCAGCATCAGTGCGCAGAGGAACTGCCCAGACCTGGTTATCGAAGGTACAACCAGCCAGCGGGCCTGGGAGATAGTTCGCACGCTCACTGGTCGGCCAGCGATCTTGCAGCGGCACCGTCCACTGATTGGTTGCGAACTCGGCTGGCCAGATAATATCCAGAGAAATAATGTCGTTCGCATCACTGCGCGAGTTGAGCATATCCAGGTAGTTCGCACGCAACTGTCCTGAATCCTGGAGGCCATTCAAATAGGTCACATAAATACCATCTTTGTTCGTCCGGTTAAAGGTATCTACCAGTGTCTGGTATACTCCCTGGGCATCGTACTCGCTTTGCCAGGTAATATTGATCGCCGAGCCATTCCCAGAAGTACTATCGCCAGTACCACCACAGGCAGCCAACAGCGCATTCGCCGCGCTGGCACTCAGGCCTAAAGCACCGATACGCTCCAGAAACGTTCGGCGTTTCAGGCGTCCAACCCGCATTTTCACGATGCTCTCATCGAGCGCTCGACGTTGAGCAGGTAACATCTATTTTCTCCCTCATTAGCCTGACATCCGCTTTCTCTCAATCAGAGATGAGCTTCTTTTGATTTAGACAAATAAAAGGAACATAATCTGACAGCAAAATACTCTGAATTTCGCGATATCAGGCAATAACCTCCCTGGACAGCCACTTCTCCCTGCGCTACACTCTTGAATGACACATTACTTTTGTCTCAGATACATTTTGAGGAAGAGATCATGCCCTCGATAGCAATCATTGGTGCCGGCAGTAGCGGTCTGGCCGCCGCTCATACATTACGCGATGCCGGATACGCCGTAACGCTCTTTGAGCAGAGCGCTGAAGTTGGCGGACGGGCCACTTCCCGCACGCGAGATGGTTTCACCTACGATCATGGCGCGCAATATATCAAACAAGGCAGCCCGGCCAGCGTCTCATTGATTACTGAACGTTTCCGCGCTCCCGACCTGATCGATATCAAGCAGCCAGTCTGGATCTTCGATGGTCAGGGGCGCATTCAAGAGGGTGACCCCGTACAGAATGCGGAACCCAAATGGTGTTATCGCCGCGGGCTCATCACGCTGGCCCGTCAGATGGCACAGGGGCTGGATATCCACCTGGGAACCACCATCAGCCGTATACAACACACTGCCAACGGCTGGTGTCTCTTTGTGGGAGCCGACCCACTGCCTGACCACTTTGACTCCCTGCTCATCACCATCCCGACTCCCGAGGCGCTTCCCTTGATCCAGGTCAGTCAATTGGACGAGCACATGCAAGAACGTATCTGCTCACATCTGAGCCAGGCACGCTATAATCCCCTGCTCTCGGTAATGCTGGGCTATCAACCCATCCCCAGATCTCGACCCTATTACGCCCTTGTCAATATCGACAAAGCCCATCCCATCTCCTGGCTGGCCTGGGAGCACGAGAAGACCTCCGAACGCGCCCCTGCTGGTTCCGGGCTGCTGATCGCGCAGATGGCCCCGCCGTATAGCCACGAGCACTGGCAAACGTCCGATGAAGCTATCGTGCGCGACGTTGCCCGGCTCGTGAACACTTTGATTGACGAAACATTGCCAGCGCCCTACTTCAGCGATATCCAGAGTTGGCGCTACGCCCTCCCTACTACACGAGCCAACGCCGACGCCCTCAACGCCATCACGCTCCCCATCGGCCTGGCCTTCTGCGGTGATGCCTTTGTAGGAGGGCGTGTTCATCTGGCCCTGGAACATGGTATACTGGTGGCACAGCACCTTATCAATCGCTAACCTGACATAGACTCGGAGTGTATAGTTCATGATTCCATCCCTTCCACAAATCACCCAAAACGAACTGGAGCAGCTCGCGCAACGTTACGGTCAACCCCTGGTACGTACTATAGATCTCAAAGCCAGTAAACTCTTCGACCCGCTCAACAAAACCGACCGTTATGGCGAGGTATGTATGGTGATCCGCCGCAAAAATGGGCTACTGCTCACCATGACCAAGACCTTCTATCCACAGGGCGCGTACAGGCTACCCACCGGCGGCATCAACCACGGCGAGTCCATCTTCGACGCCCTCCTGCGTGAGACACAAGAAGAGACCGGGCTGGAGATCGAGGTCAAACGCTTCCTGTCAGTCGCAGTCTATCGCGTGACCGGCGTTAGCGATCAACCCGTTTTCTACACCTTCGCCTTCCTGCTCGACGAGATCGGTGGCACCTTCGGGGTGATCGATGAAGGCGAGCAGATTGAGGATTTCCGTGAAATCACGCCAGAGGAATTGCCTGCACTCGCCACCTACCTGACAAACCTGGGTAGCCAGTACAGCGAGGAAATCGGCGGCAAATGGGGCGATTGGGGCGAATTTCGCTCGGCCATCCATCGCCTGGTCTGGGAAGCACTCGCATAAACCTGAACGACCCACTGGTGCTCCTATGCTATAATATGACTGGACAACAAGGGACGTTGTACCTTTTTTCGCTACGCCAAGAGGATTCATCCAATGCAAAAAAAACTTATGAGCACTTTACTCTTATTTGCCGTTTTTATAGGCTTTCTCTGGTGGGGACTTTCCATGCTCACCTCCGAACTCTCTGTGCCACAGAAAGACGGCGAAACGATATTGTATTCCCTGCTCTTGCTGGGTTGTGCAGGCTATGCCCTGGTCTCACTGTTGATGCTCCCACGCAAAAAACAGCCCCGAGACTGATTGTAGTTTGAAGAATGCGTTCTGTAGGATAAAGAAATTGTATGGTGCATAAATTACCCGCAAAGAAGCTAGCCATACGTATTGCGGGCCCTGAAGATATCGCAACCATCGAAGAGCTTGACCAATTGAGTACATCACCCACGCGCGACATCCACCGTGATATGGAAAAATACTTCGGCTCGGTCGATCCCTCTACCCATGAGCATACTGTGATCTTCCTGGCCGAGGTGGCAGGTAGCCTCGCTGGCAAAGCGGAACTTATGCTGCCCCCGGCAGAAGCTCTGCACTCTATCGGCTATATCAAGCGCGTGGTAGTCCATCCAGATTTTCGTGGACAGAATATAGCCACTTCTCTTATGGAGTATATTCTCACCTTCGCTCACACTGAGCTACACCTGGAGGCCATCGATCTACACGTCTGGGAAGAAAATCAGGCCGCCATCAAACTCTATGAGAAACTTGGCTTCCAGTTTCAGCATCGAGAGTTGTACTACCGTCTGCCTCTCTAACACCACCCATCGGTACTCTCTGTCTCTCCCAAGAGATTTTTGTGACGTAACTCAACTTCCCTTCGTTGTAAATTTCGGATCGGGAATACCCCTTGCACGGTGTTGTGCGAAGGGGCCAGAACATTCCTGGTACTTCGATGGGAGGTCAACACGCACACCTGAGAAACTCCTCTGATTATGCCAGTTATCTCTTTATGGCGCAAGCAAGGCATGAGCATATAACAGGTACAGCGTAAATAATACATACATGATGGAACAGCGCTCTGTAATTGCACAGACTACGCGACCAGAGAAAAAACAAACACGTACACACCGGTGGATGCGATATTTTTTCACGGAAGATCTGTCGTCAGACAATCGCCCCATCGCCGACTTACAGCGACGAGCCGTATGGATTGGTCTCGCCCTGGTCCTGCAGACGCTCAACGAGATCGATCATAACTGGTATTTCCCTTACCTGGCTCCCTTCGGCTCACTGATTCCCATGGCGCTGATCCTGGGAAGTTTCCTGGCGATATGGATGGCACTACGACCAGCCTCACTGGATAGGCTTTCTGGCGCAACCCGGCGGCAGCAGACCTACTCTACGCCCGGGCGTCCTAGCCGCTGGCAGCGCTTCGTCTTGATCCTGACGCTGCTGCTGGTAATCCCAGGAGGCATTGAGTTGGGGCGTGGCGTGATTATGACATTCTTGCCACCACAATTCTCAAACGATGGCACCTCCCTCGATACCAACGCGGCTATCTTGCTTATCGAGGGTCGCAACCCCTATACCGACTCAAACCTGATCGACCTGGCCCGGCGCTTCCCGATCCAGCCCAACTGGACCACCCCTTTGCGCCAGGGACAATTTGCCAATCGGCTCGACTATCCACAAATGGCCGAGTTGCAATCGGTGCTCGATACATCGTTCAAAGCCGGGGCCACCCCTGAGTTTGAGTCAAAGGTGAGCTATCCCGCGCTCTCCTTCCTCACCCTGGTGCCCTTCGTTCAGCTTGGCATCTATAATGTGCTACCCTTCTATATCCTGTGCTACCTGGCCATCGTGGCCATCGCCTGGAAGGTTGTACGACCTGAACTACGCCCCTGGGTGATCCTGCTCTCTCTGGCAAATGTCCCTATGTGGACGTCCGCAGTGGGGGGCAATCTGGATATCCTCTATATCCTGCTGGTAATCGTAGCCTGGTTACTGCGCGATCGACGCTGGAGTTCTGCTCTCTTCCTGGGCCTGGCCATCGCAAGTAAGCAGCCAGCATGGTTCTTCGTACCTTTCTACGCGCTACTGGTCTGGCGTCAATATAGTTTTAAGGAAGCCTGCTACCGCCTGACGATAGCGGGCATGCTGGCGCTCGCGATTAATCTGCCCTTCATTCTATGGAATCCGCAAGCCTTCCTGGCAGGGACACTCGCTCCTATGGGCGATCCAATGTTCCCGATGGGCGTGGGCATTATTGGCTTGAGCATCACACATCTCCTGCCCTACTTCCCAACGACTGTCTATACCGCTCTGGAAGCTGTGGCGATGCTGCTGGCGCTGCTCTGCTACTGGCGGATCTGTCGCCGCTTTCCCGAGGCTGCTTTCCTGCTCGCCATAGTGCCGCTCTTCTTCGCCTGGCGTAGTCTACCATCCTACTTCTACTGCGCGGCTTTCCCAATCTTCATCCTGTTCTCCGCGCATATAAAACCGGCATCTCAAGGCGAGGCCGCCACGGCCATCGGTCAGAAACTACGGCAAATGGCGAAGGTACCTGTCGCGGCAGGCGCCTGACTCTTCCTATACGAAGAAAAGTAAATCCATCAATAGTACTTTACCCGATATCTCTGCAGAGATATCGGGTATTTTTTCTGCTTTTTCCTCGACTCTTCCCGACGTAAGTGGTACAATCTTCTCGATACATGAAGTCGCGAGGAAAGACAAGAAATTATGTCACGCAAAAAAGAGGCCAGCACTATTCTTTCAACCGAAGATAATGACCAGATACAACACTTGTTAGAGCGCTACCAGGACATCGCGGATAATTTACATCGCAGCACAAAGCAGGCAGAAGCAGAGGCAGTCCTTACGCCTATCAGCACACTATCAGAAGCCGTGCAGCTCGCTTTCTTGAAGGCCCTGGCAAAAGAAAACACAGTTGACGCCGCCGATGTGCTGGTGGCGATGAATGCGCTGAGCCCTAATAAAGAGGCCCGCAAAGAGGCCCGTCGCTCACTGATTCGTCTGGAGGCCAGTAGAGTCTCTCCTCAATGGACCCCTCCCATCATTCATACGCCCGCTGTACAGGTGAAGGTTGCGAACCCTCCCCGCTTCTGGAAAGGCTTCGTCACCCTCATGCGCGAAGAAGGTGAAGTGCAGCTTGCACTGAGCTGGGAACAGGGCTATGACTACAGTGAGGCCCGCGCTCTGGTCTTCCTGCTCGACTACTGGCGCGAGGGCGTCAAAGACGTAATTGTCGAAGCAGGCAGTAAACGACACGTCAACGAGTATCTTCAAGAGATGCGCCGTCGGCTAGAGACTGTTCCGGTGGTGGACTGCACGCTGGCGGAAGGTAAACGCTTATTGGAGGAGGCCCTTTCCGTCAACGAGTGGCGTGCACTCCCGCCTCACAAGGATTACCGTCTCAATCTTCCAACTATCAACAACTTGATTATGCAGGCGACCGATCTGGGCGAAGATCTCGGCTCTACCTTCATCAACCCAGAGTTGGAGGATCAGGAGGTGGTGATCAATTTCCTGGGGGCCTGGTCCATGGGCGACTATGGACTGGCCTATGACCTGCTCACCAACGGCAGTGCCGTGCGCGCCAACCTCTCACGCGACGAATGGATCGAACTCCACCGCAACTGGGCCAACGAGGCGCTGCCTGTGCGTATGGAGTTGGGCTTTGTCCACGAACGCGAGCGCAGCCAGAGCGCTCTCTGGGTCCCCACGTCCATTAGCTCTCGCTCATCAGCCCGCAAAGAAATTGAGGTTGGCTGGTCGCTAGAACTGGCTGATACGCCACTGAGTGGGACCCTCAAAGAGATGCCAATGGGCACCGCCATTAATAAAGAAACCGGGCGACACTGGTTCTGGACCAACTATACCCTGGTACGCGAACAGAACGCCTGGCGTATTCAACAGGCTACGGACGAAGGGGCCACTATCCAGGGGCTCTCCATTCCTGAGTTGCAGAGACGTATTAAGGAATATGAGGACACTATTGAGGAGCGCGTTAACCAGCCCGACAAAGATCCTCAGGAATTCGCGGCAGAAATGTCCTGGCGCCTCACACAACTGATGCACTACTATGATGCCCTCATCGCCCGCCTGCCGCTTGATCGGCTGGTCAATGAGGACGCCTACCAGCGCTCGATCTTGCTGGGCAATCCGGAGCGTATGGCCGTCTACCTGGAACGCCTGGCGCAACGCTTCCCTGAGAATCGCGCCGATATTCAGAGGCGGCTTGGGGCCACACTGGCCGAACTGGCCTACAAGTACGACCAGGGAGCTATGAAAGAGCGCCGTGAGCACCTATTGGCACAGGCTGAGGCCAGGATACGGGAAGCGGTGGCTGCGGACAATAGCGCGACCAGTCATATCTTGCTGGCCGAACTGCTCATCAACCAGGATCATCACGAGGAGGCACAAAGCGAGCTACAGACGGCCCTGGCTCTAAACCCCAGCCGTAACGACGAGGCCACCATTGAGGCCGCAATTGGCAACATCGCGATGCGGCAGGAGCGTATGGCCGAAGCTATTTCGCACTTCCAGCGTGTCATCGAGATTCGCCCCGACTATCCTGGCGCCTGGTTTAGCCTGGGCCTCGCCCAACGCCTGCTCGGACGATTAACAGAAGCGGAGGAAAGCTACATACGGTCACTCCAGATGGAGCCCGGCGATATTCGGGCCTATTCTGAGTTGATCGCGATCGCTATGAACCAGGGAGATAAACAGAAGGCTCGCACGCTGGCTGAACAGGGAGTGCAGGCCAATCCCAACTCCGCTCACCTGCATGCCCTGCTCTCATCGGTCCTGTTCGAGCTTGGCGATCAGCGTGGCGCGCAGCGACAGATCGAACTGGCCGAGGCCATAGATCCAGAATTGGAAATTGTGCAAGGTGTGCGGCAGTATATGCAAAAGGCAAAAAAGAAGCCATAAAGGAAGTTAGCAAGGGAGGAAACACTATGACAAAGAAAAAAGATCATCACAACGCCAAAAATATAGCGCCAGCTTCCCTCTCAGTGGAAGAGCAGAGCCAGATGCAGCAGCAGCTTGCGAGCTACCGCGAGACGGCACAAAGCCTGCACCAGAGCGGGGATGAGGCTCAAATAGCGCAGGCACTCGCTCCTATCACCAGTATAGCTGAAGCAGCACAGATGGCCCTGGTAAAAGCGCTCTCCAAAGAGCAGACCATCGAGTCCGCCGATGTGCTCTCAGCCCTCTATGCCCGCAGTCCTCTCAAGGAAGTGCGTAAAGAGGCTCGCCGCTCCCTGATCCGATTGGAAGCAGCAAAAATATATCCGCAGTGGGAGCCCCCACCTCCGCCTAAACTGATGACCGCGCTGGAAGATACCTTGACGTCAATGAACCCTCCCCGCTTCTGGAAAGGGTTGGTCACCGATAGCAAAAAGACCGGAGAAGTCCAATTGATGCTGTACTGGGAACAGGGAGAGAAGTATAAAGATGTACGCGTCATGGGCTTCTTACTGGAATTTTGGCACGATGGCGTGAAAGACTTCTTTACCGAAGTAGATAACAGGCGTCAGGCAGAGAAGCAACTTGAATTTATGCATTCTACCGAGATTAGATTTCTCGATTGTACTGTAGGACAGGGGAAGCGTTTGCTTGAAGAAGCGCTCGAGATAAATCAGCGCGCTGGCACCCGGCCGCATAAGGACTACACGCGCCATTTTCCCCTGATCAGACAACTGATACTGGAAACCGATACAACAGATAGTGAGGAAACAATGACTGGCACACCACCATTCGATGACGAACTGCCCTTTATTCCCCCAGATTTGCATGAACTCCTGGAAGGCTCTGAGGCAGAAGATACGGCCGCTACCTTCCTGGATGAGTGGGCAAAAGGCAATTATGAGGAGGCCTATGATCTACTCGCCAGCACCAGTCCTCTGCGTGAAGGACTCTCGCGTGAAGAGTGGATTGAGCGTCGCCAACAATGGAGCGCTCAAGCTCAGCCCCTACAATTGAAGGTAGCCTTCATACAGGAGCGCCAGGGCGAGGATGACGATGAGGAAGAGGATGAGTTCGAGGGACCCTATACCGTAGAAATCGGTTGGTCTCTTGCGCATGGTGATTCTCCTCTCGCATCGACCATGAAAGAACTACCCACTGAGACTACATCCTACGCCGAGACCGGGCGGCGCTGGTTCTGGACCAGTTATACGCTTGTCGATGAAGAGGGTGAACTGCGCATAGAGGACATGACCGATGAAGGTGCTCTGGCCCAGCAACTTCCTCAGGAGGAACTGGAGCAGCGCGTCACAGAAATCGCCGAACTCGTCAATATCCGCGCACAGGAGATGGCAGACGATGAGGACGACGATGAGGACGACGATGAGGACGAGGAGGATGAAGACGACGATGAAGACGAGGACGAGGATGAGGAGCTTGATGAGGAGGATGAATTTCTTGAAATGATCGATCGGGTCCAGGAGGCTATGCGCCTGACCACGGTCGCCATGCACTACACCGATGCGCTTATCGCACATACTCCGGATGACGCCTCATTGTATGAACTCGCTTATGACCAGGCCGAGGCCATCCAGGAACACGAGCGTGCTGCCACCTATATGCAGCGTATGGCCGAACACTGCCCTGATCAGCGTGGCGAAGCCTTAAGAAAGCTGGCCATCGCGTTTTTCAGCATCAGTGAAACCTACACCGAGAATGACGATGAGGAGCAGGCCCAACGCTATCTTACACGCGCTGAGCAGACGGTGCGCGACTCCCTCGTCGCTGACAAGGCTCCCTTCGGCCAGATTCTGCTGGCGCAGATCTTAATTGCTCAGAACAAACAGATTGACGAAGCTGAGGACCTGCTACGACAGGCTCAATCATCTACACTGGAGAGGCATGAGGAAACGCTGGTAGCGGCATCTTTTGCCCGCATTGCCCATGACCGGGGCGACAAGCAGCAGGCCCTGCAACACTACCAGCACGCGGCTGATATCAGCCCGGATTTTCCTGGTATCTGGTTTAACCTGGGCCACCTCCAACGCGAACTTAACCTGTTGGATGAGGCGGAAAAAAGTTACCTGCGCAGTATAGAAGAAGAGCCAGCTCATATCGAGGCCTATCTGGAACTGGCCTATCTCTATGTGGAACTCAAACACGATTTAAATAAAGCACAGGAAGTATTAGAGGATGGCTTAGAGATTAATCCAGCTTCACCTGAGCTGCTAGCTACCCTCGCCCTGGTCTATATCCAGGGTGGCGATCTACGTGAAGCCAAGGAACTGCTGGACGAGGCCGAAGAGATCGACCCGGACCTGGAGATCGTCCAGGAGGTACGCCGCATTTACGAGGCCCAACGCGCACAGCGGCAAGCGAGCAAACCAAAATCCAAACAGCATAAAAGGAAAAAATGATTTCAGAAGAACGACCCATCACTTATCACACCGTCACGCTGGGAGCACTGACGCGTGAAGGGGACGCTCTGGCCGAAATCAGCGAGCAGGACGCAGAGGGGGAGCCACATACGGTGAACCTGCGCGTGCCTGCTGGCCTGCCGGGGGAGAGCGTCACCATCGCGGTTGAAGCTCCTCCCATGCCACGCCCAGGGCGCCACCGTCGTCGCTGGAAGCCACGGCCACCACGTGTGTGGATCACTGAGATTCATCAGGCATCGCCCTTACGCGTCCAGGCGCCCTGCCCAGTCTTCGGCACCTGTGGCGGCTGCCAGTTGCAGCATATGCACTATGAGGCGCAACTGGAATGGAAGCGCGCCACCGTCCAGCAGCTGCTCCTCGACGTTGGAGGCTTCACTGATCCGCCTTTGCTGGCGACCGTGCCCTGCGCTATCCCGTGGCACTATCGCAATCATATGCGCTTCTCGGTCAATCGTGCCGGGCAGCCTGGGCTCACCGCTCGTGGCTCCCATCGCGTGCTGCCACTCACCGACTGCCCGATTGCGCATGAGCAGATCAATCGTGCCCTCCAGATCCTCAGCCCACAGAAAAATGCGCAACCACAGATCATGATTCGCTGTGGAGCGGCCAGCGGCCAGATGCTGATCCAGCCCCAGCAGAGCCCGGAAGTGGTACAACAACTGACCGAGGCCGGGCTGGATCTACGCGGCGAAACCATGGAAGAGATCCTGGCAGGCGAAACCTTCCGTATCCGTCCCAGTTCCTTCTTCCAGACCAATACGGCCCAGGCTGAGAAGATGATGCAGATGGTGCTTGATGGGCTGCTCTCTACAGATAAGCACTCAGAGAGCCAGCAGCCTCTGACCATCGTTGACGCCTATTGTGGCGTAGGCACCTTTGCCCTCTTACTGGCCCGCCATGTTGAGAAGGTCATCGCCATCGAAGAATCGGCCAGCGCCATCAAAGATGCTCAGTGGAACCTGCGCAGCGCCAACAATGTCGAGATTCGCAAAGGCAAGGTAGAAGAACTGCTCCCGGCGCTGGCCGCACAGATTGATGGGCTGGTAATCGATCCTCCACGCGCTGGCTGCCAGTCGAGCGTGCTGGAGGCTCTGGTGCAACATCCAGTCAGCCAGATCGTCTACGTCTCGTGCGATCCCTCTACGCTGGCCCGCGACCTGAATATCCTCTGTCACCTTCACCCTACTTACCGCCTACGCTCAGTACAGCCGCTGGACATGTTTCCGCAAACGGCTCATATCGAAACCGTAGCGGTCCTGGAGCGCACAATCGCATGACCAACAATGTACCGTTCGTATTAGCATCTGCCTCGCCACGTCGCAGGGAGCTTATCACCATGCTCGGACTCCCCTTCACTGTGGCAGTCTCGCCCGCCGATGAAGATGCTATTCAAGAGCACTATCACGGGCCGGCTGAAGGGCTGGCCCAATGGACCGCCGCTCACAAAGCCCTGATGATGTTGACTGTGCCGGGAGTGGCTGATTCCCTTATCGTTACCGCCGACACAACTGTCCTGCTCAATGGTGATGTCCTCGGCAAGCCCCACGATGAGGCTCATGCCCGTGAATTGCTACTGGCCCTGCGTGGCCGCTGGCATCACGTTGTAACAGGCGTTGTGGTGGCTCGCACGATTGATGAGAAGTTGAAACTGCATGGTGCAAGCTGCTCCACGCCCGTCCTGATGCGCCCTTATAGCGAAGAGGAGATCGCAGCCTACATTGCCTCCGGCGATCCAATGGATAAAGCGGGGGCCTATGGCATCCAACATCCCCAGTTTCAGCCCACAGAGCGCATCAATGGTTGCTATCTCAATGTGGTTGGCCTGCCCCTCTGCACCCTGGTGGATCTGCTGGCAGAATTCGATGTCTATCCAGCGACGCAGGCACAGAGAGCCAATAGATGTCAGTGGTCGGAGCAATGTCTCAAATAGTACACGACATGGTGCGAGGACGCTATGCCCCCAGTCCAAGCGGAGATCTCCATCTGGGCAATCTGCGTACGGCATTGCTGGCCTGGCTCTTTGCACGCATAGTCTCAGGCCAGTTTGTGATGCGCGTGGAGGATCTTGATCGTCCCCGCGTCCAGGCTGGCGCGACACAACGCATGCTCGATGACCTGCGCTGGCTCGGCCTCGACTGGGATGAAGGGCCGGACTGTGGCGGCCCCTACGCTCCCTACACACAGAGCGAGCGCATCGACGTCTACCAGCACCATCTCCAACAACTGCAAGAGGCCGGGCTTATCTATCCCTGCTATTGCAGTCGCGCTGAGATCGCCCAGGCCGCCAGTGTCCCTCAGCAGGACGCTGAAGATGGGCCGCGCTATCCCGGCACCTGCCGCTATCTCACAGCAGCCCAGCGCAGACGCCATGAGGCTAACAAGCGTCGGCCATCGCTGCGTTTGCGCGTTGATGACGAGCGCGTCATCTCCTTTACCGACCTGCTGGCCGGGCCGATCACACAGCATATCCAGCAAGCGGTGGGAGATTTTATCATCTATCGCTCAGATGGTATCTTTGCCTATCAGTTCGCAGTGGTGGTCGACGATGCTTTGATGCGCATTAATCAGGTTGTGCGCGGAGCCGATCTGCTCAGCTCGACCGCGCGACAAATCCTGCTCTATGAAATACTGGGCTTTCCACCGCCGACTTTTGCTCATGTGCCCCTGCTGCTCGACGAATCGGGCAAACGCCTGGCCAAACGCAACCAGAGCACAGGCCTGGCTCCATTGCGCTCAGCTGGAGCCACCCCCCAACAGATCATCAGCCAGCTGGCGGCCAGTTGCGGACTGGTACCGTCGGGCACCGTTATTAGCCTGAAAGAGCTTGAACATACCTACTCCCGGCACCCTTATGATATAATGCGCGCAAAACTACAAGTTCACCAGCGCAGCGGATCGTCAAGCTAAATCCAGGGCGAAATGGTTTCGCGAAGCCTGGCCCAGTGGGGGCATGAGTCTGACAAACCAACTTTCAGGGAAAGCCCCTGATTCGCAGAACGTTCGCTGTTCTCTCTAGAAAGCCAGTTGTCTTTGTATATATTTTATTTCCTGGGTAGCGTTGTTTATATAGTGGAGGTGGATGGATAGGGATGATAAGTAGTAACAGTACAGGTATCTTGATGGGAAATATCATTCTCAGTTCACTCACCATATTGACCGCCCTCGTTATAGGACTGCTCTTGCGGCGTCTCCTGGTTCAACGCCTGCACAAGACCGTGCTGGACAATTGGATTATACAGACGCTGGGCATCCTCCTGATTGTGATCTTGCTCATCCCAGGAATCATAGGCGCAGTAGCAATCTGGAGCCAGGACTTCTTGTACCACCTCTGGGATCTCTTGAACACTCAGCCAACACTCCACTCCGTCGTCCTTCCCATCGTTGGAAATATCTTCATGACGTTGCTCTTGATAGGGCTGGGCATAGGCATCGCACGCACCGCCAAAAATCTGACTATCTCTCATTTAGGAGAGCGCCGCATTGATATCAATATCCGTACCCTGATCGGGCGCATCTTCTACTTCTCTATCCTCTTCATCGCGACCTTCTGGGCGCTCTCCCTCTGGTCAATCCCGATTGGCATTCCCGTCACGGTCCTTGGGGCGATTGCGGTGGCGATAACCGTCTCCATTCAGGATATCTTAAAAGATCTGGTAGCCGGCTTCTATATCCTGATTGAGCGACCCTTTTTCATTGGGGACCAGATCAGCGTGACCTCCAATGCGATCACCTATATTGGCAAAGTCGAAAATGTGCAATTACGCGCCACCAAGTTGCGCCTGATCAGCGGCGAGGAGGTTACGATCCCCAATACCCTGGTCTTTGGCAGCGCCGTTGTCAATAACTCCTATTATGAGAAGAGACGAGCTGTTATCCTAGTCACCCTCCCCAAAGAGGACTTCTCAAGAGAAGAGACACCCACAAAAATCCTGCAGGTGCTAAAAAATTCTGAGAACATCTCGGAACAAAATGAACCAATGGTGATGTTTACTAGCTATACAGATAAAAAAATAACGCTGACAGTACGTTTCTGGGTAGCCAGCACCCAGGTTATTGACATCTCAGACGTAATGTATGCATTATATACTGTGCTACCCGACGCAGATTTAGTGGTGCATGAACCCGTTGGAAGTGTATAGGGGATCAAGCGGTACTGCTGTGTTCCCCA
>Ga0209166_10001099_pt1 | contig 23808 bp, 20 predicted proteins | sample Coa_R1_3_FD_187151 | JGI IMG/M metagenome (GOLD analysis project Ga0209166, IMG submission 187151) | Surface soil microbial communities from Centralia Pennsylvania, which are recovering from an underground coalmine fire - Coalmine... | ecosystem: Environmental > Terrestrial > Soil >...
TGCGCGGTGGGTAACACCGTGGATGAGGTCTGGAAGAACCTCCATGCCGGCAAGAGCGGCGTCACGCGCATCACGCAGTTTGATGCCTCCGAGTTCGCCTGCAAGATCGCCGCTGAAGTCAAGAATTTCGATCCTCTCAGTTTCATCGAGAAAAAAGAGCTGAAAAAAATGGCCCGCTTCATCCAGTTGGCGCTCGCCGCCACCGATGAAGCCATGAAAATGAGCGGCCTGCAGATCACTCCGGAAAATGCTACCCGGGTGGGAGTGCACATCGGTTCCGGCATAGGTGGTTTCGATGTGATCGAGCGCGAGCATAGCGCATTGCTCGCCGGCGGGCCGCGCAAAATCTCTCCTTTTTTTATTCCTTCCGCCATTGTTAACCTGGCGGCAGGGCAAGTCAGCATCCGCTGGGGGGCTAAAGGCCCCAATGAGGCCACCTGCACCGCTTGCACCACCAGCGCCCACTCCATTGGCGACGCCATGAAGATTATCGCCCGCGGCGATGCTGACGTCATGATCGCCGGCGGCAGCGAAGCTGCTATTACTCCCATGGGCATCGGCGGCTTCGGCGCCATGCGCGCGCTCTCCACGCGCAATGACGAGCCGGAGAAATCCAGCCGCCCCTTTGATTCCGAGCGCGATGGGTTTGTAGTCGGAGAAGGCGCCGGTATCCTGATCCTGGAGGACCTGGATCACGCCCGCCAGCGCGACGCAAAAATTTACGCGGAGTTAGTGGGATATGGCATGAGCGCCGACGCCTATCACATCACCCAGCCGGCCGAAGGCGGCGAGGGCGCCTACCGGGTCATGCTGAATACCCTCAAAGACGCAGGCATCGCTCCCGAGGCCGTGGATTATGTGAATGCTCATGGCACCTCGACTCCCCTGGGCGACCGCCTGGAAACCATGGCCATCAAGGCGGCTTTTGGCGAGCATGCAAAAAAATTGGCGGTAAGCTCCACCAAGTCCATGACCGGACACGTGCTGGGAGGCGCCGGCGGCATTGAAGCCGGTGTTACGGTGCTGGCCTTGCGCGATCAATGCCTGCCGCCCACCATCAACCTGGAAAAGCCCGATCCTGAGTGCGACCTGGATTACGTTCCCAACCACGCGCGCAAAGCGAAGATCGATTACGCCCTGACCAATTCCTTCGGCTTTGGCGGCACCAATGGCTGCCTGCTCTTCAAGCGTTGGCCGGAATAAAAATTCCTCGACCCAGGCTAACCTTTCATGGCGTAATCCACCGCCGCTGCCGCATGGATATGCGTTGTGTCGAACAGCGGCACGCTCACATCGGTTTGTTGCAGCAGCAACCCGATTTCGGTGCAACCCAGGACTATGCCTTCCGCTCCGCGATCAATCATGCCCTGGATGATCTCTAAATATTGTGCTTTGGAGCCTGGCAGGACTTTTCCGAGGCACAGCTCCTGGTAGATGACGCGATGCACTATCTCTCGCTCCGCGCTTTCCGGCGTGAGAACTTGCAGTTGGAACCGGTCTGCCAGCCTTGCCTTGTAAAAATCTTCTTCCATGGTGAATCGAGTCGCCAGAAGGCCTATGCTCCGCAGGCCTCTTGCCCGGATTGCTGCGCCGGCGGGGTCCGCAATATGCAGGAAGGGAACGTGGATACTTTGCTCGATTTCCGCTGCCACCTTATGCATCGTGTTGGTGCCGAGAAGAATGAAATCCGCTCCAGCAGCTTCCAGGCGCTGGGCCGCGGCGGCCAAAAAGCGAGCAGAGTCGTTCCAACGCCCTTGACGCTGCATTTCTTCTACTTCTGCGAAGTCCACCGAAAGCATGAGGATCTTTGCCGAGTGCAAGCCTCCCGCTCTGGCTTTTACGATTTCATTAAGAATCCGGTAGTACTCAATCGTAGACTCCCAGCTCATTCCGCCAATCAAACCTATGGTTTTCATATTGAATTGCTTCTAAATAAAGTATACGGGTCGAGCTGGCCGTTGGGCAGAGTTCATACGTCCAGGTTTAAGCCATACGCTAAACGCGTGAATGCCGCGATGCGTGCAAACTTTCGGGAGAGTGTGGCAAGCCTTGTTTTGTTGCAGAGTCCCCAAAAAAGAGGGACGCAGCCATGCTACGTCCCTGCGTTTTTCCTGGCAGTTTGCTTTTTAGCTGGTGGGCGCGGCTGCGGCTTTGCCTTTCTTGCCTTTTTTGGCGGTCGAAGCTGTGCAAGTGTCGGAAATGTGCTTGATGCTGGAGACCTTGAGATGCTTTTCAGTCTTCTCGTTTTCCTTCTTCTCGCCGGCGCCAGTACTTGATTTTTCGCCAATATCTTCAGCGCTGGCCCAGGTGCCTGTTAAGGTGACTTTGTGGCCGACGTGGTTTTTCAGATCATCGTTTCCGCCGACCTCAAGGCCCTTGGTGTAACGGCCATTGGTCAGCGTATACACGCCTTCATCATTGGGTCCGGCCAGGCAACCAGTGACCTGGTGCTCGCCGCCGGCCGTCTTTGACGATTTGGCCTTCTTGGTTTTCGTGGTAGAAGTTGCTGAGGTATCTGAGCTGCTGGATTGACCCATGTCACTCTGGGCCACACCCGAGACAGCAAAGAACAACAGAACGGCAAAACACAATGCTAACTTGCGCATAACATCTCTCCTTCGTTGATCCTGATTTGTTGCGAAGTGGCCTAAACCTAGGATGCGGAAATACCGCTTCGAGGCTACTTGCTGCAGCCAAGTGCCGCTCATGCCAACTCTCCCGCTCACACAACGAGAGCATTACATTATAGCCCCTCGAAAGCAGGCCATTCCAGAGTCGAGAGCTGACGGCATCGAGTCAATCTTCGGTGAGCTTCCGGTGAGATCGGCGGTACCGACTCACGAAAAGAAATCGGCAGCCCGTAGCGAAATTCAGCTCTGGAATTCGGGGAAAATCCAGCTCTGGAATTCGCGTTGGATTGGCACAACTTGACGCACCATCCGGTCATCCGAAAGTATAGATCCCCCAATATGGGTGATCCTGTATTAGAGCTATTTCATAATCGATTTGGACAGCAAGCTTCGAGACATATATCAGGGCACGAATTGGGTGAGCGCGAAGCGAGCTCCGGATCGCGCAAGCGTAGCGCGCGAGGGCGGGGTCCCCATCAAGCCCGTTTTTGGGGCTTGATGGGGTGAGACGGCGTAGCAGCCTTGTTTTGGCTGCGGAGCCCTTAGATCAACAGTGCCGTAAGTTGTTCAAAAAGTTTCGGGCGTCAGCCCCTGCAAACCTTGTGCTCGTCCAAACCGAATCTAAAACAGCGATAGGTAATTCGCGGCGCCAAAGGAGTCGCGATCATGGGCAACCAGCAGTCAAATCAGAACATGAGCGCACTTGCGGAACTAGGCCTGGCCTCGGCCGGCATCATCCACGAGGTAAAGAACTCTCTGCAAAGCGTGGCCAATGCCCTCCTGTTGTTGGAAAATGAACCCGGCCTCTCGCCTCACTCCCGCCAACTGGTTGCAATTGCCAGGAACGAATTATCGCGAACATTCGATGTATCAGCCCAGAGCCTGGCGCTGGTGCGGGAAGAAACTCCTGTCACAGTGTCTATGACGAAGGTGCTGGAAGAAGTTCTCAACACATACGCGGCGAAAATTGCGCATAAACAGATCACGGTTGAGAGGCGCTATGAGTTCAACGGGATGATACAAGGGAATCCCGGCGCGATTCGGCAGATGTTTTCGAACATCGTGGTCAATGCCCTGGAATCCGCGCCTCGCGAAAGCGGCAAACTTCTGATATACACGCATGCCAGTCGTGGGAAGTCAGGGGGTGGAGAGGTCCCAGGAGTTCAAATCGAATTTGCAGACAATGGACCAGGCATACCCAATGAGATCAGGGAAAGAATTTTTGAACCTCTGTTTTCTACCAAGGGCAAAGGTTCGGGCCTGGGCCTGTGGGTGACTCACAGGCTGGTGCTTAAACAGCATGGCTGGCTTCGTCTGCTGGGCAGCAACGAAGGTGTTCATTCCGGAACTTGCTTTTCCATCTTTTTGCCGCTGAACCAGGTCCGGCCGAACTGAGCCGGGTACCGAAGCTCTTACAGCTCCTGGAGTGTCTTTCTTAAAGAGCGCTGCATTTCTTCGAGAGAACGCCGCATTTCGTCGAGTTGCGGTTTTAGCTGGCGGTCCAGCGCGGCCTTGGTCTGCATGCCATTCTTCTTAATCTCTTCCTGCGCCTGGGCAACGGCTTTCCGGGCCGCTTTGCTGATCTGCTGCAGATCGCTGCGGTCGAAGTCTATGCCAAAATCTTCCCATTGCATTCCTTCTCCGGGAACCCAGATGCTGGAATGGTCTTTGGACCGCTCCGGAAGGGTTAAAGAGAAGTTTTGCTCGTGTTTGTCGCGGATCACCCCCAGCATAATCTTGCTTCCACTATGGGCGTGCAAGGCCATGTTCCAGTCGCCGCGGTTGGCAATTTTTTCCTTCTCGACCCGGACAATCACATCCCCCGCCTTTAGCCCGGCGCTCTCAGCGGGGCTGCCTTTGTCCACTGCCCGCACCAGGACGCCATTCCCGCCTGTGACGCCAAAGAATTCGCCGAGTTGCGGGGTCAGGCTTTCCACCTGCAATCCGGAGCGCACGGTGCGGAAGACGGGAAAATCAAGGTCTGGCATGATCTCAGGTATGGTGGGGATTTGGGGCATGGGTATATGCATATTCGGCATGGCATGGGCCATCGCCTTGGCGCGGTCCGCTAACTGCACCTCTACTGTCACTGGCTGCCCATCGCGGCTGAGGCCCAGGCTGACGGTTCGTCCCGGAGGTACTTCATGGATCAGGCGGCGCAGTTGCTCGACGCCCTCGACCTTGGTGCCGTTAAAATCCAGGATAACGTCGTGTTCCTTGATGCCGGCTTTGCCCGCGGGAGCATCCTGATCCACCATCATAACTTCTACCCCGCGCTCTTCCTTCAGTTTGAGCGGGGCCACGCGTTCAGCGGTAATGTCTTGCGTATCAATTCCCAGGTAGGAGCCGCTGGTGAAGTGGAAACTGCCTGCTCCCGCACCCGGTTCGCTTGGTTCGGTGAAGTCCTGCATATCAACGCCCGAATAGGAACCATGATCCTGGTAGCTGGATGTCGCCGAACCGGGTTCGCCCGGCTCAGCACGATACTCATCGTCCACGGCCCAGGCCGTAAGCGAGACGGCCAGTAACATCAATAGAACTTTGCTCAACAGATTGCGCATAAAACCTCTCTACCTTGGATTGCGATCGCTGACAGAAACCGTGCGCTTCAGCAACTCGATATTGCCGGTGCTGGTATGAATGTGCAGCACCTTGCCGCCGCCATTGATATTACCCTGGCAGTATGTCTCTTTGGCCCACCCCGGGCCCTCAGAAGAAATTTGCAGGCTGGGGAATTCGGAGTGGATCCTTTGGCCTGAAGCCATATCAATAGCTGCCTGCACCGTTACCGGAAGGTCTTCGGGAAGATAGACGCGGATATCGCCGGCCGCGGTTTCCAGACGCGAAGCCGTAAAGTTGGCGCCTTGTCCTATGAATTCAACCGTAATCTGGCCGCCGCCGGTCGCAGCCTGGGCGCCCCGCATGAGCTTGTAAAGTTCAACGGCGCCGCCACCGCTCTCTGCCTGCACCGGACCGTTGGCTGAAGTCAGCTTGATCGCTCCCCCGCCGGTTTTCAGCGTCGCCTTGCCGCCTACGTTGCCAGCATTGATATTGCCGCCGCCCGTCTCTGCCGTCAGGTCTCCGCCACAATTTGAAACCGTAATTGGCCCGCCTCCGGTTACCACGACAATATTCTGTTTGCCCGAATCAATGTGGACCGCTCCCCCGCCACTTTGTGCATTTACTATCCCATTGGCGGAGCGCAGGTTGATGTTGCCGCCTCCTGTTTCTACTTTGACTGTCGAACCGGCCGTACCTACATCCACCGAACCGCCGCCGCTCGAGGCATCAATTGCACCTCCAACATCGTCAAGCGAAACGTTGCCGCCGCCCGTCTCTGCCTGCACCTCTCCGTTGATGGCATTCACTCCCAGGTTCCCGCCGCCCGTGCGGGCATACACATCAAGCTCTTTTGGCGTGCGGATGTCAAAATCCGCCGAATAGGATCGTCCACGGCCGTAATTGCTGGGCCCCTGTCCGCGGAGGGTGACAGTATCGCCCTGCGTGCTGGCGCTGATGTGGATAAGATCAAACACACGCCGCGCCTCCTGCTCCGATGAGCTATATACCCGTTTCTTCACAACGTAAGCGATATTTTCCGCCGCGCCGCCCTGGATGTGCACCGAGCCAAGATTTGTCACCAGCCTCAGATTGCGCTGCGCCGCCAGGCTTCCCGTGGTCTCTTCCACCCAGGCTTCGCCATCGCGATAAACCTTTGCCTCCTGTGCCACGGCCATGCCCGCCAGTGCCAAGGCAGCGATCACAACGATTTGTACTCTCTTCTTCAATTTTTGTAGCTCCTTCATGGCCGGGCCGGGCATCGTTCAGTCTCTAATCGATGTCTGGCAGCGAGGCCAGCGTGCGCTCCGATTCGGAGCGGATGTACTCGTTTTCATCTTCCCGTGCCAGTTGCTCAAAGGCACTGCGCACGGCGCTGTCTGCCTTTACCGGCTGCAGCAGGCGAATCGCCTCAGTGCGCACACCCTGGTTGGTATCGTGCAGTAAGGCCTGGATCACAGTGTCGCGAACCTGGATATCTTCTTTCACATACTGATCGAGCCCATCCAGCGCCTGCAGGCGCACGCCTGGGTTGCGGTCCTCAAGCAGCGCGCGCATCATTGCCTGGCGCACTTCGGCGTCATGGCACTTTTGCGAAAGAATGGAAACCGATTCTACCCGTACTCCTGGGTTTTCCTGGGTGTGGGCAGCGTAAAGCAATAACTTTTCGATGTCAGGATTATCAATCGAACCCCGCGCTGAAGCGGGCAGCAGCTTTTCGTAATTGATTTGAACGGTATTGGTATTGGGATCTTGCGTGATGCCGCGAATTCCTGCAATGGAAGCTTCGGTAGATTGGCCTGGTGTTGTTCCCCCGCCAGAAACTGGCTGCATTCTGAAAGCCGTCATCACCCCTCCGGCAAAGCCAACAATCAGGATTGCGGCAGCTAGCGCGGGTGAAAATCTGATCTGCCGCAGCCAGTCGACCGGATCGAATATCCAGGCGCGCCAGCCTCGATGTTGTTCGGCAGTCTCCAGCGCCTCTTGCAAGCGCAGCCGTGAGGAGGCCAGCAGATTAGGCGTGGGCTCCAGAACCGGGGTTGCGCTCACGTCTGCCCGGAACTGCTGGGCCGACTCGAGCTCCCGATTGCAGGCAAGGCAACGTTCAGCGTGCTGCCTCATCTCAAAAAGCGTGTCATCCGGCAGTTCGTCGTAGACCAGCAAAATAACGTTTTGTTTAAACAACTCGCAATTCATGGTTGTCTCTCATTCTCGTAGAGACGTAGCTTGCTACGTCTCTCAAGTCTCATCGCATCTCTGCCAGCGCGCCCCGCAACTTTTGCGTAGCGCGGAAGAGCGTATTCTTGGCCGTTTCTTCGGTGGTGCTCAGCATTTCACCGATGGTGCGCAATTTCAGCCCTTGGTAGTGCTTCAGCTCAAACACCATGCGCTCGCGGGGCGTAAGCCGATTCAGCGCCAGGCCGATCTTGTGGCCCAACTCGCGCCGCATCAGGTCGCGCTCCGGATTGCTATGGGCGCGATCATCGGCCACCTGGTCGAGCACATTCAGCTCGCTGCCATCCTGCATGGTGGCCACCGGTGCTTCTTCTTTGCGCACGTTCTTCTTGCGCAAGTGGTCCAGACACAGGTTGGTCACGATGCGGTAAATCCAGGTATAAAACGAGCACTCGAAGCGGAAGCTGACCAGGTTGCGATAAGCCTTCAGAAAGGCTTCCTGGTAGATATCCTGCGCATCCTGTTCAGAGGCGGTCAGTCGCAGCGCCAGCCGTAATACCGCATGGTCATATTGGCGCACCAATTCCTCGAAAGCGGCGCGATTGCCGCGCTGCGCCTCGCGTATCAGGACGTTATCGTCAACGCGCCTCAGAGCCTGGCTGACCATGTTTCCCCGAAAAGGGGATGTACCCGCGCGACTGCCTATCGCTCCCACCGTATTCCCAAAAGCGCTCATACGTGGGATTCCTGTCCGCCAACCCTTAATCCTGAACTCTTCAGTCCCGGACTTAAGACTGCTGTGGTCGGCATTTGTCTCTCAACCTTTGCTCACCTTCAAGATGCTCTCATTTGCGCTTCTTGACCGGCACAAAGATAGACGGCGACAAGACAGTTTCGTAAGCAAATTATGACAGGGAAAAACCATTTATGGGAAGAGCAGTTCCATGGAAATCGCGAGCTCAGGAGGGTCCTGCAGCGCGCAGGTCGTGCAAGCTGGGCAAAGCAGGCATGTCTAAAAACAAATCGGGTGACTGGGAATGACCGCCAATCACCCGATGATCCGATGACTCAATCTACTCTGTGTCCGGCTTGATGGTGACTTTAATCGGGGCCGCGATGTCGCGGTGCAGCCTGATCTGCACATCGAACTCACCCAGCGTCTTCAGAGGCTCTTCAAGCTGGATCTTTCGGCGGTCAATGTTAAAGCCGCGCGCTTCCATTTCTTGCGCGATGTCGGCTGAGGTCACCGAACCAAACAGGTGTTCGCGTTCCCCGACCTTGCGCAGGAAGGTGAGATGGACGGTGGCAAACTGCTTGGCCAGCGCCTCGGCGTCAGATTTCTCCCGTGAGGAACGGCGCACCGCGGCCGCCTTCATCTGCTCGATCACGGCGCGGTTGGCGGGCGTGGCTTCAATCGCCAGTTTGCGCGGCAACAGAAAGTTTCTGCCGTATCCGTCAGCCACCTTGACTACGTCGCCGCGGTGGCCGAGCTTTTGCACATCTTCTTTAAGTATGACTTCCATGTTGAAAATCTCCCTATAAATTCCTCGTCAACTCTCGCGCGCTCTGCGCCTCGGCAAGGCATACGAGATCATCTTTCTGAGCGAACGCAATGAACGATGTTTACGTCCAGCGATTTTCAAATCCTACTTCGTAAATCCTAAATCGTTCTTCGTAAATCCCTAGAACCGTGCCGCGAACGGCAACAGCGCGATATTGCGGGCCTGCTTGATGGCCGCCGTAAGGCGGCGCTGATGGGGCGTGCATACCCCCGTCAACCGGCGCGGGACAATCTTGCCGCGCTCGGCTACGAACTGCTGCAACAGGCGCACGTCCTTATAGTTGATGGAGTCGATTTTTTCCACGCAGAATTTGCACACTTTCTTGCGCCGGAAAAATTTACGGCCGCCGCCTTCGCCGCGGCCACCGCCTCCCGGACCGGGACGCCGTTCGCGCCCGCCGCCGCCGCCGCCGCCGCTGCGGCTTTCAGGTTGTTCTGTCTGTGGTGTCTGTACTTCTTCGTCTGCCATAATTTCCTCAATTCTCTTTTTGATCTTACCGGGGGCTGCTGCTTATGTTGCTGATTAGCAACCCCTTGGCCGTAGAGACGCAGCATGCTGCATCTCCACAAAATCGCACAGGTCTTAAACCGGGGTTGCCGCCGGTTCGCTGCCGGCTTCGGCGGTAGGGGCCGGTTCGGCGGCCGGCGCTGGGGCTGCCACCGCCACCGGGCTGCGTTTTACCCGCGCGGCGCGCAAGGCCTTGATCTTATCCAGGCGCTTGTGCTCTTCATCCACGCGCACGCTGATGAACTTAATCACCGGCTCGGCAACACGCAGGCGGCGCTCAACCTCGTGGATAATCTCGCCCGTACCTTCCAGCGTCAGGAGGATGTAAAGACCCTCGTTGAATTTGCGTACCATGTAAGCCAGGCGGCGTTTGCCCATGCGTTCGGTATGTTTCACCGTTCCGCCGGCTGTGGTCACGTTCGATTCCAGGGTGCCAATGAGCTTATCTACTTCCTCGTCAGGCATATCCGGACGGACAATAAACATTAATTCGTAAGTGCGTTGCATTTATGTCTCCACGCTTCACTGAAAAACATGAAGCAAAATTCTTGATGCGCGGTCGGCTGCCAGTCCTGCTCAGCCTTCCGCGTTCCAGCAAAATTAACTTTCTTCGCCCTTCTCCCGCTGGTTAAAGCGGTTCATGGCGCGGCTTATGCCTTCGGTCAGAATCACTTCCACAGCTTCAGCGGCCCGGTCCAAAAGCGCGTCTACGGTTTCGTACTGCGCCTTTTTTAACTGCGAAAGCACGTAACGGGCGCCGTCGCTTACTTTGTGCTCCGGAGCGATGCCCAACCGGATGCGCACAAACTCCTGTGTTCCCAGCGCGCCCATCACCGATTCCATCCCGTTATGCCCGGCACTCGATCCACGCTCTCGAATGCGCAAGGTGCCCAGCGGAAAATCCAACTCGTCGTAGATGACGATCAGATCTTTCGCCGGATCGGCTTCGTACCTTTCCACCAGCTCGCCTACCGCCCTGCCGCTCAGGTTCATGAAAGTTTCCGGCTTGGCCAGCAGGGCTTCCACTTCGCCGATCTTGACCCTGGCAGTGAGCGCATGGCAATGCCGGTTGACCACTTGCACGCCGTGTTTTTCCGCAATCCGGTCAATGGCCAGAAAGCCTATATTATGCGGCGTGAACTGATACTCCATACCCGGATTGCCGAGCCCGACAATCAATTTCATTTTCTATAAAAGGCTCCGCAACCGCGGCAATTGTGTGGCGCAGCCGTCCTCGGCTGTGCGCACGCTCACTATTTCTTTTCCTTCTTCTCGCCCTTCTCCGGTTTTGCTTCTGCAGCCGGAGCAGCGGCAGCACCTTCCTCGGTCTCCTGCTTGCCCTTCTTGATGACCTCGGGCTCGGCGGGAGCAGCCGTAGCGGCTTCGGCAACGGCCTCTGGCGTAGGCGCCACTTCCTCTTTCACCGCGGTGATATGCGCCACGGTTTGGTTGTCATCCGTCAGGAATTTCATATCCGCGGTATGCGGAAGATCGGAAACACGCAGCACCTGGCCGAAGACCAGCGCGGTCACATCCGCGTCAATGTGGCTGGGGATATTGCTCGGCAGGCACTCAATCTCCACCTCGCGCAGCACCTGCTCCAGGATTCCGCCCTGCGTCTTCACGCCTTCGGCAGTCCCTGTAAGCTGGATCGGCACCTTGACCCGCAGCTTCTGGTCCATGGCAATGCGTTTCATGTCGATGTGCATGAGCTTGCCCTTGATGGGCTCATACTGCCAGTCCACGATCATGGCCTTGGTGCTCTCGTTGCCCAGCTTCAGGTCGAAGATGGTGTTATGCCCGCTCTCCGATTGCAGGATGCGCCCAATCTCTTTCGGATCGACGCTCACGGCCACCGTTTCCTTCTTGGCGCCGTAGACCACTGCCGGAATCCTGCCGCTCACCCGCAGCCGGCGCGCTTCGTTCTTGCCGCGCGACTCTTCCGTGCGGACCTGGGCTTCTATTGCGTTTTCATTTTTTGCTGTTGCAGTTGACATAAAAATAGCCTCTAGCTTCTAGCCACCAGCTGTGTCGAATTCTGGTGGCTCAGACAGAAATCCTTTCCTTCAAAATCTCAGTTCAAAATCTTCAGCCCGCGTCGCCCAAGCTCAGATGCAGCTGGAAGCTGGTAGCTAGCGGCTGTCTTCACGTAAACAACGTGCTCACCGAAGTCTCTTCGTGTATGGACTGGATCGCCCGCGCCAGCAGGCCGGCGATGGAGAGCACTTTAATCTTGGGTTCGTTCTTGCCTGCGTTGGTCAGCGGAATGGTGTTGGTTACCACCACCTGCTCCAGCGCAGACTTGGCAATGCGCGTAATCGCATCTCCTGAGAGCACCGGGTGCGACGCGCATGCATAAACTTTCGTTGCTCCCGCCTTGACCAGGGCCTCAGCCGTTTTCACCAGGGTGCCGGCGGTATCAATAATGTCATCCAGGACCAGGCAAGTGCGGTCATGCACGTCGCCGATGACGTGCATCACTTCGGTCACGTTCATGTCGGTGCGGCGTTTATCCACGATGGCGATGGGAGCTTCCATTTTCTTGGCGAAGAAGCGCGCGCGCTCCACGCCGCCGGCATCAGGTGAAACCACGGTCAGGTTCGGCAAGGTCAGTTTGCGGAAATAATCCACCAGCACCGGCGAAGCGAACAGGTGATCTACCGGGATATTAAAAAATCCCTGGATTTGCGGTGCGTGCAGGTCCACGGTCAGCGCCCGGTTGGCGCCTGCCGTAGTCAGCAGGTCAGCCACCAGCTTGCTGGAGACGGGCACTCGCGGCTTGTCTTTGCGGTCCTGGCGCGCGTAGCCGAAATAGGGAATCACCGGCGTGATGCGCCGCGCCGAGGCGCGTTTGAGCGCGTCAATCATCAGCAACAGTTCCATCAGGTGCTCGTCAACCGGAAACGACGTGGGCTGAATCACGAACACATCGGCCCCGCGCACGTTCTCCAGGATCTGCACATAGACTTCGCCGTCGGAAAAACGCGTCATATGCGCCTGTCCGCGGGGCATATCCAGGAAGCTGCAGACTTCATCGGTCAAGGCTTCATTCGCCGAGCCGGTAAAAATCTTGAATTTTTCGTCCCGGCGCCCGCGCTGCGGCGGCTTGCGCTCGCTCTTAGGCTGCGCTTTCACCTTCTCCGTTGCTGTGCCGATTGTGGTTGCCATAATTTTGAATTCAGTACTCAGTTGTCAGTACTCAGTTAAAATCTGTCCCAATCAATACTGCAGTCACTTGTCAGTAGCGCGTACTCAGCTTGGCGTAAACATCGAGCATCGTAGCTCAGTACCTTCTTTTGTTTTTAACTGAGTACTGAGTACTGTTTTTTCTGGCTGGGCGGCTAGGATTCGAACTTGCGCCGTTTTGGCGGCGTCTGAGCCGCCAGGCGAAATCCTGAGCGCCAGCGAAGGACCTGTTGCATTGCCCTTCACAAAACTTAAAAACTGTAACCCTCAAACTGGCTGGGCGGCTAGGATTCGAACCTAGACAAAGTGCTCCAAAGGCACTTGACCTACCATTAGTCGACCGCCCAGTTTAAGCATTTAGCACTTAGCATTTGGCATTTAGCCAAATCGAACCGTGGATGGCCAAATGCCAAGTGCCAATTGCTGGTTTCCGGCAACTTTATTTAAAAATTTTTCGCCAATATTCCCGCCGCGTCAACGTTATTGTTGGCAGCGCCGGGGTGCCGTTTGCTTCCAGCTTTCGCGCGGCTTTTTGCGCAGCTTCTTTGCTGGCAAACAGGCCGTAGACTGCAGAGCCGGAACCGGAGAGGGAGGCATACTTCGCTCCCGCACCTTCAAGCACACGCTTCACGTCGCGTAATTCGGGATGCTGAGGAAAGACGACCTGCTCGAAGTCGTTTTCGATCCCGGCACGGACAAGGTCGAGAAGAGGTGCCTCGGCCCGGCCTCCGCCCATTGCGGAGACGCCGGTTGCGGAACTCCACAGCCAGGAAAAAACACTCTGGCTGAACCCATTAATTGTATCTGACCCATTGTTCTCAGTCAATTTCGCGGAATGCGGCGAAGTGCGCCCCGCGGGCGCTTCCGCGCGCTCCATGAGCTTATCCCAGTCGGCAAAGGCTTTCGGAGTGGAAACACCCAGCGCCGGGGTGGCAATCACACACGGTATGGGCGGCAGGTCGGCCAATGGGTATACCTGTTCGCCGCGGCCCAGTCCCAGAACGGTCCCGCCCACGAGAAACAGCGGAACGTCCGATCCAACTTCGGCTGCGATGCGCAGCTTCTCTTCCGGCGGAATGTGGGTTTTGAGTGCCTGCTCCATGGCCAGCATGGTGGAGACGGCATTCGACGAGGCCGCTCCCAACCCGCCTTGCACCGGAAGCCGTTTTTCGATGGTGATGGTGATTTTAGAGCGCGTTTTCAGGGCATGCAGCACCCGGTCAGCAATGCGGTAACAGGTGTTGCTTTCGTCACAGGGGACAGCAGCGTGCTGGCAGCGTATTTCAATTCCTACACCGCGCCCGGCCTCGACGCGCACCGCGTCATGCAGGGCAAGAGTCTGGTAAACCGTATGGAGATCGTGGAATCCATCCTCGCGCCTGGCGCCGATGCGCAATCCCAAATTGATTTTGGCAAATGACCTGACCGAAACGGACATATACTTTCATTCTAAACTGGAATGATTGAATCATCGGGTCATTGAAAAATTGAGTAATTGTGTAATCGGGTAACTGCGTAATTTAGTAATCATGATTTGCCCTCGGCTCAATTACACGACCCTCTCCGTGTCTCTGTGCCTCCGCCTGCCCCGGCTTGCCGTGGGTGGTGAATAGTCTTTTAGCTGAACGTTGATTTGTTAATGCAGGATGATACGCAGTTACCCGATTGCGCAATTTTGCAATGGCTCAATAATCCGATGATTCAATGACTCAATGTAAGAGCACTGAGAGGCACATGCCGTCCGAGATTTGTGGGGTCGAGGCGCGACATGCGTTGGCCCTCCCAGTGCGTTCGTCAGGTTGCTGATTATAAACACATTTTCATGGAAAAGTCGCAGACTTTTTATGGCGATCACAGAATTGAATGGACCTTGGATCTCGCGGAAACCCTTCGTGCGTGAAGACATGTATCAGGGCACGAGTTTAGAGGCTGCGGAAAAAGTCGTGACTGGAGACGTGTCAGGGTATGGATTCATCCTTGCCGCTAAGCTGCTGAAATGAATAATTCCACTCTGCCGAAGGCTTGCGGGTAGCGCACAGAATAAAAGTTTTCCCGCAGCCTCTTTAACCGGGGTAATGCAGAATAGTATTTATATTCAATTACGCAATTACCCGATTCCACAATTCTGCAATGACTCAATATAATATTGGCGGAATCGGTACAAATTGGTTGCAAACGCCCCAAAGCGGGGTAGAGTAGCTCTTATGAGCAATTCCAAACGTGCCTTTATTTTGCTGATTTGCAGTGCTGGTTTCCTGGTTTGGGGGCAGGCTCCCTCGGCTCCCTCTGCGCCTGCCGCTCCGGCGCCTTCGACGTCGAGTGCGCAAATTTCTCCTTCCGAGCTGGCTGCACTGGTGGAAAAGCAGTTCGGCGGAGGGTTTGAAGTTGTCACCTCTCCTCCTCTGGCCAAGATCGGAGGCGCAAAACCAATGGGCGACATGCCCCAAAATGCGAGCTGGAGCCCGCTGCTGGTCGGCGATTTCGACGGCGACGGCGTGGAAGATGCCGTGATCATCGCCCGCAACAAGAATGCGCTCATCGGGGCAGATGCTTACAAATATAAGGTCACCGATCCTTATAACGACCACTTCGGATACGGCAATCCCGAAGTCACCATGGATTTCAACGCCAACGATCCTGTCCACAATCTCGATCTGCTCATTATTCATGGTTCCGGGAAAGAGGGCTGGCGCGCCGATAAACCCAAAGCCAAATACGTGATCATTAATATTCCCTTTGAAATGGCCTCGGTGGCCCGCGCCACGCTGAAAAAGAAGGCCGTTAACGCCATTCGTGTGGAAGAGAGCGACACCATGAGTTCCCTTATCTTCTGGGACGGGAAAAAATACCGCTATACTCCCGGCGGGGGAACGCTTTAGATTGAGTCATTGATTCATCGGATCATTGAGTCATTGCTGAATTGTGTAATTTGGTAGTTGCGTAACTGATCCGATGCACGAATCGCAATCCAGAGTTCAAATTACGCAGTTACCCGATTACCCAATTACCACATTCTTCAATGACCCAATTCCTCCGCGCCTTCGCGGTTAAATTCCCTGGCTGACAGCTGAATGCTGATTGCTGAGTGCTGATTGCTAGTTATAATTCGAAGTTATGGATCTCGATCAAAAACTAGCCGAACTCAAGCGCCGCGATTCCATTGCCGAATCCGGCGGCGGCGCCGAGCGCCGTGAGCGCCAGCACCGCGAGGGCAAAATGTCTGCCCGGGAGCGCATCGAGTTCCTGCTCGACGAAGGCACCTTCGAAGAGACGGATAAGCTCGTCACCCACCGCTGCGACGACTTCGGCATGGCCGAGCAGAAAATCTACGGTGACGGCTTCGTCACCGGCTACGGACGCATCGAGGGCCGGCTGGTCTTTGTTTTCGCGCAGGATTTCACCGTCTTCGGCGGCTCGCTCTCTGAGGCCAACGCCGCCAAAATCTGCAAGGTGATGGACGCCGCCATGCGCGTCGGCGCCCCCCTCATCGGACTGAATGACTCCGGCGGCGCCCGCATCCAGGAAGGGGTAATGTCGCTGGCCGGCTACGCCGATATTTTTCTGCGCAACACGCTGGCCTCAGGCGTGATCCCGCAAATTTCCGCCATCATGGGCCCGTGCGCCGGCGGCGCCGTGTATTCCCCGGCGATTACCGATTTCATCTTCATGGTTGATAAGACCTCTTACATGTTCGTCACCGGTCCTGACGTGATCAGGACCGTGACCCACGAAGAGGTCACCAAAGAGCAGCTCGGCGGCGCGGCCACCCACAACGAAGCCTCAGGCGTGGCCCACTTTGAGGCCCATGACGATGCCGAATGCCTGAGCATGGTGCGCGAGCTGCTGAGTTTTGTGCCATCCAACAACGTGGATGACCCGCCCCGGCGCAACAGCACCGACCCGGCCGACCGCTCTGACGAACGGCTCGATTCGCTGGTGCCTGCCGAATCCAACCAGCCCTATGACATGAAAGACGTGATCCACGCGGTGGTGGATGACGGCTATTTCTTCGAGGTGCATGAGCACTACGCCAAAAACATCCTGGTAGGCTTCGCTCGCTTAAGCGGACGCAGCGTCGGCGTGGTGGCCAATCAGCCCGCAGTCCTGGCAGGGACGCTGGATATCAACGCCTCGGTCAAGGGCGCGCGCTTCGTGCGCTTCTGCGACGCCTTCAATATCCCGCTGATTACCTTTGAAGACGTCCCCGGATTTCTGCCGGGCACGCAGCAGGAATACGGCGGCATCATCAGGCACGGGGCCAAGCTGCTCTACGCATTCGCCGAGGCGACGGTGCCCAAGATTACAGTGATCACCAGAAAAGCCTACGGCGGGGCGTATTGCGTGATGTCAAGCAAGCACATCCGCACCGATGTCAATTACGCCTGGCCCACCGCCGAAGTCGCCGTCATGGGCCCGGAAGGCGCGGTCAACATCGTCTACAAACGCGAGCTGGAAAAAGCCGCCAACGGCTTCACCGACCCGGCGATCCGCGAAGCCGCCATGGCCACCATGCGCAAACAAAAGACCGAAGAATTCCGCGACCGCTTCGCCAATCCGTATGTAGCCGCCGAGCGAGGCTACATTGATGCGGTAATCCGCCCAAGAGAGACCCGCAAAAAACTGATCCAGGCGCTCGAGATGCTCGATGGCAAGCGCGACAAAAACCCGCCTAAGAAGCATGGGAATATTCCGTTGTAGGCGAGCAGTCAGCAATCAGCTAAAGAGATATTTTCACCACGGAGACACGGAGGCACGGAGGAATTGGGTCATTGTGTCATTTCCCCTGCTTTCGAATCCGCGTAAATCCGTGAAATCCGCGGTCAATCTTTTGCTTTTCGTCGACTGCTCTGCACGACAAATAAAAAATGCGGGCTTACAAAATCCAGCCCCTCGCGCGAAACGTCCTGCGTGCGCCGGTTTTGCGCATGCAGGACTAAGCGAGGGGCGGCAGAACTTAGCCCAGGCGCGTCAGCCCTGGGGCAGATCAATAGAAAACCCCCTTCCTCTCTGCAGAAGGCCAGCGCGCAGCGAAGCGGAGCGCTCCAAATCTTAGAGACGATATTTAGGCCCACGTAAGATGCGTAAGAACACCAAAGCTATCAATTGAAATCGAATAAGATGAGATTCACAATGGCAAATATCCAATACTACGTGCAACCACAACGGCTATACCGATACCGTTCCTTGGAAAAATTTGACCGCGAAATAGAAGCAATTAAAGAGCGTTATTTATATTGTGCACCATACTTGGATCTGAACGATCCGATGGAAGGGCTTTTCACCTCTAGTCAATTGCTGAAAAAAAGTGAGAGATACCGTGAAATCAGAAGGGCGATAACCGATAAAAAGGCGCAGATTGGCATGTGTTCATTTAGCGAGGTCTATGATCACGAACTTATGTGGGCGCACTATGCGAATCAATTTAAAGGTATTTGTATTGCTTACCCTTCCGGTCTGCCTTGACTCTCTTCGATTTCTTGCCCATGAATTTACCGTCAGTTTGCCAACGATGTTGCTTCGATTGAAATCGCTCGGGCTTTGGAAGAATCATCAACTTTCATTTTGGCATCGACTGGTTAACGGAACCTTTGTGCAGGAGCGCCTTTATGGTGGTCGGCAAGTTGCATGGAAGTGGGAGGATGAATCGATTCTTGAAAAAGCTTGGGATTCAGGAGAGCCGCTTATTGGTCGGACATTTGTGAGTTGTGGAGACCATTCGAATATACGTCGCTATAGACCCATTTCATACCACGTGTGCCGGAACGTAGATGGTGTCACGGCATTATGGGGAAACACAATTGAACCAAGACGTGTATGTTTACCACTGCCTCTGTTCGATGCAGATGGCACATCCTTTCGTGCGGCATAGATTCTTCCCCACCACCTCGCTACGCGCTGGCCCTTCGACAGGCTCAGGGCAGAGCGGAAGTTGCTTTATTCATTCTTACCCAGGGGCTTACGCGCCTGGGCTAAGTCATGCCGCCCCGGAACGGGGCTGGATTCTTATTGCGCCTTCAACGCTTATCAGCCGTAATCCCCATTGTGGTATCAAATTCTTAATTCCGAGAAAACGTGGATTATCATCGTTCCTGGAAGTGTATCCAGCATCCCAGGATGCGGAGGCAAACTGAGCGGCGAGCGCTATCGCGCGAACCAAGCGCGGAGTCGGGCCACATCAAGGCCGTGGTTGGCCTGATGGGGTGAAGACAGCGTAGCACCCCGAGCGCAGTCGAGCGGGTACTGAGCCCTTAGAAAGCCCCGGACGTTCTTTGAAAATTTATCGCCTTACATCCGCCCCTGAAGCAGTCAGGTTTGGGGTTTCTCGCACGCACCTTATTTACGGATATATAAACAATTGACCCTTGGTCAGACCCCTTGCTGCCGCCTCCGGAGCGATCCCCGTAACAAATTGAAGGTCAATGGCTTAGATGTGTAGCCCCTACCGAGCAAGGGGGAGGGGGGTACTCGACGATTTTCAGAGAGCCCAAGATAACTAAAGGGTAAAGAGCAGATGCCCGCACCTCCAGGGGCGTCTGTTCTGGCAATCGCGCTCCGCAAAAGTTTTTCTTTGTGCCCTGGATGTTCTTTTGTGGCTAGTTTTTTTCTTCATTCCGGCTGGCTATGAATCGCCTTCAGTTCTTCATCCAGGTTGAAGTCAACTGAGTCTGGGAGATGCACGAATAATATGCCTCCGAAGGCTGTTTCCCAGTTTCCGCCAAGTTGCCTGATGTGGTCCAACAGGGGCTGCAACTTGCGTGAATTCTGTATCTCCTTAGAGATGACCCGTTGCAATACCTTGAGCCCGGAACGAGATGCGACTTTCTGGAAGGTCCCGGCGTTGTCCCCTGTGAGTAGTATTTCGACGATGTCCCCGTAGAATGCGTCTTCTAACAGCGAGCTTTCTTCGAGCCGGAATAAATTGCCTTCGACCCGGGTGACCAATAAACCTTCGCTGTCACCATTCGGATATGTGACTTTGAGCTCAAGTTTCTCATTCATGGAAAGCTACACCAATGCAGGAATTGCTCTTATTTGATATCACATGCTTTGCTGCTTGCCCGCTCTATGCCACCATGATCTGGAAGCATGCTTGCCCGCATTCCAGAATGCGGGAGATGGCTTAACTCCGGTGAGCGCTTGACCGGCGTCGTAAAACGCGAGCGCAACATCGGCAGAGAGTTTTGCGACTTGAAGTTCTTTGAAAATTCATTGCCCCAATCGCGATTCGTGACGATCGTATAGCCAGCTTTGGCTCGCGCTTGCCCTGGGGCAGACTACTCTTGCGACACCAAGTAACCTCCCGTACCTGATTGATTGTGAATCACTTAATGCCTGCCAAGGTTACTTAGTAACCCCCCCTCCCCCCCCTCACTACTCAAACCGGCATAAACACCGCCAAACTCGGCCCCTGGTGCCCGCGCAGGATACAACAATCGCGCTAAAAAAAGCACCGGCCACTAAGGCCGGTGCGTTGAAAGACTACAGCTTACAAAACCAGAAACAGTTTCCCAAATCAGAACTTAAACTTCACGGCAAACTGAATCTGCCGCGCCGAGCCTGAGTCGCCTGTTGGGAAGCGGGTGCTGCTGATTACACCGAATGGGTTCACAGCACCTGCAGCTACCAGACCGAGGACCGAGTTAACCGAGCCAGGAGTATTGGGTTGTCCCAAATTGGGATGGTTCAAGATGTTGAAAAATTCCACCCGCAACTCAGAGGTCAGCCGCTCGGTGATTTTCGTGTTCTTGATGAGCGAGAGGTCCACGTTCTCGAAGCCAGGTCCGACGAGCGAGTTGCGCTTCATAGTGCCGAAGCGCCCGGTTGGGATAAACAGCAAGCAGCTTGGGGTTACTGGATTTTTCGCACTGCCGTCGCACACCGTGCCGCTTCCATTGTTGGTGAACCACTGTATGTTGCCGGCTTGAGGTCCGGAGGTAATGAGGTGGTCAACGGTCCCAATCGGCCCCAAGGCGTCAGGACGAACCGTGTTGGCCGATCCTGTAAGCCCGCTCGTGGTTACCACATTGACCGGGTTTCCGCTTTGAAATTGAGCGATGCTTGCGAACTCCCAGCCTTCGAAGAAGCGGTTGCCATGGAAGGGCAGATCGTAGAGACCGCTCAGGACAAAGCGGTTTCGCGCGTCATAGTCCGAAGGGCCATAGTTCAGGCGCGGATTGGTGCTGTCTTCCAGGGGAACAGTTGTTCCTTGCTGCGAACCGAGCGAGTTGAAATCCAGCGACTTGGACCATGTGTAAGAAGCGCTGAACTCCAGACCATGCGAGATTCGCTTGGTCGCCGTGGCCCACAGGGCGTTGTAGCTGGAGTTGCTGGCATCATCAATCTCGGCGATATTGCCAAGAGTGGGACAGGCTGTTGCCGGCGCAACCGGGCAGGGAAACGATTGGCTGCTGGCAAGGGTTGTGAATGGGCGAAGCGTGCTCGATACCTGGAACAGTATCTGATTCAGATTTCGCGGAACGCGCAAATGCGTTCCCTTCGATCCGAAATAGCCGATCATCATTCCCAGCGTGGGCGTGATCTGCTGCTGAACGTTCAGGTTCCACTGCTGCACATACGCATCTTTCAGGTTGTGATTCACGGCGCTGGGCGAAAGCGTGTTGGACGCAGTCACCAGATTAAACGCGTTGCTAATCGGTATCGGCGGCACGGGTGGAGTGGGCGGAACTGTCACTTTTGGGGTGGGATTATCCAAGAAGTTAATCGGATTGGCAAACGGCGGGTTGGAGGCCAACGGAGTCACCAGATTTGAGGTTGGCTGATCCACGGTATAACCATAGGCGGAGCGCAGAATAGTTTTCCCATCATGGAACAGGTCCCAGGCGAAGCCTACCCGTGGCTGAAGGTAGGCATTCTGGTTGTAAACATCACCAACGCCAGTTCCTACGCGAACCAGTGAGCTCGTCGCCGGATCAAAATTCACAAAGCGGTTGCGTGCTTCGGTCGGTGACATGTTCCAATCGAGCCGCGCACCCAATTCCAGTGTCAGGTAAGGGAGCACCTTATAGCTATCCACCACAAAAAAGCCCAAAGCATTCTGGGCGATGCGGCTGGGGCGATTGCCTGGAGTAACTACGAAGGCATCAGCCAAGCCGTTCTGAAAGTTAGCAAGGCTGTTGAAGGTGAACCTGGCTGTGTCGCCGGTGAAGCTGTTGCCGTTGAAGCGGCGGAACTCGCCTCCAAATTTAATGCTGTGGTTGCCGTGCAGCCAGCTTACCGTATCGGAGAGAACGGCGGTCGAGTCGCCACGTCCTTGCGGGAAGCCCGAAGGCCCGCCGAAGTTGAGCCCAAGAGGATTCACCTGAATCTGCGGCAACCCAATCGCGGTGGTGACTCCATCATTGATGCCGAAGGTTGTTGGATTGACCTGCACATTGGGCGCGAAGGTAATAAAGATGCGGTTAAATCCCAAGCGCCCCTCATTGACCCACTGGGGAGAAAAGACGTGGGTTTCGTTCAGGGTCATGATCTGCCGGCGTGATTGGCGCGTATCGCCAAAACCGGGAATGTTATTGCCCTGCAAGGTAGGCTCCTGCCGCAGGTCCTGCTGGAGTGCGTAGTAGCCGTGAAGGCGGTCGTTGCTGTTGAAGTCATGGCTGACGTCCGCGGTTCCCTGATCAATATTTACGGGAGCAAGGGCAGAGCTGATAAAGCTGCCTCCGGAGTTCGGCAGAGGGATGAACTGCAGCAACTGCTGGACGACAGGGCTGGTTACATTTGCGCGATCTGTCGGCGACAAGACTGTGGCGCTGGTGTCAACCCCTTGCCGTTGCCGCAGGGCTTCATAGCTTAAGAAGTAGAAAGTATGATCTTTCCAGATCGGTCCGCCTACTGCAGCTCCGAAGTTATTACGCTTAAAGGTGGATTGGCGAAGGTGCTGGCCGCTTGCGCTGGTTTCCTTGTTAAAGAAGTTACGGGCGTCAAAGGCGTGGTTGCGCACAAACTCAAAGACTTCTCCGTGTATGGCATTCGATCCCGAGCGGGTGGCGATGTTAACGATCGCCCCGGAGTTCCGGCCATACTCGGCGCTGTAGGTCTGGTTATCAACCTTGAACTCCTGCACGGTGTTGATGGATGGCTGGAAGGTGATCTGGTTCTGCGCCATGTCATTCAGGTTGATGCCGTTGATCATGAAGTTGACGGCATCTTCGCGCGAACCGGCGGTATTGAACGAAAACGATCCCTGCCCGCGCAACGGAGCGGTCAGATTGCCGACTTGGGGAGGAGTCACTGAACCGGCAACGAGCAGGCCCATATCTACAAAGTGGCGGCCATTCAGCGGAATCTGTTGCACCGTGTCCTGGTTGACCACCTGTCCCACGCCGACCGTGGTGCCCTCGATTACCGGGGCGGCGCCGGCAATTTCGATAGTAGTTTCGACGCTGGCGATTTTGAGCTTGAAATCCTGTTCGACGGCGCGGGCTACTTCGAGGACCAGGTTATTCACGATGGCAGTCTGCATGCCTGGCGCCCTCACCGTAATCTTGTAGGCGCCTACGGGCAACGATGGCACGGAATAGTGGCCGTTGCTGTCAGTTTGGGTGGGGCGTTCTTCGGCGGTCGCTTGGTTCTGGACCACCACGCTTGCGTTGGCCAGGACCGCGCCCGAAGAATCGGACACTGTCCCCTGAATGGTGCTGGTTGATTGCGCCCAGGCCGCAGAGGCGGCGAGGCAGGCGAAAATAGCACCCAGGATCACAACACGTATGTTGGTGAACATTGGAGTCTCTCCTAAAGACCAGATCTTGTTGGGCCGGTTTTGCCGGCTCTTTGAATTACCGGGTTGAGGATCGGTTGCAGCTCTGGAGTGCAATTGCTCAAGGGAGGGTACAGAGCCTTAATACTGCACAATGCATGATCTATGCCAAACTGTGTTTGCGCCTAAGTGGTTGATTCAGAGGGGAGATATAAGCAAAACAGGCGAGATCGCCTACAATTTTCAAAAAATCATGCGGAGCGTCTATTAGATTTAATAGGCGAGAAACACGTCAGGATTAGGATTGTTTAGAGCAATTTCAGGATTGGTGTATCCCGCGCGGCACCGGGGCTGAAGAGCGTGCGTGAGAACCCAAAAAATCGGCTTGGTTGACCACAACATATTGCATTTGCCAAGCATTGTGATCGCAATATCTGACACGAAAACCTAGTTCTCACACACGCTCTGAAGCCCA
>Ga0209166_10001100_pt1 | contig 23793 bp, 29 predicted proteins | sample Coa_R1_3_FD_187151 | JGI IMG/M metagenome (GOLD analysis project Ga0209166, IMG submission 187151) | Surface soil microbial communities from Centralia Pennsylvania, which are recovering from an underground coalmine fire - Coalmine... | ecosystem: Environmental > Terrestrial > Soil >...
TCAGCTTCGCATGCCGCAGCCGACCGTGTCAAAGCACCTGCGAGTGCTGCGCGAGGCCGGTTTCGTGGAATCCACGGTGGACGCACAGCGCCGCCTCTACCGGCTGAAACCAAAACCATTTCAGGAAGTGGATGCCTGGCTGGCGAAATTCCGCCGGTTCTGGTCCGCTCATGTGGATGCTCTCGAACGCCACCTCGACCGCATGGATCAGTCAACACCCACGAAAAGGAAGACAAGGAGAAGACGCCGCGGCCCAAACCGCAAAACTGACAAAGGAGAAACGAAATGAAAATCAAAGTGACCAGCATTTACGTGGACGACCAGGACAAGGCCCTGGTCTTCTATACGGAGGTACTGGGCTTTACTAAAAAGACCGATTTCAGCCAGGGCCCATATCGATGGCTGACCGTCGCCTCGCCCGAGGAGCCGGATGGCACGGAACTGCAGTTGGCGCTGAACAACAACCCCGCGGCCAAAGCTTATCAGCAGGCGATCTTTCAACAGGGCCAGCCCGCGGCCATGTTCTTCACCGACGACGTCAAGGGCGACCACGAACGGATCAAGGCCCGCGGCGCCGAGTTCACCATGCCGCCCACCGATGTGACCGGCTCGACCATTGCGATGCTGAACGACACCTGCGGCAATCTCATTCAGCTCACCCAACTGAAACGGTGGTAAGGACGGCCGTTGAGCAGCGCGGATTGCCGCCTTTGTAGTCCGCGACCCGTTTGCCGTAGGATAAAGAAGCAACTCGCGGGCTCAATAAGGAAGGTTACTCGTGTATACTCAACTTTGCTCGGGAACTCAAACTGGAGGTCCGACGCCAAATGAAGTCTCGGGCCATCGCCTATTGGGTGGCCACTGCGCTCGTCGCCGCCGAGCTCGCGGTGGGAGGAGTGTGGGACATCCTGCGCATACCCGCCGCCCGCGGAGTTATCACACACCTGGGCTACCCGGGCTACTTCCTCGTCATTCTCGGCACCTGGAAACTGGCGGGGGCGGCGGCCCTGCTTGTCCCGCGGTTTCCCCGCGTGAAGGAATGGGCCTACGCCGGCGGGGTGTTCGAATGCACGGGAGGGGTCGCCTCCCATCTGGCCATGGGGGATGGCGTCAATTTCGAGGTCGCCTACCTCATCATCCTGACCGGCCTCTTAATTGCTTCCTGGCTATTGCGTCCCGCCTCGCGCCGTCTCCCGGCAAAGTGAGTCACCGAATCAAGTATATTCTCTCAAGGAAAAGCGGATGACGGATCGCGCGCACTACACGCCAAGTCCGGCCAGCGGAGCACAGGTACAGAAGGACGGAGAGAAGTGGACGCTCATTCTCACGAGAGACCTGCGCCACTCGCCCGCAAAGGTCTGGCAGGCGCTAACCGACCCGGCGCATCTGCGCGAGTGGGCGCCCTTTGACGCCGATGGGAACCTGGGTACGGTCGGAACCACGGTAAAGCTCACCACGGTGGGAGCGCCCGCGCCGCGCATTACCGAAACAACAGTGACGCGAGCTGACGCTCCCACGGTGCTGGAGTACAAATGGGGTGGTTTCGATATGCGGTGGGAACTCGAAGCCCTTGGCGGCGGTGACACGCGCCTGACGCTGTGGACCAACATCGGTCACCGCTTCATCGCAATGGGCGCTGCCGGCTGGCACATCTGTTTCGATGTTCTCGATCACCTTCTCAGCGGAACTCCCATCGGCCGCATCGCCGGCCCCGAGGCCATGAAGTTCGGCGGCTGGCAGCGATTGAACGCCGAGTACGCCAAGCAGTTCGGTATTGAAACGCCCAACTGGCCGCCTCAGGCGGCTCAAAAATCGTAAATCGATGAGATCGCAAAACCATAGAGGCGGTCCCTTTGAACTGGAGCAAATGGGTTCGGCGGACCCACCGCTGGCTGTCCATTTCCTTTACGGCGGGCGTAATCGTCAACTGCGTCGCAGTGGCACGGAAGGGGTATACTTTGATACTTGTATCGCGGCGGTAGCCTTCCCTATGGCTTGGGTCATTGTCGCCACAAACCGCAGCAGAGCTTTACTGCCGCCAATCAAACCCCAGCTTGGACAAGAGTGAGGAGCACTAAGTGTTAAATCGTACTTTTCCGTTGCTGCTAATTGTTTCTGTGGTTACGGGCACGTTATGGGCAGAAAACGATCCCTTCGTAGGCAAGTGGAAGGTGAACCCGTCCAAAAGCAAACTCACTGACGAAATGAAAGTTGAGGCCGTGGGTGCAAACAAGTATACCTTCACTTTTGGCCCCGGCCAAGTCGACACAATCGTAGCCGACGGGAGTGACCAGCCGGCCCTGCAGGGGACCACGCTTTCCGTCACGGTGGAGGAGCCCAACAAATGGGAGGTCATCCGCAAAATGAAGGGCCGCACGCTCCTCACGGCGTATTGGACGCTTTCCGAAGACGGCCAAACGCTTAACGACGCCTTTACGCAATATCTGCCTGATGGTACGACATTGTTCTCGCAATCTTTGCCCGACGGTTCGACATTGTTCTTGCCCTATGTGTACAAGCGGACGGCGGGAAATTCAGGTTTTCCAGGGACATGGGACAGCGAGAGCGCGAAAGTGTCGGCGGGGATCGAGCTTCAGATCCAGCCCTGCGAGGGTGACGGCCTGTCATTTAAACGTTCCGATGAGGAAATGGCTACGAAGATCAAGTTAGATGGGAACGATTATTCAGATCCCCATCCGAATGTGGCTCCAAGCTCTTCATATTCGGGCCGCCGCGTGAACGAGCGCAGTCTGGAAATCACAGACAAATCCAAAGGCAAGATTACAGGCATCCGGCAGATCGAGCTTTCTACAGATCTCAAGACCTTGACGATTACCGTGCGCCTCGTGGGTCAAAGCAGGCCCAAAAGCATCCTTGTGTATGATCGGGAATAGACGCTGATGGATCGGCTCCAATTGCCCGGCCCTCTTCGCGTTGGGGGACAGGCGCCTCCAACAAAGGCTTGGGACCGCATAAGTTGCAGACGTCCTTCGGCTGGGCGGCCCTCGGCGTTATACTGCGAGCCTCGCGGAGTTGACCGTGATATGCTCGTCGGCCTACGACTAGTGGGCGAATCAGGAACCGACATGACAAAGACAGCCGTCACAGAGCAAGTCACTCACCGGTGGTACCCGCGTCCCGTTCTCTTCGTTGCTGACCTGAACCGCGCACTTCGGTTCTACATCGACATGCTGGGTTTCGAGAAAAGTTGGCATGAGGGCGACGGCGCGGGCGGGGTCTGCCAAATTAATCGCGCGGGGTGCGAGATCATCCTTTGCGAAGATGCGAAGCGAAGAGACAAGGGGCGCTTGTTCGTGGAACTGACCGCCGATGGGCTCGCCGCGCTTCGCCGTGACATCGCCGAGCGCTCGGTTCCGAGCGAGAAGTCCTGGTGGGGAATGGACGTGATCAAGATCGTCGATCCCGACGGAAATGAGTTGTTGTTTCCCGCGGTATTTCCCGCGGCCGACCAGTCCAAGCAGTGAGTGCGACGGCCGAGTGCGTTAACTCACCCCCGACGGCAGGCCACACGACTTGAATTCGCGCTAGTCTTGCATTCAGCATTTTTCCAATCATCCCTACTAAGCCCGCACGCTGGTTGCCACCATCTTTCCGAACTGCATGCTGCGCAAATTCCTATTCCCGCGCCTTTTGGACATGGTAGAATCACGTGTATTCGGTTGTATTAGGAGTGCATCATGGCGACCACCCCGGTAGTGACGGTACGCTTGGAATCCGAACTGCGGGAACGGCTGGACCGTTTGGCGAAAGCGCAGCGCCGCAGCCGCTCGTTTGTGGCGACGGAAGCGATCCGCGAATATGTGAAGATCAACGAGTGGCAGATCGAGGAAACCAGCAAGGCGCTGGCGGAAGCTGACCGGGGAGAGTTTGCCTCTCCGTCCGAGGTTCGCCGTGTGGTGAAGAAGTGGACCAGCCCCAGGCGGAGCGCACGTGCCCGATAGCCCGCGGGAGATCCGCTGGCTGAAACGGGCGCTGGCCAACCTCGATGCCGAAGCCGCCTTCATCGCCCGCGATAATCCCGCCGCCGCCGCCCGCGTGGTGGATGCCATTACCACTACGGTGGAATTGCTCGCTCAGCATCCCGCCCTGGGCCGCCCCGGGCGAGTCGATGGCACCCGCGAGTTGGTGGTCCCCGATACTCCGTACCTGGTTCCCTACCGTGTGCGCGGCCACGCTGTCGAAATCCTCCGCGTCTTCCATGGCGCCCGCAAGTGGCCGAAGAAGCTCTGAGCGCCCCCGGCAGCCGGAGTGCACCTTCCTTCTTTCAGAGGTTGTGAAGAGGCTTCCACTTGCGAAAGTTGCAGCATGCGCGGAGCGCTGCTAAATTAGGTGCGAGAGTTGGAGATGTATATGAAAAGGCCCGTTGCGGTGAAATCTGCCTCTCGATTAATCGACGAGAAGATCAAGGAACTTGGGGACTGGCGCGGGAAGACGCTGGCGAAAGTGCGCCAAATCATACACGAGGCAGACCCTGAGATCGTCGAAGAGTGGAAGTGGGTGAAACCCACGAACCCCGGAACACCGGTCTGGTCCCACGGCGGCATCGTCTGCACGGGAGAGACGTACAAGAACGCCGTCAAGATGACATTTGCCAATGGAGCGGCGATCGAGGACCCTTCCAGTCTATTCAACTCCAGGCTCGACGGGAATGCCAGGCGCGCCATCGACATCCACGAAGGAGAAGAAGTTGACGAGTCCGCCTTCAAGGCGCTCGTTCGCCAAGCGGTCGCCCTCAACCGTTCCGGCAAGTCGAAACCTTCGAAGAAAACGAAGTCCTAAGGAATTCCGCCCCTGAACAGGTCTGACCTCGGGGTGGCGGAGCTCGTTGTTATACCGTTGGATTGCCGAGAGCCTGTCCTAATCGCTGATCTTCTATTTCTTATAAAAAAAGCCCGTTAAGTGCTCACGCTAACTCCGCGGCTTCGCGCCTTTGCGTAAGGTCTTTGCCCGGGCAGAGAAATTCCCATTGCCGCGCGTCATCCCTTGCGCGGGTAACGCGCCTCAATGGTGGTATGCATTCCTCCCCGCGTGGTGAACACTCCGCGCACCACGGCCCACTTGGGGCGGCACGCCCGGGCCACGTCATCCAGAATATGATTAACAGCGTTCTCGTAGAAAATTCCGAGGTTGCGATAGCCCAGGATGTAGTACTTGAGCGATTTCAGTTCAAGACATTTTTTATCGGGAAGGTAATGAATGGTAATCGTTCCGAAATCCGGCAGTCCCGTTCGCGGACAGATCGACGTGTACTCCGGAATCGTGATGGTGATTTCGTAACCTCGATACTGGTTGGGCCACGTTTCGATGGCGGGAAATGGTTTCCCCACCCCGGACTTGGCATGCTCGCTCGTGTATTCTGACGTTTTTTTTCCGGGCATGGATTACCTCCAGACTGTATAGATTATTTCAAAACGACCCGGGAAACTGTCGCGCCGCATGCCAAATATGAAGGATTTGGATGACTGCCTTCTCCTCATCAATCCGGTAATAGACTTGAACCGGAGAATGGAGAAGTCGTCGGACTCCGGGAAAGCCCTTCACCCGCGCGCCCAGGTAGGGAAAATTTTTTAGAAGATCAACGTGGCTAAGGAGGGAATCGCCGAATTGCTCGCTGGCTCCAGGATGTTTTTCCCACGACCACCGCATGACTATTTCAAAATCAGCTAGCGATGGTTGGGTGTAGAGGATTTTGAAATCCATTGGGCGACGAGCTTACGAACCTCTTCTGCAGGAACAACCCGGCCCTCATCAGCCGCGTCAATCCCACGTTCGATAGCGGCAGCAGTTTTCGCATCGACTTCCACTTCTTCCTCCGTCGAAACCAAGGGATCGTTTACCTTTGAGTCTGCCATGAAATTACTCTAGGCCAATTCCCTCCCGAGTGCAACGGGAAAGCGAGCTTTCATGTTGCGCTTCTGACGGAAATTGCCTCGCGGCGCTCAGCGATCAGCTCGTCGGCCAGGGAAATATCCGGCTTGACGTACTGTCGCACATGCCGCTGCACTCGATCGATCCGATGCTTAAGCGTCGTTATTCGAACCTCGTCCCCTTCCAGACGCGCCATCACCTGGTCACCCGGACGAATGTTAAGCGCCTTGCGAAACGCGGCTGGAAGCACCACTCGACCGTTCCCGTTGACACGCAATCGAACTTGGGACATAAAAGGCTCTTCAAGACACTTAATTAATTTTCTGTCAAATAGTAGCATGGATCGCCAAAAAAATACTCCTCATTGCCAGACATAATTTTGACTCTGTCCCTCGTAATCGAGCCAAATCCAAGAAATAGTGAATTTGACCCAAAGCAGCATTTTTAGCTTTAGCAATGATCTATTCATGCCGGTAAGACTAAGCCTTTGATTTCAATGCAATAGAAAAATGTATTGACAATGACACACTCAAGATTTATTATAACCATCCACTAAGTCCATGCATCTAACGGTTGTGCGGTAGTAATCAGAAGGATGTGTAGAAGCGCGGCATCATCTCAAGGAGGATGTAGACCAATGGCAAAGATTATAGGTATCGATCTCGGAACAACGAATTCCGTTGTAGCGGTTATGGAAGGCGGCGAGCCGGTGGTGATTGCCAATCCGGAGGGCGGAAGGACCACTCCGTCCGTGGTGGGCTTCACCAAGACAGGCGAGCGCCTGGTAGGTCAAGTGGCGAAGCGGCAATCCATCACCAATCCGGAGAATACGGTTTATTCGATCAAGCGCTTCATGGGGCGGCGCTTTGACGAGGTTGGGAATGAGATCAAGACTGTCCCTTATAAAGTTGTGGCGGCGGGAAAAGATGTTCGCGTGACGGCGCAGGGCAAAGAATATTCGCCCCCGGAAATCTCCGCGATGATTTTGCAGAAAATGAAGGATGCGGCGGAGCAATACCTGGGCGAGAAAATCACCCAGGCGGTCATCACGGTTCCTGCTTATTTCAATGACAGTCAGCGGCAGGCGACGAAGGATGCGGGCAAGATTGCCGGCATGGAAGTGTTGCGCATTGTGAATGAGCCGACGGCGGCCGCGTTGGCGTATGGCCTGGACAAAAAGAAAGACGAAACGATTGCCGTTTATGACTTTGGCGGCGGCACGTTTGACATCTCGATTCTCGAAGTGGGCGAAGGCGTGGTGGAAGTAAAGTCCACCAACGGCGACACCCATCTGGGCGGCGATGATATCGACAAACGCGTGATGGACTGGATTGTGGATGAGTTCAAGAAAGACCAGGGCATCGACCTCTCGAAAGACCGCATGGCGCTGCAGCGGCTGAAGGAAGCGGCAGAAAAAGCCAAGATGGAGCTTTCCACCGTTCTCGAAACGGAAATCAATCTGCCTTTTGTCACCGCGGACGCTTCCGGCCCCAAGCATCTGGCCATGAAGTTGACGCGGGCGCGCTTTGAGCAGTTGTGCGAAGACATTTTCCAGCGTTCGGTTGGACCAGTGAAGCAGGCACTGAAAGACGCGGGCGTCGGGCCGGAAAAAATCGAGGAAGTTGTTCTGGTGGGCGGCTCAACGCGCATTCCGCGCATCCAGCAAATCGTCAAGGACCTTTTCAAAGGAAAAGAACCGCACAAGGGCGTGAACCCCGATGAAGTGGTGGCGGTCGGCGCGGCGGTGCAGGCCGGCGTCCTCGGCGGAGAAGTGAAAGACCTGCTGTTGCTGGACGTCACTCCGCTGACGCTCGGCGTCGAAACATTGGGAGGCGTATCCACGCCACTCATCAATCGCAACACAACGATTCCGACGCGCAAGAGCGAGATTTTTTCCACCGCGGCGGACAATCAGAATTCGGTGGAGATTCACGTCCTGCAAGGCGAGCGCCCGATGGCCAAGGACAATCGCACCCTGGGCAAGTTCCACCTGATCGGGATTCCGTCTGCGCCGCGAGGAGTGCCGCAAATCGAGGTGACGTTTGACATTGACGCCAACGGCATCCTGAACGTCAAGGCGACGGACAAAGGCACAGGCAAGGAGCAGACCATTACCATCACGTCTTCCAGCGGCCTCTCCAAAGAGGAAATTGACCGCATGGCCAAGGAAGGCGAGCTCCACGCGGATGAAGACCGTCGCATCAAGGAAGAAATTGAAGTTAAGAATCGCGCCGACGCCATGGTGTACTCGACGGAGAAATTGTTGAAAGAGCATCGCGATAAGATTGGTGATGAGGACGCCAAAAACATCGAAGGGGCGCTCGAAGAAGCCAAGAAAGCGATCGCGGCCAACGATACGGCGCAAATCACCGCGGCGGTTGAAAAGCTGACCAAGGCATCGCACAAACTGGCCGAGGCGATGTACAAGCAAGCTGCACCGGGGCCAAACGCACAAGCCGCCGCTGGAAGTGCCGGAGGACCGGAAGGGGCAACATCCGGCGGACCAGAAGAGAAAGCCAAGGGCGAAGGCGAAGTGATTGACGCCGAAGTGGTGGACGACGAAAAAAAGAAAAGTTAAAGGGTAAAGGTTGAAATAAATTCCCGGATGAGGGCCGCAGCCCATTGGGCTCCCAACACGGGGTCATTTTAATGCGAGGAGGAGCCCATGGAGCCCCAAAGCCCAAGTGGATCGGAATTTATTTTGCATCGCGCACAAGTTGGAGTCGAATGCCCCTTTTGCCACTGGAAGTATTTCCAGGAGATTCAATTGGACGGCCCTGTAACGGAATCTCCGATGGCCGGTGAAATTCGCAAGCACCTCGAGGCCTGGCTGGGCACGCATTGCCCCGATCATCTGGGGGCGATTGCGGAGTTGAGTAAGAATTGACAAAAGAGAGCTGGAAGCATGGGATCAAAGATCCTTGTAAACGACGCTTCGATGCTTGACAGTGTAAAGCGTGATGAGTTTTTGTGAGTGGTCAATCCAAAAGAGGACGCGGTAGTCGCCCACTCGGTATTTGTGCAATCCCACCAGGCTGGGATGGAGGTTCCGTAGCGGTTCGGCAAGCTGAGGGTAGGATTTCAATCGGCCGAGTTTTTTCTGTACGCGCTGGGCAACAGGTTCGTCAAGTCTACGAAAGGCGCGCTCGAAATTGGGAGTCGTTGCTAAGTGGTACTCTTCTACTTCGGATTCTTTTGAATGGCCGGGCTGAGATGGTTTCATGAAGGAACGTTGTTTCGCTTTTTGGTGCGCCGCCTGGCGTGGTTAAGCTCCGCAATGAATTCCGCAAAGGGCCGGGTTTTTCCGGCCAGATGCTCTCGTCGAGCTCTGCGAAGCTCGCGGAGAAGCCGGGGATTAAGCGAAATGAGGAAATCCTCGAATGCATCGTGCAGTTCGTCGAGCGCTTCGGTCGCGCTGGCAAACTTGCGCAAGATGTCGGTTGGAACCTCTACTGTGTGTCCCATGATTCACCTCTTGACTAAGCTTATCGCAAAATGGCACAACCGGCAACGGTTGGCAAGGAGCGACGACTGCCTAGATCGACAGATTATTGGGGCGCGCTTGCCATGATAGTGGATTGTGGGCATGGCCATAAGAACAGGGTGTCCGATACACCGGAGCCCGAAAAAACCTATAGGTGTGGTCTTTGTAAGGAGCCTTTGCATATCGTGTGGGGCGGGGGTGCCCCTGAGGTCTCCCCTCATAGGAGCTATGCAATCACGGCGAAAATTGAAAGTGGCGCCATTAGCAGAGTTCCAGCAGTCGTCAGCACGGTCATGCTGGCATTTGCGGCTTTCGGCAGATGGCCTTACGGATTCTACACCGTCCTCCGCCTCGTGACGTGCGGGACTGCCATTTATCTCGCATGGGCTTCAAAGGAACTCGACAGGAAACCTTGGGCGTGGGTTATGCTCGCGATCGCTCTTTTGTTCAATCCGTTTATCCCGATCAGAATAACGCGCGATGTCTGGATGTACGTAGATATGTCGGCAGCCCTGGTATTTGGGATTTCCATGTTCTTCATCAGGTAATCTGCCCGACAGCTAAAACCCTTAGGAGCGCGCAAAGCAGAAAGGAATCAGTAATGCCGGTGGGCACACAAAAAGACTACTACCGCACGCTCGGCGTTGACCGCAACGCCAAGCCGGACCAGGTCCGCAAGGCCTACCGCCGCCTCGCCCGAAAATTCCATCCTGACGTAAATCCCGGCAACAAATCGGCAGAGGAAAAGTTCAAAGAGCTTTCCGAAGCTTATGAAATTCTGAGTGACGAAAAAAAGCGGAAGATTTACGACCAGTACGGTTTTTATTCTGACAATATCCCCCCCGGCGGTTATGGACCGGCGGGCGGCGGCAGTTACGGCCCGCCGCCCACGGGCAGCGCGGACGGCCAGGGTTTCGATTTCTCCGGATTTGATTTTTCCAATTTGGGAGGCGAAGGTCAAAAAACCACGGGCGGCGGTTCTTTCCGCGATATCTTCTCACAAATTTTTTCGCGCGGTGGGCAGAGCGAGCCCGAGCACGAGGAGCGCGGGAGCGACATCGAACATCGAATGCATCTGGGATTCTGGGATGCCATCCGGGGCACTCAAGTGCGATTTAGCGCGGCGCGAAATGAAGCGTGCGCTACCTGCAATGGATCGGGCGCGTCGGGCGGCAAGTCCGCGACCTGCGCCACCTGTGGCGGCAGCGGAAAGACCACCAGGCAGGTTGGGAGCATGAAGTTTTCAGGCACGTGTCCCGCGTGCAACGGGAGTGGCCGAACCAAACCGCGCTGTCCCACATGTAATGGAACCGGTGTGACCCGCAGGCCGGAAACGTTTGAGGTTCGCATTCCCGCGGGCGTGGACACGGGCTCGCGGGTGCGCGTGCCCGGCAAAGGCAACGCGGGAGTGAATGGCGCGCCGCCCGGCGACCTTTACATCGTGACTGAAGTCGAGACTCATCCGGTCTTCGATCGCAAAGGGGACAACATTTATGTGAAGGTTCCCGTCACTTTCACTGAAGCGGCCCTGGGCGCCAAAGTGGAAGTGCCGACTATCGACGGTGCGTCGACCATTAAAATTCCTCCCGGAACGCAGAGCGGACAAAAATTGCGCCTGCGCGGGAAAGGGGCTCCGTCATTGCGCGCCGCTGGCGTGAGGGGTGACGAGTTTGTGGAAGTCCAGGTGGCCGTGCCGCGCGTGGCCGACGAGCGCACCAAGGAAATTTTGCGCGAGCTGGCGCGTTTGAATCCGGACGATCCGCGGAAAGAGTTGAAGGAGAAGGGAGCAGCCAAGTAAGAAAATTAAAAATTATGAATTATGAAGAAACTGGAATTATGTTCTGCATAGTTTTTCATTTTGAATTCATAATTTTTAATTCATTTTCAATTGTACAGGCGAAGTTTCTGAGTCAGTGAGAAGCCCATGCCACCGAAAACGCGAAAAAAGGGAAGCAAGGCCGGCTACATGATCAGCGCGGTGGCGGAAATGTATCACCTCCACCCGCAGACCCTGCGGCTATACGAGCGCGAAGGCCTGCTTACTCCTTCGCGCAGCGAAGGCAACACCCGCCTGTACACCCAGGAAGACCTGGAACGATTGGAAGCGATCCTTAGCCTCACGCGCGATCTGGGCGTGAACCTGGCCGGGATTGAAGTGATCCTCAATATGCGCCAACGCATGGACGCCATGCACCAGGAGATGCAAGCCTTCGTGGAGTTTGTAAGCCGGGAGTTGCTCGAGCGCTCGGTTGAGGACCGGGAACACATTCAGAACGCCCTGGTGCGCGTCGCTCCATCGCGCATGACTCGGCCGATGAAGAAACAGTAACGTTGAACGTAACGAGTTAAGAGTTGAAAGTAAAATGCGCTTAACTCTGGGTTCTCAACTTTTCTTCTTCCCCATTCATCCTCTCCTCATTTTCCTGCTAGAATCTCTGGCGGAGCTTCTCCATGCCCAAAACAGATTGTCCTGAGTGCGCGGGAACGGGGTGGAAGCCGGTTGAGGCGGGTGGAATCCGGCGCGTCGCCCGCTGCGACTGCCGCGTGGAGGAGCGCGCCGATCGACTGCTGGAACTTTCCCGCATCCCCAAACGCTACGAGCACTGCGCCTTTGAAAATTTCAACATCCGTAAAGACAAAGACACCGGCCTGGCCAGCCCCAACCTGCGCGCGGCCAAAGTGACGGCAGAAGGATTTGTTCACGAATACCCGGTGGATTTCGGCCTGCTGTTTGTGGGGCCCACGGGCGTGGGCAAAACGCATTTGGCGGTGGCGGTGATTCGGGAGTTGATTCTGCGCAAGGGCATTGAGTGCCTGTTCTACGATTTCCGCGACCTCCTGAAAAAAATCCAGGACAGTTACAACGCAATTTCGCAGAGCACCGAATACCGCGTGGTACAACCGTTGCTGGACGTTGAGGTGTTGCTCCTGGATGAGATGGCTTCCGCCAATCCGAGCGACTGGGTTAAAGAGACTTTGTCGCATGTCATCAACTCGCGCTACAACCAGAAAAAAGTGACGCTGATTACCACCACGCTTCCTTTTGGAGAAAGTTTGGGGCGCGGCGCGCGGCGCGCGGGGAAAGGCGAAGGTGAAGTGCTCCGCATGCCCTCGGGCGAGGCGGTGCCTGACATTGAACGGACGCTCAACCAGTTTGGCGTCACGTTGCGCTCGCGGCTTTATGAAATGTGCCGGCTGATAGAAATTCAGTCCACCGACTTCCGCAAAGACATCAAACAAGCCGGCTACCGAATCCACAGCGAATGAATTGGATTGAGCCGTTGAGAGATCGGGTGATCCACCCTCCGTAGCTTCGCCGCTGTGGAGGACGGGTTGAGTGATTGGGTGATTGACCAATACCAGGTGACGGAGGACAAGCACAGCGGCACCCGCTCCGACCACAACCGCCCCGACGACCGGGAATATATCGTGCGATTAGTAGGCCAGGTTGTTCGCGTGAGCCTCAAAACAGCGCGGATTGTTTCATCATTACCGGGGGCAGGTCACTAAAAGCCACCCAGGAAACCTAACTTTCTAGATCCCAAAACATGTCATAATCCGGTCATGCGGCGATTCCTTTCCAGGTTCTTCCTTTTACTCGGTTGTCTCGGTCTCCTCGTAATCTTTACCTATAACGGCGTCAGGATAGCGTACCCAAGTCATTATTTGGGTAAAGTCTACTTTGATTGGAATGCGAAGACCGGATTCAAGAGTATTTATGTGTTTCCTTCCGACGCACGGGTAAACCCCCTGGAACGGCTTTTAGGTTACATGATTGCTTTCGAAGCCAGACCATTTATTGGACATGAGTTTAGAAAGTCGGGCTGGAAAGAAGCCAAAGGATATGACGAGTTTCGGCTCGTTCCATTTCTGTCATTGATTTTGGGCCCCTCTTGGGAAAGTCCTGGGGAAGTTATTGACCCGGAGGTGACGCCTCTAATGCACGCGGCAGAGAAGGGAGACGATACGGAGGTAAAGAAACTCCTCGCTTCCGGAGCCAATGTTAATGCCAAGGATCAGTCATACCGCACTGCTTTGATTTATGCCAGCATGCATGCCATACGTAGCGAAGATGTGGTCGCAACTCTCCTGGCTTCAGGGGCGGATTTGGAAGCGAAGGACTATTTGGGGCGAACCGCATTAATGTGGGCGGTTCGAACGGGCGATCTCGGCGTGGTAAAAGCCCTCCTAGCTAGCGGAGCGGATGTCAACGCGGCTGACAAAACTGGCGACACTGCCTTATTGGCGACTGTGGATTCGCCAGGAATCATGTCCCAACATGCCATAATCCATGAACTGATAGCTGCGCATGCCAACGTCAATGCGAAAGATGCGGATGGGGAAACCCCGTTGATAGAGGCAGTGTTAACCCGCGACGCTCAGACGGTCCAAGTCCTGCTGGCGGCAGGGGCGGACGTGAGCCCGCGGAACAAATACGGCGAAACAGCTCTGTCTTACGCGCAGAACCCTTTTTGCCCCACTGAAGTTGTCCAGTTGTTGAGGCGAGCCGGAGCTCGCGAATGATTCGAAGAAAACGGATAGCGCGAATCCATCAATTGACAAGTCCGCAGCTCTCAGGTTCAAATCCACGTGATCTCATGGTCTTGCCAACGTTGCAACAAAGCCGTCCTGAAAGCGCTCTGAGAAGAATGGTGGGGCGGGCGCGGAGTGACCCCTCACCTGTCCGCGTCCCGCGCGAAGTCGGCGTAGATGCGCCAGTCGCGCCGCATGTTGGCGTGCGCCAGGGTGTTGCGCGAGATGCGGCCGCGAAAGCCCATGTGATAAAGTTTGGGCTGATGATCGCGCAAACAGGTTTTGATATCGCGCAGACTGTCGCGAAAAGCGAGTGTAGCGCGAACCCCCGGTTCTGGGGTCCGCGGCTCTCAAGTTCAAAATCCTCGCGTCCTAATCACCGCCTGACCAGCCGCCAAGCACCTCTTTGATCCCCGCTCCCAAAATCCTCAGCCTGAGGTGAGGCCCTCTACATCTCAAATCTGAAACCCAAAATCGTCCTAGTCCCTAGCGCCCAGCCCCCCATTGTTGTTCGTTTCGCCCCCCGCTCCGGAGGCAAGTATTTCTTATGCGGGGCATAATTCGATTTGATTGCCTCCATGTGCCGTGTGCAACTATAATCCTCCTGCGAGTTCGCCGGGTCAATCGCCTGACTCGACGTCCGAGTGATTCCTTGCCGCCGATCAGCAAGGTGATTAAAAAATCCCGGGCGGCCGATGAAAGGTATTTCTGGGAACAGGGCGGTGTTTCCTAACCAGCGTGTAAGGAAAAGTGGGCCATGACAAAACTTGAAGCGGTCATTCAACCTTCGCGGTTCGATTCGGTAAAGGACGCCCTCCGGGAAGTCGGAGTGGATGGCATGACTGTCTCGGAAGTGCGGGGCACTGGCCGGCAAAGAGGGCATACTGAAGTGTATCGCGGCAATGAATACACGGTGGACCTGCTGCCCAAAATCAAGATTGAAATGGTGGTGCCGGATAAGCTGGCCGACCTGGCTGTACAAGCCATCTTGAGGACGGCGAAGTCCGGAAAAATAGGCGACGGAAAAATTTTCCTGTCCCGGGTTGACGAGGCCATCCGGATTCGCAACGAAGACAAGGGCGACAACGCCCTGTAAGGAGGTTGGTCGCCGGACAACGGGACGCGAGGCGCGAACCGGGCGCCGCGTCGGCCAGAAATACTTTGGCCAAGGTGGCGCCGCGTGCCAACCGCTTGGGCTTGGCGCTTAACCGACCCGGGAAACGTTGGCCGTCGCTCAAATCTCCATTGGATCAAGAAAGCCGCATGTCCATCCCTTCCGCTGCTACTTCCCTGGCGGACTTCTACGGTGCCGAGTCTTCAAAGATTAGGAAGCATTTTGAAACCACCGGCGACGGGCGCGCTGTTGCGCTCGAACGGGCCCGATTGGTGGATGCGATCCTTATCCAGCTTTATGCGGACCATCTTGCCGGTGAACCCGCCGCCGTGCAGAGTTTTTGTCTGGTGGCGCTCGGCGGTTATGGGCGCGGCGAGCTTTTTCCCCACTCGGATATTGATCTCCTTTTCCTCGCCCCCGATGAAGCCTCCCGGGATGCCCGCCGGGAAGTTATCGCCGGCATTTCGAGGTCTCTCTGGGACCTGCGCCTTCGGGTCGGCTCAACGGCGCGGGCAATGGCGGAATGCGGCGAGCTCCACCGTGACAATTTGGAATTCAGCATCTCGCTTCTCGACTGCCGTTTCGTCACTGGCGATCAGCAGCTTTTCGCACGACTGCAAAGCGAGTCAATCCCACGGCTGATTGCCCGCGAGCACCGGGACCTGACGCGCGACCTGGTGGAGGTGACGCGCCGCCGGCATGAGAAATACGGTCACACGATTTTCCACCTGGAGCCCAATATCAAAGAGGCGCCGGGCGGCCTTCGCGATTACCATGTCTCCCGCTGGCTGGTGCACATTCAACATCTCAAAAAGGCCTCACGTTGGGTGGAGCCGCAGGAATCCTGGGTTCTAGCCACGAGCGATGAGGGCCGGCTCGCATTTAATTTCCTGGCCGCCACTCGCGCGTTTCTTCATTATCGCCAGGACCGCGATGACAATCACTTGACCTACGAGCTTCAGGATGAGGCGGCGGGGCTCGGCATCGGGGATGGGACAGGAGAGAGTATGCCTCCCGCGGAGTGGATGCGAATTTATTTTCGCCGCGCCCGTTCCATTGACCGCCGCTGCGACCAACTTCTGGATGATGCGATGCCCGCCCGAACTTCGCTCTCCACTTTGTTCAGGGATTGGAGGTCGCGCCTTTCCACCCCGGATTTTCGCGTCGAACGCGGCCGGATTTTTCCCCGCCGCCCCGCGGCCACCGTCGACGATCTGTTTATTCTCCTCGAGGTGTTTGAGTTGATGGCCTGCCACGCGGTTGACCTCAGCCGCGAGGCTGAGCGTTGGGTTGAGGAAGCTTGCGCCCGTCTGGGTGATCGCGCGGCGCACTGGCCCGGCCTTTGGCAGGAGTTTCGCCCCGTTCTGGTGGGGCCTTACTCCGCCTTTGCCCTCCGCGCCATGCACCGCCTGGGAGTTCTGGACGCCCTCTTCCCGGAATTTCGCGCCATCGATTCTCTTGTCATCCGCGATTTTTACCACCGGTATACCGTGGATGAACATTCGCTGATGACCATCCAGAACCTGAACAATTTGGTGAATGAGAACCAGGCCGGAGCCGCTCCGCCCCCATCGGGTTCCCGCGGCCCCTGGGAAGAAAAATTTTCTGAAATACTTTCGGAGCTTGAGCAGCCCGAATTACTTTTCCTGTCGTTGCTATTCCACGATGTGGGCAAAGGCACGCTGCCCGGTGACCATGTTCGGGGCAGTCTGCAAGCCGTCGCGCAAGTATTTGAACGCCTTGCGCTTGAGCCCGAAGACCGCGAAACTGTTTTTTTCCTGATCTCGTCTCATCTGGAAATGTCCGCCACCATGCAGCGCCGTGATATCTTTGACCCTGATACGGTGCGCGCGCTCGCAGAAAAAGTGGGCACCATGGAGCGCCTGAAAATGCTCTGCCTGCTCACCTACACGGATATTAAATCCGTTAACCCTGAAGCCCTCACGCCGTGGAAAGCAGAGAAGCTTTGGCAACTTTATGCGGGCACTTCCAACTACCTCACTCGAAGCCTGGATGAAGAGCGCGTTCACGCCGCAGCCGGCCAACTCGAGCAGGCTGAACGCATCTTCAAGCATCTTCCCAAGTCCACACCCCGGGCCGGGCTCAGCGCTTTTCTCGAAGGTTTTCCCACGCGCTACCTTCGCACTCATACTGCGGAAGAAATTGCCTCCCATGTTCAGATGTCGCGCCGCCTTGTGGAAAATCCCGTCCAGGTGAGCCTGCGTAATCGTGGGCATTCCCATGAGCTCACCGTCCTTACCCACGACCGCCCGTTTCTGTTTGCCTTGCTTACCGGAACGCTCGCGGCGTGGGGTATGAACATTATCAAAGCGGATGCGTTCGCCAATGCCGCCGCCACCGTGCTCGATACGTTCCGGTTCGTGGATCTCCACCGAACCTTGGAATTGAATCCATCGGAGTTGAAGCGTTTCGAGCAAAGTGTCGTGGACGTACTCAGCGGGAGCGTCAGCCTCCAAACACTGATGAGCGGCCGCATTAATTCCAGAACATCGCCGGCCGCCAAAATTGAAATTCCCACGCAAATCCGGTTTGAAGATCAGCCGGCGGTATCCACTGGCTCAACCCGCAGTTCGCTTCTGGAGCTCATCACTCAAGACCGTCCGGGATTGCTCTATCAGGTCAGTTCCACCTTGGCGGAGCTGGGATTCAATATCGAGGTCGCGCTGATCGACACCGAAGGGCAGAAAGTGATCGACGTCTTTTACCTCACGTCGCACGGCGCCAAACTCGATTCCACGGAACAACAGAAAGTCCGCGAGGCGCTGCTGAGCCAACTTTAAAATGATCGGGGCAGTCCTTACAGCACGGGCACCACAATTTTCAGGTGTTCGCTTTCCCACCCTTTAAAATGCGCTCCATTTAGAGTAAGCAAAGTGGCAACTTGCGCTTGCGTTGCGCACTGCGCGATGACGGCGTCATAGGTGCGTCCGCCAAAGATCCCGGCCGATGGAGCTTGGTGCAATAGGTTGGCGTAAGTCCGGCTATCCAAGGAGACCACTTGGGCGTTGTGGATGAAATTTATTTCGACTAGGGATAGTGCGTCTCCGGGCGCGAGGCGGTGCGGCGAAGGCAGCCGGGTTAAAACTGCGTAGGCCTCAACCAGGGCGGGCGCGGCGGAGACCATCCGCTGTCCCTCGGCGAGCCGGCGAGAAATCTCCTTGGCGGTGGGAGAATGATCCTCATGCCAGGCGCAAACCGCGGCCACCATGCAACTTGTATCAAGAAGAAAGCGTTCCATTATTTCCCTGGTTTTTTCGATCGCTCTGCGCCCAGGGATTCGCGCGTCCATTCAACGGTCTCAGAAGTAAGTGGTTCGGGATTCTCTGTCGGAACCGCAATCAGCAACCGCCCCTTGCGCACCAGCCGGACGGCAAGGGGCACAGGCTCAATTTCTATGCGCCCTTCCCTCCATTCAATTTCCAGAGGAAGGCCGGCTTTCAGGTTTGCTTCCTGGCGGATCTTTTTCGGAATCACGAGCCGCCCGGCAAAACCCATGGTAGTTTTCATGGTGAATATTATACCATAAAAACTTTTGCTCCATCGGAGGAGAAAAGGGTGAGTCGCTTTTGACCTTGCCCGGCACCGGATAACCGGGCTCAGAACTCGCGATGGGTCAAAATTGCAATTACTATTATAGTAGTATATCTCTCCTCTCGCTCGCCGACTTTCGCAGCGGGACAAATTCCGTAGCAGTTAACCAGTTCCTATCCAATCGGCAAGCCCGGGGTTTTTCAAGATTTTTTTAACTGGAACGCTGGCCATTCTTTAGACGGCCAACTGACTTACCCGCAATCTGTTATGCAGCATGGAGTGTTGCAGTTTTTGCGATGGATATTTAATATCGCCTGAGAAGATGTCGAATAGAAGAAATCTTGGCAGGAGTAACGAAGCATTAATGTCATTTAGAATCAATAAATAACAACGATTTTGTAAGATGATGTTGAGACGGTTTTATTTAGTTGAAAAGCGGACCATAAAAATTAATGCCGGTAAGCACTTAATCAATCATGGGCTTACGCGGTTGTCGACGCGCCGACAGTGGAGGAACAGAGTGAAATGGTAATTATGCCGGAAACTTAATGGCGAAGTTTTATATCTGAGAGTTAAAAAGGGAAATATTTCACGGGGACGGAATCATCTGCTTTTAATTTCCAATTTCAAGTTTCTGATTTCTGCTTCCCATTACTCAATATTTTCAATAGGTTGTGGACAACTAATTGCCTGAAGAACTAATTCAGTCAGCGCCTGGATGAATTTTGGTGAGTCATTCAGCGCCGGCATCACCTCAAACTGATTGATTCCAAGACGCCCAGCTAGATCGCGCGCTTCGATGTCGATTTCGCTGAGCGTTTCCACATGGTCCGAGACAAATGCGATGGGGATGGCGAGAACTTTTTCCACGCCCTGGGCGGCCAGATCCTTGAGTTCCTCATCAAGCGATGGTCGCAGCCATCGTCCGGGGCCGACGCGGCTTTGGTAACATAGGCGATGGCTATTGCGCCAGCCGCCACGCTCCATCGTCAGCTTCACTGTGGCTTCGATCTGAGCCTGATACGGATCGCCGGCTTCAATAACGCTCATCGGGACGCCGTGCGCGCTAAAAACCAAGTGAACGTCCGGCGCCTCCTCCGTTGCTTCTCGTAATCCACTAAGCTCAATGCGTGATGTATCAGATGTTTTCGCACCGGAAAACTTTTCCAAACCCTGGTTAATTTTTTCAACCACAGCGTCAATATAAGCTGGGTGCTCAAAGAATTCTTTCACAATCTTAGTTGAATGCCCATTTTTTCCGGCCGTGGCGCTTCTCCGGCGCCATTCGTTGAGGCTGCTGCCGGTCGTCGTTTTGGAGTACTGCGGGTACAGTGGAAGCAGGACGATTTCGCGGAAATTTTGGGCGGCAATTTGCGCAATCGTCTCTTGCGTTAATGGATGCCAATAGCGCATCGCAACAAAAACCCGGGCGTCCAGGGTTTTGCGAAGCTCGCCTTCCAGAGCTCTGGCCTGCTGGTCGGTTCGCTCCAGAATAGGCGACTTCCCTCCAATGCTCGCGTAATGGTGTTGGACATGTTTGGCGCGCCTCGAGGAGATCATGCGGGCTAATGTGGGGCGCGCCAGTCGCGCGAAAGGAAAGTCGATGATATCGGGATCGGAAAATAGGTTGTAAAGAAAAGGCTCGACCGCGGCAAGGGAATCAGGCCCGCCGAGTTGAAGAAGAACCACCGCGACGGAGCCGTTGATTAAATTATTCCCAATTCCTGCCATACCCATGCGTCTTACCTCTACCTTCGTACATCCTTTGTTTCGGAGAGGGGCGGAAACATCCTACACGGTCTTGCATCAAAGTTTCAAGCGACATTCTAAAATTTGGTATCTCGCGCCAAATTAGGATTGAGCTTCAGCAGATTGGCACACCGTGCCAAGGACATTTCAGCACCTCCAATGGAAACAAGGACTAGGTTAAGATGTGATTAAAATTCATATTACTTGGTTTTAATAAAAATTAGTAAAAGCATTATAATCAATAATTTATGCAGATATTCAGATGGAATTTAACTGCTGAAAATTAATAGTAAACGGATCTTGAGTCGCCCGATTGTTTCACGTGAAACTATGGGACGATAGCCCCTCTAGCTCGGATTTTAAATACTAAAGCTTCATTATTTTTGACGAAAACCTTACAATAATAAACGTTATGCTTGACGAATCCGGCGTCCGGGCACTTCTTAAACCATTCCAGCTTGAATTAAGTTCAAGCCAGATCGGCAAGTTGCTCGCCTACCTTGACTTGCTTCTTCGCTGGAACCGCAAGATCAACCTAACATCGATTCGTACGGATGAAGAATGTGTAACCCGACATTTTGGGGAAAGCTTATACTTGGCGCGCTGGATCAAGCTCCAAGGGAACTTACTCGACATCGGCAGCGGGGCAGGCTTCCCAGGCCTGGCGTTACGAATAGCCTTCCCAGATCTCGCGACGACTTTGCTTGAGCCGGTCGCGAAGAAGAGAGCATTCTTGAAAGAGGCTGCGCGCGTGTGTGGTGTATCCAAGGTGGATGTCCGGCCCGAGCGTCTTGAGGATTATGCATGCCAGAGCTCCGTCGCTATATATGACACTATAACCGCGCGGGCTGTCGGCCATTTCGATTCCTTGGTGCCGCAGGCCCTAAATCTCATCAAACCAGAGGGTAGAATATGCCTTTGGATTGGCCAGAACCAAGGCCAGTCTCTTCTCGAATCCTCGGCGCTGGTACAGTGGGGCCCACAAATCGCCATGCCCATTGGCCGGGAGCGCGAGATTTGGGTGGGAACGCGCAAGCCTGATTGAACTCAGGGCATCGCCGCTTGTTCATCCAAGTTAAGTTCTTTTGGCGTAACTGCAACAATGTTTCACGTGAAACAATCATTCCTTGACGCAACTCATTATTAAAAGTTATGTTTTCACTTGCCAGTGCGTGCAGCCTCTGTTAGATTCACCACATTTTTAAGGGGTTGGTGCATAGTGGGCCGAGTCATAGCGATCGCAAATCAAAAAGGTGGCGTGGGAAAGACCACCACAGCCATCAACCTGAGCGCCTCGCTCGCCGCCCATGATATGTGGACGCTGGTGATTGATTGCGACCCCCAATCCAACACAACAAGCGGGCTTGGATTCGCCAAGGATCCGAGCCGCCGGTCTCTTTACAACGGACTGATGCAGGATGTTACTCTTAAAGATTTGATCCACAAATGCGCTGTTGATGGGCTGCACTTGCTGCCCGCTGACAGGAATCTTGTTGGGGCAACGATTGAGTTGGCGGACGATCCGGAGCGTGAGTATGTGCTGCGCAAAAAAATTGAACCGCTGCGCGACCAGTTCAATTTCATCATTCTGGACTGCCCTCCTACTCTTGATTTGCTTACTCTCAATGCCCTGGTGGCGGCCGACTCTGTCCTGGTGCCCATCCAGTGTGAGTATTTTGCCCTGGAAGGTGTTTCAGAATTACTCGACACGCTGATCCGCATCCGCCGGACTCACAACCCCAAGCTCGCTGTCGAGGGGATTCTTCTGACCATGTTTGATGAGCGCACAAACCTGTCCCACCAGGTGCGAGATGACTTGAAAGATTTCTTCGGTGACCAGGTCTTTTCCACTTTTATTCCGCGCAACGTCCGCCTTGCCGAAGCTCCGAGCCATGGCAAGCCAATCATGCTATATGACCCGAAATGTGCGGGCGCGGAGAGTTATTTTGAACTTGCCAAGGAGGTCATTAATCATGGCCAGAAAGGCATTGGGGCGAGGGCTTAGTTCCCTGCTTCGCGAGGTTGAAGGGCAATCGACGGCCGGCCTCGAACAAATTCCGCTGAATTCTATAGACCCGAACCCCTTTCAGCCACGACGCGAGTTCCGCGAAGAGAGCCTCAAGGAGCTTGCGGAATCCATTCGATCGAGCGGTGTGGTGCAGCCGGTTTTATTGCGCCAGGCTCCTGGAGGTTCTGGACGCTATCACCTTATAGCGGGTGAGCGTCGATGGCGCGCCGCTCGGCTTGCTGGCTTGGAAGCTGTTCCCGCTATCATTCGAGAAATTAATGATCAGGACGCCTTGGAACTTGCCCTGACTGAGAACTTGCTACGCGAGGACTTGAATCCCTTGGAGGTGGCGCGTGCCTACGAATCGTTGCATCAAAAATTCGGACTCAATCATGCAGAGATCGCAGATCGGCTGGGGGTGAATCGGTCCACAGTTACCAATACCTTGCGCCTTCTCCGGCTGGCGCTGCCTGTACAGGAAATGATCGCCAAAGGAGATCTAAGCCCGGGGCACGCGCGCGCCTTGCTGAGTGTGGATTCCACGGCCACCCAGGCCAAGCTCGCCCGTCTTATTGTGGAGAAAGGCCTTTCCGTCCGCCAAATCGAAAAAATGGTGGTAATGGGCGAACGGAAGCCAGATCAAAAAAATGCCAAGGCCGCAGCACCCCTGGACCCAAACACTCGGGCAGCAATTCTTGAGCTCGAACGTGCCCTTGGAACGAGAGTTAAAATAGTGGGCAACGCAAAACGTGGAAAAATTGAAATCAGCTATTATTCCGCCGAAGATCTGAACAGGGTTTACGAATACATTGCCAGGCGCTAATTACTACATATTTAGTATTTATGGACTACAAAATCATTCCAAAATCTACCGGTAGATGTAACTTGGGGCTTCAATAGATCGTTCAAGATCGGGAGGTAACAATGCCATTTGGATCAGGCAAGAACCGTCGACGCCGCGAACTTACAGAACTCCTTGAAGATGACCTGGTCGGATTGCTCCTGCCCGGCGCCGATTTTTATGGGAAGATGAGTTTTGCCTCCGGGATGATTCGACTGGATTCCCATTGCAGGGGTGAAATTACCTGTGAAGGAACAATTATGGTGGGGGATCAAGGAGAAGTTGAAGCAGATATTCACGCCCGGATAATCAGCATCGGAGGAAAAGTTAAAGGTACGATTCACGCCTCCGAGCGAATCGAAATCAAAGAGCACGGTCTATTACAGGGGGACATCCACACGCCGTGTCTGGTAGTTGATCCCGGAGGTTTTTTTGACGGCCAGTGCCATATGGCTGCACCTGAACCGGAAAAGCAACCCCCGCAGAATATTAGTGTCAAGAAATAACAGCAGAATGAGCGCCGCCAGTCAGGAATTGGTTTGCTGAGGAGCGAGCTTTCGAGTTTCCTGCCATGTATGAACAACGCGGTGAATCACGGTGAGATTGGAGAGGACGGCGATGAC
>Ga0209166_10001101_pt1 | contig 23776 bp, 21 predicted proteins | sample Coa_R1_3_FD_187151 | JGI IMG/M metagenome (GOLD analysis project Ga0209166, IMG submission 187151) | Surface soil microbial communities from Centralia Pennsylvania, which are recovering from an underground coalmine fire - Coalmine... | ecosystem: Environmental > Terrestrial > Soil >...
CCCCTTCCCCGTGCCGCCCGCCTCGCCGTCGAAATAGGTGTTCGACCCGATATTAGAACTCGTGGCGTCGGTCACGTTGTTCTTCAGGATGTCGTTCACATAAAAGTCCTGGCTCGAGCCGTGCCGCTCGACGAGGATCCAGTACCACGTGCTGGTGGCAAGGGTGTACGCGAAGTTGTTGTCGCAGACGCCGTTATGCACGAACTCCAAGTTCCCGCTCGTACAACTCACCCCGTACGAAATGCCGGTGTTGTTGTTGGTGCCGGGAGTGTTCTTGTAGATGAAATAGCTGCCGTTGAGCGACGCCTGGGGGTAGAGCCAAAACCCGATCGAAAAATCTCCCGAGAGGTCCATCGTGCTCGAGACTGAGTTGAACGAGCCGTTGCCGCCGTTCGTCGCCATGGCATAGGGGCCAAGTCGAGCCCCGGGCGTAAAGGTGACGGGAGTCCCTCCCTGCGTGCCGTTCCTGCCGTTCCCCGAGCTGTCGGTGAGGTCTTGGTTGTTGAAGTGGTAGAGCGCCTTCACGGACCCGTCGGACAGCTCGAGTTGGGCGGCGGGCGTCGAGCTCACGGCCTGCAGGATGTCGGGCAAGCTGTCGCCGCTCAGGCCGGCGACCCGCGCGCCGGTGTCCGTGCCTGAAGAAAAAGCGGTGGGCGGATACCAGGTTGAACTCGCCGACCATCCGGCACCGTTGTTGAGATACGCGGCGTAGGTCGTGGTCCCGTTAGAAGTGAAGCCCTTGATCAAATCAGGCAGGTTGCGCCCAAGCACGTCCATGATCCTCACGCCTTGGTCGACGGTTGCCGAGGCGTCTACGAAACTTACCGGCGGGTTCCACGTCGAGCTCGACGTCCAGCCGGGCGTCTGCACCTTATAAGTGAAGGTGACCGCGGGCAGGGTCACCGCCGTCCCCGACGCGTTCCATCCGGTTTCCGTGATCGTATTGAGGAGCGTCGTCGAACCGTTCGCTCCTGGCGTATAGGCGAGGGCGTACTTGTGGGTCAGGGAGCCGTTCACCCGGGCGTCGATTTCGTTCACGACGTACTGGGAGCTCACGAAGAAGCCAGGGTACGCGGACGACGCGTTGTCCTGCCGCGTTCCTCGCAAAAAATCGACTTCGAAGATCCCGGTCGAGGTAGGAGTGTTCGTATACGTGGTGCTTGAGGGATAGATCTGGCCGGAATCCTTGAAGTAGTTGTAGCTTACGACGTTATTGTTCGTGTCCTTCACCTGTTCGAGCATCCAGCGGTAGACGTTTCCGGTATTGTTGGGGTCGTTCATCTGGCTCTGCGTGCTCGAACCGAAGGTGTAGGTCGTCCCATTCTTGTCGGTCATCGTCCAGCTGTTGTTCAAGAAGGTGTATTTGTTGAACGCACCGTTTTCGGTCCGGGCAACATAGGTAGAGCTTGGGGTCGAGGTGGCAAGTTCGCCGTCGAGCGAAGAGATAAAGTAGTTTGGAGTGCTTGTGCTGTAGAGTTTATCGACGCCCATCTTGTTGAGGCGCTCGATGTACGGGATTTTACTCGACCAGCCCTCGCCGAAAATGCTGTTCAACTTCGTATCCTGGCTGCTGTATTGCAAACTCACGTCGGGCTGGAGGCCGTTCCTGCCGGGCGGCACCGTAATGGGATAGGTCAAGCTGAGCGCCCCCGTGTTCTTGTCGATTTTTACGAGATCAGGATTGAATGTGTCGGGGAGCACTTGCTGCGTGAAGGGGCCGACTTGTCCTTGGGTGCTCGGGGCGGAAGGGCTCGCGGGCTGGGCAGGCGGAGCCGCAGCAGGGGCGGGTGTCGGACTGCTGGTTTGCGGAGCGGCGGTCGGGGCGGGAGTTTGGGCGGTTGGCTGCGTGCCCGAGCTTGGCGCGGACGTGCTGCTCGTCGATGGAGTTGGAATGGTAGCGCTTGGGGTCGCCGAAGCTGTAGAACTTTGCGCGAGGGCGGATGCTACGGGCGAGAAAATAAAGGACGCGATCAACGCGCCCACCATTGCATTCTTGGCAATGAGAGTTGCAATCCTTACCCTGCGAAGCGGTGGTAATCGCAACATCTTTTGCCTTCATCGTAGCATTCTGGTCCGGGAAAGGCTGTGGATAACGAGTTTCCGAGTCGCTCAACAGTTAGTGGGGCGAAACGAGAATGCGAAGGCAGCCGGGCATCGCCGCTATTCCGAATATAAGTTGTAGAACAGATGATGGGTTTCCACGGTCTTCCCCGGATCTTGCGGCAAGCGGTGATTCGAGACGAAATGCGTGTCGCTCGCCTTGCGGAGGCCGTTCACGTAACTCGGGTGCGAGGTGATAACGTCGGGAACGGTTTGCACGATCGCGCTGAAGTTCTTTTTCTTCACGAAGGTCACCATGACGCCGAAATTGTGCCGCCACGTGAGATACCCGAGGAGCTGGTCGATCGTCTCGTGATAGAGGGCCTGTCCGCCCCAGAACTTGCACTCGAAGACGAGGATGTTCCCCTTTTCGACGTTGAGATAGATGTCTGTCTTGCCCTTGTTGCTGAAACTTTCCCCGGTCGCTCTTCCCGAGAAAATGGCGTTCAGATTCACGAGCAAAGTGTTCCTGAGCATTGTCTCGTCGTGGTCGGCAAAGCTGTGTGGTGTCCGCTCGAATTGTCGTCCCTGATTATCGACGAAGGCAATGATCTCGAGGACGAGTTCCTCATCCAATTCGAGTTCGGGCGGGGCCGCTGGCCGGGGTGCGACTTTCTTCACAAGCGGGGCCTTGTTCAGCACGATCTTCCGCGTGATCTCGTTGTCCTCGATCTTGATCGGCGTATTCGATTTCCGGTTGAGATCGGCAATGAACTCCTTGTCTTTTTCTAGCTTCACCTTACGCTCGTTCACATAGGCGGTGAGCTGAGCTTTGAACGCGGGATTCTCTTTCGCGATGTCGGCGTTTACCCACGTGATCCACTGGCCGATACGGTTCTTGTGCTCGTCGAGCGTCTGGTTTGCCTGCTGCTTGTGATCGAACCCGTATCCCTTGAGGTCGAACTCGATTGTGACGGCATCCGCCGTCACTGTGTACTGGTCCATCGACCAGCTCAAAGATCGGGTTGAGGTGGCAAGCCGGGCGTACTGCGGCGCTTCGTCGCTGTGGATCAGGGGAACCGTCAGTTTGATGCTTTCAAACTCGAACTTCGTGTCGCCCTCGCTCTGATAGAACTCCTCGCGCTGATGAGCCGGCACGACTTGGATTCGTTTCTTGTATACGGCTTCCTGCTGGTGAGCCTCATCGATCACGACGGGCGTCAGTTTGTATTTCGAGTAGTAGTGCTCGACCAAGTCCTCCGTGTCCGTCTCGGCAATGGTCCGGTCCGGCGCGGACATGATTTCCTCCTTCGCGCGTTCCAGGTTCGTGCGGTATAGGTCGGCGATGCTTGGTCGGTTGAACCAGCTCATGCTGAGAGTGTACCCTGCATAACCAAGCGTAGCTAGATCCTGAGTGTTTGCATCACACAAGTTACGACGCGCTTGTTTGAGGCGGGCCGAATCTAGAAACCAGTCAGCACGCCATCCATTTCCAGGAACAATGGCGAGCCAGTAAACGAAAGGGGAGAAATTGGCCCGTAGAACATGAAGGGATACTTCTTATTACTCATCGGGTCTATGAATGATTTATAAAATTTGATCGCCGCATCATCGTTAACGATGTCCTTAATTTTGGAGAACTCTGACCAACTCGTGAGGCCATATCCGAACGCGAAAATACGCATCTGTTTCCTGATTTCTTGGTCGAGCGATTCGAGCGTCTGGGTGATGAACATGTAGCCCATGCCGAGCTTTCTCACGGTCCGGACCGCATCGATGATCTCGTCGGTTAGCGTCTTGATCTGCGGATCGGCCGACTGGTGGGAAATGAAGCGATGTGCCTCGTCCATGACGATCATGCAGTTGGCATTCTCGCCCTTCTCGTAGAGGACCCTGCCTTTTTCGACAATCTTGTTCTGGATGACTTTAATGAATAATGCTTGCAGGTTTTCGGACCGAAAGCTGATCGAGCTCTTGCCGGAGATATTCACGACCAATACATTCCCTTTTTGGTCAATGACGGTGCTCACAATTTCTTCCAAAGATTTCTTCGAACCAGTCTGTTTGAAAAGATTCAGGACTTTTTCCCATCGTTCGATGACTTCTTTGTCAATCTTGTCTTCGGCGATCTGATTCTTTAGGCTTTCTATCCTGGAAATGAGAACGTCGCGGTAGTGGCCCTTCGCGTAAACCCGTCTAACGTATTTTGAAGGCTCCTTGTCCTCATCGTCATCGCCGTCCCCGTCCTCCGGAGCGTTGAGGAAGGCATTCACCATTTCTTTGAGAAACTTCTTCGACGCACACTTTGTCAGGTCGAAGGCGAAGTCAATCCTGCTCTTCGTATAGATGATGATCGATTCCTTCATGAGCTCTAGCTTTTCTTTGGAGGTGGCAGAAATCTCGAACGCCTCGGAAATGAAGCCGCTCGTGAAGAGCAATTCGCCAAAAAGATACGGATCGTTCGGCAGGTAGACGTCGTCGGGAATGGCAAGCTTGGAGTATTTCGCTCCCGACGCTCCGATCACCTCGCTAAACTTCTTTCCAGGAAGCACGTTGATGTCGTTATAAAACTGGCCCTGGGGATCGAGGACCAGGATGCTCATGGCCTTCGCGTTTTTCGCGTACCCGACGACCATATTGGCGGCCGTGGTTGTCTTCCCTGATCCCGTCCTACCGAAAACTCCGATGTGGTACGCATCTCCTGCGCCGCCCGAAGCAGGGTCACCGAAATGCTTGAACCAGAACGGCACCCTTACATCCGTGTCATAAGCCTTGCCCAGACACACGAGTCCCTTTTCGTGTTCCTTCATGAGGAGCTTCATCAGGTCGTTGCTGATGCGCCGAACGGGTTGGCCAGTGGACGGAGAATTGGCCAGTTTGTGTGCCTCGGGAAAATCGCCATTGTTCTTCGCAAGTGTAAAGCTCGACTGGACGGTGATCGTTGCGATTCGATTGTCGGCAACGCCACTCAAATGTGGAAGGCTGCCATGCCGCTTGATGACCGACTTAAAAGAAGGCTCTTCGTGCCATTTGTTTTCCGTTCGAATCTCCGTGATCTGGCCGAGAACCAAGACGTTCTTGTCTCCCTCTTTCACCAGAAAGCAGACGAGCTCGCCCAAGAGCTTGTCTTCGGCACTCACCTCCCGAATATCAATCGTAACTTCGAATGAATCGCTCGGAGAGCCTACCACGCCGGTAGGTTTGGGGTCAGCCGAAAGCAGCTCTATGATCTTTTTTTCTGTGGCGCTGTCGGACATAAGTGGCTAGTTGGTTCTATATGGGAATATTAGGTCAAAGTTCTTGGAATTACTAATTGACGGGTCATTGCAAATCGCCTGCTCGACCGCATTCATCCCGAACGATATGTTTTTTGCGATGACATCTGCCAAATACTGCGGGTACGGCTCCCGAATCTCCGGGAAAATAATCTGGCGCTTGATACTCGTCAGAAACTTCTTGAGGCGCGTGAGGTCCGCGGCAAGCTCCTCCTTGATCTCGATCCGGTAAACGGGCCCCTCACCGAACGGGCGATAAAAGGTGAAATACAACTTTGAAGCTTTGCCCGGTCGGATTTTGAAGGGGTCAATAGAAGCCTCAAGACGTTTGTTCAGCTCCTCGGTCATTTTCTTGTCCAGGCTCTTGATCGGGAGGTTGGACCGTATGTGGACCTGCTTCCAATCCTCCCTTTCTTTTGTGCCTTGGCCGACGCTGAGCGGCTTCGTGAATTCATTTTCTTTCAGCAGAAATGTGAGGAATATCTTGTCGTCCATGACGATGGCCAGATCTTTCAGGACTGAGTCCACGATTTCGCGCGACGAACTGTACTTCGCCATGCCGATGATGCACGAATCTGAAAATGCGTCCCGAATGATATCCGGGATGTCGGGAATGATCTTCTCGTATTGATCCTTGAGGAAATCTTCAAGGGCTGCCACGTAGGATTCATCGGCGAGATCGTCATCGTGGGCGCTTAGCAAGCTGTTCAGCTTCAGGATCATGGTCAAGTGCGTACCGTCCATGATCCGTATCGCCTGGTCGGCCCTCGCGAGGACGCTCAACTCCATCAAGAACATGATCCCTTGCGCGAGGCGCGGATTGGCCTCATGGTGCGGAAGGACGGTTTGCCACTGGTAATATTGGTGGCCCTCCGGCGACCACGTAGCCGATTCCTTCTCTTTGAGGCCTTCAACGCCCACCGCGAGCGACATTAAGATGTCGGAGCTCGTTTTTTTTTCGACGATTTGAGCGCCATCGACGGCAATGAGGGAATCAGTGAAGTCTGTGCCGTCGTTCGTCAAGATGATACCTTTGGAATCGAGGATCTCCCTCGCCTTCGTGACCACGGCCTCATCAATGTTCACGAGCTCGCTGATTCTTTTGGCGGTCTGAGGCGCCTGCTCCAGCATCTTCAGGATCAGGTCTTCGGGAAGGTAGGCGTACTTTTTGCTCTCTTGGGCAGGCATAAAAATTACTTGCGTGTTGCCTTGTACTGCTTAAGCTCCTCAAGCGTGGCCGCCATAAACTTCTTGGCAAAAAAGTCCAGATACTCTTTGCGCGTCTTGACGCGAGGCTCCGCCCAGTGCTCTTTCCAGTAATCAGCAATGCCCTTTACGGTGCGGTGATGCCATTTTGGCTCTTCATCCTTGTGAATGACGCCGTCGAGATTTTTCACCATCGGGAAGAGGTATACCGCCCGCCGAATGCCGTGTTCTGAACCGTTCGAAATGCCAAGGAGATCCATCGCGTCATTGATGAGGCGCATTTTCTTCGAGGGACCGCTGCCGTACCCACGCTTCACGTCGTAATGCCTCTTTTGCAAGTATTTGATGAAATCTTCGAAGAGGTCGTTCGGGATGTGGAACGATCCGCTGCCCTGGGTATATCCGATGAATTGCGATACAGCTTCGCCGTTTATCTTGATCTTGTTGTAGACGCTGCTTTTCCCATAGGCGCCGGTCGTGGTGAGGAAGAGCAATCGCGCGGGGAGTTTCCTTTCTTCTAATATGGTCTTCTTCCCCTCATATTTCCTGGCAAATCGTTTTCGTATCACGTCAGTCGTCATGAGCGATGCGACAAGCTTTCCACCGAGAAGATAATTGTACGGAGGTAGCGCACCCAGGCGCTGCGCGCTCATCGATTGGTTGACCCAGTAGTCGCGCCGATCAGGCACGATATCCAATTTCTTGTCACGGACACTCCAACTGAGAATCGGGCTCTGGAGGCCGATGAGTCCGATAGGCGCATTGTGATATCGGTCCCAGACCACGAACCGCATCTGGCGGCCGTAGGCGCGCTCGAAGGGCAGACTCCACCAGACGAGGTTCCACCATTTGAAAATCGTTTCATAGAGCGTACCCTCTCGCACCTCGATAATCTGAGGATCGATTCTGTCGATCTTTATTCTCTTGCCGTCGATGAGATATTTTTCGATGACAGGCGTGCTCTTGACGATGAACGCCTCGCTGTCGGTCAACCGCTCAGCTCGTGCCAACAAATGCACGGCTCGGCGGTTGTCACGCGAGTTATCCTTCAGGGTGACGCTGTCGCGACGAACGCTGTAGCCCTGTTTGCGGAGGACAGAAATCACCTTTTTTCGCAATGATTGCGTCGTCAGCATCGGCATATTTGAGTCGGGATACGCACTTTCCGTTTTGTTTTCTTAACTATAGCAAAGCAGAGCCGGAATCCAATTCTTTCTCGGTCTGAATGTTGGTGATGAACGTCGCGGTGCTTACAGGTCTTTGTTGATTTGCCATGCTGCTTTGGAATGGAATTCGAATGATTTATTCGACCACTCCTTCAGTCGAGGCGATGTGTCAGCGATGTCAAGATGCGCAGAAATTAGAACCAAAGTTCTGAGTTGCGGTCCCACGCTGCGTAACGCGATCCCCGAGCAATACCCATTTCTTCGCACCATTCTCTGCCCGTGGGATTTGCGATTGAGAGGTTGGCTTGTTGATCTCTGTGGCTCTCGCAGCCTCAAAATCATCTACAGCGGGGTAAAGGGAAAACGAGAAATTGCGTGTAAGTTATTGAAAAAATTGGTCGGGGAGAGAGGATTTGAACCTCCGACCCCCTGGTCCCGAACCAGGTGCTCTACCAGGCTGAGCCACTCCCCGACGTGTTTTGCGGAAGCACGCGCAAGCACTCTCGCCTGCTGACTCAATCTTGAATTTGAGTATTAAGTTCAAGAGCTAGACAGGTAGCAAAGCCTTGCGTATCGTTTCATTATAGCAAAGCTATTTTCGCCCGCACGGCCGGCTCGCCTGTGATCAGGGCAGAACACGATCGGGTGGAGTTGCTGGTGGTCGCAGTCAATGCCGTGTTGGTAGGGGCGGATACGTTCGTGGAGATTGAGTTGTGGGCCGAGGAAAAGATCGAATGGCTACGAAAGTATTTGCGGTTAACCAAGGGGATTCCCTCGCATGACACCTTCGGACGGTTATTGGGACTCATCGATGCCCAGGAGTTTGAGGCGGCGTTTCGGCGCTGGGTGAGCAGCCTGATGCCTGCTCTGGGGAGCCAAGTGGTGGCCTTGGATGGCAAGACGAGTCGTCGCTCCGGTGGGGTGGACGCCACAGCTCTGCATTGAGTCTCGGCCTTTGCTGCGGGCGCGGGGTTGATGCTCGGACAACAGGCCACGGCGGAAAAATCCAACGAAAAGACGGCCATTCCCGAATTACTCGCAACCTTGGCTCTCCAAGGTTGCACCGTCACCATTGACGCCATCGGTACCCAGGCCAACATTGCCCAAGCCGTGCGCAACCGTGGGGCCGATTATGTCTTGGCGGTCAAAGATAATCAGCCAAAACTGGCCGAATCCATTCGCGATTTTATGACGGACTTTAAAGCCCAACCGCAGCACACCCCGCACTCGTTCTGGGAAACCGTCGAAAAGGATCACGGACGGTTGGAAACACGCCGTTGTTATGTCTTCGATCAACTGAACTGTTTGTACAAATCCGAACAATGGCCGGAACTGAAGTCTTTTGCCGTCCTTGAATCCGAACGGTTAATCCAAGGGAAAACCACCTGCGAACAGCGGCTCTACATCAGCAGTTTGGCCCCCGATGCTCAAGGTCTCAGTCAGGCGGTACGATCTCACTGGTCTATTGAGAACCGCCTGCACTGGTGTATAGAGGTGATCTTCCAGGACGACCAGATGCGCGCCCGCAGTGGCCATGCTGCTCACAATCTGGCGGTGCTCAAACAAATTACCCTCAACTTGATCCGCTTGGACCCGGTGAGGCGCAAAGGGGGCATCAAAGCCAGACGTCTGATTGCCGCCACCAGTGATGCTTACAGGGCTGAACTTCTGGGGTTCACATAATTTTTTCATGCGATTGCCCTGCGCCTGTGATCGATCGGGCATTTTTCACGCGAGAGTAAACGTAGTCCTGCTCTAAGCAGTAAGCCCGATTGTGCGAAAGTGCTTCCAGCCTGGATAATTCGAGATACTCGTCATTCTTGCTCATGAAAATTGTTCCGGCGAAATTCGGTCTGACGCTCTTGCCTCCGCTGCAGGGTACGAGAACGCAACCGAAGCAAAGAGAGACACAGCCGAACCAGCCACAAATTACTCAGCCGCAGTCTCCACGAACGATAAAGACGAGATCGAAGCATAGACGTCTTTTTCGCGCCGGTAAATGGACGCTGTGGATTTTGCTCGTCCTCGTCCTGGTGCGCACCTTTATTGGCGAGGCTTCACTGGTGCCCACAGCTTCCATGGAAGGCACGATTCTTGTGGGAGACCATCTTTTCTGGAACAAGGCGCTCTATGGCCCAGAGATTCCTTTTACTCACTGGCGTCTGCCGCGGCTCAAGCATGTCTATCGTGGAGAAATTGTGGCCTTCCATTATCCGCTCGACCCTGAACAGATTTTCCTGAAGCGGGTTGTCGCCCTGGGCGGAGATCGCGTAGAAATCCACAACGATGTTCTCTACGTCAACGGCGCTTCCATCCAGGAGAATTATGCGGTGCACCATCACACCTTGCGTTTCCGCTTTGCCCCTTCTGAGATGGCGGCGCGCACAGTGCCGGCGGGGACGTTGTTCATGCTGGGTGACAACCGCGACTTCTCCAGCGACAGCCGCGATTGGGGCGTTGTACCCGAGGAAAACGTGATTGGTTCTCCCTTGATCGTATTCTGGTCTTACGATGCGCCCTCGGCCGAGTGGCTCGACGAGAAGCCCGCCCATCGCCTGCGTTTTTTTGCCTCCATGTGCACGCACTTGTTCAGCCGCACCCGCTGGGAGCGTACCGGGACGTTGCTCTAATTTTGCTGCATAAAGAAGCAAGGTCGCGCACACTCTAGGCGCAGACTTACTATTCCCTGCTTACGGCAACCATTTCAGCAACCCGATGGTAAAATAACGTTTTCCCTGCAAGACCCTTTCAATTGTTGCGGGGGATGCCCAAGTCGGCCCCAGAAGTCCAGTTCATCATGCCCTCAAATTTATCGCAGCGCTCCGCCTCCTTTACCTACGCCGATGCAGGCGTGGATATCGCCCAGGCCAACCGCACCAAGCAGCGCATCAAATACCTGGCGCACAAGACGTTCACCAAGGGCGTGCTCAGCGAGATCGGCGGCTTTGGCGGTCTCTTCTCGATCGATAAGAAAAAGTATCGCGATCCTGTGCTGGTTTCGAGCGTGGATGGCGTAGGCACCAAACTCAAAATTGCTTTCGAGATGAATCTGCATCACACCGTGGGCGCCGATCTGGTGAACCATTGCGTGAACGATATTGCCGTGCAGGGCGCAACGCCGCTATTCTTCATGGATTATCTTGCAACCGGCAAGCTCGACATGGAAGTTGCGGAAAAAATCATCACCGGCATTACCGAGGCCTGCAAGCAGAATGGCGCTGCGCTCATTGGCGGCGAGACCGCGGAGATGCCCGGGTTTTATCCGCCGGGGGAGTACGATCTGGCGGGATTCATTGTGGGCATCGTGGACCGCGAGCGTATTATTACCGGCAAGAACGTGCGTGAAGGCGACATTCTGCTGGGATTGGCCTCTAACGGCCTGCACACCAACGGATACTCCCTCGCTCGCAAGCTGCTCTTCACCGTTGCCGGTTACACGCCGGAAACCTACGTCAATGAGATCAAGAGCAAAGTGGGCAATGAGCTGATGCGAGTCCACAAAAGTTACTGGCCGGGGTTGCGCCGCCTGGTGCAGGGCGATGTGATCGCCGCCATGGCCCACATTACCGGGGGCGGCATCACGGAAAATTTGCCGCGCGTGCTGCCCAAAGGCGTGGCTGCTTCGGTGCAGATGGGAAGCTGGCCCGTTCCTCCTATTTTCAGCCACATGCAGAACATCGGCAACGTTCCCCAGGACGACATGATGCGCACCTTTAATATGGGTATCGGTATGGTGCTGGTGATTCCAGCCAAGAAGTTCAAGAAAGCCCAGAGCTTGCTGGAAAAAGCCGGAGAGAAACCATACACGATCGGCAGAATCATTCGTGGCGAAGGCAAGGTCGTTTACTCCTGATTCGAGGACTACTCACCACGGAGGCACGGAGACACGGAGGAATTGAGTCATTAATTTCAGTAGGCGGCTCCTCCGTGCTGGCCGTGTTATTCCGAGATGTCTTAATAAAAACCAGTTTTAAGCTTTTCCTCCGTGTCTCCGTGCCTCCGTGGTAAAAATTATTGAGATGACTCCCAAGAAGCAGCTCGGCATCTTACTCAGTGGACGCGGCTCCAACTTTGAAGCCATTGCCGAATCCATTGCCGCCGGTCGCATTCCCAACGCTGAGATTGCAATCGTGATTTCCAACCGTACAGAAGCCGCCGGCATCGAGTTCGCTCGCAGGCGCGGATTGCCTGCGCTTGTGATTGTTTCCAGGGGCAAGGCGCGCGAAGAGCACGATGCCGAGGTTGCTGCCGCGCTCAAAGAGAAGCGCGTCGACCTGGTTTGTCTTGCCGGATACATGCGCCTGCTCTCGCCCTGGTTTGTGCAGCAATTTCCGCAAAAAATTTTGAATATTCACCCGTCACTACTGCCGGCATTTCCCGGACTTGAGGCGCATCGCCAGTCGCTCGAGTACGGCGTCAAGGTCTCCGGCTGTACGGTACATTTTGTGGATGAACACCTCGACCACGGCGCCATCATCGCGCAGAAAACGGTCCCTGTGCTTGATTCCGATGACGAACACACGCTGGCCGCGCGCATCCTGCAACAAGAGCACATCGCATATACGAAAGCCATCAATATTGTTCTGGGAGGCAACTACGAAATCGTAGGCCGCAGGGTACAACCGCTGCGGAGCACAAAGCTAGCTACGGAACGGCACGCGTAACTTTATAATCAACCTCATGCCAAATTTTCCTCCTGTTGACGAGCAGCTTGCCTACATCAAGAAAGGCTCGGCGGAAATCATCCGCGAGGCCGAGCTGCGCGAAAAGCTGGAAAACTCTCAGAAGACCGGCAAGCCGCTGCGGGTGAAGGCAGGCTTCGATCCCACGGCGCCCGACCTTCATCTCGGCCATACTGTACTAATCCGGAAGCTCAAGCATTTTCAGGACCTGGGCCACACTGCTATCTTCCTGATTGGAGACTTCACTGGCCTGATCGGCGATCCCAGCGGACGCAGCGCAACCCGCAAGCCGCTCACGCGGGAAGAGATCGACCGCAATGCCGAGACCTACAAAGAGCAGGTTTTTAAGATCCTCGATGTGAAAAAAACGGTGATTGATTTCAACAGCCGCTGGTTCTCGAAATTCAGCGCCATCGATTTCATTCGGCTGGCGGAGAAGTTCACGATTTCGCAGTTGCTGGAGCGCGAAGACTTTCATGCGCGCTTCCAGGAAGAGAAGCCGATCGCCATGCACGAGCTGCTGTATCCGCTGGCGATGGGTTACGACTCCGTGGCCCTGGAGGCCGATGTGGAACTCGGCGGGACAGATCAAAAGTTTAATTTGCTCACCGGACGCGAGATGCAGCGGCAGCACGGCCAGCCATCACAGGTTATCTTAATGATGCCGATCCTCGAGGGCCTCGATGGCGTGCAGAAGATGTCGAAATCGCTCGGCAATGCCGTCGGCATCAAAGAAGCTCCGCTGGAGATGTACGGCAAGGTAATGTCTATCTCCGACGAACTGATGTGGCGCTATTACGAGCTGCTGACAGACATTTCCATGCGGAAGATCGAAGAAATGAAGCAGCAGGCTGCTTCCGGCGCTCTGCATCCCATGAAGGTCAAGAAAGAGCTGGCCGAAAAGATTGTCGCTGATTTTCACTCTGCAGATCTTGCCCGCCAGGCCGCGGAGAATTGGGAGAAGCAATTTCAGCGTGATGAGGTGCCGGAGAATGTGGAAACCGTTACCCTGCGATACGGCGATATAAGTCCTTCTGAAGGTTCAGGGAGCAATCATCACGTAAGGATTGACAAATTACTTTTCAAGTCCGGATTGGTTGCATCGGCAAGTGAAGGCCAACGCAAGATAAAAGAACGGGCTGTTCGGCTTGATGGGAATGTGGTGGCGCAGCCCTCATTGGTTGTTCCCAATCTTCCCTTTGAAGCAATGGTGCAGGTTGGACGCAAGTTGCGCAAAGTGGTCATTACTCACTGAGACTCTGCTTTTCAGTTTCAAAGAGTAGGGGAGCCGGACCCTCCGAAAGGATGCGCCGGGAATGCTACACTAACCTCTAACTATGACTAATGCTGGCAAGTCCCGCACATGGCTTTGGATCCTCCTGGGCGCGGGTATTTTTTTTATCTTCTTCGTCGCCGTAGTCGCCTTTATGGTAGCAATGGTGCGTGGCGAGCGCGTCTCCGGTTTTGGCGACAAGATTGCCGTTGTTGATCTGGAAGGCGTGATCATCGAGCCGCAAACCGTAGTCAAGCAGCTCAAAGAGTTTGCCGATGACGATTCCATCAAGGCCATCATCCTCCACATCAATACACCGGGCGGCGGGGTAGCGGCCTCGCAGGAGATTTATTCCGAAGTGCGCCGCGTGGAGAAGAAAAAGAAGATCGTCGCTTCCGTAGAAACGCTGGGCGCCAGCGGCGGATACTATGTCGCTGTCGGCACAGACCAGATTTATGCCGACCCGGGCAGCATCGTGGGCAGCATCGGCGTTATCTCGGAGTGGGTGAACTACGCGGACCTGATGCGCTGGGCCAAGCTCAAAGATATAACCATCAAATCCGGCTCCATGAAAGATGCCGGCAACCCCGCCCGTGAGATGACGCCGGAAGAGCGGGCTTATTTCCAAAGTCTCAGTGATGATATGCATGGGCAGTTTATCGCTGCCGTGGCCGAAGGCCGCAAGATGAAGACCGAGGACGTGAAAGCCATTGCCGATGGCCGCGTCTGGAGCGGGCAGCAAGCCTTTGCGCTCCACCTGATTGACAAGGTGGGCGATTTTGAGACGGCGGTCGACGAAACCGCGAAATCCGTCGGCATTAAAGGAGAGCCCGAGCTGGTCCACCCAGAGAAGCAGCGTCGCACTCTGCTGGACGTGATCTTTGGCGACGTCTCCAATTTTGTTCCCGATCAAGCCAAGGTTCTGGATAATCACCCAGGTTTTTACTACTTGTGGAAGTAACGAAGGGCCTCCAAAGCCGGACCGCCGGCTGTTGCCGAATTTCTAAATAGGCCCTCCTGTACCAGTGACAAAACCCTTGTTATCAGGTAGATTGCTAGTCTATGACCAAAGCGGATTTGATCGAAGAAGTCTCCAAAATGGTGGAACTCACCCGCAAAGACAGCGAAGTCGTAGTGGATACGATCTTCGATAGCATCGTCCACTCCCTCCGCAGTGGTGACAAAATTGAGATCCGGGGCTTCGGCAGCTTCCGCACCCGCCAGCGCAAGCCTCGGGTGGGGCGCAATCCTAAGACCGGCGACCGCGTTGACGTCCCGGCAAAGAAGATTCCGTTTTTCAAGCCCAGCAAGGAATTGAAAGACGTAGTCAACCAGACCCAGGCCGAGGCTCGGGTTGAACCCCAGGTCGAACCTAAGGTTTGATCCCGATGGCCGCCATCATACGGCCTGTCTTGCCCTGCTCCGCGCGGTAAGAGAAAAGCAATTTCACATTGCATGCCGTGCACAACTTTGAAACGCTGATATTTTCTTCCTTTAAGCCGGCCCGCAATAGCTGCGTCCGGTTTGCCTTCACCAGGTCCAGATGGAGCTGTGGTCCCAGGTCACTATGCCCGGGGGCACGCGCGGTCATGAACAGCAGCGGATACTTCTCGCGCACCGGGTCCGACTCGAATACCGTGTGGAACAATTCCTCGGCATAGTCGAACTGGCTTTCAAATTCAGCCTGCACCTCGGCGCCTACGTTGTAACAGCAGCCGCCAATGCCCGGACCAATCGCGGCCAGAAGCCGCGCCGGATCGCTGCCATAGTGCATGCGCATGACGCCCACTCCCTTTTCCACAATGCGCGCCAGGGTGCCGCGCCATCCCGCATGGAAAGCCCCCACGGCTTTGTTGGCCGGATCAGCAATCAGGATGGGAAGGCAATCGGCGGTCTGGATGCCGAGTATGAGTCCGCGCTTATTGGTGATCATTCCGTCGCCGGCGGGTGGCTCAGAAAAAGCGCGGTCAACCAGATGAATATAAGAAGAGTGGATTTGCCGCAGCGTGACGAAGGGAAACAGTTTTTTATTTTTTTGCGCTCCCAGCGATTGAAGAAAAATCCGGCGGTTCTGCAGTACGGTTTCTTTTTTGTCTTGCGCAGTGAATCCCAGGTTCAGCGAACCTTTGCCATAAATATCGGAGCCTCCGCCTTGTCGTGTGCTCCATCCATGCAGCAGCCATGGCTGTCGTGCAAGGTTTTCCGACGCCAGGACCTGAGGTTGAGGGGAGCCTGCGTTTTGCTTCTTCTTTTTTGCTGTGGTAAGCGCCATCGTATTCGATTCTACAACTGGTCCTAGAATTGCTTTGAGGAGATCTTACGAGTGGGGTAGCTTGAAGAAGAACCAAAGAAAAAGACCCAAAATGGTGATCATGAATCCGCTGCAAAGTATGGAGAGTATAGAGACCATGGCCCGCATCGGATGCTGCTTAGAAAACGCGCGCAGCAGCAGAACAATTGCTGTTATTTCAAATGCTAGAGCGACAGCGAGGCCGAAAATCAGGAGAAGTTCTGCAAATCCACCGGCGACGGCTGCTATACCGGTAGCCTTGTGTTGCGAAATGTCGCGGAATGCGTCAAAGATGCCGGCAATCACCGGCAGCATGAAAAATAAGAGCGGAATCCAGGCGAGGAGCGCGCCCCACAGAAATCGCTTCCTTTTTGCGTCGTCCACTTGGCCATCCACTGCTGCTGAAGAGTCACACTATCCAGGCTTGAATCAAGCTTAACAGCGACCTCTGAAGCCGTACCCCGTGCACTGTTCCTCAATCCCTCTTCCCTGATATATTTCTAAGCAGCCATGTATTCAGACTTTAGAGTTGAAGATCGCTGGACCGGCGAGCCTATCCATTGCATGTACCAGGCTGTCATTACGGCCATTGCCACCCGTCATGCCGACGCCGTGGACATCAAGTTTCTCGCCAACGGACGCCCCATCTGGATTGCGCTGCCGCACCCCGCCTGGGCGGAATACAATCGCCGCACCGGCAAGGTGATTAGCGATCCGCTCGCCATTCTGATTGCCGGCCACTTTCTCAAGACCGCCATTGAATCCGGCCTCGAAAGCGGGCGCGAAATGTACACCCTCACCGTGCAGGAGACGCTCGATCATCTCGATGCCGTCATGCGCGAACGGGCAGCATAGCACTCCGCGCTTCGGAGTGACAATTCGGCCGGCAGTTGGGAGGTTTCATGAGAAATATATTCGGCTGCGTTTTGCTTGCGCTCGGCATAGCGTTGTCTTCGTCTTCGTCCTGGGCGCAGACGCACCACCCAAAAAAAGCGCCCCAACCGCCCTCGCCCCAGGGCGCTGTTCGCGCCGACGATGCCGCGCTGGTTGATCTGGAAAAAGAATTTTTCGCCGCGATCCGCGAGAAAGACGTGGATAAGCTCAATGGAATACTGGCCGATGATTTTGCCTATGTCGTTCCCGGCCAGCCGGAGATGACGCGCGCTCAATTCATGAAGCATGTCCACGGGCTTCCCGATACGATTGAGTGGCTGGGGGCCGACGAAATGCGCGTAAAAATCCTCGGCGATGTTGCCGTGGTTACCGGCGTGCGCAATACCAAAGCGCGTAACGACAGCGGAACCCTGGTCAGCTCTGATAGCGCCTTCGCCGACATCTTCAAAAAAAATGGAGAAGAGTGGGAACTGGTCCTGGTCCATGCCATGGATTTGCCCGCGCCCGCTAACTCGCAGGTTGGGAAATAATGCTCCCCAAAGATCACAAACCTTAAAGACCGCAAAACCAATGTTTGCCCGCAAAATCCGTGTCGAATACGAAAGCGCCAACGGGCCGCAGCCCTGCCCTATCAAGTGGCTCGATAATTTTTCCATGCGCGACTTCACCAACGACCAGATTTTTGACGACACCCTGCCCACCGCCGATGGCCTGCTGGAAATCGGCGCCCGCGTTCCTCTCGACCAACTTAAGGCGGCCCTGGAAGATTGGTTCCAGCGCAAAGGCTACCTGCAAAAGGGAGCCAAGTTGTCGCTGAAAGAGAAAGCTTAACCACAAAGGGCACGAAGTATAAGACACAAAGGGCACAAAGTATGAGGAAGAGCGCAAGTATCGATGATTTATTTTTGGGCAGCCCCGGTGCGCTCGGATACACCAATTATGGAATCGCTCGGTGTCCCACAAATATGAAAACGCTTCTAATCAGTAAACTGGCAACTGGTAACCGGCTACTGGCAACTTCTAACTGTGCGGCGAAGAATCGATGGGCTGAGCGGTCGTGCCCACGGGGGCGCCTTTGCGGCGCCGCAAAATAAACGGACGCCGGCGGCGGCGTTCCACGCGCCGGTCAATCTTCTTCCAGAAGCCGACGAAGTAATCAACCGCGGAAACCAGCGAGACCGTTAGCATGAACCAGATGGAAAGTTGCGCGATGAAATGGATAGGAAGACCGAAGGGCAGATAAATCTGGTGCAGGTCCCACCAATGCCAGCGGTGATCGAGAATCGCGGCCACCACCGAAACAATCTGCACCACCATTTTGAATTTGCCTAAATCGCTGGCCTCGATGGTAAAGCCTTCCGAGGCGGCAATGGAACGCAGCCCGCTCACCAGAAACTCCCGGCCTATGATGATGACCGCCACCCAGGCGGGCACGATGCGCGGATTGAACTGCACCAGGGTCACAAAGGCTGCCGTGACCATCAGTTTGTCGGCCAGCGGATCAAGCAGCATTCCCATGGACGTGATCTGCGACCTGCGGCGCGCCAGGTAGCCGTCAACGCCGTCGGTGATCGAAGCCAGGATAAAGAGGGCGGCCGCGGCCAGTTCTTTGTGTCCATTGTCGCTGCTGAAGTAGTTGCTGGAAAGAATCCAGATCAGGATGGGAATGCTGGCAATGCGCGAGAGCGTTATGGAGTTAGGAAGATTCACGGTACTACGGCCACAAGGCTAAGCGCCCAGCGGGAAAATTGCTTTGAGTATACACCCTGATTGAGCGCGGGACCCGGGTTGCAACCGTGCCGCCAATCTCCGGATAACATCACTTCAGGCATAGATGCCGCGCTGCTTAATGGTGAAAGCCACGCGGTCTATGGCCAGCATGTAAGCGGCAATGCGGTTATTCACGTTATGGGTCTCGGCGTAGCGGACAACGTCTTCAAACGACTCCTTCATAATGCTCTCGAGCTGCTCATTGACCACCGCTTCCTTCCAGAAGTAACCCTGGCGGTCCTGCACCCATTCGAAGTACGAGGTGGTGACCCCGCCGGCGTTGGCCAGGATATCAGGGATGACGAATACTTTTTTCTCGGCCAGAATCTCATCGGCAACTGCCGTGGTGGGCCCGTTAGCGCCCTCGCACAGGATCTTGCATTTGATCTTGTCCGCGTTCTTGCTGGTAATTACGTTCTCCGTCGCGCACGGAGCCAGGATGTCGCATTCGGTGGTCAGAAGTGTGGCCCCATCAGCGGGTTCGGCGCCGGGAAAGCCGGCAATGGTGTTATTTTTTTTCTTGTATTCCACCAGTTCGTCAATGTTGATGCCGTGGCGGTTGTAGAGCGAGCCGTTGATTTCGATAACCCCGATAATCTTGTAGCCATCCTCATACATCAACTGCGCGGCGTTGGAGCCGACGTTGCCGAACCCCTGCACGATGACGCGGCAGCCTTCGCGGTTCATGTTGAGTTTTTTCAGCGCCTCGTCGCAAACAATCATCACCCCGCGCCCGGTGGCCTCGCGCCGGCCTCGCGAGCCGCCCATGTTCACCGGCTTGCCGGTCACGACCGCGGTCACGGTTTGCCGCATGTGCATGGAGTAGGTATCCATCATCCATGCCATCACCTGCTCGTTGGTGTTCATGTCGGGCGCTGGAACATCTTTTTCCGGCCCGATAAATTCAATCAGTTCGGAGGTATAGCGGCGCGTGATTCTTTCCAGCTCGCCCATGGAAAGCTTCTTAGGATCGCAAATCACCCCGCCCTTGGCCCCGCCGAAGGGAATATTGACCACAGCGCACTTCCACGTCATCCAGCTTGCCAGGGCGCGGACTTCATCGAGCGTCACATCAGGGGAATAACGGATGCCGCCTTTGGCCGGGCCGCGCGCGATGGAGTGTTGCACACGGTATCCGGTAAAGACCTCCAGGCGCCCGCTATCCATGGCGACCGGGATGTGGACAATGATTTCACGGTTGGGATAACGCAAGATCTTCCACAGGCCTTCATCCAGGTTGAGCTTCTGCGCGGCATAATCGAATCGCGCTGCCTGCGACTGCCAGGGGTTTAATTCTTGTTCGATGGGAAGAGAAATGACGTTTTCGATACGAGACGAGGTACTCATTAGAAGATTTTTCTCCAGCGAGCAGACTGATACGGTTACTTTGCCTGAGTATCAGAATGCGGGACGCCAAAACTCCAGTATAGAGAGTCAGATGAGGGTTAGGCAAGGCGGGTTACACAAATTCCTGAAGATCATTTGAGTTTCAAGTTGCAAGTTTCGAGTTTCACGTTTCGAATATTCGGAATCGTGCGGCACGTGTGGCACAGCCGTTCCCGGCTGTGCGCTTTTGCTGGGGGGTGCCCCATTCGCGCCCCAGCGCGAGTGGGGATTTATTGAGAGCCTGTGTGGGATTCAATGCACGTTGCCAAATGCACACTGTCAGATGACAAGCAGCGTTCTTTGCTTTTCCTTAGAGCTTGGAGCTGAGAGCTTGGAGCTGTTTTTAAGGTCTGTCATCCTGAGCGAGTGCAAAGCCCGAGTCGAAGGACCCGAGGATATCTAGGTCTAACATGCAGCCGCAAGGTATTCTCTGAGCTAACAGCTAAAAGCCAAGCATTATCCGCAAATGGTATCACTCCGTCACACCAGACCAATTCTGAGTCATCATTGTCCTAATTGTCTCCAGGAGAACATTGATGAACATGCCACAACTTTTCAAAACCAGCCAGCAACCACCCCGTTGCTGCCACAAAACCAAAGACGGAAGCGAGTGCAAAGCCACTCCTCAAACCGGCAAGAAGTATTGTTTTTTTCACGACCCAGCAACGAAAGAAAAAAGGGCAGAAGCCCGCAGGGCCGGCGCGGCAGTTCGCAATCAAACGCTGTTGCCGCCGCCGAACCTTCCCATGAAATCGTTGCAAAAGCCCGGCGACGTAATCGAACTGTTAGGTGAGGTCCTCCACCGGGTCAACCAGGGCGAGCTCGATCTCCGCACCGCCAACACCATGGGACACCTCTCCAACATCGTGCTCAACGCCATGAAGTTCAATTTTCTCATCGAGCGCGAAGAACGCGAAGCCAACGCCTCGCGCGACATCTACGGCAAGAAACTCCCCCCTGAGCCCATCTTCATATTCACCGATCCAAAGGGTCAGGAAATCTATAACTCAAACACCGCCGCCCGCTCTGCCGCCCAGCCCTCCTCTGCTCCCGGGCAGCAGGAGAAGCAAAAACAAAACCCACAGAACGGCGCCGCCCCAGAGTCTGCGGAGAGCGCAAAAAAATTCGCGGAGAGCGCAAGGCCAGAATCAATGAAGGCTGTAAAACCTGAATTGGTCGAGACGGCAAAAGCCCAGCCGCCCAACAACCCAAACAGGAATGCCGGTTCCGCTGCTTGTGTGGCCCAGCCGTCCCCGGCTGTGCTTGGCTCGCGCCATTCGGCGCCTTCTGCCTGTTCACCTGCTGGCCCTTCCGGCTCCGCCTTGACCTCGGCCGCGCCTCCACCAAGCCCGGTGCCGCCGCCACCCAGGCAAGAGCAATTCGTTTCGCCTATTCCCGGCCTCCAGCTTCGTCATATCAACGGTGTAAACATGATTGCGCCCCCGGCAAAGCCGAAGTGGCGAGGACGAAGAGTCATCCAGGGTTGTTATTGATCCCTGCATGAACGCAAAGCATTCCAGAATGCGGGGTTAGGAATCTTAAAGCCCCACAGATCTTTGAAAATTCGTACATAGCCATCTGGCCCATTCGGCGGTTATGCCCTTCGTGTTCCTCTAATGTCCGTAACCTGCCCTGAGCAACCCTGAGCGAAGCCGAAAGGCAGTCCTCTTTTTGAATCCGCGCAAATCCGCGTCCTATCCGCGGCGAAAAGATTTGGCTTTTCTCCGCGTCTCCGCGCCTCCGCGGTTAGCATAGGTTTTCCTTGGAGCTTGGAGCTGAGAGCTTGGAGCTAAACCCGCATGTTATTGAACACGAATAAGTTAACGCACAGACCCTTGCGCGCAAGGGGGGTACCCCCGGGGCGGATTACAGATTTATTTCCAGACCTTCGGCTGCTGCCCGCACTTTGGGGTAGTGATTACGGGCCTCGCTGACGAGCTTATCGATGCAGGCGTCGTTGTGGTCGGGATCGTGATGAAAGAGCACAAGCTCTTTGGCGCCGCTTTCCATGGCGATGTTCACGCCCTCGCGCCAATGGCTGTGTCCCCAGCCGATCTTTTGCGCTTTGTATTCTTCGGGCAGGTACTGCGCGTCGTAGATAAGCACATCAGCGCCTTCGGCCAGCTTGCGCACGTTTTTGTCGAACACGGGGTGTCCTGGCTCGTTGTCGGTGGCGTAGACAATCACTTTGTCTTCGGTTTCCACGCGGAACCCCAGGCAGCCCTGGGGATGGTTCAGCCACTTGGATTGGATCACGCAATTATCAAACGACAGCTTGCCTTCTTCGATGTCATAGAAGTTGCGGCGCGCCTTCATTTCGTTCATGTTGACCGGAAAGTACGGGTCTGACATCTGGTCTTCCAGCGCATTTTGCAGCTTGTGGGCGCGGTTGGAGGAATGAAAGAAGAACTGGTTGTCTTTGTTGTTGTACAGCGGCCAGAAAAACGGAATCCCTTGAATGTGGTCCCAGTGAAAATGCGAAAGAAAGATGTGCGCGTGGAACGGCTTGCCGTTGAATTCCTGCACCAGTTGTTTTCCCAGGATCCTGAAACCCGTACCGCAGTCGAAGATATAAAGGTGGCCGCCGATGCGCACCTCGACGCAGGATGTATTCCCGCCATAGCGTAGGTTTTCCGGCTGAGGCGTGGGCGTTGAGCCGCGCACCCCCCAGAATTTGATCTGCATGGTCTTTTCAGTTCCTGTTGCCGACTTTGTACTACCGGTTGAACGCACACTTTCGCATCCGGTTTAAAAATTGCGTTGGGTCGGCACACTTCTATTGCTACGGCGAATATACCAATAAAGGGGGAGACCGCTTAAGCCGTCAAAGTGGGTGTCATTATAAACGCGAAAAGTCCAATCGTGACAAGGATTTCGGCCAGAGGGAGCCTGATTTGCAAATGCTCAAAAGAAGCTCTTAGCTTTTAACTCTTAAAAACTGGCAACCGGCAACTGGCTGCTGGCAACTTCTTAATACGGAAACGGTTCAATCTTCCAGCGTTCAAAGACTTTCGCTTCTTTGAACAACTGGAACAGTCCCGCGTCAATTTCCCCGTCTTTGACGGCAAAGCCCAGGATTTCCAATGCCTTGTCGAGGTTGACGGCCTTCTTATAAGGACGATCCACGGCGCAGAGCGCGTCGTAGATGTCGGAGATGGTCATAATGCGCGTCTGCACCGGAATTTCCGGCGCGCTGAGCTTGTAAGGATACCCTTTGCCGTTCAGCTTTTCGTGGTGCCGGCGGGCAATTTCGGGGACGCTGCGGATTTCCTTTGTCCAGGGGATCTGTTGCAAAAAGTTAAACGTATGGATCACATGCGATTCGATCTGCAGCCGCTCTTCGTCGTCCAGAGAGCCTTTGCGGATGGAAAGCATCTTCACCTCTTGCGGATCAAGCAGGGGACACTCGGCATTCTCATAATCTTTGTAGTGGCGGGCGGCAATTTCGTTCAACACTTCAAAGCTGCCGTCGGCAAGGATGGTCGGTTCGTTGGCTCCCAGGATAATCTGGAACCACTTGTCCATTTCGGCGAGCTGGGCTGAAAGCTCCTGGTCGAACTGCGGCCGCTTTTGCAGATATTCTTCGCGTCCCTTTTCCAGCACATAATCGAGCCGCGAGCGCAGGCCCTCGGTCTCCATGCTGCGTTTGACGAACTGGAAACGCTGCCGGATGACGTCGAGCTGTGCGGGATAGAGTTTTTTGGCCTTGACCAGCACCTCTTCGCGCACGCCAACCTTGCCAAAGTCGTGCAGCAGCGACGCATAGCGGATCTCTTTCATCTCACTGCGCGAAA